>Ga0209777_10003238_pt1 | contig 20423 bp, 9 predicted proteins | sample FrelakmetHBP12HB_FD_187147 | JGI IMG/M metagenome (GOLD analysis project Ga0209777, IMG submission 187147) | Freshwater lake sediment microbial communities from the University of Notre Dame, USA, for methane emissions studies -HBP12 HB (SPAdes)... | ecosystem: Environmental > Aquatic >...
GCCAGGTTATCCGGCCAGGATTTCCCCGACCCGGGCCTGCTGCGTCCGCCTGGAGCGGGCGGCGAGGATAGGTTCCTGGGCCTGTGCATCCGCTGCGGGATGTGCATGAAAATCTGCCCGACGAACGTCCTCCAGCCCGCGATTCTTCAGGCGGGCGTGGAAGGCATGTTCTCGCCGCGCCTGGCGCCGCGCTTTGTCTTCGAGCAGACTTACTGCGAGTACAACTGCAACCTCTGCAGCCAGGTGTGCCCCACCGGGGCCATCCCGCGGCTGACCCTTGAGCAGAAGCAGAAGCTCGCGCTGGGCAAAGCCTACTTCGACCACAACCTCTGCTTGCCTTGGGCCAAGAAGACTTCCTGCATCCGCTGCGAGGAGGTTTGCCCGCTGCCCGACAAGGCCATCAAGGTCCCCACCAGCTACACCGTCAAGGGTGAGGATGGACAGGAGGTCGAAATCCAGGAGCCTGTCATGGACCGCGACCTGTGCATCGGCTGCGGCATCTGCGAGACCAACTGCCCGTTGGAAGGCCTGGCCGGCGTCCGCGTACGCCGCGTGGAAGCGCCCGACCCGCACACGGAGTTCCTCAGCAAGCCAGCGGTGGAGTGCAGCGCAGCCCCTGGTGATCCCCACCCCGGGAATCCGCAGGCCTGAATGGGCGCGCTGAGTGCTCAACCCAGGGCACGCACCGGTGGAAATGTTTCATCCAGGCACAGGTGTTCAGGGACCAAGTGGTGGTCTGTCACCGTATCTCTGACGCAGCCCATTGACAGGGACGAGCCTGCCCCATATTCTGCGCGTCACGGTTGGCGGGAGGGGTTATGGGGAAGGGGAAGCCAAACCCAAGTCCTCGGCTGCGGTGGCGCACTGTCTGGGCACTGCGGATCTTCCTGCTGCTGTTTGTGCCTGCGCTGTTCTGCGCTCTGGTCGAAGCCGGCTTGCGCCTGGCCGGGGTGGGGCACCCCACTGCGTTCTTCGTCAAACAAGCAAACGGGCCGGGCAACATCCCCAATGACCAGTTTGGTCGTCCGTTCGGCTGCAGGGAAGCCGGGGACCTGTTCGTGTTGCCGGCGGAGAAGCCGGCGGGCCATATCCACATCTTTGTGCTGGGCGAATCGGCCGCCGCGGGCACGCCAGACCCGGCCTTTTCTTTTAGCCGCATACTGGAGGTGCTGCTGCGCGAGCAGTTCCCGCAGGCGCATCTTGAGGTGTTCAACGCGGCGGAAATGGGGATCAATTCCCACGTGATCCTGCCGATCGCCCGCGCGTGCGCCGCGCGCCAAGCCGATCTGCTGATCATTTACATGGGCAACAACGAACTGATCGGATCGTACGGCGTTGGCTCGTTGTCGACGCATCTGCCGACGGCGCTGTCGCGGCCGGTGATCCGCGCTTCCATTTTTGCCCGCTCCTGCCGGCTGGGACAATTGCTGGAAAGGGGCGGCGACACCGAACCCCGCGAGACCCAAGACGAAGCATTCTTCCTGGAGCACAGGTCGGACCCGTGGGCCCCCGCACACGTCACCGTGAACGAGAATTTCCGCATAAACCTTCGCGACATCTGCGCCCTGGGGTCCGACCGGGGCACTCATGTGTTGGTTTCTACGGTGGCGGTCAATCTTCCCGACTGCCCGCCGTTCGGCTCGTTGCACCGGCCCGGACTGCCGGCGGCGGACCAGGCGCAGTGGGAGCGGGCCTACCAAGGCGCCGCCGCCGCGGAGAGCGCCGGGCGCTGGGCGGAGGCGCTGCAACAGTACCAGTTCGCTCTGCAGCTCGACGACCAGTTCGCCGAACTGCACTACCGTCTGGGCACGTTTTACGCGGCCGCGGGCGACGCGGGGCGCGCGCGCGAGCATTTCCAGTTGGCATGTGATTGCGACGCGCTGCCGTTTCGCGGGGACGGCCGCATTAACGACATCATCCGCGCCGTGGCGGTGGCCCAGCGCGCACCGGACATGTCGTTCGTGGACAGCGAGGCGGCGCTGGCCCAGGCCGGAGGGCAGTTGTTCTATGAGCATGTGCACTTCACGTTCCACGGCAACTACGAGCTGGCCCGGACGCTGTTGCCGCCCGCGGCGGCGGCGCTGAGCGGCAAGCTCGGCCCGGCAAGCCCGGCGGCCACGCCGCTGAGCGAGGGCGAGTGCGCCCGCCGGCTGGCGTTTACCGAGTGGGACGAGCTGAAATTGCTGCAAGTTATCGCCCGCGTGTTCGCCTCCGCGCCCTTTACCTGTCAACTTGGCCACGCCGCCCGCCAACAACGTTGCGAGGCCCTGTGCCAGCAGCGCGAGCGCGAGTTTCAGGATCCGGCGCGCCGTCAGCGGGCTCGTCAAGTCTATGTGGCCGCGCTGGAGCGTGCGCCGCACGATTGGCACCTGCACCACAATTTTGGCGAGCTGCTGATGTTCTTGGGCGAGAACAAGGCGGCAGCGAACCAATGGCAGATTGTCGCGGAACAATTTCCGCACCGGCCGCAGTTTGGCGCCATGCGGGACGAGTGCCGCGCCAAGGCTGCCGGCCGGGCTGGCGCGACGGATCCGCGCGCGCTGGAGCATTACGAGCGTGCCAACATGCTGCTGGGGCAAAAGCAGTTCGACGGCGCCGTCGCCGAGTACCGGAAAGCGATCGAGCTTGCGCCGCGCGTCTTCAACTTCCACAACAACCTTGGAAGCGCCCTGCTCGCCACCGGCGCGACCGAGGATGCCATTGAGCACTTGAAGCAAGCGATCGAGCTGTCCCCAGACCATGCGGAGGCGCACGCCAACCTTGGCCTCGCGCAGATGGCGGCCAAAAATCCCCGCGAAGCCATTCAGCATCTGCGGCGCGCAAGGGAATTGCACGCGTCTGGACTGTACGTGCCCAGGCTGCTGGCCTGGCTGCTGGCCACGGCCAACGATCCCGCGTTGCGGGACGGCGCAGAGGCGGTGACCGTGGCGGAAGAGCTGTGCGAGAAAACCGAGCGCAAGTTCCCGGCATCGTTGGATGCTCTGGCCGCCGCCTACGCCGAGGCCGGCCGCTTCGCCGACGCTATCGGCGCAGCTCAGGAAGCACAGCAATTGGCCGCGGCGAAGGGCGACGCCCGCCTGGCCGCGGCAATTGCGGCGCGTCTGGAACTCTACCGCAAGGGCCAACCATATCGCGAGCCTTAAACGAGTACTGAGTACTGAGTACTGAGTACAGCACTCCGAAAGGAAAATCGTGAAATCGTGTGAAATCGTGCAAAATCGTGGACAGAGCACTCCATAGTGGGCGCAAGAACCGTGGCAACGAACTTCGCCTAAGCCCTTGCCTTCTCCAACTCCTCAATTGCCCGAGCCAGCGATACCCAGGGCAGCTCCGCTGGCGCGGAGCAACCCTGGGCTATTGCCACGACTTCGTTGGGGTTTGAAACCTATCGCAAGTCCGGTGATGCACCCTAACGAATCCGCCGCCAGGCCCCTCCGGGATTACACACCTCGCGGTGGCAGTCCAGCTCGCGGGTCAATTCGGCAAGTGACTGTATCAGGTGTCGTAGTTACATTACGGAACGTGCAGGCAAGATGCCTGCGCTACACTGAGCGGAGGGAGGGGAAAATGCGCACACCATCCAAGGGGCTGTTCGTGGCGGCAACAATGCTGGCGGTGGCTCTCTACGCGGCAGAAGAAAAGGAGCCCTGGACCGTCCTCATCACCCCCGCCAACTCCTACGGCTTTTCCATTCTCAAAGGCGATCAGCCTGTGATGAAAGCAGAGATGATGGCCTGGGGCACGGGATGGGGTTGGGCGGGCAGCCCGGCCTCAACCGCGAAGGCGGCGGGCGGCGAGCTGAAGTTGGCCGGGCAGGTCGTCCTGAACAAGGAAAAGACCGTGATGAAGGTCGGACTGCAGGCCCGCAAGAGCGGCGCGCAGACGGTCAGCTACCGCTATGAACTCAGCACCGAGCAAGACGTGGACCTGACGGAGCTCATCACCGGCTTCTCCCTCGCGGGCAGGTACAGCGGGCAGACACTCATAACCCTGGCCGATGGCAAGGAGAAGACCCTCCCCTTGCCTACTCCGCGCTCAAACGCTGTCGAGTCCGCCAGCAAGATTGTCTTTCAGATCAAAGACGTAGGCGAGGTGGCGCTCTCGCTGGATCCGCCCTGCAACCTCCACCCCGAAAGCGGCACTCTGCGCGTGATGCTGGCCCACGACAAGTTCGCTGCCGGCAGCCGCGCGGTGACCCTGACGCTGACCCTGCCAGGCAATGTGCGCTTTGCGGCCTCGCAGGAGGAATTGGACAAGTACGTCAAAGCGCTCGTCGGCCCCGAGTGGTTCGAATTCAAGCCGGCCAATGACATGGGCGCCAGCGTGATCAGCATGAACGACTGGCTAGATCGCCCCGCTGGGAAGCATGGCATGGTGACGATGGTGGGCGATCACTTTGAGTTCGCCGACGGGACGCGAGTGAAGTTCTGGGGCACCAACCTGTCGTATGGCGGCCAGTGTTGTCCCAAGAAAGCAGACGCGGACAACACGGCCGCACGTTTCGCCAAGTACGGCGTCAACGGCGTGCGGATGCACAAGTTCTGCGGACCGGGCTGGGAGGGAATCGGCGATACCAACGACGGCACCAAACTGACCGCAGACGGACTGGAGCGCCTGGACTACTTCTGCTCGAAGCTCACGGAAAACGGCGTCTACTACGGCTTCTCGCATACGTACGGCTACCTGATCCGTCCCGGCAACCGCGACCGTATGCTGGCCTATGATGAGATTGTGAGGAACCAGAACAAGACCTATGCCCTGATGAACTTCGCCGAGGATTTGCAGGACTTGATGATCGAGATGGTGGTGAACCTGCTGAAGCACCAGAATCCCTACACGGGCAAGACGTACAGCGAAGACCCCGCGCTGTCATACATCGAGCTGCAAAACGAGGACGACATCTTCTTCTATACCACCGACGGCGCGCTGAAGAACTATCCGACGTACAAGAAGGACCTGATGCGGCGCTTTGCCGAGTGGCTCAAGGCCAAGTACGCCACGCAGGAAGCCCTGGCGGCCGCTTGGACCGGCGCCCTGAAGAAGGAAGAGACACTGGAAGCAAAGAACATCGAGATTCAGGGCAACCCCTGGTTCATGGGCGAGGACGGCTTGGCGCAAGTGAAGGGCAGGCCAGGCGCTCTGCGGCGGTTGCTGGACAATGCGGCGTTCTTCCATGACGTACAGAACAAGTTCTACGGCCGCTTCGTGAAGGCCATTCGGGATGCCGGCTACAAAGGACCGCTTTGCGGCTCGCCGTGGCAGGCCCCCGCCATGGTCCCGCACTACTACAATCTGCGCTCAGACTACCTGGTCGGCTGGATAGACCGGCACAACTACTTCGGAGAGAAACTTCTGGATACGATGCTCACCAAGCCCGGCAGCGGCATGCTGGGGTCCGGCTTGCAGCAGGTCGTGGATCGGCCGTTCGGCGTCTCGGAATGGATCGTCGTCTACCCGGACCTGTATAGCGCGGAAGGCCCGGCGCTCTTCGCGGCCTACGGCCTGGGTTTGCAGGGCTGGGACGCCTCGTATGAGTTCCAGAGCAGTTCCACGCGCGGCGGCTTCGCCAAGATCGCGGGCAACTTCCCTTGGGGCGTGTGGGATGCCGACGTGCCGACGCAGATCGGGCAATTCCCGGCCTTGGCGCGTATGGTCTTGCGCGGCGATGTCAAGGAAGGCGAGATCATCTCCTCGCGCCGCGTCGCCGTGCAGGAACTGGTGGATGGCAAGTTCTCCTTCTCCGACAAGATCGAGCAGGCCGGCGACATCAAGGAGTTCGGGGGCGCTTGTCCGGCCAAGGCCCTGGCCGCCGGCCGGTGCGTCGTGGAACTCACCGAAAAGCCCGTGGCGAGCACCTTCCCCGACATGGCCAAGTTCGAGAAGGATAAAGTCATCACCTCCGGCACCAGGCAACTGGCCTGGGATTACTCCGGCCAGGGCTTCTTCACGGTTAACACAGAGGGCACGAAGGCGGTCGTGGGGTTCGCCGAGGGCAAGGATATCCAGCTTGGCAACGTGAAGATCGGCCTGCAATGCCCCTACGCGTCGGTCTTTCTGACCGCGGCGGAGAAAGGCGCCTCGCTTGCCACGGCCAAGACGGCCCTGCTCACGGCGGTGGCCCGCAACTGCAATTCCGGCTTCACCATTTTCACCGTGGACAATCGCGTGTTGGAGAATGGCAAGGAGCCTCTCATGCTTGAGCCGGTCAAGGCTTCATTCGCCTTCACAGGCCGCGAGATCATTGCGGTGAATGTCCTCGATCACGACGGCCGGCGAACTGACCGGACCCTCACAGTAAAGGATGGCGCCTTCAGCATTGACGGCGCCAAGGACAAGGCTCTTTACTACGAGCTGGTGTTCAGGTAGCGGGTTCTCGGCTTTTGACTTTCTACTTCGCTCGTTTGTTCTATCCTGAAGGATATGAGTGCGTTTCCGTTTCTCTTTGGCGCGCCTTGGCCTGTGTGGGCTGTGATTCTGGCCGGAGCAGGCACCGGATACCTGACGCTGCGGGGTTACAGGAACCGGGCGGCGGAAGTCAGCGCGCTGAAGCTCAGAGTGCTCAAGGGCCTGCGCATGGCTTGCTGGGGGCTGCTTTTCTTATGCCTGCTCCAGCCCATCCACCGTGAGTTCATGCGCGACACTAAAGCCAGCCGGCTGACAGTGCTGGTGGACGACAGCGAAAGCATGTCCTTCGTGGATTCCCGCACTTCTCCCCCGCGGCTGGCGGCCGTCAAAATTGCGCTCCTAGGCCCCAAGGCTGCCGCGGCGGCGGAGAAGGGCTCGAAGTCCTCGGCCACTGAGCCCGAACGCGGCGCGCTGCTGAACGTGCTGGGGAACAGCTTCAACGTGCAGCTTGAGGCCTTCGGCGCGTCTTCGCGCCCCATCGCGCACCTGAATGAAACCCAGGCCAACGCGCCGAGCACGGACATTGCCAAGGCTTTGGCTGAATCCTTCACGCGCTTGCGCGGGCCGGACGCGAGCGGCCTGGTGCTCATCAGCGACGGCGCCGATAACGCGCATGGGGACCTCGAACGCGTGGCCACCGCCTACAAGCGCTCGGGCACACCCATCTACGTTCTGGGAGTCGGCAAACCCGACGTTCAAGACCTGGCCGTTTCACAGGTGCGCTGCCGCCGCACGGTCAGCAAGGATACGTTGGTGCGGGTGGAAGTTGAGATCAGCGGCGCGGGCCTGCCGGACGGCAAGCACCTGGTTTCTATAGCGCGCAGAGGCAAGACGGTGGGTGAGCCGAAGGCGCTGGAACTGAAGAACCATGCCGGCGCGGCGGTCTTCGAGTTCCTCCCCGATGCGCAAGGCTTCCTCGAATACGAGGCGCACGTGGAGCCCTTCCCCGGCGAATTGGTTACCGCCAACAACACGCTCGCTTTCGGGCTGGTCGCCTACTCGCGCAAGCTGCGCGTGCTCTACATGGAAGGCAGCATGTTTGTGCACCGCACCTACGACAGCCGCTCGCAGGGCATGTATTCCAGCCAGCCCATGCAATCCTGGTGGGAGCATCAGTTCACGGAGAACGCGCTGCTCGAAGACACCGACGTGGAAGTGGATATGCTCGCCAAAGGCGAGTACCCCATCGCGCGCGGCGCCGAGCCGCTCTACCTGAAAACCGTGAAGGAAGCTTTCCCGAAGACCAAGAAGGAACTGTACCAGTATGACGTGATCCTCTGCGGGGACATTCCCTACAGGTATTTCACGGACGACCAGGTGCAATGGATCGTGGATTTCGTCGGCAAGCACGGCGGGGGGTTCATGATGATCGGCGGATACGATTCCTTCGCGGAAGGCGGGTATCCCAAGACGCCCATTGACCGCATGCTGCCCGTCGAGATGCTCGACGAAACCCACGTGGATGCGCATGACTTCAACTGGAAGCTGACTGACGAGGCCTGGTCGCACCCCATAACGCAGGTGGAGAAGGAGGACGAGAAGAACCGCGCCGCGTGGGGGCGTCTGCCTCAGTTCCACGGTTTCTCACGCACTACGCGCCCCAAGCCCGCGGCAACGGTGCTGGCCGTGGTGGCAGACGACGAATTCGATACGGCTTACGGCCCGGCCATTCTGCTGGCGGTCCAGCCTTTCGGCAACGGCCGCTCCATGGCCTTCACCTCGGACACGACCGGAAGCTGGGGCGCGGAATGGGAAGACTCCTGGGGCCCGGAGGGCGCGACGGACCTGAACACCCGCAACCTGTATTACAAGACTTTCATGAAGAACACCGTGCGCTGGCTGGCGCACTACCGCATGCAGGCGCCCAACCAGCTCGTCACGCTGGAGAGCGAGCGCCTGGTCTACGGCCGCGGCGAGGAACCTGAAGTCCGCATCAAAGTGATGAACGAGGACTACGAGCTGACTCACGACGCCAAAGTCCGGCTCAGCATATGCGGCCCCGACGGGAACACTCAGACCGTGAACGTGTTCCCGCGGTACGAGGAGCCGGGAATCTACGAGCGCAAGCTGGAGCTGGCGAGCGTGGGCCGCTACGAGATAGAAGCCGCGGCCACGCTGCGCGGCAGTGAGGAACTCGGCCGCGATAAGATGATCCTGCAGGTGCTTCCTTCCACGGCGGAGATGAAGCAGCTCAGCCAGAATGTCGAGTTGCTCAAGAACCTGGCCCACCAGACGGGCGGCGACTACCTGCCGCTGGAGCGGGCTGCTGAACTGCCCAAGCACCTGCGCGAAGCGACGCACGTCATCGAAAGGCATCGCGACAACGACCTGTGGGACAAGCCCTGGGTGTTTGCGGTGATCATTGCGTTGCTGTGTGTGGAATGGTTCGTGCGCAAGCGGAGCGGGTTGCCATGAGACTGTTTCCCTTTCCCTTTTTTCTTCTCACCTCTTCCCTTCTGCTTCCGTTCTGCATCGGGCGCGCGGCCTATCCCGCCACGGCGGAACCTCCGCCCGATCCTGGCTTCGAAGTCTCGGTCCAAGCCGCCGACGTGATCGCGGAAGTCGAGATCCTGGCCGGCGGGCCTTTCCGCGCCGTGGCCCAGGCGCAGAAGCTCATCCAGGGCAGTGCGCCAAAGGTCTTCGAGCTTGAGGGCTACAACAGCTACAACTGGGATGTCGTCCACAGGGGCCTGCAGACGGGCGCGCGCATGATCCTGTTCCTCTCACGCACTGACCGTCCGGACGTCTTTGCCCCTCTCACTCCTGCCGCCCCGCGGCTGAGCATTCAGCCCGACGGCGTGTTGCTTGCCTTGGGCGATCCTCCTTTTCGCGTGCCCATAAAGAGATCCGTGATGGAGGAGGCGCTTGGCCAGCTCGTGGAGTTCAACGCCGGCGGCCTCGCCCCCGAACGCGCCCCCGTTTTTGTCCGCGGACTGTGGGACGGCGGCGACATCGAGCCACGCTACTTGGCCGTGGCCCTGGCCGGTGCGCTGCGCGACGCGCGCCTGACGGACATGCTGATTGAGGCCGCCAAGGACAAGCTCTTGAAGATGCGGCTCACGGCCGCGGCAGCTCTCGGCCAGGTTGGTTCGGCCCAGGCGCTCGCCGCCCTGCGTGTCCTCCTGAAGGACGAGAAACCCACGGTGGCGCGCGAGGCCGCGCGAGTGCTGGCAGGCCGCCGCGACGCCGAGTCGCTGGCCGAGCTGCTGGCCTGGGTGCGCCGCTACGCGGAAAGCGCCGGCGCGGAAGGCGGGAAGAATGGCGGCGCCGGCAAAGACAAGACGGCCGCCGTGGCATTCGAAGTCCTGAAGCTTGCCGCCGACGCGGGCCCGCTGCTGGCACCGGAAGCTCTGGCCAAGCCGCTGCTCGAGGTGGCGCGCTGCCGCAACGAGAACCTGGCCCGGGAAGCCCTGCATGTTTTCGCTTCGCTGGCGCAGCCGGCGCAGATCCCCGCGCTGCTGGAGTTGGCCGAAGACCGGCTGGCGGATGCGCGCTTTGCCGCCGCGCTGGAGTTACAGCGTGTTACGCTTGCCCCGTTTCGTGATACGGATGAGTTCCGCGCGTGGTGGTCGCAGAACGGCAGGAATTTCGGCGAAGACACCCGGCGCAGCCTGATCGAAGCCGCCGCCAAAGCCCTGGCCAAAGCAGATGAGACCAACGAGCGCCGGGCCATAGCCGACCTGATCCGGATGGCCCCAGGCGAGATTGCGCTCGTTTCCATCGCCCCGCTGCTGCTCAGAAGCGAGAACTCTCCTTTCGATGCGGGCGATCTGGCGGCCTGGAACTCCGCGCTGGCAGTGCCGTTTCTGCTCGAACGTCTCGGCCGCGAGAGCCAGGTGGAACGCCGTGATGCCCTGGAGGGACTGGTGCGCCTGTCTGTGTCGCATCCACGCCTTGGGACAGCCCTCTGGCCGCTGGCGCGCGGCATGCTGGCTTGCGAAGAGGGCGGCAGCCGGCGTGTGGCGCAGGCGGCTTGTGGCAGCCTGGGGAAAGTGGATGGCATTAACGCGCTGCTGGACGCCATGCAGTATGCCAGCGGCTACGAAAGCCAGGAGGCCAGCAGGTCGCTTTACGCGCTCAGCGCTCGGACGCTGGGCTTCTCCATCGGAGAGCCGCTGGCTGACCAGAACACAGCGCGCCAGCGCCTCCGCGGCTGGTGGGAGGGCGCCAAAGGGCCGTTCCGGGCCTCAGCGCTTTGCGCAAGCACTGTCTTGCCGCGTGTCTGGGCCGAGGCTGAGCCGGCCGTGCGCGCCAGCCGGCTTGAGAACTTCGTGCTCGCCGACGACAGCCGCCGTTCCGCCGCGGCTTTTGCCGTGGCCTATGCGGAGAACGGCCCGGCCGCGTCGCTCTGGAAAAAACTCCTGGCGCATGGCCGGCAGCGCAACCGGGCCTATGGCCTGCTGGGTCTCTTCGGAGGCGACGCCGCCCTGGCGCCCGAAATCCGGAAAATGCTGGCGCCGCAAGGAACCGATTCCGAGCCGCCTCTGTGCCGCGCGCTGGCTTTGACGGCGCTGGCGACGCTGCGCGGTGAGGACGCGGCCGGAACGCCCCGGAACGGCACCACTCCAAGCGGCCCCGCGCTGCTCGCCGACTGGCTCCGCGGGCCGGGCGCGGCTGAGGACCTCATCTGGCGGCGTCTGGGCGTTATCTGCCTGGGGCTGGCTGACCGCGAGCCAAAGAGCCTCGCCTATCTGGAGACGGTAGTCACGGCCGGCCTGGCCGCCCAGCCAACGGACCTTGACATCTTCAACGCCAACACCAGAGTCAGCGATGAGTACGCGCTGTTGGCGCCCGCCGTGGCCGCGCTTTGCGCCCGCACCGACAGCACAGCCTTGCTGGCCAAAGTGGTCCGGGAATCCAGCAGGCGGACCCGCGAAACGGCGGCGCGCGCGCTATCCCTGCGGCGCGCCTCGTCTGAGGCCGCCGCCATTGCCAAGGGGCTCGAGAAGACAGATCGCTACGATTGGCTTTACCTGGCCCGCACGCTTGAGCCGCTTTTGAGGCCCGCGGATGCTCCGCTGCTGAACGCTCTGCTGGACCTCGCGAACGTGGGCCCGCGCTGCGCCGCGGCTTACCTGTTTGCGCAACGGCCGGAGGTCGGCACTGATGCCGACACGCGCGGCCACCTGGTGACGGGCCTGGCCGACGACTCCAGCATCGTGCGCTACTACTGCGCTTCGGCCCTGGGCAAGCGCCGCTCCGTGGCGGCCATCAAGAAGCTCGTGGAACTGCTGCGTGACAGCGACAGTGATGTGCGCTGCGCCTCCGCCGAGGCGCTCGGCAATATCGGTGACGCGGAGTCATGCAAGGCGGCCGCGGATGCAGCGGACCTCCTGTTTCGCCTGGACCCGCGCTGGTTGCGCGCCATGGCCATCGCCGGCGCGGACGACCAGCTCAAGGTGCTCTTCAAGCTGTGCCAGTCCACCGCCTACGCTGACCAGCGCGCCGGTTTTGAGAACCTCGCTTTCTCCACAGACCCCCTGGCCCTCCAGGCACTGCTGAAAACGTTCCGCAACGACGAAGCCATGTTCCAGACCGTTGCGGCCGACTCGCTCGTTCAGCGTGCGGGCGCTGCACTCACGGCCTTGCAGGACGATTTGAAAAGCGCGGAAAAGAGCGCGCGCGCGCGCGCGGCCCACCTTCTGGGGCGGATTGGCACGCCCGCCAGCCGCGCGGCGCTGGGGGGCCTGCTCAAGGATGAGGATGCCGGGATACGCGCGCTGGCTGAATTTGCGCTCAAGCGGCTGGATGATATGAAGAACCCTAACCCGGAGAAGTGACAGCGGTTTCCAATGGCGCTATTGTCCCTGTCCAGCATCGAAAAGTCCTTTGGCCCGCGCACGGTGCTCAAAGGCATTGCGCTGGCATTGGAGCGCGGGGACAGGCTGGGCCTCATCGGCCGTAATGGCTGCGGGAAGACCACGCTGCTGAACATCATCCTGGGCCGCGAGGAAGCTGACCGTGGCGAGAGGCACATCGCGCGCGACCTTAAGCTGGCCTGGCTGGATCAAAAGCCGGCTTTTGGCCCGGAGCGCACGGTCCAGGAGGAAGCGCGCCTCGCCCTGGCGGACCTGGCGGACCTGGAGAATCGGCTGGCGGATTGGCACCAGAAGATCGCTTCGGCGCCGGACCACGTGCTGAGCGGCGCGGAGCGGGAAGCCTTTGCGCGTGATGAGACGGCCTTCGCCGCGATGTCCGGCGCTGACCGCGAGCGGCGGCTGAAGCTGGCCCTGCAGACGCTTGGCCTGGCCGGCCCATTGCTCTCGCGGCGCTGCGGAGACTTGTCCGGCGGCGAGACCACGCGGCTTGCGCTGGCCAAGGCCATCGCATCGCCCTTCGACGTGCTGATCCTGGATGAGCCTACCAACCACCTGGACATCGCCGGGATAGAGTGGCTTCAGGAAGCGCTGCTTGAAGCGGCGCAGACGTTCATCGTGGTCAGCCACGACCGCGCCTTTCTCGATGCGCTGGCGACGAAGGTCGCCGAGTTGGAGGATGGCCAGGTCACGGTGGTGAACGGCAACTATACGCAGTTCGTGACCGTGAAGGCTGAGCGGCTGAAGAGCCTGCGGCGCGAAGCAGGCCTGGAGGCGCGCTTTCTCGCCAAGGAGATGGACTTCATCCGCCGCCACATGGCCGGGCAGCGTTCGCGCGAAGCCAAGGGGCGGCTCAAGCGGCTGGTGCGGCGCGAGAAGATCGAGGCGCCTCGCGAGCAGCGTGGGTTGGCGGTCAAGCTCAGGGGCGGGAAGACTCACGCGGACGTGGTCTTGAGCGTCTCCGAGCTGAGCATGAAGCTGGGCGAACGGATTCTCTTCGCCGGGTTGAGCTTCGAGCTGTGGCGCGGCGAGAAACTGGGCATCGTCGGCGCCAACGGCTCAGGCAAAACAACTCTGGCCAAGGCTCTGCTCGGTGAACTATCCCCGACAGCGGGCCATCTGCGGCTCGCCCCGCAACTGCGGACCGGGAAGTTCACTCAGGACCTGACGCACCTGCGCGATGAGCGCACGGTTCTGGAGGAATACGGGCGCCTGGCCAACCCGCCGAATCTGAACGCGGCGCGCGGGCCGCTGGGCGCTTTCCTCTTCTCGGGCAACCGGGTGGAGCAGAAAGTGGGCAACCTCAGCGGCGGCGAGCGCGCGCGCCTGGCGCTGTGCATTCTCGTCTCGAAGGAGAATGACGTCCTGGTCCTGGACGAACCGACCAATCACCTGGACATCCCCTCGCGGCAGGCGCTGGAAGAAGCGCTCGCCAATTTCCCAGGCACGTGTCTGGTAATAAGCCACGACCGCCGCTTCCTGGACCGCGTGATGCACCGCACTCTGTGGCTCGACGGGCCGAACACGAAATTATACGGGGGGAGCTACTCGGAGGCCCGGGAACAACGGGAACTCGATCTGGCGCCCGCGCGAGAAGCCGAAGAGCGCGCCAGAGCGCGGGAGAGGCAAAAGCCGCAGCCGGCAGAAGCGGTCCAGCCCAAGTCCAGGAAGATCAATGAATTCAAGCTAAGTGCCATCGAGGCCAAGATCGCAGCGCTTGAGGAAAAGAGAGAGAGCCTGTCGGCGCGGCTCTATGATGAAGACATTTTCCGCGACGGCCGCAAAGTCCGGGAAGTGTCGGCGGAGTTGGAGGAGATTGACAAGCAGCTCCTGCAGCTAGGCAAAGAATGGGAAGCGGTGATTGAGGCAGCTCAACAATGATGAATGATGAATGATGAACGATGAATAAACTGCCGCGCCGCCAAGCCATTTCGCATACTGCATTCGTCGTTCATCGTTTCATTTGCGGCGCATATTCGCCCAGGACGCCCTCTTTAACCATAAACAGATGGTGGTTGCCAATGGTCCTGACTACCTGCAGGTTGATCCCGGCTCCTTTACCGGCCTGCTCTAGGCCGGCAAAAAACTTGACCAATTCCTCCACCCCGCCATTGTCCAAAGGCAAGTCGTTCGCGGTAACAATATAATCGCCCCTCCTGAGCCCCATGGCCTCCGCCGGACTGCCAGGCATGACCTCAAGAACCATCAGGCCCAAGCCGTTATCGGCCACCCGATCCACGTCGCGCGTGGTCTTCAGCAACACTCCCAAAAGCGGATTTTCGTTATCACAGCACTTCTGGCATAAGGCCACGGAACCAAATTTGCCTTCATTCGCCTGCAAAACCTTAAGGTCGGGCTCATCGGTCAATGGTAGGGGTTGCAGATGAGGACCGTTGGCAACGAACGCGTTTATAGCCGGCACTTTGATCACTACGTTAGGAAAGGCTGCAATACTTTCATTGGGCCGGGTTCCAGGCAGGTGTGCGGCCGGTGTGGAGGTAAACTCCGTTGGCTTGTTGAGGTTGAACAGCAGCCCGCGCGTCAGGACAATGAAGAGCGATGCCGCGGCGAGAGCGGATGCGCCGAAGGTGAGGCCCCATATTATGCGCCTGCTGCCCTTGCGGGAAACGGGCGCCGGGACCTGGACCACAGCCTGGCCGCTTCGCGCAATCCTGGCCCTCACGATCCCGACATACTCGGCGAAGTGCTGGGCCGGCGGCTCACCCACGGCGAACTCCGCGAACGCCGCGCCCACCTCTTCCATGTCCCACAACTCCCCGCGGCATGCTTCGCAAACCACCAGGTGCAGCTCGAGGCCCGCGCGAACACCCGGCCGGGCCAGCGCTGTGCCGTCAGTGTGAGGGATCTCTCCGCGCCGCACGTCAATCAGGTCGCTCAGCATCCCGCGAGCTTCCTGGCAGGATATATTCCCGGGAGTATGAGTAGCTTCAATCACAGTCTTCTTTCGCCTCCCTGTCCCACCTAATGACGCCGCGGGTTCGCGCAGCCTTCACAAATTCCAAAATCGTTCACCACAGTGACTGTGGTGAGTGGCTCATCCGCCGTACCCCAGGTGTCTGAGTTTCTCCTGCAACTTGCGGCGCGCGTAACTCAGGCGCGACCACACCGTGCCCTCCGGCACATCCAGCGTCTTGGCAATCTCGGCATGGCTGAGGCCTTCCACTTCCTTCATCAGGAAGGCCTCGCGGTGCTTCTCATCCAGGCTCTCCAAAGCCTGGGTCAGGGCCGCGCCCAGCGCTTCCCGCTCCAGGTTGCCCAGCGGCTCATCCCGCGATTTCCGTTCAACGGAACGGATTTCTTCGAGCGTTGAGGTGGCGGCCTCCTGCCGCACGGAACGCCGGTAAAAATCGTGGACCAGATTGAGGACAATCCTGTAGAACCAGGTCTTGAAAGCGCCTTCGCCGGCGATTTCGTTCACATGGCGATACAGCCGTACCAGCGCTTCCTGGGATATCTCCTCGGCCACGTTGGCGTCGGCCACGGAGCGGAGCGCGAGGTGAAAAGCCATGCGCCCGGCCAGCGGCACCAATTCGTCAAAGGCCGCCTCATCGCCTTCGCGGAAACGCCGCACCAGGCCCACAATGCGCTGATCAAGTTCCTGGCGTTCGGCGGACTTTTCGGCGGCTGGAGCACGTTCCGGGCCGGGAGCGGCGCGCTGGACCTCGTGCAACGGCGCGGGCTGGGCGGGTCTCTGCCAGCGTTCTGAACTCCTGTCTGGTGCCATGCCTGGTTCGAGCCCCCTCGTACCTACAAAGGATACCCTTGGACCCGGCAATGGCGCAAGCCCAAAGCGGCGTGAGCCGAACCGTCTTGTTGGGAACCCCTCGTCCATATTCCTCCTGACGGAATCCACAGCCCTCCGCCATCGCATATCGGACGCACGAAGGGCGAGGCCCTTCGTAATTTTGGATTTTAGATTTTGGATTGGCGGGGGAAAGCAGGAAGCATGTGCTCGCTTGGGGTGCAGACTGACAGCCGGCCCCGATATGCGCGCTCTTTCAATCCATAATCCACCTAGTCTCCCATATTCTCGGCAAAACCCAGGTTCTTGAAGAGGCACAGCCCGTCCTTGCCGGGCGCCACAATGTCCAGGCGGCCGTGCCCGTCAAAGTCCGCCACCTGGAAGTGAATGCCGCAGCCTTTCCCGGTGCGAATCGGGCCATAATCAACTATCTGCTTGGCGAAGCCTTCGCCGTTCCATTTGAAGTAGTATGTACCGATGGGGTCGTATTCCCCCACATCGTGGCCGCAATGGGCGCGATAACGCTTGCCGGTTACCAACTCGGGCTTGCCGTCGCCGTCAATGTCGCCCCACCACAGGTCGTGGTACTGGCTGTTGAAGGGGTCAATCGGGTGCTTGACCCACGTTCGTTTGCCGCCCTCACGGCGCTGTTCCCACCAGTCCAGACCGTATCCGTGTGCCTGGCCGACGATCAGATCGTTCACGCCGTCGCCGTTCACGTCCACGACCAGGATGGGGATACTGGCCGAGCCCAGGTTGAAATCCTCATGCAAGACCCACTGGCTGCCGTCCAACGGATGCGGCGGAGCTTCAAGCCAGCCTTGCGAGAGCACGATATCCTGGCGCCCGTGGCCCGCGATGTCGCCGCAGCCCAGGCCGTGGCCTGAGGGCTTATCGTAGATCACATGCTCACTGAACTTCCCGGTGCCCTTGCCACGGCCATCCAGAAGCAGCTTGTAGATTTTCTGCGCTTGCGGGGGCGTGTTGGGGACGATCTCCAGCACGCCGTCGCCGTCCACGTCCCAGGCGCGCGTGGTCTCGACGTTGCCGCAATGGGCAATCACGTGTTCGGCCCACGGCTTGGCGGGGTCGCCCTTGGGGTTCTCGCGCCAGCGGATCGTGTCGCCCCACCACCCGCCGGTGATGAAATCCGTGTAGCCGTCGCCGTTGACGTCCAGCGGGATGGTGGAGAAGTCGTCGAAGTATTCACCTTCCGCTCGGACCGGCCCGATCTTGCACTTCTTGTCGAATTTCGGGCCGGGGTACCAGTAGGCTCCGCTGACGATGTCCAAAATGCCATCGTTGTTCACGTCAAACACCCCGGCCGTTTCGTAACGTTCGTCGGAGATGATTATCTTCTGAAATCTCAGCGCAGGCATCTAGCTCCTCCTGAAGCAAAGGTGAAGAGTAGAACGTAAGACGTGAAACGTGAAACGTAAAGCGGAAAACGTCTCCTCAAATCTCCGCCCACACGCCGGGGAGCGGCACGGGGTAGCGTCCCTGCGCGCCGGCTTGGATGGGCGGGGGACTGTCATCTCCGAGCTGGTCAATGTTCGGGCAGAACTCGAAGTTCGAGGCCAGGGCCTGGTCCCAGGTGATGACTTGTCCCGAATGCACGGCCGCGCGGCCCATGATGTCGGCCAGGTTCGAGAGCGCCGCGCGCTTGGCCTCGTTGTGCGGACGGTCGTGGCGAATGGCATCGAGCAGCGCCTCCCATTCAGCCTGCCAGGGTGTGATGGGTTCCTTCTCCGCCTCCCAGGCAGTGTTGCCGGGAGTGCAGCGTTGGTCCTTGTAGAGGTGCACGGTGCCGATATGGTGCGGCCCCGAGAACTGCGCGGCGCACTTGGAGCCGTGGATGAAGGTGGCGAATTCGGGATAGCACTTCGGCACCCAGCGCACCACGTCGAAGGCCTTGGCTCCGTCGGGGAAAGTCCACTCGACGGTGATCGAGTCCAGGTTCTGTCCGCAATCGGTGCTGTTGGCCACGCGCCCGCCGATGCCGTGCGCGGACACCGGCCACGCGTCCTTGATCCAACACAGCTCGTCAATCTGGTGGATGTTCATTTCCGCGAACAGCCCGCCGGAGACCCAGAAGAAGTGGGTGAAGTTGCGAATCTGCCAGTGCAGGTCTTTCTCCGCCGGCGGCCGCGGCCCCAGCCACCCGCACTCCTGCATGCGGTAGGCGCGGATAAGCTGGATGTCGCCCATCTGCCCGTCGCGGATGCGTTTGATCAGTTCCTGGCGGTTTCGGGAATGGCGGCACTGCAAGCCGGCGGCGATCTTGAGGTTCTTCTTCTCCGCCGCCTCGCCGGCCTTGATCACGCGGCGCACGGCGGGCGGGTCCGTGGCGAACGATTTTTCCATGAAGACGTTGATGCCCTTCTCTACGGCGTATTCCAGTTGGCGCGGACGAAAGCCGGCATATCCGGTCAGCAGCGCCACGTCGCCCGGCTTCAGGCAGTCAATCGCCTTGCTGTAGGCCTCGAAGCCCACGAAGCGCCGGTCCGGCGGCACGTCAACACGATCCGCGAACTTCTCCGCCAGGGCTTTGTGAGCAGAGGAGAGGCGATTCTCAAACAGGTCGGCCATCGCCACCAGTTTCACCGGGCCGCCGCGCGCTTCGAAGGCGTTCACCGCAGCGCCGCTGCCGCGCCCGCCGCAGCCGATCAGCGCCAGGCGAATGGTGTTGTCCTCAGCGGCGTAAGCGCGCGGGAGCGTCAGGTCTGCCAGCGCCGAGCCGGCCGCCACTGCGCCGCCCAACTTCAGGAATTCCCGGCGCGACGGCGCCCGCGGCCCCTGGTGCAACGAGTCGTCTTGACGGTCCTGGCCTTCGCGTTTCATGGCTGGTTCTCCGATCCTGCGGCCTATCTCAATGGTATGGCTGGGAGCCGCTTACTGTTCCTTCGGCCATTTACTTCTGTTTCTCGTCTTCCACGTCTTCCGACAGCGCGCGGTAATACCTGTCCACGAGCGCGCGATATTCTTTGGGCGCGTCTTCGTCTTCGTCGGGCTTGATTTCGCGGGCACGCAGAAGGCGTTCGATGCGGTTGAGCAGCCCGCCTGCCACTTCGTCCAGTTGCCGGCTGACGCGCTTGAAGTTAGGGCCGCCGGCGTTCTTGGGGCCGGGAGCGGGCTTGCCATCGGGGTCGGTCTGCTGCTTCTTCGCCTCCTCGCGGGCCTTGTCCAGTTCGGAGCGGGCCTCGCGCATCTTCACCAGTTCAGGGGCGTTGGGTTCCAGGCGCAACAGCTTAGGCTCCAACCTCTGGAGGTCCTTGGCCAACTGGTCAGAGGCTTCGGCCTGGCGGTCTTTCTCTTCGCCGGGCTTCTTCTGCGCGGTCTCTTTGGTTTCCTTCGTGGCGTCCTTGGAGTCCCGCTGGCCGGGAGTTTTACTTTCAGCGGCCTCTTTGGCGGGCTTGTCCTTATTGTCCTTGTTTTCGGGCTGGGGCTTGCCTTGGTCGCCGCTCTTGCCTTCGGCCAGGTTCTGAGCTTTCTCGGCGGCCTCGCGCGCCTCGGTCTCCATGGCTTTCAGGCGGTCAAGCTGGGAATTCATGGCTTCGGCGACGAAAGCATCCAGGTTCTTGTCAACATTTCTCAGGACCTGCGCCAACTCGTCGCCCTTCTTGGCGGCTTCCTGGGGCGTCAGCTTGGGCGCGGTCTTGTCGGCGGCCTTGTCAGGCACGCCGATCTGCTCAACGCCCTTGGCCAGCTCTTCCATGGCTTTGGGCAGTTCAGCCTTCTGGGTGGTATCCCGCGCTTCGCGCGCGGCCTCGGCGGCGGCGGGGTTGGCGTCCTTGGCCATTTCCTGCAAGCCGTCCAGGACGTGGTCGAGGCGCTTGGCGTCGCGCGCGGCCTGGTGTTCCTTGGCGACGGACTCGTCGCGCTTGGCTGAGCTGGCCGGGTCGAGCTTCTGCTGAGCGTCCGGGGGAACGACATCCCTGGCCGCGGCGCTGGCCTTCTCCTGATTCTCGCGGGCGGCGCGGGCGATGTTCTTGGCGTCGCGGGCTTTCTCCTCCAGCGTCTTGCCCGCGGCCCGCTCCATTTCGTTGAGCGCCTGATTGAGCGCCTTCTCGCTCTGTTCCGCGGGTGCTTTCGCCGCCGCGGCGTCCTGGCCCTTCAGATTTTGTGCGGCCTTGTCGGACTGCTTGGCCGCATCATCGAGTTTCTCCTTCGCGGCGCCGTGGCGGCCCTGCTGGCGCAGGATTTCGAGCTTGTCGGCAGTGTCGGCAAGCTCCTTGGCCCCCGTGGAGACTTTTTCCTCGCGCTGCCCAAGCTGATAAGGCTCACCCTTGGCAGCGACGTCTTTGTTGATGTCGCTTTGCTCTTTGGCCAGTCCCTGGAGCTTCTTCATCGCGGCGGCCAGGGCCTTCATGTCGCCGGCCGTGGTCTTCTGCGCAGCTTCGCGCAGCGTGGCGGCGAGTTGTTCCAGCGCCTTGCGGCCT
>Ga0209777_10003239_pt1 | contig 20407 bp, 17 predicted proteins | sample FrelakmetHBP12HB_FD_187147 | JGI IMG/M metagenome (GOLD analysis project Ga0209777, IMG submission 187147) | Freshwater lake sediment microbial communities from the University of Notre Dame, USA, for methane emissions studies -HBP12 HB (SPAdes)... | ecosystem: Environmental > Aquatic >...
GAGCGTCTCAAAGATAAAGCTAGCTGTGAATAAAAATGAAAAAATAAAAATCGGTATATCCAGATTTAACTTTTTTAAACTTAACGAGATTGTCCAATTTTGTTCTTCTTTAATTAACCAGCGCTTAGACCTGCGTTCAGCTATCCTGAATCCGTTGCCTTTAAATAGGCTTTATTTAAACTTTTTTGACTACATGAAAGAACTGAAGGATCGCGTAGGAGTTGACCGGATAGAGTTTTTCTTAAGGGATGAGCAATTGCTTAATCTTCTTTATTCTATATCCAACCAGGCCAACCAATATAACGAAAGAGAGCTTTTGCGACTTCTTGGTGTAATATCAGAGCACGCTTTTATTGGGCCTCAAACAATAGTCTTGGATACGTACCACCGCTGTAATACTAACTGTGTTCATTGCTGGATTCATACGCCTAGAAGCAATTCCTCCGATAAACTTGTAAATCTAAAAATGGACCTTTCTTTATATAAAAGTATTGTTGATGATGCGACAAGTCTTTTAAGCGACGAAATAATAATCCAGGGAGATGGGGAGCCGCTGTTGGACGATAGATTCATGGAGATGGTTCAATATGCGCGGAATAAGGGTTTGAAGGTTATATTTTTCACGAATGCAATCCTATTGGATGAGAAAAAGGCTCAGAGAATAATAGAACTGGAGGTAGACGAAATATACTGTAGCTTACCTGCCGGTACTGATAAGACTTACGTTGTAATAAATACCAAGCAATCAAAAGAGATATTCCATAAAATTACGGATAATTTGAAAAAATTTATCTTGCTTAGAAATAAACTGAAAAGAAATAAACCTAGGCTGCAAATGACGCACGTCATCCATGATTTGAATCATCATGAATTGGAGGAAATGGCAAAATTAGATGTTAATATAGGGGCAGACAAGGCAAGATTTTATCTGGCGCGATTGGATAAAAATATTAAATTTTTAAAGATCAAACCGGATCATATAAAAGCAATGAAAAATTCATTAAAAAAAGTTGCGCCTTATTTGAATGAACAGCATATAGAACTCCAGGACAATATATGGTTTCAACTGAAAAATTATAACTCCCAGACAGGTCGATGGTCAAAAGATAAGTTTTTAAAATCAGGCTGTCCTGTTGGGTGGTTTTTTTGCCTGATACTCGCCAGGGGTGAATTAAGTATGTGTTGTCATTTGCGCGTTGTCGACTATCTGGGAAGAAAATCTTTCAGGGAGGCATGGAACTCCGGATCTTATAATAAATTTAGAAGCCAGGCTAAACATATTATGAAAAACAAGGATGTTACTTTTCGCAACGGCGTAAAACTATACGATGAATACTGCAATAATTGCGATACTCACCAGGTTATTTTGAGGATAAGCGAATTGCTTAAAAAGTATAACCTTGAGCAATTTTATGGAGATACTGCAGTATGAACATAATATTAGTAAACTTACCATGGAATATTTTTTTGAGAACTGGCGTAAGGGCTGGTTCAAGATGGCCTCATTTAAAAGGGCCAACCGAGAAAGATTACCTGCCTTTTCCTTTCTTTTTGGCTTATGCGGCAGCACTGCTTAAAAAAAATCATTTTGACATAAAATTAATTGACGCCATCGCGGAAGAAAGATCTTATAGAAGCTTCCTATCTAGTATAAAAAAAACTAAACCGCAACTGATTGTCTGCGAAACATCAACCGTGACACTTAACCACGACTTAAGGTTATTAGAAAAGATAGGTCAAAGTATTCCTATCGTAATTTGCGGCCCCGATGTTAATATCAGGCAGCCTGTATTTCTTGATAAGTATAAATTTATCACCTACGTATTGGTAGGCGAATATGAGTTTACCTTATTGGATCTAGCCAGGCATCTAGAATCGGGAAAGAGCTTAGCTGGAGTTCAGGGTCTGATTTACCGGGCAGCTGATGGAATAAAGATAAATCCTCCGCGCCCTTTAGTAGATTTAGATAAATTACCTTGGCCTTTGCGCCAGGGGTTACCGATGGATAGGTATAATGATACTCCCGGGGACATGCCTGTGCCTTCCGCGCAAATGTTGGCCAGTCGGGGCTGTCCGTATAAATGTAAATTTTGCCTCTGGCCCCAGGTCATGTATCAGAGTAACGCCTATCGCTCTAGGAGTGTAGTGGATGTAGTTGATGAGATGGAGTATCTAGTAAAGAAAATGAATTTTAAATCCATATATTTTGACGATGATACTTTTAATTGCGGAAAAGATAGAATGCTGAAGTTATGCGCTGAAATAAAAAAAAGAAATTTAAATATTCCCTGGGCGATCATGGCGCGAGCCGACCTAATGACCGAAGAAATCCTTGAGCAGATGAGATCTGCTGGCTTGTTTGCGATTAAATATGGAGTAGAATCGGCAAAGCAGGAGCTCCTGGATAATATCGGTAAAGGGATGGAACTTGAAAAAACCGAGAAAATTATTAGGTTTACAAAAATGTTGGAGATCAGAACACATCTTACATTTACCTTCGGGCTACCGGGAGAGACCAAGGAGAGCATATTTAAAACTATAGACCTGGCGTTAAAATTAGATCCGACTACGGTGCAGTTTTCTATCGCTACGCCATTTCCCGGTACGTCCTTCTATAATGAATTAAAGGAAAAAGGATATATAGTGTCTGAGAACTGGGCGGAATATGACGGAAACCATAAGAGCGTGATTAAATCGAATAATGTCTCCAAGAATGATTTAGAGGGTGCCATCAGGTCCGCGTATAAGCAATGGGCGATCCATTGCGCTAAAAGAAATTTATTTAGGAATGCGGGATATTCCCGCCTAATCATAAAATCATTGAAGAAATACGGATTTTTTATAACTTGTTATAAAGTCTCGGTATTTTTAGCGCGCAAACCAATCGAATGGTTAAGGGGCGGGTTATTTTTTAAACAAGAGCTTGAAAAAAAGGTAATAAAAAATGGTTTAAAGGTCGGCAGGTTGATGCTGTATTTTGATGCCGATGAATTAAGCTTATATTGGGATAGTATGGAACTAACTAAGGGCAAAGGCTTTATTAACTTATTTACTAATATGGATAGGCAATCAGGTTCTGGACCGTGGAATTTTCAGAAAATAAATGATTCCGAATTATTGCTTGTTAGAAGACAAAATAGTTTAGGCTTGGATGAGACATGGAAGATAAAAGTTGTAGATGAGAAGCAAATTGATTGGGATATCCAGGTTCTCGCAAAGAGAGAGATCAATGGATTAGAAAGTATAACCATGCTGGTCTTATCCGAAAAGTATCATACCTGGATAGACTCCTGGGGCGAGGGAAGATTTTATCCTATAGATAATTATCGGAAAGTTGAGTTACGAAATCCTAATAGCGATTTTATCGGCCTTAGGGGACGGAAAAAAATAAAGGGACAGCTTCCGACTGTTTTTTGGGATCTATCGAGGAATAACGGCAGCTGTAAGCCAGCTATAAAAAATGACGGTTCGATTATGGGGGCTAGAGTGCTTAAAGCAAGAGTCAGGGTTAAGGGATCTGGCATCGTAAAACCGCCCCATCCTTATAATTTATTTTCCGGAAGGATAAAAATCGTAGAAGAGGATTTTGCTAAACGTAAGGCTGATAAAAAGAGATGAAAAGAAATAAAATTTATGACCCGGTCATTAATCAAATAAAAGAGCAGGGGCTGAGGAATTTTTTTTATTCCGGATTGCGTAGCGTCAGGCCAGTCTCGGTTTTCAGTAGACATCTTGATACCCTGGGTATTTTAGATGGTGCATATGCATATAAAGGACCGGGCTTTGCCCAGATTGATTTAACCAATAATTGCAATAATGATTGTATCGGTTGTTGGTGTAATTCCCCGCTTTTAGGTGACAGGAAGATTAGCCCCGGAGAAAAAAAACAAACCATACCTTATAAAAGAGTAATCAAGCTGATCGACGAACTTTATAAAATGGGAACTACTCATATCTATTATGCCGGAGGAGGAGAGCCATTTATGCACCCTGAGATTATGGAGATTCTCCGGCATACTAAAAAAAGAGGAATTACCTGTTATGTCAACACTAATTTTACTTTAGTTGATGAGCAAAGGGTAAAAGAATTAATAGAGTTAAAAGTAGATCACTTAACTGTCAGTATCTGGGCAGGGACCCCCGAGGTTTACGCTGCTACGCATCCGAATAAGAATCAGGAGACATTCTTTAAAATAAAAGAAATGTTGAATATGTTAAACCGGATTAAATCCCGACACCCGATTATAAAAATTTATAATGTAATTTTTAATCTAAATTATCACGATATCGAAGCAATGTTGGATCTGGCAGTTGCTACGAATTCCGAAACGATAGAATTTACGGTTATTGATACAATACCGGATAAAACCGATAAACTTCTGTTAAATAATACGCAAATCGGTATTTTGCTGCAAAGCTGCCAAAAAATAAAGGAAAAATACAAGACCTTGGAACTAAATACTAAATTAAGGCTATTAGGGTTTGATCAGTTTATCCGCCGGATTTCCAACACTGATTCCGTATCGGCGCAGTACGATTCAGATGTTATTGGAAAAATCCCCTGTTATGCCGGTTGGGCATTTGTGAGGATTTTAGCCGATGGTAATGTAAACTCTTGCCTTAAGTCGCATAGGTTTCCGGTAGGAAACATTTTGAATCAGGATTTCCGTAAAATCTGGAACGGTTCTTTGCAAAGATATTTTAGGGATAAAATAAAGAGTTTTGATAAAAATGATTCTTTTTTCTCTTTGATTGGCAATGATCCTAATTCCCGGATGGGCTGTTATAAAAGTTGCGACAATATCGGGCATAATATGAATATGCATAAAAGATTTTTGTCAATTAGTTATCCAGAGAAAATATTTCTAAAAAAAATTGCCGGTCTGGCAAAGTTAACGAGGCAGGCGAAAGTTTAATTCTATGGGGGGGGGGCAAATGGTAGAAACGCTTTGGCATAAGTTTGTTAAACATTATAAATCGAACGGTTTATTTTATGCCATTAAAAGAGGTTTTCGGTATATTGCTTGGCGCAATCGATGCACTAAGGCGGGGGTAGACTGGAGGAAGTTTGCTAGGTAAATGTTCAATCTTAAGCAACAGAGAAAATCCGAGATGGGGCTAAGAGACAGATTAAGCAATCTATTTTATCCGCAGGCGTCGAGTAAGATAAATAGCCTGGAGTTTTCCTGTTTTGGTATTACTGACGTTTGTATTTTAAAATGTAAGATGTGCCATAAATGGAAAGAAGATATATTTATTAAAACCAAGCAAGCTGTGCCAGCTTTGAATGATTGGAAAAATTGTATTAGTTCTTTAAAACGTATTGCCAGAGATAATTTTCAAATAAATTTTGGCGGGGGTGAGCCATTTTTAAAAAAAGATATAATTGAGCTTATCGATTTTTGCAGAGCAAATGGTTTTAAGACTAACGTCGCCACTAATGGATATCTCATTAATGAGGGGATGGCTAAAGAGATAGCCGCATGCGGATTGAGCAGTATTGTTATATCTCTGGATAGCTTAAATGCAGATACCCATGATTATTTAAGGGGTGTTTCAGGGGTTTATGGCCGAGTGATGGAAAGCATTGCCAGCCTTGAGAGATTTTGTGATGGGCTTTATAAAGGCATCTGTTGCGCAATCTATGACAAAAATTTAGACGATATCATTGCGCTTGCGGAATGGGTAGGTAAAGATAAAAGACTTAATTCTATATACTTTATGGCTGCGATGCAGCCTAACAATACCCAGCTAGATCAGAGCTGGTATGAGAAAGATGATTTTAGTTTTCTCTGGCCCAAGGATATAAAAAAAGTTTGTTCTGTTTTAGATAGACTGATTGAACTTAAAAAAAATGGAGCTAAGATCGCCAATCAAATTAACCAACTGGAAGCCTTTAAATTATACTATCAATATCCAGAAAGATTTGTTAAGAATACAAAGTGTAACATGGATTCCGCCCTGCATATTAGTTCTTGTGGGGATATATTTTTATGTTATCGCTGGGCCGTGCTGGGTAATATTAAAAAAGATGATTTAGTTGAGGCTTTGCATTCAGAAATTGCTGCAAAAACCAGGTTGGATATAGCTGCATGTAAGAGTAATTGTCATTTTTTGCTTAATTGTTTTTTTAAAGGAGATTATCCGTTTAGATTAGGTTAAACCGGATAGATAACAGAAGGTGAGGTATTACGAAAGGGATCTAAGATGAAAATTCAGTTAGGGGAGAATAGTTTTAAGCAGGCCGGTAGCGAAATATTAAAACCCGGTTTTTGCTGTATCGGTATTGTTGATACCTGCATGTTAAAGTGCCAGATGTGCCAGAAATGGAAAGAGGACCCCGGCACCATAAACATATCTCAACCTACTGCCGAGCAATGGAAGACATTTATTTGGCAGTTAAGAGACCTAGTGGATGAAAATTTTGAAATTGATTTTGGCGGGGGTGAGGCCTTAATGAGGCCGGATCTTTTGGAGTTGGTGTCTTATGCAAAAGGCTTGGGATTTAGAAACGCGATAGCTTCTAATGGTTACCTGATTAATGAGGATATGGCTAAAAGAATAGTAGATTCCGGTTTAGATAGTATAGTTTTATCTTTAGACAGCTTGAAACCTGAAGTCCATGACAGTATGCGGGGCCGAAAAGGCGTTGCCGAAAGAGTTTTTAAAGCCATCGAATATCTAAGGAAATATTCAAAAGATATCCATATAGGGATATGCACGATAATTATGGAACAAAGTCTTGATGGCATTATTGATCTAGCGGAATGGGTAAACACGAATAGGGACAAGATGAATTCCATTTTATTTATGGCTCCCATGCAGCAGAATAATACTCCCTGCGATTTGGAATGGTTTAAAAAAACAGAATATAATTTCATCTGGCCAAAAAATAATAAAAAGGTTCAGGAAGTTCTGGATGAGCTGATCAGGCGAAGAAAGCTCGGCCACTGGATAGGTGATTCTATCCCCCAGTTAGAGGCCTTTAAGTTATATTTTCAGAATCCCGCGCAATTTGTAAAAAAGAGCCCGTGTAATTTAGACAGAGCTGTGCATGCTAGTTCAATCGGAGATATATATTTATGCTATCGTTACGGTGCCCTGGGCAATATTAAAAACGGAGACGATCTTAGGCAGATATGGAGTTCTCAGGCAGCTAATAAGGTAAGAAGCGAAGTGAGGAAGTGTGGCGATAATTGTCATTTTCTGCTCAACTGTTTCTTTGAGGGTGATTACCCCTTTAGGGTAGAAGGAGAGGGAGGTTTAAATGGGTGACTCCAGCGAAGTCGAATTAAAGAAGAGAAGTCTAAATGAAGAAAATATTTTAAAACCTTCTTTTTGTTGTATAGCGGCTACAGACTATTGCATGTTACGCTGTAAAATGTGCAATAAATGGTCTGAGCCAATGCCTAAGCCGGGAGAAGCCCCTACTATAGATGAATGGAAAAATTTCATATCTGGTTTCAGGGAGTTGGTAGACGAAGGTTTTGAGATGGATTTCGGAGGAGGAGAAGCGCTTTCAATGCCGGGTATACTAGAGCTTATAAAACATGCCAAGCAAATAGGGTTTAGGACAACCGTAGCCTCAAACGGATATCTTATAGATAAAAATATGGCTGTTAGAATTGCAGATTCCGGGCTTGATGCTATAAGCCTATCTTTGGATAGCTATCGTCCCGAGGTTCACGATAAAATGCGGGGAGTCAAAGGCGTTCATCAACAGGTAATAAACGCCATAGATAATTTGACAAAATACTCTACGCAAACAAGAAAAGGCCTTTGCTGTATTATTATGAACGAAAATTTAGATGAAATTCTCAAGCTTGTTGACTGGGCAGATAGTTATAAAAAAGTAGACTGGATATATTTTATGGTGGTGGTTCAACCTAATTATAGCGGGCCTTTAACTGATGACTGGAAAGATGAATATAGCTACCTTTGGCCGAAAGATAAATCCAAAGTAATTTCGATCTTGGATGAGCTAATAAGATTAAGGCAGAATGGATCTAAAATCAGCAATCGGGTAGAGCACTTGAGGGCCTATAAGGCTTATTTTAACAATCCGCAAAAGTTAGTGAATAAAGCCAGATGCATTGTTGGCGGTAAGGCCATAAGCGTTAATGCTTATGGTTTTGTCCAGCTCTGTCTTTTTAAGGATTTTATAGGGAACATAAGAAAGGACGATATCAGAGAATTATGGCATTCGCAGAACGCAGAGTTGATCAGAAAAAAAGTAGATGAGTGTAAAACAAATTGCCATTTGCTGCTCAACTGTTGTTATATAGAGGACGAACCGTCTCTTTACGCCAAGTAAAAGACCCCTTAGCCATGGTAAAAGATTTTTTTACTCGTAAACCCAAATATTGTTGCTGGGTGCTTAATTATCGATGCATGTTTAGATGTAAGATGTGTAATATCTGGAATACAAGCGGCAATAAAGAGCAGGAAACAACCATGGAGCAAAAAAAACAACTGGTGAGGTCTTTACGAGGCGCGGTGGAGCCATCTTTTGAATTTCATCTCTCAGGAGGAGAACCTTTAATGACAGAGGGCATACTAGATTTGGTAGAGTTCATTAGCCATGAAGGGCATAGGACTAATCTGGTTACTAATGGATTTCTTATAGATGAGGCGATGGCAAAAAACATAGTGAAGTCTAATTTAGATACTTTAACTATTTCTTTAGATGGCGCGACTTCACAGACACATGATTTTATCAGAGGCATAAAAGGTAGCTATGCTAGGGTAATGCAGGCTATTGATTATCTGGATAAATTTCGTAATGAGGCAAAACCGAAAATTTCCATTCTGACTATTATTATGGAGCGCAACTTAGATGAAATATTAAAACTTGTAGATTGGGTTCAGGAAGATAAAAGAATAGAGATGATCAGTTTTCAAGCGATAACCCAGCCCTTTGGAGAAGAAATGGATAGGGCGTGGTTTATGAAAGAAAAAAATAATATTTTCTGGCCCCAGGATACGGTAAAGACATCACTGATTATGGATAAGCTCCGGGAGCTAAGATTCAATGGCGGTAAGATTGGCAATCATCATAATCATTTTTTACATTTTAAGGAATACTTTCAAGACCCGAATAAATTCCTAAAAAAGATCAAATGCAATCTTGGAGATTATGAATTCCATATAGATCCTTATGGAAAGACATTTTTTTGTTGTCTTATGGAACCTATCGGCAACATCAAAAACGATAATCTACCTGAAATTTGGTATTCTCGCAAAGCTCAAAATATACGGGAGAATGTGTATAATTGCGGTAAAAACTGCCACATAATGATAAATTGTTTTTATGAGGATGAAGATGGAAGAGAATAGCCTAAAAAAAGATGATTCCGGAAAGCGCCCGTTGCCAGTATTTTGCCTTTTAGTTGTTTCTAAAATATGTAATTTCAGATGCAAGATGTGCAATATGTGGAAAAATAAAGAACGCAATATAGACAGGAAAGAGCTTACCATCGAAGAAATGAAAGGTTTTGTAGATGATTTAAAAAACGTTACTAAAGAGCCTATTTTTATTCACCTTATAGGAGGAGAGGCGTTGTTGAGAAAGGATCTGACACAGATTATATCTTATATCCGCAAAAACGGCTTTAACAGTTCTATCACTACAAATGGATATTATATTAATGATGAGATGGCGAAAAAGTTAGTGGAATCAGGGCTTAAAGGCATATTTCTTTCTTTGGATGGTTTTAAACAAGAGACGCATGATTATTTGCGCGGCGTTAAAGGTAGTTATCAGCGCGTAATAGATGCTATTGAATTATTGGATAAATACAGAGGGGATGATAAGTCTAACAGGTTAAGCATCGGCATAACCACGACGCTTATGGAGAAGAATTTAGATGAGGCGTTGGATTTGGCTGAATGGGCGAATAACAATGAAAAGATAAATGATTTTTTTGTTAATGCATGTTTACAGCCATTCGATGCCGATAACTATGAAAGGGAGTGGTTTAAAAATATAAAAAATAACGACGTCTGGCCGCAGGATATAGATAAGGTTTGCGCTATTTTAGAAAAGTTAGCTTTATTAAAAGAAAAAGGTTATAAGATTTGTAACCCTCCGGAACAGCTCAGGCTGGTTAAGGAGTATTTTAAGAATCCCTATAGATTTATACATGACAGTAAAATAAAATGTCCCAGGGGAGATCTGGCTCCGGAAATAAACGCTTATGGTGATATAAATATGTGTTTCTGCATGCCGCCGGTTGGAAATATAAGAGAGAAAAAATTTTCCGAAGTATGGTTTTCTAAAGAGATGGAGAATGCTAGGAGTGAAATAAATAGATGCAAGAAGGATTGCGATATAGCTGTAAATTGTTTCTATAAAATTGAAAATATAACAGATTATGTGTAAATATGACGCAGAATAAAAGTCCAAAGACCTGTCTTTTAACTGTGACAAATAGCTGTGTTTTAAGCTGCAAGATGTGCCATTTATGGCAGCTTAAAACTTCTGAAAATGAGGTAAGTATAAATGATTGCAAAAGATTAATTGATTCTTTTAGGGGGTTTGGATCAGAACCCATTGAAGTGCATATTATCGGCGGAGAATCTTTGATCAAAGAAGGAATATTAGACCTGATTGCATATATAAGCAGTAAAGGATCGCGAACTGTTATGACTTCAAGCGCATATACTATAGATGAGGCAATGGCCAAGGCAATTGTTGATTCCGGCTTAAACATGTTAAATGTATCTATAGATAGTTTAGATCCATTGGTTCATAATTTTTTAAGAGGGAGAGATGATTCTTTGCAGCGCGCAATGAGAGCGATTGATTATCTAAGTAAGTATAAAGCCGATAAACTAAAATTAGGTATCAACACTGTTGTTTCAGCAAAAAATTTAGACGATATAATTGAATTAAGCGAGTGGACAGCAAATAATAAAAATCTTGATTCCATTTATTTTATGGCAGTAATGAGGCCTTTTGGCTCTGATCTAGATTGGCACTGGTTTAAAAAAGAGGAATATAGCAGTCTTTGGCCTGCGGATTATTCTAAGGTGGAACTGGTATTGGACAGGCTCATTACTTTAAAAAAGAAAGGATCCAAGATAGAGAATCATGCAAATCAATTAGAGTCATTTAAGGCATACTTTAAAAATCCTTTCGATTTTATAAAAGTTAATAGGTGCAACGTTTCGAAGCAAGCCTTAAATATAAACGCCTTGGGCGATGTCTACATCTGCTTTTTTATGGAAAAATTAGGCAATATTAAAGAGCATAACGTGGTTCAGCTCTGGAACTCCGAAAAAGCGCAAAAAATTCGTAATCAGATGCACTCTTGCAGGAATAATTGTGAATTAGTAGTGAACTGTTATTATGAGGAAGAATAACCAAAAATGAAACGAAGATATTATTTATTTTTAATATTGATAATACTGGTTTTTCATATTTTTTTGAATTATCAGATATTGGAGAAAAACAGTTTTGCAAGGCTTGATGATGAAGCAGTTTTGATAATAGATGGCCTGGGCTATTACAGGATGATATTCGTAGACCATAGCATTAATAAATTAGACCATATTTTAGAACTATATGGTCAATGCCATCCTCATTTCTTTGAATTTATAGAATCATTGTCTTGGAAGATTTTGAGTTTATTTAAAATTATAGATATAAACTCAATGATTTTGGTAACTAACTCTATATTTTTTATTATTTTATTATTAAGTACATATAAAATAGGTTCTATAATTTATAATGAAAATGTAGGTATATTATCCGTAGTATTGATTTCAATGTTTCCTTTGGTATTTGGGCATTCAAGAGTGGCTTTGCGGGATTACCCTTTGATGTGCATGATTTCTTTGGGTTTTTGGATGCTTCTAAAGACAAACAAATTTAGCTCCAGTTTGTATAGTATATTCTCTGGCATAGTATTCGGTCTAGCCCAATTAACTAAAGAGACCGCTTTTATTTTCATAATTGGCCCGTTAATTTACTATTTTATTAAATCCTATTCGGTGGATAATAAAAAGAAAGCGCTGTTCAATTTTACCGTTACCTTAACCTTTTTTTTGATTTTGTCCGGGATCGTATATTTCAGATTAGAAAATCTGCACGCGTTTAAAAGATATTTTAATACGTCCTATTATATCAGAAATTATCCGGACCCCTTTTATTACCTGAAGAATTTTATAGAAATGGTAGGGCCGTTTATTTTAATTATATCGTTACCTTTACTGATTCAGTATTTGGTTAACATCAAAAAAAGAGAAATAATGTTTCTCATTTGGCTTGTTATCCCGATTATATTATTTAGCATTTCTCCGAATAAGTCTGTCAGATTCATTTTTCCTATATTACCGGCTTTCGCTTTAATTGTAAGTAGCGAGATAGATAATATTAATCTATCTAAAATATTTAAAAAAGTCTTTTGTATTATACTGATTTCAATTTCGGGGCTTCAATACGCATTTTTTAGCGCTGGGATTTTAAATAAAAGATTAAAAATGCCATATTTTGAAGTAGGTATTTTGTCTATTGTAAAAAATCAATATCCGTTTGATTCTGTAAAACTGTCAGATATTTTTAGAAAAGAAGCAAAGGATAATAATATCTCAAAAAATAAGAATATACTTTTTTTATTTTGCATAGGAGAAATCCATTGGCCGCTTTGTTTAGATATTAGTTTGCATAAATTGCCTTTTTATGTATCTGTTGATATGCTGCAAGATGAGGCAGGAGTGCTGGATACTTACGGCGTTGATTGGAGCGAAAAGATTTTAACGGCAGATTATATTATTGATAAAACTGGCGTTAAAAACATACCAAATTGCGCAAAACACATTTCAGACGGCCTGGAAGAAGGATTTGTTAAATATAAAAATAAATTTGAATTAATTGCAGATATCAAACTACCTTTAGATAATTCTACGGTAAGCGTCTATAAAAAAATTAGTCTCAAATGAGCAGGTTTGTAATGCCACACGTCTAGCAAGCAGTTTTTAAGGTAGTAATCGGCTATTTGATTTCTTGGTTAAACGTCTCAAAATACTGTTTCGGCGTCATGTTATTTAAGCTTTGATGCGGATAATCCGTGTTATAGTCGTTGATCTATATTTTCAGTGCCTCTTGGAAGCAAACGGGTTATCCCAGTCGTTGGTCCAAACAAGGTCTTCCTTGAGTGTGCGTAAGACACGTTCTGTATCTGAGTTGCCCTTTGGATTGCACTAGGTGGTAAATATTTGGGCGATGCCAAGCAAGGAACAGTTCATCATAAAACGCTGCGATGTTGACTGACAGCCGTTATCCGAGAGCAAGAAGAGCTGCTGATTTTTGAGAGCTTCGCGGATACCCTCAGGGAACCGGTTGGTGACTGCAGCTTCAACGGCATCAAGCCAGTCATCAGTCTTGGAGCGCATACTGAGTGAATACCCGATGATTTCCTTGGTGCACCAGTCAAGCACGATTTGTGACTTTTGTTTAGATGACCAGAGGCGGTGTTTCATAGAATAAGCGCTCTTTTCTTGTGGCTTATGCCCCATGAGCCTTATTCTCCTTATTTCAGGCTGTTTGTTAACTAGTGGCAGTATATTTTCCTTGCTGACTTTACGATAATGATGTAGGGGATTTGAAGGATTACGAATATAATATGAATAAATTATGGAATAGCAACCGTATTATAAAATCTAGAGAATATATCGAGCAAAAAAGATGTTCGGGTTGCTAGAATCCTTGCGAGGCTTATCCTGCGCTTTTAGGCCATTTATGTATGGTTTAAGACAGTATTTATGGCTATGCTCAAAATATCTTTTAAGGCAAGATTATCGTTAAAAAATATGAAAATAATGTTTTGGTAAGGATAAATAATGAACATTAAAAAACCAAATTCTTGCTCTATAGTATTGTTGACGAATTGCCTGTTTAAATGCAGGATGTGCGAGATGTGGAAATCCAACGATAACTCATATCAAACTTCCACAGAAGAATGGCTTCGTTTTATCGGTTCTCTGGAAAACCTGCTGGATGGTCCGCGGGAAGTCGTGTTTAGCGGAGGGGAGCCATTGCTGAGGAAGGATATTTTTGAGTTAATCAGATTCGGCACAGATAAAGGCTTTAAAACCCTTATGCCATCCAATGCTTATCTCATTGATGAAGATATGGCAAAAATGATAGCAGATTCTGGTTTAAACGAAATATTCATTTCTCTGGATAGCATGAATTATAAAACTCATGATTTTTTAAGGGGGGTTGAAGGCGCGCATGATAGAGTTATGCGCGCCTTCGATAATCTAGCCAAGCATTGTCCGCGATTGCGGATCGGCATCATTACTGTTATATCCGGAATTAATTATAAAGAAATAATTGATTTGGCTGAATGGGTAAAAAATACCCAGTTTTTAAGCGGGATGTATTTTCAGGCCGTGGCTAAACCTTTTTTTGTTAATCTAGATAATGACTGGCAGAAAAATAGCGCGTATGAATTCTTGTGGCCTAAGGATATCCCGGGGATACATGCCGTATTAGATAACCTGATCGAGCTTAAAAAAACTAACTATCCGATACACAATTTCCCCATGCAGCTAGAGATATTTAAGACTTACTTTAAAAACCCCGAAAGGCGCGCCAGAAAGGCGGCTTGCTATTTAGGCGATTATGTCATTAATGTTAATCCGCTTGGGGATATCTCTTTATGCTGTTTTATGGACCCAATAGGAAATATAAAGAAGGATGATATTAATAAGCTTTGGTATAACGAAGCGGCCAGCGGCATAAGATCCAAGATGCATAGTTGTGATATTAACTGTAATAATATGGTCAACTGTTTCTTTAAAGAAGATGAAGAAAAATATGAGTCAACCATTAAATCCTGATAAACCTTTAAAAAAGATAACGTCTAAAAAAACGAAGAAAATAATTTATCTTTTGTTGCTCTTAGGTATTTTTATATTTCATCTTACTATCAATTATCAAATAATAAAAAAAAGTCAGTTTCTCAGATGGGCGGATGAACCTTTTTATATAAGCTGCGGTTTTACCTGTTACAAGGCCATATTCTCAAATCCCCAAATCGGTATTTCTCAAAGAATGAACAAGATGTTTATCGCAACGGATGCCAGGCAGCGTAATTTTCTCTATCTAGTAGAGGCCCTGTCTTGGAAAATAGGAGATATAATAAAAGCAAAGGGTGAAGATTCAATGATATTCATTACCAATTCCATATTCCTATTGATTTTATTAATGAGCATTTATGGGATTGGTTCAAGCCTTTATGGTAGAAATATCGGCCTATTGTCCGCATTGCTAACTTCAATGTTTCCCTTAGTCTTCGGGCATTCAAGAGTTGCCATGACTGACTATCCTTTGATGTGCATGGTTTCATTGAGCTTCTATTTGCTTTTAAGAACAGATGGATTCCGTTCTTTACTTTATAGCATCTTGACAGGTATAGCGTTAGGTGTATCGCAATTTACCAAAGAAACTTCCATTATTTTTATCTTTTCCCCCCTACTGTATTACTTTATTAAAGCATATTCATCAGGAGAAAAGAAGAAAATTGTAGCCAACTTCGCAATAACAATATCATTTTTCCTTATTATTGCAGGAGCAGTCTTTTTTAAAACAACGGATTTACACGCATTTAAAAATTTTTGGTTACAGACAACTGTCGTTCATAATAATGGTTACCTTTTTTACTATTCTAAAACTTTTTTTATTAACGCTGTAGGGCCCTTTATGTTCATCCTATCTCTACCTTTATTAATAAGCTATTTAATAAATATTAAAAAAATGAATAAATTGCTTTTTCTTTGGCTTTTTATTCCTTTCACGTTATTCAGTTTCTCCACAAATCAAATGCATAGGTTCCTTATGCCTTTATTGCCGGCCCTTGCTTTAATTGTATCCCAAGAACTATTTGCTGGCGGCTTATTTAAGGCGCTTAAAACAGCCTTAAAAGTTATTTTTATTCCTTGTTTAATGATGCAGTATATATTTATAAATACAGGTTTAATGTCCAATCAATTCTACGAAAAACAATTTGACTATGGAATTTTATCTACTAAAAAGAATAAATATTTTTTAGTTAGCACAACATTATTGGATGTTTTTAAAAAAGAGGCGATTCGTTGTGAAAATACAAAAAAAGTTCTTTTTTTGTTTCATCTCGTAGATATAGTTGCCCCCCTTTCTTATAAATTTGGATTATATGGGTTGCCTTTTAACTGGGTTTGCCCGATGGGCGCAGACATAGCATCTTCTCCGGCCCCGGGCACAGTGAATTGGCAAAAAGAAGTTTTGACTGCCGATTATATTGTAGATAATCTGGGCATTATTCCTGGTGATTCCAAGGGCTTACTGGAAGACATCTCTAGCCAACTGAAAGAAGGCTTTGAGAAATATAAAGATAAGTTTAAAAAGATAGATGAAATAAAAGCAGATAACCTTGATGTCGATATATGTGTCTATAAAAGAATTAAAACTTAAGCACGGGCAGCGTGTTATTATTTTTATAAAGATTGTTTGGACTGATTAGCTGGTATATAAAAAGAGGGGTAATGATTTATGCTCGGTAAAAATGTTTAGAGAGATAAAATATCTTAAAAAAATAGCCTGTTCAAATTTCATGCGTTTACCTTTTCCGCATAAAATCTCATATGTTGTAACCTATAGATGTAATCTTTCATGCAAGATGTGTAATATATGGAAGAAAAAATCAGCAGAAGAACTAAGCCTTGAAGAGATAGAAAAGTTTTTTATAAAATCTAACAGTTTTTCCTGGGTGGGCCTTACGGGAGGAGAGCCGTTTTTACGGGAAGACATAACTGAAGTAGTCAGGATTATTTTAGATAATTGCAGGGATCTGACAGCGGTTCATTTTGCAACTAATGGCACTATGTCAAGCAACATCGTAGAAGCGGTAGAAAAGATATTGGGATATAAAAATAATAAAGTAAGATTGCTGTTTACCTTAAGCATTGATGGACCACCTTCTCTTCATGATCAGATAAGGGGGATTGAAGGCACGTGGTTAAACTGCGTTACAACTTTTAAAAAGTTAAGAGCTATTAAATCCGTACAGGCGCGTATTGGCACCACGCTTTCTCATTACAATCTTGATAAATTCCATGAAACTTTTTTATCTTTAAAAGAAACATATCCGCTTTTACGATTCGATGATTTTACCGTCAATGTTTTCCATAAATCGTCGTTGTATTATGATAATAATACCATGCCAGATTTAGATTACCAGAATACAATAAAAGCAATAGATAAAATCTTAGCATTGGATAAAGATTCTTTTAGCGTCAACAATTTTTTAAGGCGCAAATATTTAAAGTTATACAGGCAATATGCATATAATAAGAAATGTCCGTTAAGATGCCAGGCTTTATCTTCCACATGTATTTTAGAGCCACAGGGAGATATATATCCGTGTAGCATTTACGGGCAAAGAATAGCAAACATCAAAGAAGAAGATTACGATTTGGGAAAAATATGGTCGTATGCATATGTAAAGAATCTCAGAATGAAATGTTTAAAAAGCGATTGTCCATCCTGTTGGACGCCATGTGACGCTTATAGTGCTATTATAGGGTCTTTATGGAGGCTTGATTTATGGCGTTAAAAAGTAGGAAAAAATTATTAAGAAACTTAGCTAATATAACTACCTTAATCAGAGTAATATTGATATTTTTCGCAATATCTTTCCTTTTTCATAATGGTTCTCGTTTCTGCATATGGGGTATTATGGTTTTGCTGTTGGCGTTTTTACTCGATGGAGTAGATGGGATCATGGCAAAGAAGTTTGATGCAAACAATAAGGTAGGCGATCTCATTGATACTCTAGGAGATAGGATTACCGAGAATACATTATTAGTTTTTCTCGTTTATAAAAACCTCATTCCTTTATTTGTCCCCTTAATATTTATTACTCGTTCATTTATATCAGATTTCGTAAGGTTTTTGGCATTTCAAAAAGGAATTAAAACATTTTTGATAAATACGTCTTACTTAGGATATTGTCTTGTGGCATCGAAATCTTCTAGAATTATCTATTTGGTTCTAAAATTTACGGTATTTCTTTTGGGCGCTTTTATAATCGCCTACCCAGATATAGGAATTTGTACATTTATTTTACCGCAGGTAGTCTTTTATAGCGCAATTATAATAACGATAATTAACCTTGTAAGATTTACAGTGCTTTTATGGGATAGTAGAATGATATTAAGAGAAACATTCTATGCTGTTGATTAAGAAAATGTGTTTAATAAGAGGATAAGAAAAAATATGAACCAGCAGCCGAAACCCAAAGAAAATTTTTATACCCAGCTTAAGACGCAAAAAGAAACATCGGCAGATGCGGAAAAACCCTTTTTTTGTGACCTATTAATCTCAGAAAAATGTAATTTAAAATGCAGGACATGTTATTTCTGGAAGCATGGCCTGGATGATGCGTTAACGTTTGATGAATGCAGGGATTTTATTTTATCTTTGAAGGGCCTGGTAAAAATACCCTTTGAGATAAACCTTGGAGGAGGCGAACCTTTATTAAATAAAGGAATTTTAGATTTAGTAAGATGTTGCGTCGAGCATGGGCTTCAACCCACGATATCTACTAACGCTACCCTAATTGATGAAGAGATGGCAAAGAAAATATCTGATTCCGGGTTGCATAGATTAAGTATATCTATTGAGGGCATGAGTGAGAATACACACGACTTCTTAACTGGGACTAAAGGAGCTTATGCCCGTTTAATGAAGGCCATTGGATATTTAAAGAAATACTGGAAAAATGGAGATTTAAATATTCACACCATAATTTTAGAACAAAACCTAGGTGAGCTGGCAGATCTTGTTGAGTGGGCCAATAATGATACTCTATTTACTGGTATCGCTTTTCAGGCCCTGGCACAGCCATTTCGTACGGATTTGATTAATCAGTGGTATCTAGAAAGTGAGCATAGTTATCTCTGGCCGAAAGATTCTATGAAGGCCTGCTCTATACTGGATAGATTAATAGAATCTAAGGTTTCCGGCTATAAAATAATTAACCCGGTAGCTCAACTTAAAGTCTATAAAAAATATTATACTGCGCCGCATACTTTTGTGCGCATGCATAAATGTAATTTTGGGGACTATATTTTTAATGTTAATGCCTTAGGGTTGGTGCACTTATGTTGCTTCAGGGAACCGATCGGCAATATCAAAAAAAATAAAATCTATGATATATGGTATTCTGAGGAAGCAGCTAAAACAAGGGCCTTGATGTATAACTGCCCAAAAAGTTGTAACAATATCGTAAACTGTTATTTTCAGGAAGAGGAAAGCGAAGCGTAATATTATGTTCCAAGAAGATAAAGAATTTACTTCAAATGATATTGATAGTTGCGACCTGTTGTTAGGCTATAGCTGCATGCTTAGGTGTAAAATGTGTTATCTTTGGGAGCGCCAAAGAGATGCTGATGAGTTAAATATTGCGGAATGGAAGGATTTAATAGATGCCCTGAGTAAACTTATTGTTCCTGAGCCTATACGATTGCATTTCGGAGGAGGCGAGCCATTTTCAAGAGACGGTATATTTGATTTAATCAAATTTAGTGCGCAGAAGAACTTTAAGACTATGGTTACTTCAAATGGGTTCTTAGTAGATTCCCGGATAGCCGGCAAGATATCTGATTCGGGGTTAACCCATATTACCTTTTCATTAGATAGCCTGCAAGAAAAAGTGCATGATTATTTAAGGGGTAAAAAAGGCAGCCAGGCCAAAGTTCTTAAAGCCGTTGAGCACGTCAATGATTTACAAGAAAAACCTACGCTGGGGATTAATTGTCTAATTTCCGCCGTAAATTTAGAAGAGATATTGCCATTAGCTCGTTGGGTGATAAGTAATAATAAAATTTCCGGAGTTATATTTCAAGCTGTTATACAGCCATTTGATACTGTCCCAGATGATCAGTGGTATAAAAAAGATATGTTTAGAGAACTTTGGCCCAAAGAGATAGAAAGGGTAGAATATGTGATAGACCAGTTGATAGAATTAAAAAAGAGCGGAAATGATAAAATAAGCAATCCGGTTGCCCAGTTGGAAGCTTTTAAGATGTATTTTAGAAACCCTCTGGAATTTCTAAAGAAAACAGCTTGTCCTATGAATGGTGCATCTTTGCTTATAAATTGGCTTGGCCAGGTGCATTTATGCGGGATGCTTCCTAATATAGGCAATATCAGGGAACATCCAATAAGAGAGATTTTGACATCTATAAAGGCCAAGGATAGACAGCGTGAAATGTGGCTTTGTAATAGAAACTGCAATAATAAGGTTAACTGCTTTTTTAATAAGGAGTTTATCCATTATGGAGACTAAAAATCCTATTTTCTGTGATATAGGAATTACCGAGAATTGTAACTTTAAGTGTAAGATGTGTAGATTTTGGC
>Ga0209777_10003240_pt1 | contig 20405 bp, 11 predicted proteins | sample FrelakmetHBP12HB_FD_187147 | JGI IMG/M metagenome (GOLD analysis project Ga0209777, IMG submission 187147) | Freshwater lake sediment microbial communities from the University of Notre Dame, USA, for methane emissions studies -HBP12 HB (SPAdes)... | ecosystem: Environmental > Aquatic >...
CTCATATGAGTCCCAGATATAACTGAAGCCGTTGCCGGTATGCCCCCATTCCCGGGACTCATATGAGGCGGTCACCATCTTCGAGTAGAACAGCGTCTCGGCCCGCTGGCCCTGTATGGAGAAGGCCACAGCGGCAAGGCTGGTTTTGCCATTGTCATCGTGGCCAACGCCGGGCCGGTGCTCGCCGTAGGGGATGGTGCCCTTGCCGACGTAGTAACCGAAGAACTTGTTGGCTCGGGCGATAGCCGGTTTGAGTTCCGGGTCTTCGATGCCACTCTTTTCCGCCAGGACCAGCGAGACAAAGGCAGGCAGGCCGGCCATATTGACCGGGCCATACGGGGGGACCGGCCCGTGCAACTGGCCATCGGCATCCGGGGCGACCAATCCGTGTCCCCAGGTCCCGAACCTGCCCTGCCCGCGCGCCAGACTGACGGTGTATGCGCGAATGGCCGGCAGAACCGTCTTGTCGCCGGTGGCCAGATAGTACTCGGTCAGGAACAGGTTGTTGTATGCGTAACCCCAAGTCTTCATGCCACCCTTGCACGCCGAATCCCACAGCGCTTCCACGGCGGGCGTGCTCGCAGCCAGGTCGTGGGCGCTCTTGCGCACCAGTTCCAGGTACTCAGGCTTGCCCGAGGCCAGCAACGCCAACTCCTTGAGCGATAGCCTGTTCTCCCGCTTGAGGTCCTTGGCAATGAGCGCGCAGCCCTGTTCGAGAATCTTCTTCGCCTTGGGACAATCGTAAGGCGAGGTGTCGCTGTAGGCACCCATGACCTGAAGCTTGAGATCAATTCTGAGAGTCTTTCCTTTCCGTTGAACGATCAGCGGCAGAATGCCCTGGGACTTCTCGGCCTCGGCCTCGCCGATCGCCCGCCCAAAACTCTTGCGGGCATCTTCGGTAAACGGCTTGCCGAACACGCCGAGAATCTTGTCGCCCACTTCGAGGACGCCCGCGGCGGGCGAGCTCTTCTCAACCGTCGTGACTGTGATCTGACGGCTATCGGCGGTCATGCCCCCCTTGACGTTTATCCATCCCAGCGCCCCGGTTGGGCCCAGATTATAGATACCCTCCCCGGCCGCCGGGACGTCCTTCGTTGTCTCTGCAGGATCCGCTTGCTCTTCTGCGGCATGAACATGTGTGTCGCCGATCAGCAGGGCCGCCACGAGCACGACGACACAGGCATCACAACTTCTTCTCATGGCAGTGCTCCCTGTTTCCCAAGCAACTCAAGCATCGTCTCGGCGAAACGTCTGCCGAGCAGGATGAAGAACCGCACCTCACCATGCGATAGCATACACCTGCCGCGGCGCGGCACCGGCTCCCAGTATGCGCCAACTGAGGGCCATAATGCGACAGCCGCCCTGCCAGCAGTTGCCGGGCATACGCCGAGGTCAGCAATCATCGCTGGGCCTTGAGTGGTGAGCCGGTCATCCCTGCCGCGGCGGATGACACAGGCAGTCATGTCTGCGACACGCCCCTCTCGCGCCTGTAGATCACGATTGCCGCGGGAATCGTCCCGATGATCAGAACCGCCAGCGCGGCCCAGAGCGGCCAGGTAGTGGGCTGGTTCCATTCCTTCCGGCACTCCTCGCGCAACACCGGATCAACGCGTTTGTATTTCAGCGTGTTGCCGACGAAGCCCACCGGTTTGGCGTTCTTGTACCACTCATGATACAGTCCGTAGTCAACTGGATGGCAGCCCCACAACCACGGCGCGTCCTCACGTACAATGGCCAGCATCTCGCGGATCAACGCCGCGCGCTCCGGCGAGTTCGACATGTTCTCCATCCTCTTGAATAGCTCGTTGAAGCGCGGGTTGTCATAGTTGGCGGCGTTGGCGCCTTGCGATCTGACCGCGGCGTTGGGTCCGTAAAGCAGGAAAAGGAAGTTCTCCGGGTCGGGGTAATCCGCCAGCCAGCCCCCGCTGTGGAACTGCACGTTGCCCTTCACCAGCTTCTCCTGGAAACGGTTGTAGTCCGTGGAACGGACCTGCAGTTGCACGCCGATGGCCTTGAACTGTTTGCGCAGCCAATCCAGGTAGGCTTTTCCCCCCGCTCCTCCGGCGACCACGTCGTAGAAGATGATCAACGGGTTTCCCGATGCATCGCGGCCGTTCGGGTAGCCGGCTTCGGCAAGCAGCTTCCTGGCCACGTCGAGACTCTTGCGGCGCGGGGCGCCCGCGGCCTCGTCCCAATCATAGACCACAGTGTTGATCCCTTCCTTGCCTTCCTGATAACCGAAGAGGCCAGGCGGGATGGGGCTCTGCGCGGCCACGCCGCGGCCGTTGCCGAAGATCTGGATGTACTCCTCCTGGTTGAGCGCGATAGACAGGGCTTGCCGCAGCTTGCGCTTCTTCTCGTCGTAACCGCCAACGACGTCGTCCAGCATGTTGAAGGCATACATCTGGGTGGCCATGGCCACAGCGGTCTCAAGCCGGATGTGCTGCGCCCGCAAGCTGTCCGTCAGGCCCACTGCGCCCTCCGTCTGAAAACGCACGGCCTGGTCGAACATGTCGGACGCAATCCCCGAAGTGTCGTAGTAGCCTTGGAGGAACTTGTTCCAGCGGGGAACGCTCTCCTTCTCCAGTATGTACACAGCTTCTTCCAGGAACGGCAGCGTCTTGCCGCGGTCGGCAAGCAGCCCTTTCTCCTCATCTCCCGGGCTGCCTTCTGCAGGATACGTCTCCGGGTGATAGTTTGGATTGCGGCGCAGCACCATGCGGCAATTGGGCTGGTTTGCGGCCAGCACGAACGGTCCGCTCCCAACAGGGAAGCGGTCCAGCGTGATGTTCCGTTCCGCCGCCGCTGACTGCGTGTAGAAACGGTCCACCTCCCAAGGAATCGGCGAGAAGAACGGCATCGCCATCCAGTACACGAACTGCGGGTACTTGCGCGTGAGCGTGATGCGATAGGTCAAGGCGTCAATAACCTGCACACCCGGCAGGTCGAACTTGCGCAGATCCAGGTAGATGGGGTTGGCCTGCTCGTCCGCCTCCTGGTTGTAGAAGATTCCAGCCGCCTTGCGCCGTTCCACGCGGACACGGCCGAACTCGCCCGCCAGCGCCTTCTGGAAATCGGCAAACCCTGCGATGTAATTGGCCAGAACGGGCGCGATCGCGCATTCCAGGGATGGATGAGCCAGCCGCTTGATCTGGTAGACATAGTCTTCGGCGAGCACCTCGCGCGTCGCCGCTTGTGGCACAGGCGTCACGCCGGCCCGCGGGCTGGAAGTCTGCCCCGTGAGAGCCAGGAGTCCGTCGGGATGCTCGATCTTCGTGGGGAACGACTGGCCGGGCGGGAGGTGCCAGCGGTACTGGCCGTCGGGTGTCCTGGCGAAGCAGGGATGATTCTGATACCGGATGCCGGGCTTCAGACGGATCTCATAGACCGCCTTTGCCACCGCCTCGGGGGCTGCGTCTGCCGGAAGAATCCTGCCGTCCTTGTCGAAGAGCCTGGGCTCAGGAACGCGCTCGGCGGTAAGCGGCTCCAGCACAAACGGCCGCTTCAGGAAGTGGTATTGAACCACCGGCTCATAGATTTGATAGATGCAGTCAACCCCGTACGCGACGGCGGGGTCAAGATGCTTCGGCTCCTCGAGGAACGTATCATAGTAGATGTTGCGGCCCGCTTCGCTCGAACGGTACGGGTTGTTGGTGAAACAGGCGGGCAGGATCATCAGGAGCGCGACGAGAAACGGCAGGACAAGCGGTCGGATACGGAAGTCTGTTCTCCTGTGCGACACCAGTTTCTCTCCGGACTCGCCTCGCGCACTCTACCGCGCCGTGCGTGGCGGCAACAAGCGTAGCCGGCGTCTGCCGCGTGTTGCATACTATTCCGGGCGTTCCACGGCGACCAGTTCACACTCCATGCGACAGCATACACCTGCCGCAGCGCGGCACCGATCCCCATTCCGCACCGAGTTGTCGCATATTTGGTGCCGGCGCCTCCCGCACTTTCGCCCGTGAAGGAGTATACTGGATTGGAAGCAAAGGTAGAGGCTTATGCTGCGAGGGTTCTAGAGCGGTCCCGCACTGCGAGCCGAGGGACATGTCTGGTGAAAGGGAGAGTCGCTCATGTTGATCAGACGGCGGAATACGGCGCTCGTGGGGATGCTTGTCGCGGCCTTGTTTTCCTGGTCCAACGCCTATGCCGTGGCAGACAAGACTAATCAAGGGCGCTGGACAACGCCGACGGAAAATAATGCCCCGGACAAAGAGGTCCCGGGCTTCCTGGTGAATCTGGGGCCCACCGGCGCACGGGCCATCCTCACTGAGAAGACGTTTAGCGTTCGCTACATTTTCAAGGATTCACCCGCGGTCGGTCGCCTGAAACTCGACGACGAGATCAGCGGCGTCTTCGGCAAACCATTTTCCTCGCACCATTTCGGCGGTGGGCACGGCTATGAGGGCCCGATCATGGAGTTCGGGGAAGCCATCGAGAAGGCGGAGGGGAAAGATGGGAAGCTGGTGCTCAATGTGTCCCGCAGATCCGAGGTGCTCGAAGTCAAAATTGATCTTGAACCCATCGGTACGTTTAGTGCGACGTTTCCTATGGATTGCCGAAAATCCGAATTGCTCCGCGCCAAGGCCTTGAAGTACTTCGTTGACCATCCGGAATCGCAAGGTGTGTGGCAGTCGCATGCGCACTCCGCCGTGACCTTGGCGCTCCTCACCAGCGACGATCCGAAACAGCAGGCCATCGGCAAGAGTATGGCGTTGAAATGGAGCACCCAAAGTCCAGATGCAGGCACCTGGACGTGGAACTTATCCTATCAACTGATCACGCTCAGCGAGTACCACCTCCTGACCAAGGACGCCTCGGTCCTGCCGACGATCAAAGTACTGGTGAATCACCTCGAGAAGGCTCAGTACTCGGGGCGGATCCTGGTTTGGGGGCCCACTGGGGACAAATCGCTTGAAAAAGAAGACTACGCAAAGGTTGACGCTCTCCAGCAGCTTTACGATGGCGGCTTCGGCCACGGGCCCTACGTATCGGGTGTCGGCAAGAACGGTTATGGTCCAATGCAATACACCACGCTCCTTGCCATAACTGCCTGGCAATTGGCTGGGCGGTGCGGCGTAGAGGCTGGCCCTGATCGAATCAAGAGGTCCCTGGAGTTCAACCATCGGTGCACGAACGCCGCGGGCGCCGTGGGGTACGGCGGGGAGTTCTGCCTGGCTTTTGGGATTCATGACCCTGCTGCGTACAAGAAATCAACGAGCGGGGACAACTACGTGGGACGCGTCGGGGCCGCAATCATCGCCCACAAGCTGAGTCCGGAGTTCCCCGAATCCGCGGAGTACATCGAGAAATTCCGGAGCTACTTCAAGCGGGCGTTCAAGAGCCTTCCCGACGGGCATGCGGACTCCAATCTGGGCATCATGTGGGGGTTGCTGGGGGCCGCAGCATCGGAGGACGACGTGGTCCTGCGCACGGTGCTGGACTACCACAAGGCATTTTTCAACATGATGCGCTGCCACGATGGCTCATTCGTGCTGCTTCCCGGCCGGGACTACGCGGACGATGGCTACTACATGGCCTCACGTTACCATCCAACCGCCACGATGGCGCTCGTCCTCGGTGTGGCCAATCCAAAGCTGCTGATTCAAGGCATTCAAGTAAGCATACCAGGAGTCAATCCCAAGGCGCTCAAGGGGAAACTGGATACTGCCTACAAGGCAATCGTCAGAAAGGCCTATGGGGAGGCAGCGAGCGCGCTGAAGAACGCCAAGGGTGAGGACGCGGCGGCAGCCGAGGCGATGCTCGCCTATCTCGACGCGCAATCGCAATGCGACGTTGCTGCCCTGGGGGCTCTGGAAAAACAGGGAGACATTTCCAGGCTGGAGGCAGAACTGTCGAAGATGCGGACCAAGTTCGGGCCGCTGGAAGGCTTCAAGGAGAAGATCAGCCGGTTCGAGGAGGGATTGCGTAAGGAACCTTGGAAGACGGAGTTGAGACTCGGCGCGAACTACCGGCAGCTTGTGGACGCACTGAAGCGCAATAAGAGTGCCGCATACGCAGGCGACCTGGAGAAATTCGCCGATAGGAACCCGGACTCTCTCTATGGCAAGTGGGCTCTCGAGGTCGCCAAGGAGTTCCGCAGCAGCGGCAGCATCAAGGAGCCTTCCACAACGAAGGTGGCCGCAGCGGCGCCCCCTGGCGCTGTGGCAGCAGCCGGGCCCGTGAGCATTGCGCCGCCAGGCGCAGGCGGCGGAGCGCCGGCGAAGCCGGGTCCGGCCCCGGCCAAAGCCGCCGTTTCCTCTGAGGCCTTCGCGCAATGGCAGGCGCGGTTCGTCAAGGAGCTTGATGCCTTGGTGAAGAATGGTGCGAAGGTGAGCCTTTGCCTGACCGGGCAGGAGAACTACGCTGTCCGCGGGGCAAGCGACAAGGTGCTTACCGTGCGCATTCAGGGCAACGATCTTCCGATGCCGTGGACGCAGCTATCCATCGGCTGCCGCGCCGCCATCGCCAAAGAGGCTGCGAAAAATGACGACGTGGAAGCCTTGCTGATCGCCGCGGTGTTCCATCTGGCCAGCGACGAGGCCGGCGAAGCGGAGAACCTGTTTGCCAAAGCCGCGCTCAAGGACCCAGAGGCCGTGAAAGCCGCAAAGGCGGGATTGGCGCCGCGTTGAGGGATCCGGTACATCCCCTTGTTTTTCCGCCTGCCGGCGGATACATAGCCCGGAGCACACTCAGTGCCCATGAATCCCACAACCTGCCTCTGGTACACGCACCCAGCCGACAAATGGGAGAACGCACTGCCAGTCGGCAACGGCCGCCTGGGCGCCATGGTGTTCGGCAGAACAGACGAGGAACGCATTGCGCTGAACGAAGAGACCTTCTGGTCTGGTGGACCGTATTCGCAGACGGTCAAGGGTGGTGCAAAGGCACTGCCGGAAATCCAACGGCTTGTGTTCGCGGGGGAATTCCGAAAGGCCCACAAGCTGTTCGGCCGTTTCCTGATGGGGAATCCGGTTGAGCAGATGAAGTACCAGGCCCTGGGTGATCTGATCCTCAAGTTTCCCTCAGGCGGAAAGGTCCGGGGTTACCGGCTCGAACTCGATCTGGATCAAGCCGTTGTCAGCGTCAGCTACGAAAGTGGCGACGCACGTTTCCTTCGCGAAGTGTTCTGCAGCGCCGTAGACCAGGTCCTTGTTGTGCGCCTTTCCTGCAGTCGGCCCAGGCGCGTCTCGTTCTCAGCCGAACTCCGCGGCTGCCGCAACACTGCGCACTCCAATTACGGCAACGACTACTACCAGATGGATGGGCACGGGCGCGACGGCCTGCTGCTGCGCGGCAAGTCAGCGGACTATCTCGGCGTGAAAGGCAGGATTCGCTACCAGGCGCGTCTGAAGGCCGTTCTCGAAGGCGGAAGTTGTAGCGTGCAGGAAGGGATACTGACAGTTGTCCGCGCCAACGCGGTGACACTCTGCTTGGCGGCCGCGACGAACTTCGTGAACTACAGGGACACCAGCGCCGACCCGGCGGCTCGAGTCCAATCAACGCTCAAGGCCCTCGCGGGCAAGTCATACAAGACAGTCCGCAAGGCTCATGTTCGCGATCACCAGGCGCTGTTCCGCAGAGTATCCGCAGATTTCGGTTCGACACCGGATTCCTTCCTGCCTACCGACGAGCGAAGGAAACGCTTCGACGGCAGCAACGATCCGAATCTGGCCGCGCTGTGTGTCCAATTCGGCCGTTACCTGCTCATCGCTTCTTCGCGGCCTGGCACACAAGCGGCGAACTTGCAGGGCCTCTGGAATGCGTCCATGAACCCGCCGTGGGACTCCAAGTACACGACCAACATCAATCTGCAGATGAACTACTGGCCGGCCGAGGTGGGAAGCCTGAGCGAGTGCGGTGAACCGCTATGCCACATGATCCGCGAACTCACCGACCAGGGGCGCGAGGTGGCGCGCCAACACTATGGAGCGCGCGGCTGGGTCCTGCACCAAAACACGGACATCTGGCGCGTTGCCGCGCCCATGGACGGCCCGCAGTGGGGCACGTTCAGCACAGGTGGCGCATGGCTGTGCACGCATCTGTGGGAGCACTATCGCTACATGGGCGACCGCGCGTTCTTGCAGGATATCTACCCGATCCTGAAGGGGGCCGCGCTATTCTTTCTCGATTTCCTCGTCGAGCATCCCCGGCACAAGTGGCTCGTCACGAATCCATCGAGTTCGCCCGAGAACTTCCCGGCGCGGCCAGGAAACGACCCATTCTTTGACGAGGTAACGGGCGGGATGAGTCCTGGCGGGACCACAATCTGTGCCGGGTCCACGGTAGACATGCAGATCCTTGGTGAACTCTTCGATGCCGTCGCCCAAACTTCTGGGATTCTCCGCGAGGACGCGGCGTTCCGCAAAAAGGTCAGGGCTGCTCACGCGCGCCTCGCGCCGATGCAGATCGGCCGCAAAGGCGAGCTGCAGGAGTGGATCGAAGACTGGGAGCAGAAAGAGAAGAGCCACCGCCACATCTCGCACCTGTATGGCCTGTTTCCCGGCAACAGAATCTCCCGCCGCCGCACGCCGGACTTGGCGAAAGCCTGCGAGGTGGTGCTGGCACAACGCGGCCTCGAAGGCAATGGCTGGTCCTCTGCCTGGAAGATGGCGTGTTGGGCGCGGCTGTTCAACCCCGATAAGGCTATGAAGAATTTCCGGCACTACATCCAGCACTACACGTGTGACAGCCTGTTTGCCATCTGCGCCAAGGCCCTCCAGGTTGACGGCTCCTGCGGCGTGAGCGCCGCAATAATGGAAATGCTTCTCCAATCACATGAGGATGAACTTCACTTGCTGCCGGCCTTGCCGCGAGCGTGGAACAGCGGCGAGGTGCGCGGTTTGCGTGCACGCGGCGGCTTTGAAGTGGACCTGGCATGGCGCGGTGGCCGCATCCACTGGGCGAAGATTCGCTCTCTCAGGGGCGGTCCCTGCCGAGTGCTCTCTGGCGAGCCCTTGCAGGCGCTCGCCGGGCGGGAGAACATCCCCGTGCAGCGGAACTGCGCCAGGGGCATTTCTTTCCAGACTGTGCCGGGGCAGGAGTACGAGTTAAGACCGGCCCAGTTGGATTTTGGATTTTGGATTGAAGGAAGGCCTGGCAAAACGGCAAATTCCCATAAAGCCTTTGGGAACGTCCGGCAAAAGGGGACGGGCAAAAGGGGACGGAGGGGGATTAGGCAAAAGGGGACGGAGGGGGATTAAAGCGGGAAAACAGGGAGAACGGGGACGCAGGGTGGTTAAAGCAGCCCTGCGGCAGGCGATGGCTCCTTGGGTTTGGGGGCGCGCTTCATGGCCCCTCCCCGTGTTGCACCCGAACTGCCTGGCTGTGGATGGCGCTCTTGCCATTAGGGCCACAGCAGATGCGGACGGAGTTCATCCAGCGTGCCGATCAGGAAGACGATGCGCCCACCGCCATCCTCCACCTGGCGCGTTGGCCCCGTCAGGTGTGTGCACGGCACCCAACCGTTCCCCCAGATGGTGCAGCCCCGCGGCCCAACGAAGCCCATAAAGGAACTGCCGTCGTAGGAGCGGTAGATGGCCGCGCCGGGGTCAAGCGCCTGCCCTAACGTCCAACCGAAGGACGCGAAAGTCCCGCCGTCCAGCGGCTGGTCGCAGCAGCGGACGAGTTCCGCGCCATCCAGCCTGTGCTGGGTCATCCGTTCCTGGCTGCTGAAGAACGGACTAAAGGACTTCAGGCAAATGCTGCTCAGGTCGAGCAGGCCCATTCCGACCGATTCGAAGCGGTACTCGACAGCCGGGCCATTGACGCGCGCTTCGAAGCGCACGCCCTTGCCGCCGCGGAGCCGCTCGTAGCTGATGCGGCGGCCGTCAGCGTCGGTGCGCCAATCCACACGCCAGAGGTCCTCGGCGCCAAAAGGCCAATCGTTGGCCCCGCCGAACGGCCCCCAGCGGCCCTCGGGGCTGTCCATGACCCAGACGCTTTGCGGAAACCAGGGCACGTGAATCTTGAACGCGGAGAACGGCAGCGGCTCCAGGCGAATCTGCTCGCGGAGATAGAGGTCGCGGCGAACCTCCACCGGCGCCGGCCTCGCCACCGTCCCCGGCTGATACTCAGGCTGCGTCACCAGTCCTGCAGGCGGTACGTCCGAGGCGCAGCGGAAGCCGCTGTTGTAGATGCGCATCCCTTCGTGCCACGAGAGACGGTTCGTGACCATGTGCGTGTAGCCTTGAGTGTGCAGCGGACTCGACCCGGCAAAGACGTGACGATTGGCGTCCTTCTGGCCGGTCCGCGAGGCCTGCGCCGGGTAGACGACCTTGACCCACTGGAGCACGCTGCCGGCCATGTCCATTGCGCCGTACGGGCTTGCGCCCTCGGGAAACGAGCCAACCGGGAATGACGCGCTCGGGAGAACCCCGCCTGGGTTGCGGAAACAGGCCGTGTCGTTCCACGTGTTCCCCCAGGGGTGGAGCCGCCCGTCGCTCCCACGCGCGGCCTTCTCCCATTCGACCTCCGTGGGCAGCCGCTTGCCCGCCCACGCAGCATAGGCCGCGGCATCCTCGGAACTGACGCCGGTGACCGGACGGGCCAACTCTTCCGGGGTTTGAGCGCCGGCCGGCGCCAGGGGATCGCCGTACAGCTCACGCCAGCCGACCTGCCATCCATTGTATGGGATGGTCCAATTCGTCTCGCGCATAAAGCGCAGGAACTGCCCGCGCGTGACGGGGTAGCGGTCAAGCCAGAACTCCGGCACTGTGAGCGACCGGCGGCCGGAGTGAAAGTGCAGCATGTCAGGGTGGACGCCGGCTGCACGGGCGGCTGTCTGTTTCTCGTCGGGCGTCATCCCGAAGAGAAATGTGCCAGCCGGCACTTTAACCATGGCGCGGTCGAGTTCCTCGGGCGAATAGCGCATTACCTCTCCTCTCATCCCCATCACGTGTTCTTCGCGTTGCCCTGCTTGTTTTCCCGCAGTCCCTTAGTCCCAAGGGCCCGGTATGGTTGATCGAAACGTCCGAGCTCTTGATGCGGGAATCACTTCTTTGGCGTGGCCGCCGACTGGGCCCTAACTTCCTCCGGGAAGTACTCCATGCTCCAAGTGACGTACTGGAAACGCCGGCTGGCCGCAGGGTCGTCCTTCAACTCGCCGCGCGCCTTTTCCCAAAGCCCAGTCATCTTCGCGACCACCTCCGGCGGCCAGGTCTCGCGGTACAACACCGGCTCCAGATACCCCATGTCGTCCATCTCGATACTCCAGGGAGTCTTTCCCCAGCGCTCCGCCAGGAACTGGAGAAGCTCGCGCGCGGTGTCCGCGGCCTTTCCGAACATCCGTTCGCACAGCACCTCCAGGGCCGCGTCCACGTCAAAGTCCGGATTCCAGAGAATCTTCATGTAGCAGTAGAGGGTGGGGGCCGTTTTGGTCCAGTCCGTAAAGTCGCCGCCGTTGAGAAACGAACCCACGATCACGTCGCGGTTATGCTGGTAGTAGTCCTTCACGAGGTGCGGATACTGGAGCTGAACGCCGAGGTAGCCAACCGTGCGGTGGGGGTACTCCCAAGTTTGGATCTTGCCGCCGACCGTCTTGCTCCAGTCGCGCATGCACGTCTCCATCTGCGCGCGCCAGCCCGGTTGTTTCATCATGGCAAAGGACATCGTGCACATCTGGATCTCGAGGTTGTCGGGGAAGTCGGTCCCCTTCGGGAACAGCGTGTAGTTCCAGTAAGGCAGGTAGACGACCTTCTTGTCCGGCCAGCGGCGTTTGACCTCGCCGGCGAACTTCTTGACGAAGGCGCCCATGATCTTCGACCCCGTGCCGCGGTTGCCACCGTTGGGGTCGTAGAGCTTGCGGCAGCCCTCGCAGTAGCAGTTGATCGGTTCATCGAAGGGAGAAATGGTCACGCCCAAGGGGGTGACCCAACTGACGCCGTGATTGTTCCAAGACGCCATGAGCGACGGCTTCTTGTCCCAGGCGGCCTCGCATCCGGCCATCAGGAAGTCGTACGTCTCCTGGGAGCTGTAGCAGAGCATACTCGCGTTCGTCTCCCCATTAGCCTTCTTCATGAACAACCCCTGGTGCGCGTTGACCAAGGCCTGGTTCTTCCATATCTGCTGGGGGTTGTGAACCTGGATTACATAGGGCCAACTATTGCCACTGCGCAGCCCCGCCAGAAGCACCGTCATGTCTATGCTCTTCGTACTGGCCGGGAGCACAGACTCCGGAGGAGCGAGGCGGCCCCGCACACCGTCTTTGCCTGCGGGAGGCACGCTGTATGATTCCCGCGGGTAAAACTCGCGTTTGCGGAACACCGGCTGATCGCTGTACCAAGCCGGCCGAACCGTCAGCGTTCTGGCGCTCACGGTGCTCCTGCCGCCGGCGTTGACAGGCCAGTACCAGCGTACGCCCACGAAACGCTCCAGGAAATCGGCGAGCGCCCAGGCCGTGCCGTCGTTGGACCAGAAGTTCCACTGGGTGCTCCCCGGCGGCAGCGGCGCCGTGCTGCCGACCAGGTAGATGCGGTTCGCCGCCGTCTTCACCACATATCCCTCGAGCGGGATTTTCGCCGCGTCAATGCCTTCCGCCCGGGAGGCCTCGCAGTCGCCGATGACGAGCGCCGGCACTTCGTCCGCCGGAAGCTGCTTGACCACCTCAAGCTCGGCCTCGGAGCTCAGCTTGACGGCCTCCACGAGTTCCCTGACCAGGATCGCGAGGTTCTTGCTGGGATGCTCGTCCGCCACGTAGACCTTGGCCTGCGGCGCACCGTCGCGGACAAGGATGAGCGGCGGATGCTGCGGGGTCTTGTGGAGCGTCACGGGCGTGAGGTCCTTGACCCTCAGGTAGTCAGGAGCGTCCGCGCCGGCCGCGTGCAAAAGGCCGTGGATCAAAACGACCAGCAAACAACCAGCCATGAGGACGCTCTGCCGTTCCATGTCCTGGCTCCTATTCAGCAAACGCCTGACGTCAGTTTCATATCCTGCTTGCCCGCATGGGAAATCAGGGGAAATCAGGGACGGAGGGGGATTAAAACAGTTCTGCGGCAAGCGATGGCTCCTTCGGTTTGCGACCGCGCCTCTGTGGACGGACTAGCCGCCCCAGCAACGCTTCGATGCGTTCCATGAAGGCGATTGATCCGCACGGTCGCCCCGAATTGGTTTGCCGCCGCACGGCCATCGATAGCGCTTCATCTCTTTAGCTGCGGCGCAAGCCACACGCCCCAGTCGCTGTTGGCACCATCGCCGCCGTCTTCGACAATCATTTCCAGCCGGTCAACTCCAGCCACGTCAAACTCGAAATCGCGAACGAGATGGTCTTTCACGAGCTTAGAGCGGAGGATCTCCCTGCTATCTGCCTTGATCACAAATACAACCGAGCCGGGATGACCGTCCTGCAAGCCGTAGCTGCCGCAAAGCTGTTTCCAGGCGCGGCTGAGACTCAGCTCGTAGCGTGACGGTGCGTGCGCAAACATCCCCGACTCGTAGAAGCGGCCGCCAACTTGCAGGAAGCAGTCTCTGGATTCCTCTGCCAGTACCTGATTCCGCAGCGGCTGGCCCCAGCCAACTGAGGCGGCCCGGAACTGCAACTGTGAAACCTGCACCGACTTGTCATCCGCCTTGAGCTCGGAAAGCGGCCGAGGCGCCGCCGGCCGCAGCAGTGCCTGCAGGTGCCGTACTTTCCGCTGTACCTCGCCGGCTTCGGGAAAACGCTGGCGTAGCTGCACACTGAGTTCGTCCACCTTCCGGCGGTCACCGGCCCTGTATGCTGCCGTCGCCTCGCTCAGCGGCAACTGGTAACGGAAAACGTCAAGATTGGGCTTCTTGCTTGAATCCACAACATAGTCGAACGCGAACGCACTGCTCGCCCCGTTCACGTGGCAGACCCGCAGACGGAGCTGGGAGCGCCCAAGGCGCATCTCGCCGACCTCCAAACGGAACGGCCCGTCTTCTGATACCTTGCACGTCCAACTGACCGCGTCATAGTCGGCTGGGATGCTCTCCAAATCGTCAAATGCTGCGATACCGAAAGCGGGCGGATCAGCAACCAAGGCGCCTGTCAGAACAATCTTCCCATCGGCGAACTTTGCATCCAGGCCGTTCAGGCGGCAGCTTGGCCGCTGCGCCGCATCCTTGACATTACCGGCGAAGGGACGGCTGAAGGCCAGCAGCATCGCACTGGCCTCGCTCAGAAATGTCCCTGGCCCTTCCTTGCGCTTCTCCTGCCCATAGGTGTGATTCCCGCCACCCATGAGCGAAAGGCCGCGGCCGCGCTCGGTTTCTTTCTGACAATCGTGCGGCAGACCAAAGGCGTGGCCGAATTCGTGAGCCACGCCGCCAACGTAATGCGAGTTGAATTCGCCAATTGAGCACGGTCTACCGTAGTAACCCCCGGGAGCCTGTGAACCCAGCAGTGCGGCATCCAGCAGTTCGTCGTCGTAAACCCAGGCAGTGCCATGCCGGTGATCGCCGCTGCCACAATACGGCCCGATTTCTGCGGCCTTGCCATCTTCCCACTTCAGCAGCACTTGGAAGATGATGATTGTCTCCTCGTCAATATTGATGCCTCGCGGCGCAAGCGCCGCCTTAACTTCGCGGCGAACGGCGTCAGAAGAATTGCGCCCGTAGACTTGCATCGGGTGCTGTCCGTTGACCGAGTGAACACGCAGGCGCTGCCGCTCATCGCGTTCCAGTGCAAAAGTCAACGCGCCATAGCCGGCTGCCGCCATCCCATCCCGATAGAAGCCTTGGACCTCAGTCATCACACGGTCAATCCGCTCCACATGGTTCTTGAGAGGCTGGCGGTCACTGGGGACAAAGTAAATAACTCGGACTGGAGGTGGCTCGCCGGCCTCGAGCGCAGTGCATAACCCAAGTGCGGTCAGCGTGATAAGGCTGAGCATACTCGGCGGCCAACAGCCTGCACTGTGGAGTATCCGCATGGCTTACGAGCATGCGTACACGGCAGCCCAACGTCAAGGACAAGACCAATGCCGTAGATGTTATAGCTGGCGCGAGGCCATCCTGTGCCTGCGCGCCCTGTGGTTGTCGCAAGACCGCCGCTGGGATCGCTACTGCTCCAACCGCCCCGCCTGCCTCATACGAGCCGCCTAAAACGCCATGCACCCCACAGCTATCAGACGAAGAAGAAGACGTTGCACGCGGTGGCGAGGAAACGTAATCTGGTTGCCCTACGGCGGGAGCCTGCCGCTGGGAGCAGATGCGGGGAAAGCCCGCTGCAAGTTGCCACGCAGCGAGCAGGACGGGCTTATTCGGGGCAGTGGTTGTCCGCAGCGTGCCCGGGCCGGTGATCATCGCGAATGACGCGCAACGAGTTACTTTTCCTGTTGGGCCTGGTCTTGCTGGTCTTTAGCGGCATCGCCCTCTTGCCCGTCGAACCGCGCGGCGCCGACATCCCTCACGCCTACGCTGTGGATTGGAGGAGCGTTTCCGACGCGCCAGGAAAGCGGTTGACGATCTCATGGTGCGGGTCGCCGGCGTATCCTTCGGCACGGCGTGGGACATGGGTCCAGAACCATGTGGAGAAGGTCTTCAATGTGGATTTGCGTCCCATCTTCCTCGACTGGAACGCGTACCGGAACCGCCGGCCCTTGATGCTTAGCGGCGGCGACGTTCCAGATGTGTGCTGGGACGGCGATCCGCTGCAGGTGCGGCGTAACGTGCACCAGGGGTTTGTTCTCGAGGTACCCTACGACCTGATCCTGCGCTACGCGCCGGCCTATGTCAGGAATCTCAACCGGTATGGGCCCGAGGCTTGGCTGTATTCCAGTTTCTGCGGCCGGAACTACGGTATCCCGACCTTTGCCGCGGGCGACATCTACCCGTACCCGATGCTCTGGCGGATGGATTGGCTGCGGAAGGCGGGTTTTTCGCGTCCGCCTGAGACGCTTGACGAGCTGCACACGGCCCTGTGGAAGTTCCGGTATGAGGACCCCGACGGGAACGGGGTAAGAGACACCTACGGCATGTGTCCGGAGATTCACTGGTCTGTAAGCTTCGTGGAGATCTTCGTTGCCTTTGGCATCCTCCCGCAGGATTTCATAATGCGCGACGGGAAGGTTGTCTGGGGCGGGATTCAGCCCGAAGCCAAGCAGGTGCTGGCGCTGCTGCGACAGTGGTATCAAGAGGAGCTCATTGATCCGGATTTCGCCATCGGCAGCGTAGGCAACAGCCCGACGGAACGGAAATTCAACAACGGGCGGACGGGCTACATGTACCTGTGGGGAAGTTTTGCGGACTTCGACCTCAGCAACCCCAACTCCCGCTACGCCACGATGAAACTCCTCGACCCGCGCGTCGAGCTGGCCCCGGGCAAGCCCTTGATCGGCCTGGATGGCCAACGCCGCGCGCGCGTCTGGGGCGGCCCTGGCCACGTGTTCTGGTTTGGCGCGCCGGTGGCACGGGAACCGGAGAAGGTGATCCGCGTCCTCCGCATGTTCGAGGCGTTGGCAACCAATAGACAACTGTTCATCGAGGCGCGCAGCGGCAAGAAGGGAGTGCATTGGGACTGGTCGCCACGGCGCGGCCTGTACCTGCTGCCGCCGTACGACGAACGGGGCGAGGACGGGCGCAACCTGTTGACGTTGAGCTTGGAGAGCTGTTACGGCTTCTTCTCCCCATGCGCCGTGCCGCTCGATCTCACCAGAGAGTTCCTGCGCGAAGGCGAGCTGGCGTTCCGCAGGACCTACTGCGATCCGGCGTGGGGTTTCAAGAACGCGGTCGGCAAATCGGACGTGGTTCCCTCGGCCGGACGGTATCTGGAGGACCTGCGGCAGTTCCAGACGACGGCGTTCATCCAGATCATCCGGGGCGACAGGCCGCTGGACTACTTCGATGAGTTCGTGCGGACGTGGAAATCCCGGGGCGGTGACATCCTGGCCGCCGAGGCCAACGAGATGCATCGGGAGATGCAGGCGATCTACCGGCAGGTCGGCATCCGGAGCCAGGAGGCTGCGCCGTGATCGCCCGCCCGGCCCTGCGGCGCTACGTTACGCACCGGGAGTTATTGCTTCTGGTCGCGCCGTGCCTGGCGTACTTCCTGGTTTTCCACTACGTGCCCATGGTGGGGCTGATCGTGGCATTCAAGGACCTGGTCCTGAGCCGGGGGATTCTTCGCAGTCCGTGGGTGGGGCTGGCGAACTTCGAGCGTCTTTTTGCCAGCGAGGATTTCCCGCGCGCGCTCCGCAACACGCTGGTCATCAGCCTGCTGCGCCTGGCCTTCGGCTTCGTCGCCCCCATCATCCTGGCCTTGCTGCTCAACGAAGTCCGGACCACCTGGTACAAGCGCGGCATTCAAACCTTGACCTACCTGCCGTACTTCTTCTCATGGGTCGTTCTCGGCGGAATCTTCCTGATGATCCTCGGCGGCGATGGGCCGCTCAACAGCCTGGTCCGTTCGGCCGGTCACAGTCCGATCAGTTTCCTGGGCAACGAGATCTGGTTCATCATCGTGCTGGTGGCCACAGGTATCTGGCAGGGCGCCGGGTACGGGGCGGTGATCTACCTGGCGGCGCTGGCGGGGATTGACCCCAATCTCTATGAGGCCGCAGCCATTGACGGCGCGGGGCGCTGGAGCCAGACCCGCTGCGTGACGCTGCCCTGCCTGGTGCCGACCATCGTGGTCCTGTTGATCTTGAGCCTGGGGGGAATCCTCAACGCCGGCTTCGACCAGATCTACAACATGTACAACCCCATCGTGTACTCAACGGCCGACATCATTGATACCTATGTCCTGCGCAGGATGATCGACATGGATTACAGCCTCGCGACGGCCGCGGGCATGTTCAAGTCAGTTGTCAGTCTGGTGCTGGTTGCCGGCGCCAACTGGCTGGCGCGGCGGCTCACTGGAGGGGAGCACGGGATATGGTGAGGGCGGAGACAAGCCCGCCCCAGCGCCCGGGCTTGCGCAGTTGGGGAGAGCCTGGCAAAGCGGATGCCGTTTCGGGGCGTGCCTGGGTACGCCGCACGAAGGGTGAACGGATCTTCAATGTGCTCAATCTCCTGTTTCTGGGCGCCATCGGGCTGCTTGCGCTCTACCCCTTCCTTTATACGCTCTCGATCTCCCTCAGCACGGCTGCCGAAGCGCAGCGGGATTCGCTGCATCTGTACCCGCGCGAGATATCACTGATGGCCTATCGGATTGTGCTCGGCAGTCCGGAGATACTCACGGGCTTTGCTAACACGCTCATTCGCACCGCGCTGGGAACCGTGCTGACCGTGCTGCTGACCTGCGTGGCGGCTTACCCCCTGGCCCGCAGGGAACTGCCGCATCGGGGTATGATCGTGTTTCTAATCCTCTTCACGATGATATTCAGCGGCGGGATTGTGCCCAACTACCTGTTGGTCCGCGACCTGGGGCTGATCAACAGCGTCTGGGCCCTGGTTCTGCCGACGCTGCTCAGCGCCTTCAATATCATTGTCGTCAAGAACTTCTTCCAGCAGATCCCGGAAAGCCTTCACGAGGCCGCTCGCGTGGAGGGGGCCAGCGAGTGGGCCATTCTGTTCAGGATCTACATTCCGCTCTCCAAGCCGGTGCTGGCGACCGTCTGCCTTTGGACGGCCGTGATGCATTGGAATCAGTGGTTTGACGCGATGCTCTACATCACCGACGACCGCAAGCAGGTGCTGCAGAACTTCCTGCAGCGGATCGTCATCGAGAACAGCACGCAACTGATTGACATGGGTAAGACCGCGCCGGACCTGATGAGTTACACGCCGGAGACGGTCAAGGCGGCGACGGTTGTGGTGATGATCCTGCCCATGCTGTGCTTGTATCCGTTAGTCCAGAAGTACTTCGTAAGCGGGATCCTCCTGGGAGGCGTCAAGGAATGAAGGCGAGCCGGCCGGGACATGTCGGCCTGATTCGCTTGTGCCGGCGCTATGCAAGAGGACTTGCTGCGCGAAGGGAGGCGCAGCTTCAGCGGTGAGTGAGCACTCGCTTGAAAATCAAGGGGCCGGCACACTCCGCGGCTGCCGTTGGAATCCGCACAGGCCGACAAAGCTCAGCATTAGACGCCGAGCACGGGCGCACCCCGTCTAGAATTCTGGAGTCGGCTCGGTGGTCTGGCTTTCTGAAGGCAGTCCCAGGCTGGCCTGCAGTTCCACGACGTAGAAACTCGGGTTGTACGAGCTGAACGTGCCGGTCAAGCGGATCAGTTTCACCGTTTGCGGCTGGAAGCGGATCGTCTGCCAGGCCCGGCATTGCTCGCTTGGGCCGCTCCGATCAGCGGCCATGATCCAGTGCTCAGCTTCCTCGCTGGCGCAGACTTCCAGTGTGTATCGCTGGATACGATCATCGCCGTCCCACAGCAGGAAGCGAACGCAGTCAATCTCGACCGGCTCTCTGAGCGTGATAAGAAAGGGCTCAGGCGGATTACAGTTCCAGCACGAATAGCCGAATCCCGAAAACCAATCGTACCCGGTTGAGATGCCATCAATCATGACGACGCTGTTGCGTCCACCGGTGATCGTTGCGCCATGCGTGTACAGCGCGTGATTGTAGCCGGGAGGGTAGGTGCGCTTCTTGGGAACTGGTGGAATAGGCTCCGCTTGAGATACGACTGGGGCCGTCACGGGCGGCCTGCCGCTGAGTCCCAGCCTCCACCCGACGTAGAAGGTGGTGGCTGCCAGGAGAAGCACAGCCAAGAGGAGCAGTGCTTTCGCGGCCGGGTTTACACTCTGCGCCTGGACAGACCAAGTTCCTTCCTGCATGCCGGTCTCTCTCTCCTCATGAGCACCGAGTTGTTTGACACCTGTGGTGGGGAAGTGGATTCGAGAATTATCTTATTGGCTGGAATCTCCGGGAATCTCCGGGAACTCCGGGACAGAGCCGCACCTTTTCCGTATCACCTCCTCTATGATTCCGTCCCTTGTCTGCGCGCACTATCAATCGGCGCGCAATTCCGTCAATGGGATCAACGCAGCAAATAATTGCGGCTCTGTCCCGCAGACTTCCGCAGACTTCCGCAGACTTCCGCAGACTTTGTCCCGCAGACTTGCCGCAGACTTCCATTGGTCCACTCGTGCCTTGCCACTCGTCAGTCTCCCATGCCTCTCTGGCTGTCCTCGTGATTCCCTCATAGCGCCGCCTCGCCTCCTTGAATATCATCGCCCCGGTTGGCAGCCGAAACCGGCCAGAAGAACGCTTGCGGAATCATGAACGCGAGAGATAGTCAGCAAGCGCGGCCTGCGACGGTCGCGGGCCAAGGGCTGTACGGGAGATCCCGGTTGATTCTCCGCCGCGTGTTTCTCGACCGGATAACGAAGGCTGTTGGCAGGCCGTCCGGCCCCAGGGGAGAATCCCGGACAGGAAAAGGGTTGGGGGTTGCGTTCGGGCAACTGGAACCCAGGACACTTCAAAGAAGGCCATCATGTGTGACGCGTGCATGAACCGACGGGAGTTTATGGGCTTGACGGCGGCGGAGTTGGCGGGGGCCGGG
>Ga0209777_10003241_pt1 | contig 20396 bp, 12 predicted proteins | sample FrelakmetHBP12HB_FD_187147 | JGI IMG/M metagenome (GOLD analysis project Ga0209777, IMG submission 187147) | Freshwater lake sediment microbial communities from the University of Notre Dame, USA, for methane emissions studies -HBP12 HB (SPAdes)... | ecosystem: Environmental > Aquatic >...
AGATCATCAGCGCCGACACCATTGACAGTCAGGGAAACATCGAGGGCACTCTTTTCTATATGTCACCGGAGCAGGTTTCGGGTGCAAAGCAGTCTTTGTCCACTGACATTTTCAGCTACGGTGTGATTCTCTATGAACTATTCACCGGTCACAAACCCTTTGATGGCGAGTATTCCGCAGCGATTATCTATGCAATACTGCATGAAGATCCGACCCCTCCCTGCGAGCGAGAAACCTCATTGCCAGCCTGGATCGATCCACTGGTGTTGAGGCTCTTATCCAGAAATGCGGCCGACCGCTTCCCAGATATGGGCTCGGTAATCGACTATCTTGATGCGACACTGACGACAGATACTGCGATTGCCAGCGTCGGCGCTTACAAGGCCAGGCGACAAACGATAACGGTCACGCATCTCAGAAACCTTTCTGGTGATCCATCGTGGGACTACTTTTGTGTAGGTTTTACCGAGGATCTGATTCGAGAGATTTCGCTGCGTACTGACGCGGTGGTATCGGTTGAGCCTGCAGGTGTCGCTGACAGAGAGATCACCAGCATTTTTCGAAGATGTCGATCAGATTATGTGATCACAGGTACTCTAATGCGGTGGCAGGATGAGATTAAGCTGGGTCTAAGCGTTTACGGTGTGAATGGCAATAAGCTGATTTATGGTGAACAGTTTCGCGGTGAGGTGAAGCAACTGTTCGAACTACTTTCTCGTGCCGCTCGTAGTGCCTCTGAGGCGCTGGCCAGAGCCAGCGGCGTAGCTCTTGTCGATGTCGATCGTCTCATGAGCACCAACGTGACAGCCTATGACTTCTATCTGAAGGGAAGAAACTATTACCATACTAGCAAACCAGAAGACCTCGAATTCGCAATCAATATGTTTGCTAAAGCTCTCGAACTCGACCCCGGTTTTGCTCTGGCGAAGACCGGCCTCTCTGACGTTCACGCGTTCCAATACAACGCCTATTATGACAGACGCCCAGAGAAAATCGCCTTGGCGATCGAGGAAGCTCGCCAAGCATTGGCAATTGATCCCCTGTTACCGGAGGCGCATCGCGCGCTGGGGCGGTGCTACATGTTTTTCGGGGATATCGAAAACGCTGAGAAATCTCTGAAGAGATCTGTGGACATTGCACCGAAGTTTGCCATGGGCTATCGGGCGCTGGCGTGGCTTAAGGACATGGCGGGTGATGATGAGGCGGCACTGCTCTGGGCCAAAAAAGCCCTTGAATTGGCGCCTACTGATCTGGAGACGTTGCTCCTTTTGGGTCTGCTGTATCTTGATATGCGCAAGTTCACACTGGCAATGGCAACCTTGCAACGTGCCGTGGAATTGGGTCCCGACTATGGGCGTGCTTACTACTATCTGGGCGTCGTTTATCTAAAATTGGGGGTCCCGGAACTTGCCCTCGACAATTTCCAGCTTGCCATCAAGTACCAAGGAGATCCCAATAGTCACGTTGATGCCGGATATGCTCAACTGGTAACGGGAAACTACGAGGGAGCGAAGTCGCTATTTCGAGAGTCGCTTGAGCGCGGATATCTACCTTTTATCGCGCACCATTTGCTTGGGTTTATTGACCTCCTCCAAGGTAACTCCGAGCAGGCGGCGATCAATTTTGAAAAAGCCTGCCAGTCGGCGGAGGACTACTTGAGTCGTGATCCGGCCAATTGCCATATAGCAAGCTATCGAGCCCTCGCGCTCGCGGCTGCCGGAAAAAAGGCGGAAGCGCTGGCGATTTTGGCGAAGTTAGTGGCAAATCCCGATTGCCAGGGAGACCTGCTGCACAACATAGCGCGATGTTACGCCCTCCTCGGAGACAAACACCAGGCCGAGATATTCAAGGCTAGAGCTATCGAGCATCACGCCGGTCCTTCGCCAAAGGAACTAGAGTCCGATCCCCATTTTAGAGCAAAGCTCTCTCACGACTGAGTCTGACCAAGTCCACCTATGATTCGGGCAGGCTTCACCGATTTCTCTGGCGATATCGGAAGACGGCATATGTCAAATGATTTCGTCTTCAGCTACTTGCACCCCGCGCATGGCGCTAGTCCGCCAGAGAAGATGTAGGCGATCAAATACACCGCATCCGAAATATCAACCGTGCTATCACAGTTGGCGTCACCAGCGAGCAATGGCGATGGTGCCGAACCGCCTGAAAAGATGTAAGCGATCAGATAGACGGCATCAGAGATATCGACTGTGGCGTCGCCGTTGGCGTCGCCGCAAAGATAGTTCAGAAGGTAAGCCGCAAACGTCCGGGAGTAGGCACCGGTAGTTCCACCTGTGACGGGGCGGATCCGCCAGTAAAACACCGAATCCGCTCCCAGCGAGTGCGGGATATGGTACTGGGGCGAAGTCAGACCGGTCACGCTAAAGACCGGCCAACGGAAATCATAGTAACGATCCAACTGAAATTCATAGCTATCAACCGCCCGGGCTTTGCCAACGAGACCACTCCAGGTGAATGTCGGTTGTGGATTAGCGGTTGGGCGTCCATTGGCGGGGTAGATCGACGATACCGGCTCCACCTGATAGTAAAAGACGAGATTGCCTCCACTGGGGGGCGTCATGTAACTGGCAAAGATATTACGCTCTGCGGTTCCATCAATCCTAATCCCTACGCTAAAGAGCGGTCCACCACCCAAATTGGATTTTGGACTAATCACGATCCGATATTCACCATTCTGAAGGTTGTAGTCGTAAGCGCTTTCATCCAAGACGCCGTTGGTGTCGGCATTCATACGCCAGTATGCCGATCCGGCAACCGTGCTCAGAGGTCGTGAGATCACCAGACCTCGAGGATTCTCTACTCGAAGCGTCACATTGTTATAGCCGGTTGTTACCATCTCGTCAGAAAGAATCGGGTCCCTTGCGATCTGATTGACGGCTAACAGGATGGGATTGCCGGCTTGCCCACCAATCACAAAGTCCGGTGCGCCGTTGCGGTCAACATCGGCGTTTACCAGCGCATAGAGCGGGTTCGTACCACTCCCCAATGAGATACTCACTGGTGCAGCAAAGCTACCCAAGCCATCGTTTAATGAGACCAGCAGTGAACGGGTCGTGGCATTCACCAGACTGATATCAAGGTCGTGATCCTTGTCAACATCCGCCAGCGCCAAATTGAGCGCCGTGCCGACAATGCGAAGGGTGTCACTGCTGGTGACTTCGCCGGTACCGTTGCCCAGCGCAATTGTCACAACGCTGGTATCGTTCGTCCCGACCGTGTTGGCGGTCACTGTCACAAAGTCGGTCTTGCCATCACTGTTCAAGTCCATGCCGGCGACCACGCTGGTGAAATCGTGAATGAGATAGCCGATGCGCAACGCCGCCGACCGAGTCATATTGCCGCTACCGTCATTCAGGTAGATGAAAGCCGAATCACCCCGCGTGACCACAATATCATCAGTCCCATTGCGATCAAAATCGCTGACCGCGACCGCATCAAAGGAGAATGGCAAAGTGGCAGGGGCCGAGAAGCTCCCGGTGCCGTCACCGTAAAGTATTTGGTTCGGGCTGACGATCGCATCAAGATGCGCATCATTATTGAAATACCCGGTTGCGAGCGCTGGAAAAACGCCGCTGCGGTCGGCGTCTGACCCCCAACTCGACAGAGCAACAGTCTGCGAATCGATATCGAAATTGCGATGACCGGCATTAATCAGAAAATAGATCTTCCCGGCAGTATGAGCGACAATGTCCAGCAGGGAATCCCCGTTGACAAAATCGACTGCCAGCGCGGCTTTGGTCACCTTCAGATAGTTGCGCGGGGTCTCCAATGTCCCATCTGCTTTGCCAAAGGCAATGTACAGACTGTCCACCGTGTTGCCGGTGTAGATTATGTCAGTGCGATTGTCGCCGTCAACGTCTGCCTGTTTGATGTAGAAGACGTCGGCTGTGTCTAACGTTGGTGTGATCACGTAATCAGACGCACTAAAGTAGCTCAGCTTGGTCACAAAAACATCAACGCCGCCTTGATACGTTTGATAGGGATTCAAAGTCGGGAAGTTAGAAGAGGCAGTCCAACCTGTTACATAGGCATTGCCGTTGCCATCGACCGCGATGCCCATATTGCTTTCCCCCTCGTCGCCTCCCCCGCCGAGGTAAGTGCTGTAGATCAAGCTGTTGCCGGCACTCGAAAGCTCGGTCACAAAAACATCAGTGCCGCCTTGATCCGTCTGATAGGGATTCAAAGTCGGGAAGTTGGAAGACGAAGTGAAGCCCGTCACATAGGCATTGCCCCTGCCATCAACCGCGATGCCCAGTGGATAATCGCCGCTTCCGCCACCGAGGTATGTGCTGTAGATCAGGCTGTTGCCTGCGCTGGAGAGCTTGGTCACAAAAGCATCCCCGCCGCCTTGATACGTCTGATAGGGATTCAAAGTCGGGAAGTTGTAGGATTGGGTAAAGCCTGTCACATAGGCATTGCCGCTGCCATCGACCGCGATGTCCCATCCATCCTCGCCGCTTCCCCCGCCGAGGTAGGTGCTGTAGATCAGGCTGTTGCCGGTACTGGAGAGCTTGGTCACAAAAACATCATAGTCGCCTTGATACGTCTGATAGGGATTCAAAGTCGGAAAGTTGGAAGAACCAGTCTGGCCCGTTACATAGGCATAACCGCTGCCATCGACCGCGATACCGTTTCCATAATCTCTGTCTCCTCCACCGAGGTAGGTGCTGTAAATCAGACTGTTGCCGGAACTGGAGAGCTTGGTCACAAAGGCATCTCCGGAGCCACCTTGATAGGTCGACTGATAGGGATTCAAAGTCGGAAAGTCGGAAGAAGAAGTCCAGCCCGTCACATAGGCATTGCCGCTACCATCGACCGCGATGCTCATTCCATAATCGTTGCTTCCCCCGCCGAGATAGGTGCTGTAGATCAGGCTGCTGCCAGAACTGCTCAGCTTGGTCACAAAAACATTCCAGCCGCCTTGATCCGTCTGATAGGGATTCAAAGTCGGGAAGTCGGAAGAAGCAGTAATGCCCATCACATAGGCATTGCCGCTGCCATCGACCGCAATGTGATGTGCTTGATCCCAGCCTCCCCCGCCGAGGTAGGTGCTGTAAATGAGACTGTTGCCGGAGCTGGAGAGTTTGGTTACAAAGACATCCCAGTCGCCTTGATCGGTCTGAAAGGGATTCAAGGTTGGGAAGCTGGAGGAACTAGTTTCGCCCGTGACATAGGCATTGCCGCTGCCATCGACTGCAATGCCATATCCCTTATCGTCGCTTGTCCCGCCGAGGTAAGTGCTGTAGGACAGCACGACTGAGAGCGTACCCAGCGCCTGTCGATTCGCGCCATCAGCTTCAAATCCAATCGTCTTCTCTGATAGCTGCGAGAAGCTGCATGTACCGGAGAGAACGCCATTGGTAGGAGACTCTATCGCTGCGATCATGTCGCCCCATTTGGTTCGCACGATCATTCTGCCGTCGGCATCAATCGAAGTCTCTTCTGCCCCTTCGTAGGTAACCTTGATCTGCGCGATATCCGCCCCCGGCGCGGCGATAAACTCGTACGCCGCCTGACCAGTACCGTCTCCAGAATATTTCAGGTTGATGCCGGGATAGATGCCTTTGAGCGTGATCGCCTCGTAGTTGGGCACATCTGTCCGCCACTTCATCGGCTCATTGCCAATGAAGTAGTTGCATTTGTATCCCATCTGCCCTTCGGCGACAACCTCGGGGTTTGCATTCGCACCGACGAATTTGGCGGTCAGAACAAGCTGCTCCACTGAGTCTTTCTCTTGCCTGTCGCCCGGTAGGATAGGCATTCCTGCCTGTCCTGGGTCAGACAAGGATGTCCGACTTACTGAACCTGGATTCCCGCCCGTCAGAGCCGGGTCGTGACCTTCGCGGGAATGACCGGAAAAGGCGTTGGCATCATGGTCAATGCGTCGGGTGAATTGATACGTCACGCCTTCTTTCGTGAACCACATCGTGGCACCACCGGCGCTGGCGCGGAAGAGGACGCGGTCATCCCACTGCCCCATGTTCTTGGTGAATGCCAGCGGCATCGCGCTCATTTTCTGAGCGACCGAGAGTTGGTTGTCTGCTGCCAGGATAGCAGTCGCGCACAGCAATACGATAGACGCAATAACGGCGATAGCGGATGGTTTCATAAGACCTCCCTTAAGGACGACTTGAAGTATTTTCTCTTGACTGCAATCAAAGTAATCACGACCTTGTTGTCAAGGCCTTTCTGCAGGAATTCCCGACGGGTCGAGCAACTGCATGTAGCTACCCCCAAAACTTTTCTTGCCTTCCCCCATAGCCTTCCGTGTATATTCTGGTAGGAAGTGAATCAAAGACGAATGATTGACGAACATAGAGATAGACAGGAGGGAACCATGACGGACAGATTTGATGACAAGCGGATCAATGAAGTGGGGTGCGATAGCTTTTCATGACTAAACCTCCACCTTATCGAGAAGACACCCGAATGGTCAGCCCGGAATTGGCCGGACATCGGCATATCTTCGCTTTGTATGACCACCGCAATCTAGCAAAGAAACCTGCAAAGTCAATCGATAATTCCAGATTGTTTGTGCTTGTCGGCGGCTCAGTCGGCTACCGCATACTGCTTTGCACGATATTCGGTTGTCCAACAGTCGTTGGACTCACGCGTCTTTCGTGTCCAGATTTGGCTGACGGCAAACACATATAGATAAGCTTGCGAGAGACTTGAATCTGCGGCAAGTCCTAATGATGATTCACCGCCTCCGTCAGAGACGGATCTATCAGGGGTACTTTCTTCCCGGAAGCAGCCGCGCTTGCAAATTTGTAGTTTGCTCAAACGCCTGTCGCACATAACATGGAAAGCGTGTCATATCACGTCTACATCCTTCGCTGCTGTGACGGCACCTACTATACCGGCCAGACTACCGATCTCGACAAGAGAGTGATAGCTCACAATCGCGGTACCGGTGCCCGCTATACGCGCGGACGCGGACCGGTGCAACTGGTATATCATGTCGGAGTTGCGACTTTGAGGGAGGCATTCATCTTGGAGTGCAGAATTAAGCGCATGCCGCGTGCCGGGAAAGAAAAGCTAATTGCCACCGCTCAGTCCGCATGCTGACTTTCACTACCTCGTGTCCGAATTGGTTTGGCGACGTACACAATGCTCAGAAATCCTAAGTACACAGGCGACTGGACGTGGAACAAGTTTCGGTGGGTCAAGAACAGGCACACAGGCAAGCGTATGTATCGAGCGCGCAGCAAAGACGACTGGGTCATTTCTTCGAAGTCTGACCTTCAAATCATTCCCACTGATCTCTGGCAGTCTGTTCGGTCGCGAATGAGAAAGAACTGCTCAACTCGTCAGCGAGGCAAACGCCCAGGCACAAAACACCTCTTTACAGGTATTCTTTGTTGTGGAGTCTGCGGCTCCAACATGATCATCGCATATGGTAATCGAAGAGACCCTGTGTTCATTTGCTCGAAGAACTGGCATCGCGGAGAATCCGTTTGCTCAAATTCCTTCAAGGTCAAGAAATCGGAAGTTGAAAGCAAAATCTTGGCATCTGTGCGCGAGCTGCTTCTTGGACCTGAAACGCTGAGCCGAATCGCCGACCGTCTAATCGAGAAGCTGGCTGAGTACAATTCCTCTGTCGGAAATCAGCGAGGACATATTGAGCAACAGAAAGCGCGTGTCGAGCACGAGATTAGTAACCTAATTGAGTACCTTGTCAAGAATGGCGACCCGACCGACAGAATCAAAGCAAAGCTGTCTATCAAGGAAGATGAGTTGGCACAAGCAACGAGCCAGATAAGGATTTCCGCAGAATATTGGCTGGATGAGAGGATATCTGTTGATCCTTACCAAACCTCATTCGAGTTTTTCCGGACTTCGACAGCACTGCTCGAAGACATTCCCGCAGCCCGATTAATGCTGAAAAGTTTGGTTGATGACTCTGTTTTGTCGCCAGTGATTGAAAATGGCTCTAAGTTCTTGGACAGTAGAGGTAAAACAAATCTCCGAGGTCTTCTCGGAGATGATCGAATGGCTGCGACTTTACAAAATAGCGGGGGCAGGATTTGAACCTGCGACCTTCGGGTTATGAGCCCGACGAGCTACCGGACTGCTCCACCCCGCGATCGCCACTATATATACCTGCCCATCTTTCTTGTCAAGGGAATTCGAAAATGATTCACGATGTGGGCAATATTCAAATGGGGGCCTGCGTCGACAGGCCCCCATTCCTCTGAGACTATTTCCCCGCCTGCTTGAGCAGCAGCGTACGGGTATACGGAATCAAGCCGCTGGCATCAATGATCGCCTGACGCGCCTTGGGGAGCGGCTGGATCGCAAATTCTTTGCCCTTGGTCACGTTGCGTATCGTTTCGCCCTTGATCTCCATCTCGTCACCCTCATCTGCCTCGATCGTGGGGCAGATAAGCATCGGCAAACCGAGGTTGATGGAATTCTGCAGGAAGATTCTGGCAAAGTGCTTCGCCACGATAATGAGTCCCCAACCGTGGAGACACGATGCTGCCTGCTCTCGGGACGATCCGCAGCCGAAGTTCTGCCCCGCGACAATGAAGCTCCCCTTGGGCACTTCGTTCGCTTTTAGCTTCTTGTTGAAGTCAGAATTGTCAGCGAAAGCAAACTGCGGCGTTTCCGTCGGAAGAACGGTCGCCATAAATCTGCCCGGATAGATGATATCGGTAGAAACATCATCACCAACTTTGAGAACGACTTTTCCCATCTTAACGACCTCCGTTTCTTGGATCAGCGATAACACCGACTATCGCGCTGGCTGCTGCTACGTCGGGTGAACAGAGATAAACTTCGGCATTCGGATTCCCCATTCTACCTTTGAAGTTACGGTTGGTGGTCGCCAGAGCCACTTCCTGATCGCCCAGCGCACCCTGATGCACTCCCAGACAGGGACCGCAGCCGGGGTTGCAGATGACAGCGCCTGCCTCGGCCAGGTCTGACAGATAGCCGCGCTTGAGCGCCTCGCGATAGATGCGCCAGGAAGCCGGGAAGACTAACATCCTCGTTCCACGCGCAACTTTCTTCCCCTTCAGTGTTCGCGCGGCGGTTTCGAGATCATCCAGACGACCGTTAGTGCAGGAGCCGATCACAATCTGATCGACCTTAGTGCCAGCCACCTGGTCAACCGTTTTGACATTATCAACTGTGTGAGGGCACGCAATCTGCGGCGCAAGTTTGGACACGTCAATCTCGATTGTCTGCTCGTAGACAGCGTCCGGGTCTGCACCAAAGATTTCGATTTTCTCGGTGACTCCGGCTTCCGTCTTCAAATATCGAAGTGTCTCTTCATCTGCCGGCACGATACCCGAAGTTGCGCCGGCTTCCACAGACATATTGCAAATCACCAGACGCCCTGAAGTTGACATCGTTCTAATCGTGTCACCATGGAATTCCAATACCCTGAAATTGGCCCCTTCTGCGGTGAGCTTGCCGATTAGATACAGAATCAAATCCTTCGGCCCGACATGCGCCGGGAACTTGCCGTTGACAACGACCTTAATTGTGCCCGGCACTTCAACATTGAGTATCCGTCCCAGCGTCCAAACTGACGCCATTTCCGTGGCGCCGATGCCGAACGCAAACGCGCCCAATGCGCCATGGCTGGTCGTATGGCTATCGGTGCCGACCACAACATAGCCCGGGCGAACATAACCATACTCAGGCAGAATCTGGTGGCAAATACCCCCTTCGTCGCCGCGGATGTCATGGAACTTGCCGATTTTCTGCTTGGCGACCAAGTTTCGAAGCTTCTTCTGATTCGTTGCCGTCTTCGAGCTCTCCGCGGGAACACGGTGGTCAAGAATTATGGCGATCCGATCCGGATTCCAGATTTTCGCCTCTATGCCCGTGTCCCTGAATATCTCATTAAACTGGTTCAACACCAGAGCGCCATTTTCGTGCGACATTGCCAGATGGACTTCCGGCTCCACCACGTCGCCAACTGCGACCGATGGTTTGCCGCAGGCTCTGGCTATCACTTTCTGAACGTAGGTCATTCCCATTGTATGTACTCCTTGCGTGATGTTTTCCTATTCAGACTCGATCAGATCGCCTTCTGCTCCTTCAGCGCCTTCTGTTCATCTTTGGAATAGCCAAGCTGACTTAGAATCTCCTCAGTTTGAGCCGACAAACGCGGTGGAGGTGCGTCGATACTCGCGGGCGTCTTGGAGAATTTGGCGGAAAGATTGAAAATCTTGATATTGCCGATCTGAGGCTCCTTGATGTCCACGATCGTCTGCCGGTGCTTGATCTGCTCGCTCGTCAGTGCTTTTCCCAGTCCGACAATATCTCCGGACGGGATTCCTTTTTCGTTCAGCAGATCGACCCAATACTCGGTCGTGTTCTGTGTGAGTTTTTCTTCCAATATCGGCGTCAGCAGTTTGCGATTGGCCTTACGCGTGTCGCGCTCCTGAAAGCGAGGATCGATCTTGAGCTCCGGCAGACCGACGGCATCGGTCAGATCCTCCCACTGCTTCTGCTGATTGGCCGCGATATTGATGTTTCCGTCCTTGGTACGGAATGCGCCAGAAGGAGCCGCTGTGAAATTGTCGTTGCCCATGGGAATCGGATCTTTGCCACCGATCAACAGATTGGCGGCCACCCATCCCATCAGGGGCATGATAGAGTCGAGCAGCGCAATGTCGATAGACTGCCCTTCGCCGGTTTTCTCGCGATAGTATAGCGCCGCCATAATGGCGAATGCGGCATTGAGTCCCCCAACTGTGTCGCAGATCGGAAAACCCGCGCGTAGCGGATGCAGCCGCTCGTCGCCGTTGACATCCATCGCGCCCGACAACCCTTGGATAATCTGATCATAGGCCGGCTTGTGCGCGTCGGGACCGGTCTGGCCGAATCCGGAAATCGCACAATAGACGATGCGCGGATTGATCTTAGAGACATCTTCGTAGGAGAAACCGAGTCGTCCCATCACACCCGGCCGGAAATTCTCCACCACGACGTCAGCGGTTTTGAGCAGTTTGCGAAATATCTCTTTGCCCTCGTCCATTTTGAGGTTGAGGGTCAACGACTTTTTGTTGGCGTTTTGTGCGAGGAAGCTCGTTCCCATCAATTCCTTGTTGAGCTTGGGGACATTGCCCAGCTTTCGTGCCAGATCGCCGCCATCAGGCACCTCGATCTTGATCACCTCTGCTCCCAGCAAAGCTAGATGCAAAGTCGCGAATGGTCCCGAGAGTACATTGGTCAAGTCGATTATGCGAATGTTCTCCAACAGTTTCATACTATATCCTTACACTCATCCCTTCTTGAAATCAACAATGGAGCCCGCCTTCATCACAAGCCCGGGCAAGTCGCGGCCCAAGAATGCTCCCACTTTGCGAGATATGTCCAGCAGATTGGCAAGCTGGATGTCGCGGCGGAATCCCATGCGCTGCAGCGAATGAACGAGATCCTCAGTGCTGACATTGCCCGACGGCATCTTGGTGAAAGGACAGCCGCCTAAGCCGCCGAAAGTTGATTCGAAGTAAGAGACACCTGTTTTCAACGCGGCATAGCAATTGGCCATCCCAAGGCCATAGGTATTGTGAAAGTGACAGGCCATCTCTACCGATGAATCCAAATCGCGGACAGCGCCAAACAACTCTTCCACTTGAATCGGTTGGGCATGTCCGGCCGTGTCGGCGAGACTGATGTTCTTAACGCCTGCCGAAAGATACTCTTTCACAATGCCCAGCACTTTGTCCGCAGCTATCGACCCTTCGAAACCACACCCAAATGCCGACTGTACCGACACCTGCACACGTTTGCCAGCGCCCAGAGCCTTCTTGGCCATAGGCACGATTCGGCCGAGGGCTTCCGATGTACTCATGCCGGTGTTCTTCATACTGTGAGTCTCACTGGCGGAGACACCCATGCAGAACATCTCCACACCGCAGTCTATCCCGCGGTCGAGTCCTTTTTCGTTTAGCACCAAGCCGGAAAGGATGACGCGATTCTGCTTTTTGCCGGGAGCCGTGTAGTGGGCGAATAGCTTGTCAGTATCGGCCATCTGCGGCACTTTTTCAGGATTTACGAAAGAACCAAGCTGGATGATGTCGATGCCGCTCACCAGCAATTGATCGATCCATAGGATTTTCTCTTCGAAGGGCACTGCCGTCTTTTCGACCTGCAAGCCATCGCGAGGACCGACTTCGTGGATGATGATTTTTCCGATTTGCATGATTCTTGTCTTAACCTCTGGTCAGTTTCTCGATTCGAAGTCAATGCTCTTGATTCGAACTGCTGTCAATCAGGCAGTATTTTGCAATTGGCTTTGTTGGGGGGAAGGAAAGCGAGATTCTTTCGATGCGCCATCGGTAGCCTCGCGGCCAGGTGACGTTTTTCACAGCGCAAATATCAGACTATGATCTGCGTTTGTCAAGCTTAGTCAATTGGTGATTCGCTTACAGTGTGCAGTGAGAGCGTTCCTCGCCCTGCAACGATATGAATATCCGTAACTGTTGACTCAATAATCGGTTACAGCACCTTCGCTGTCAGCCATCTTGGCGGCCTATCCGGGCATCACGAAGAACGCCCAAGAGAAGTAGCCAAGTCCTCCGCTCCCCACAACCATGCGAATCCAACATGCCCCACAAGCAGTGAAGCCGCGCCGGAGTGGCAGCGGCTTCCTGTTGCCTCCCATTTTTCCCAAACGCTAGAGGTCACAATCCGGAGGCGTTTGCACAAGTCATTCTAATCTCAAGGCGCCACGTCCGGAGAGTTCAACTCTATATCTTGGTCAGTCACCAATCTCTCATCACCTGAACCGCACGTAACCAAATTGGCATATCGATTGACCCCATCCGAGTTAACCATAAGAGTTGTGAAATTCCGGCCACTTCCGGCTTGCACCGGTTTGCCGAGTCTCTGGTACTTGGAACTTGATGCCGAGAAGCTACGGCTATTCAACATTCCGTCGTGTCGCTCCCGCACCGACGCCTTCAATACTTCGCCGGTCGGCTGGCCGGTTGTGGGATCAATCGGCGTTGCCGACAGTTCGCCGGAAGCGGAGAAACTAACCTCGTAGCTTCCTGAACGACTCAGTCGCGCCGTCTGCACCAGATGCACCGGGCCGGTAACATAAAGATAGTCGGTCTGGCCGGAAGAACAGAACGGCTTGGGAATTGCCTGATTGAAATTGATCACAAAATCCTGTGTCCGCACTTCAACCACACGCGGGACCTTATTCGCCAGATTAAGAATCATCGCGTGGCCGTCGGTGCCGATCGGTACGTCTGCGGTGACGTTGCCGAGAGGTCCGCCGATGAGCGCCCGCAATTCGACAGGCATGCCGTTGTAGATGATCGCAGGGATGGTTCTGAACGGCGAAGCATTGATCTGGCCGGTAGGAATCATCGGCATGGCCGGATCAAGCAGGCCGCTACGCATAAAATCGGCAATCACAAACTGTTCCGCAACTTCCCAGCTTACGACCTGATGATCGGTCGTTCCCGGTATCAAGACATCAAGATGCGCATTGCCCAAAGTCCAACTGCCAACTTTGAATAGCCTCAGATGGAAACGCATTCCTTCGTATGGGCCGCACGCCAATTGAATCGCGCTGCCGCTCCAACCCCGGTACACACAGAACCTGTCGGGACCTTTTTCGCCCGCAGGACCCGGTGATTGCGCCGCTTCTGTACCGATCGTAGCGCCATAGGCGGTCTGTACATCGCCGATAGCATCGTCCCAGGTGGAGTTGAATGGTGCTTCCGCTGGAAACCCCAGCGCCGTGCGGTCGCCGCTCAGAGACAAAAGAGCAGCGCGGATGTCGCGCGGGTCAGCCTGACCAAAGAAAATCAGATTGATCGGGTCTTGCGGTTCGCCGGTGAAATTTGTCCCGGTGTACGGCCAAAACTGGACGGCGTCTTGGCCAATTTTCGCAGTCACTAGTGGCGACGGCACAAATCCTCTCGCCTCCGGCACGGGCGCCGTCAACAGAGTGGCCATTTCGTCATCTGGTGTTTCAACGGTTGTCTTGGTACTCGGATCGATAGACTTCTCGCACCCCGCTACCAGCAGGCCCAGCAAGGCCAGAACGATCGTTAGCAGTTTGATTCCTCTCATGTTACACCTCTCCTCAGAGTTTAAGGTTTAGTTCTTACTGCCATTCGTAATCGACCACCTTGTTAAGTCGATATTCGAACGCAAGACACAATTGCAAACCGGATGCCAGACCCCACCGAAAAGCCGTAGTCTGTTGTCGGGCAACAAGAATGACTCTTTCCGTGACCGACGCGAAAGCGATATCGCATGGCTATCGAATAGCCATTGGCATGTACTTGGTGGATAGCTGGGCACCAGTCGCGATTGACCTTGACTGGCATTCTGGACATTCGCATATTCGAGATGACAAACTTGGCGCTATTCTATTTGGGTGACTATGTCTGAAGAACAAAGCCTGCAGCGCTTGCAGGCAGCTCTCGAAGAACTCAAGAGTATCAACCGCGTGGTCGACCGAGTCTGCCGTGCGCGAGAGACGAATCACATCATGTCGATCATCATTGACGAGCTGATTGCTCTTACCGGCGCCAGTCAGGGGGTCATCAACTTGTTAAAGCCGCAAGAGAATGACTCGATGACCACCGTCATACGTGGCAGCCAAACCACTCCCGACGAGATTCCCTACAAAGTAGGCAGCATGATCGCCGGCTGGGTGCTCAAGAACAATCGTATCCTTAAGGTCGACGATCTCGACAACGACGACCGTTTTCGGGGACTGTCATCAGAAAACGGCCGGTTTAAGTCAATCTTCTGTTGTCCCATGGTAGTACGCGGTGAAACAATTGGGATGACCAGCCTGGTGCGTGATGCCGAGCGTGGAGCGTTTAGCGATGATCAGTGCCGTCTGGCCGGGATCATCGTCTCGCAGTCGGCGCATATCCTCCGCAACGTCTTGTTGATGAGTGAACTGGCCCGCAAGAACGAGCTGCTCGAACTCTCGCAGCGGAAATTGCATGAGGAAAATGCCCGCCTCAAGGCGGAACTCGACGTCACCTTCGCCTTTGAAAACATCATCGGCAAGTCGCAAGCTTTGAAAAACGTGCTGACACTGGCCTCCAAGGTCGCTGCCAACAACTCGCCGCTTTTGATCACCGGCGCTACCGGCACTGGCAAGGAAGTGATGGCGCGCGCTATTCATTACAACAGCGATCGGCGTCGCAAGCCGTTTGTCGTCAAGAATTGCGGCATCAAGACCGAGTCACTTCTGGAAGCCGAGCTGTTCGGCTATGTCAAAGGCGCATTCACTGGCGCCGACAAGGACAAGCCCGGACTGTTCCGCGAAGCCGACGGCGGTTCGATCTTCCTCGATGAAATCGGCGAAGCGCCGAGTTCGACGCAAGTGGCAGTTCTGCGCGTTATCGAGTCTGGGGAGATCAGGCCGGTCGGATCGGCAAAGACAGAGTACGTCGACGTGCGCGTTATCTCTGCCACCAATCGCGACCTGAAAGAGGAAATCAAGAAAGGGACTTTCCGCGAGGATTTATTTTATCGTCTGAACACCTTCACGATCGAACTACCATCACTCGCCCAAAGACGTGATGACGTTCCTCTGCTCGTGCACCATTTTCTCGCCAAACTGCGCATCAAATTGGGCAACGAGAATCTGTCGATCACCGCGCGAGCGCTGGAAGTTCTCGGTCGCTATTCATGGCCCGGCAATATCCGGCAATTGGAAAACGAAGTCGAACGCGCGGCCGTAGTCAGCCATAACGATGGTCAGATCGACATCAACGACCTTTCCGCCGAAATCATCGGCGCTGCTGCGGTTGAGCAACCGGCTTTCCGCAACAAGACCGGCAAGCTGCGCGATATCGTCGAGGAGGTCGAACGCGAACTAATCATTGCCACGCTGAAAGAGAACAACGGCAATATCCTCAGAAGCTCCACTGTTCTTGGTCTGACGCGCAAGGGGTTGAAAGAAAAAATGGCGCGCTACGAAATCAGCGCTGGAAAGGACGAGTCCGAGTAGCCTAAGGCTTACCCGAATTTCCAGGCGTCGTCAGGAATCCTGAGGTTGTCCCACGAGTTGGGCCGCAGGGGTATCAGAACGAAGACAGGTTATTCCCCCTTATTAAAGGGGGATTTAGGGGGTTGTCTTTCTTCTTGGTGGATAGGCGCTTACAACCCCCTTGGTCCCCCTTTGCTAAGGGGCAAAATCAACTTACTCCTCGCGCATTTCACGAAATCCGACTTATGGGACAGCCTCTCCCTTCCTGACGACTTTGAATAGCCCACTGATACGGAAGGAAAAGACTCCTGCCGGCGCGATCAATTTGTCGACGCTTCTTCGCCTTCTGCTCGCCTCGCCAGTTTCACCAATTCCCAGTATGGCGGCATATAGCCGTTCTCCTGACGGAACTGATCGACCAGAACCAACACGCGCTCCTTCAGTCGAACATGTAGCTTGGAGAACCAGTCATTTCGCAATGCCGCCGTCGCATCCATCCCTTCAGGAATCGGACCGATCGCTCCAAACGCATTGAGAAGAACGCTGTACGTTTTCATCGCTCGCGCAACCGGCAGCAAGTACCAGGTGTAGTCCAGCACCATGCCACTGTCAGCCTTTTCCAGCAGCACGTCGATAATCGCATTATCGACTCGATCCTTAAACATTGTTTCCGGATCTCGCCATTCGGCGACTACCGAAAGCTGCGGATCGTACTCCAGATCGGATGGTTCCTGCGTCTCAAAATGCCGGACGCCAAATGCCGACAGCCACGATTTGACACCAAAACCATTGATGTGCGATAACCCCATCCAGAGCTTGACGCCAAACTCCGCATAAGGGGCGGAGGCCACTTCCGAGCAGAAGAGCTTGGTAGTATCTTGATAGTCCATACTGAAGTCATAGGCGACATGCTCGCGAATCGCCTTCGCCAGCGCGGCTGCCGCCACCTTGTGTGGCAACTGCGGATCGGCAATCAGCACGGGCAGATCGGAGCGCAGTCGCAAAACCATCACTCGCAATTTCGTGTCTTTGAGATACTGACTGATATCGGCAACAGCTACCCCCTTCTCGATGTGCGATTCAATGATTGACACTTTGCCCCTGCTTGCGTCCACATGGACCAGCGCTACATGCGAAAAGTTGCCCGGGTAGTCATTGCCACGGGCGATCAGAGCCGAAGTCGGCGCGCCACCGCGAGAAACAAGTATATCACCTGAATGAATCGTTACACCAAGAATCTGCGCCGATGGTGTCTGCGATGGTTCATCGCGCGCGAGGGTCAGCGGGGGCACGGTAGCTTTCGGCGCCTGCATCATAACCTCCTCAATCGCCGCGCGACCACCGTAGAGGAGACGATACATCCGACTGCGCACTGCAATCGAGTTCATCTCCCAGTGCCGGGATTGTCCCTTGACAAACTCACGCACTCGGTTGTGCAAAGCCACATAGTCGGTCAGTCTCTCCGGGCAGGCACCCATCAGCACTCCGAGTTCAAACATGCCGGTCTCTATTTGCGAGAAAACTGAAGCATCGGGGGCAAGCGAGTCTGTCGCCACCGAGTCGATCGCTTGCTTTAGTTGCGACAGGTTCGTGTTGATGCGACTTACCAGTTGCGGACACCCGATCTGGCGCGCCTGCTTGAATCTTGTTTCCAGTGTTGACCAATATTCATCCTGCCGCCAGGCAAACGGTTCTCTTTCACCGGCAGTGACCTTGGGTGGTTGGGAAGCTGGAATTAGCAGCAGCAAGTACAGTATCGCGATGGCGACAACGATGCGAACGATGATCCTGCGCAGTCTGGTCAAGTTGTGCCTCTTCGTTCAAACATGGATGCAAGATAGTCGACTGATTTCATCAAGGGAACGATGTTTCCGTCGAGGGGGATAAGGGGCGATTATTCCGCCACCACACAGTCCACTCTTTGGCGGTCATGAACTTCTCGCCGGTTTCCCGCTTCAGGACTTCGGTTGCTTCCATCTTTTCGTCGCGCGTGCCGACCCAGAGCAAGGGAATCAAATTGTCTATCATGATTTGCTGCCTATTGGCAGACACGTATTGTCTCAGTGTCTGCGCGCGTTCAGAGAGAGTAGAGCTCGTGTCAATAGGAGTACTGATCCTCGCCACTCTCCCAACCAGACCTTCCAGCCAATGGTATTTGTGTGAACTCGATGGGGGAATCTGATCGATCAGTCGGTTTACGATAGCCATGCTTTCGATGTCTCGGACAACATCGAGACGTACGGTATCGCGCCAATCCGACAACTGGTGGATTATCTTCTGGTAACCCAGCGAGTCACCACGATACGGATAAGATATAGGCTGCCCTGAGACCACTGTGTAGCCGCTGAGAACGGCGAACCAATCCAGACTATTGGAATTGTTCGCCGTATCGATGATGTCCCCCAGGTGTTCAATGGATCGAAAAGCAATCCCCTTTGACCATACGCTTGCTATAGGAGTTCCATCAATCCACCTGCCGTGGTCCACGATGACTCCGTCCATTGCCCCGGATCGACTGGTTAGGACCGTATTCTCTCGCGGGAGAAGATCATAGCTGATTGCAAAAGTCGAATCCGAGCCACTCAGGAAATCGGCCGCCGATGGCAACAGGGTGTGAGGTCGTTGATCCAGAGAGTAGACTCCGCCATCCTTGCCGAATCGTTCGGCGAGGTAGTGTGCCAAGTAGTAGCCATATCCAGACATCTTGTCGGCTGTCTTGAGTGTTCGCTCGCGGAAGAAATGGGCTGAGCCATAGAACACGAGCGCTTTCGCGTCAGGATGATGCTCAAGCAGGTCAATAACCTTCCTTGATGAATACTGGTCGCGACGGTTGATGAAGTAATCATCTACCTTTTCGACTGTCCAGTTAGTCAGGTCAACGATTGACGATTCCGGGCAAAATACTTCAAACTGAATCCGATGCTCGCCTTCCGCTGCGTTCACAGAGTCTATCCTCTGCATCAGCGTAACGAGATCGTGCATGTATTCCATTGTCTCAACCGTATACTGTGACGCCCGGTACCTGATAGAGCCACCTTCAAGTCCATTCTCCGCCAGTCCAATATCTTGTTGGAATTCGACCGAATCGGGTTCCAACACGAGAAATAGCTTGTGACAAAGCCCTGAATTGTGCGCTCCGACAGCACGCAGAGTGTCGACCCAGTAGTTGAGGAATCCGACAAGCCGCTGAAGATACATATAGTTGCCGTGATATTCGTCCGCGAGCATGAGGATGCGATTCTTCTGCAGCTTGTCCAGCATAAATCGATTGACGTTGAATTGCTGGTTCTGCATCACGATCTGCCGCAATTCCATTTGGGAAGGAGTACTCTTCTTGCCTGTAAACATTATGAAGCAGAAGACTGCGAGCAGGGCAATTACGATCAGACCTGCCGCTCGTCCTGACAGACGTTTGGAAGTTACAGCCTTCACGTCGTCGCCGTTTCCCCCAGCTTCTTCAAACTCGTGGTTCATTGTCTGTCCTTTCGGGTGCGGCATTGATCGGGGCTGGCCGCTACAATCCCACTCGTCTCAGCAAGTCCCCAAATTGGGGAAGGTTGCGCACCGAGTCAAATGCCGGATGAACTCCGAGCCATACCAACCAGTTGTCGCGTTCCTCGAAAGCTTTTTCTAACCAATGCATGGTAACTGCGCTATCTCCAAGACCGGCAAAGACCAGTGCGATATGGTAGGATGAGACATACTGCTTCTCCGACTGATCGATCAACCGCTGCGCAATTTCACGAGCCTCAGCACTTTGTCCCGAGACGGCCAGACTAAATCCTAACCAAGAGGTCGCGTAGGTCCCCCCCCGCGCTACAGACTGCGCCTTGCGACACTCAGCCGTTGCCTGTTCCAACAGACCCTTCTCGACATAGGCGCCAGCAATCCAGGCGTGCGCCAGAGCAAAGTCGGGATCGATTTCAATAGCTTGCAGAAGAGGGGGTATTGCCTCGTCGAATCTGCGTGCAAAGTATAGCGTACCACCGAGTGAGGCACTGATGATCAAAGACAATGGGTCGAGGTCGCGCGCCTTCTTCATCACGGCGATTCCCTCATCAAACCGCTTCATCGCGACAAGGAATAGGCCATAGTAGTGACAAGTGATGGCGTAGTTGGGATTCAGTTCGAGCGAGCGCTTGAACTCTTTCTCTGCCGAAGCCCAGTCGCGATCATAGAAGTTGTGCGCCCAGCCCAGCGACGTGTGCGCTTCCGCCAAGTCAGGGTCAATCTCGAGCGCCTTCATTGCCGCTGCCTTTGCCTTGGGGCAAGCGTCAAGCGGCGGCAAGTGATTGTAGAAGGCGAGAATATTGTAGGAATCGGATAGACCGGCGTACGCTCGCGCATAACCGGGATCGAGGTCGATCACCTGCTTGAAGTACTCCATCCCCTTCTGCAATCCCCCCTGATATCGTTTGTTCCAGAAATAACGATATCAGGG
>Ga0209777_10003242_pt1 | contig 20379 bp, 14 predicted proteins | sample FrelakmetHBP12HB_FD_187147 | JGI IMG/M metagenome (GOLD analysis project Ga0209777, IMG submission 187147) | Freshwater lake sediment microbial communities from the University of Notre Dame, USA, for methane emissions studies -HBP12 HB (SPAdes)... | ecosystem: Environmental > Aquatic >...
GTTTAATTCCAATGCCCACATCACGGGTTCCCCGGCAGGCGGGACTTTGCAAATCCCGTCGACGCCTCTGATTATGACGAGCTCGCAAGGGCTCGTTTTTTCGTGGGAATGGTTTAATTGCAAGGCTCCCATCACGGGTTACCCAGCAGGTAGGACTTTGCAAATCCCGTCGACGCCTCCGATTAAAACGAGCCTGCAAGGGCTCGTTTTTCTGGGTGGTATAGGAGTAATGTCTTATCTATTTAATATGCAAAATTTGATCAAATCACCTATAATCGTTCCTATGAGCAAGAAAGTTTCACCCGATTCCCGGTTGGTAAATAAACCTGTCAGCAAGAGTCCCGGGAAAGAAGTCACCCGGTCGAAGAAGGGGGGAGAGAGTCAGCAAGCATCCGGCGATATTTATCGCGCCTTGATAGAAAATTTGCCCGAGGTTGTATTTACCCTGGATCGTCAATCTCGCTTTACGTACATAAACCCGGTTATCGAGCAATTAACTGGATATAAACCGGATCAGGTCGTTGGTGGTACTTTTGAGCGTTTTATGTACCCGGATGACTTACCCGGCCTGAAATCCAGCATTAAACACACTCTGGCTGGTCAACCAGAACCTTACGAATTCCGGATTTTTGATAGAGATGGCAAGATCCTTCATGTGCATATAACCAGCCGCTTGATCAAGGAAGGTGAAAAAACAATTGGATTGACTGGTGTAATGGTAGATATCACCGAACAGAAGCAGGCCGAGGTGGCACTGCGCCAGCGTGCTGAAGAACTGACCGCATTCAAGGCTACCGTGCTCGATTTGGCCATACAGCAGGATTTCCTCTCCCTGTTGCAAATGATTGTTGAACGGTCCATATCATTGCTCAAAGTACCCAGTGGCTTCATTTACTTGTATGAGGAAACTAAAAACGATCTTGTACTGACAGTCGAAAAAGGATTCGCTGTTGCTCCCGGAGTGCGTTTGCAGATGGGAGAAGGCATGGCGGGCCGGGTGGCGCAAACCCGGCAGACACTTATTTTGGATGATTACAGCACTTGGGAAGGGCGCTCACCTATCTATAAGGACATACCCTATCATGCTGTACTAGAAGTGCCAATGCTTTTTAGCGGTCAGTTGATCGGGGTATTGGGTGTCAACGATTCTGCCGAAATGAGGTGCAAGTTCACTGAAGCAGACGCGCGCTTGCTATTACTCTTTGCGGGGCAAGCTGCGAGCGTGGTTCATGATACACGGCTTGTTCAGGGACTCCAATTGGAGTTAACCGAACGGAAGCGGGTGGAGGAATCACTGCGTGAGGCCGAGGCGCGTTATCGCGCCCTGGTGGAACAAATTCCTGCCATCGTTTATACAGAATCAGCAGAGCATATCGGCCAGACTCATTACATCAGCCCACAGATTAAATCAATACTGGGCTATGATCCAGATGAGTGGGCAGTCAACAACGAATTGCGGATCAAGTGTGTACACCCGGATGATCGTGAGCGCGTATTGGCGGAATATAACCACACTTATGAAACAGGCGGGCTGTTCAATGTCCAGTATCGGATGATTTCCAGCACCGGGCAAATTGTATGGGTCCGGGATGAAGCCACCCTGATACGCGATCAATCTGGCCATCCATTGTTCTGGCAGGGGATCGTACTCGACATCACAGAACGCAAGCAGGCCGAGGCGGCTCTCGAAGAAAGCGAGGAGCGTTATCGTCAGTTATTTGACCTTTCTCCCGATGCGATTGCCGTCCATAGCGGCGGCAAGATCCTGCTGGCAAATGCAGCCGCATTGAAACTCATGGGCGCGACAACACCAGAAGAAATCATCGGCAAGGTACTGTTGGATTTCGTCCACCCGGATTATCGTAAACTGGTCATTAAGCGCACAAGGCAGCAGATTGCCGAGGGAAAGACCGTTCCTGTCATGGAAGAAAAGTTTATTCGTCTTGACGGAACAGCAATTGATGTCGAAGTGACGGCTGCGCCAATTCATTATCGGGATAGACTTGTCTCTTTGGTTATCTTTCGTGATATTTCAGCGCGAAAGATGGCAGAGGCTGCCGTACAGGAGAACGAGGCAAAATATCGCAATGTTGTTGAGCGAGCAAACGACGGTATTGCCATCATCATGGATGGCATTGTCAAATATGCCAACCCTCGCCTGGCGCAAATGGGAGGGCAATCCCTTGCAGATGTGATTGGCCGTCCATTGACTGACTATATTCACCCTGACGAATTGCCTAATGTGCTGGAGCGTTACACCCGACGAATGGCCGGCGAAGATACACCTTCATCGTATGAGACGATACTCCTTCATAAGAACAAGAGCAAGGTGCATGTTGAATTGAACGCAGGCACCATCCAATATGAGGGGGGAATTGCCGACCTGGTTATGGTGCATGATATTTCTGAACGAAAGCAGGCGCAAGCCCTCCAGGACGCAATATACCGGATTGCCATAGCGACCGAGACAACCAAGTCTTTGAATGACCTGTTTCCGCAAATCCATGAAATTATTTCGTCGGTGATGCCTGCCGAAAACTTCTATATCAATCTTTATGACGAAGAACATAATGTACTGCGATTTCCCTATTTCAAGGATATCAAGGATGAGCCATATCTGAATGAGATTCAGCCCGGACAAGGATTAACTGCCTATGTCTTGAGGACGGGCAAATCCTTGCTCTGTACGCAGGCGGTTCATGACGAATTGGAACGGCAGGGTGCAGTAAAACTGCTTGGAGTGCCATCTGCAATCTGGCTGGGTGTGCCGCTGGTAATTGAGGGGAAAACAATCGGCGTAATGGTCGTTCAGCATTATTCCGATCCGAATGCTTACGGCGAACGTGATCAGCACATGCTTGAGTTTGTCTCTACGCAGGTTGCAATTGCAATCAGTCGAAAACAGGCTGACGACGCTTTACTGCGGCAGTTAAAGGAATTAACCGTTTTACATTCTGTCTCAATGACCGCGGCCCAGGCATCCAGTGTTGATCAATTGATTGAGCAGGTAACTCTAATTATTGGCAATGCAGTTTATGTGGATGATTTCGGTGTGGCTTTGTTTGACAAAGCACGCCAGGTGTTACAGCCTCATCCATCATATCATGGCGAATCATTTGAAGCAAAGGCCACTATTCCTCTTTCAGAGGGGATCATGGGTTATGTCGCTTCCTCAGGGGAGCCGTATTGTGCCGCAGATGTGCGGAATGATCCACACTACCTGAACACTGTCCCCGAAACCCTCTCCGAATTATGCGTTCCCATCACAGTGGGCGGAGAGCTGATCGGTGTCATAAATGCTGAAAGTCGCCAACTCAACTTCTTTAATGAAGACGATGAACGCTTGTTAAATACGATCGCCAGTACGCTCGGGACTACTATTGAAAAGCTGCGTTTGTTTGACGCGGAGCATATCCGCCGCCAGGAGGCAGAGACTCTCCGCCAAGTGGCTCAAGTTGTAAATGCGAGCCTGGATGTCAATGAAGTGATCCGGCTGATGCTGGATCAGCTCAAAAACCTATTCACCTTCGATACAGCTTCGGTACTCCTTCTTGGAGAATCAGGGCAGCCGGACCTCATTGCTGGCCTGAACTTAGCAGACGAAAAAATAACAACCCTAGCAGCCAACGAACTATTAAAAGACAGCCCTATTCTGATACAGATGGCGGAAGATCTCAAACCTCTGACCATCGCAGATGTGCGTGAGTATCCGGGTTGGATTTGGATTCCCGGTGCCGAACACGTGCGCTCGTTTCTTGCAGTGCCGCTAATCGCCCGCCAGCGTATGATCGGCGTGCTGATGGCCGACAGCGTTACCCCTGCCTTCTTTTCTGAGGACGAATTGCGCGTGGCACAGTTGCTGGCGCAACAGATGGCAATTGCCATCGAGAATGCCCATTTATACCAAGCTGCATTGCAGGCCGCTGAACGTCACGTCATTTTGCATCGTGTCAGCCAGGACATGGTTACGGCGATCCAGGAACCGGAACGAACATATCAATCCATCCATCAGGCCACCCGCCAATTGATGCCTTGCGATTCTTTCGTGATTGCGCTCCATGATGAAGTCTCTAACGAAAACACCGTCGTCTATGCCCTGGAAGGGAATAATCGTTTCCCTGTGCAGCATGTTCCAGCGGGGCGTGGGCTGACTGGCAGGGTGGTAACAAGCGGCGAGTCGATTATTATTGACGACCTGTTGTCAGACAAGACAGACGTGATGCGTCTTGGGGAGCCGCAGCCGGTTCGCTCGCTGGTGGCAGTTCCCCTGCGGGTGGGACAGAGAACTACTGGCATGATCTCAGCGCAATCCTATAAAATTCATGCCTTTGGCGCGGAAGAGCAGGCTCTTTTGGAAATGCTAGCTTCTTATGCCGCCGTAGCCATCGAAAATGCTCGCCTGTACCAGGAAGCAGTCCGTGCGTCCGAGCGACGCTCAATCCTGCATGAGGTGAGCCAGGAAATTGTAAAAGTCGGATTGGACCTGGAACGGGTCTATGAAGCCGTTCACCATGCGGCGGAACGCCTGATGCCCGCTGAGGCATTTGTGCTTTCTGTGCTGGACGAGGTCCATAACGAAATCCTGTTCGCATATTTGTATGACGAAGGGAAACGCTGGCCTTCTGAACATTCTCCTATCGGCAGTGGGCTTTCAGGGAAGATTATCGAATCCGGAAAGGCACTGATAATAAACAATTTGCAGAGTACTCCCCTCGTCGAAGGAATCATATTCGGAGAGGGGGGGGAAGTCCGCTCCCTCCTGGCAGTTCCATTACGGCTGGGGACAAAAGTTTTCGGGATGCTGTCTGTTCAATCCTACCATCCTTATTCCTATACGGAAGAGGATCAAGCCCTGCTTGAAATGCTCGGTGCGCATTCGGCAGTTGCAATTGAGAATACCCGCCTGTATGAAGCCGAGCAGCGCCGCCTCCAGGAATCTGAAATCCTCCGCGAAGCGGCTGGGGTGGTGGCTTCCACTTTGGATCAGGATCATGTTGTTCAACTGATTCTCGATCAACTCGCCCGCGTTGTCTCTTATGACAGCGCCTCGGTATTGATCATGAGAGATGACTATTTGGAAATTGTCGGTGGACAAGGTTGGGAAGACCCATCTGTTGTAATCGGCCTGCAGTTCCCCATTCCCGGTGATAACCCGAACACACTGGTTGTTCAGCAACGTTCTCCTGTGATTTTGGGGAACGCTCCGCAACAATACGCCAGTTTTCGTCAGAAGCCGCACAACCATATTCTGTCATGGTTGGGTGTGCCGATGATTGTTCGTGATCGTGTGATCGGGATACTTGCCATAGATAGCAAACAACCTGATTATTTTACTAAAGAGAGTATCCGCTTGGTCAGCGCGTTCGCCAGCCAAGCGGCTACGACGATTGAAAATGCCCGCCTGTACAAGGAAGCTCTTCGGGCAGCGGAACTACGTGCTGTCCTGCACCAGGCTGGCCAGGAGATTGCTCATGCCGGCCAGGATCCGGAACAGGTTTATGCCGCGGTTCATAGGGCAGCAGTGCAGTTGATGCCGTCAGAAGCGTTTGTCATCACCTTATTGGATGAGGAAAGCCATGAGACAGTCGGTGTTTATCTGGTTGATAAAGGAGGACGCTGTCCGGTGGATCGCGCCCCTGCTGGTGTTGGTCTATCCGCGTTGGTGGTCTCATCGGGCAAACCGGTGATCACCAACGATTTGATGGTGGATCCGATTCCTGGCAGTGTTCACTTTGGTGAAGAAGATGAGGTCCGGTCAATCCTGGCAGTTCCTCTGCGCCTGGGCGAAAAAGTGATCGGCATGTTGTCAGTCCAAAGTTACCAGCCCCATGCGTATACTGGCGATGATCAAACCTTGTTGGAGATGCTGGCAGCAAACGCCGCCGTCGCCATAGAAAATGCGCGGCTTTATGCCGAAACCGTCCGGCGCTTGAAGGAACTGGAAGCGGTCAACCATATTTCGACAGCTTTGCGCGCTGCCCAAACTGTTGATGAAATGCTGCCCAGTCTGCTGGACGAGACCTTGCATGTTTTGGGGAGCGACTCAGGGATGATCTTGCTCTACGACCCGGCTGGTGATGTATTGAAACTAAAAGCCGCACGTGGTTGGTTCGCAGGATTACCGAAAACTCCTGTCAAACCCGGCGAGGGGATTGCTGGTGCTGTCTTCAAGACCGGTCAGGTGATTATCTCAAAAGAATTCGCTAATGACCCCCTTACTCACGAAAACGTACGTGACCAGCTCCCGGTCGGATGGGGTGGGGCATGTGTTCCGATTCGGACTGTGCGGGAGGTCATTGGTGTCTTGTTCGTTTCGGTCGAGTTGCCGCGCCAGCTTCAAGCGGACGCAGTTAACCTGCTGGTCACTCTTAGCGAAATGGCCGGGAATGCCATCCGCCGTGCCGACCTTCACGAGCAGACGGAACGCCAGGTGCAGCGCCTGGCTTCATTGCGCGCGGTTGACATGGCCATCAATACAATACTCGACCTGCGGGTTACATTGGGCATCTTGATTGACCACATTATCTCCCAGTTAAAAGTGGATGCAGTCAACATCCTGCTCATCAATCCGAATACCCAGACACTTTACCATGCAGCCAGTTCCGGCTTCCGCTCCGACGCTTTCAAGAACACACGGCTGTATATTGGTGATAGTCTTGCCGGCCAGGCGATCCGCACGCGCACAACCGTCCATATCCCCAACCTGAGTGACATTAAATTGCTCCAACGTGTACAGTTGCTGACCGAGGAAGGTTTCGTGACTTATTTTGGCGTGCCGCTCATCGCCAAAGGACAGATCAAGGGTGTCCTTGAAACATTCCATCGTAGTCCGATGGAACCAGATTCGGAATGGCGGAGTTTTCTGGAGACCCTTGCCGGGCAGGCGGCAATCGCCATTGATAATTCGGTATTGTTCGAGGAACTCCAGCAAACGAACCTAAATCTCTCCCTGGCTTACGATGCGACCATCGAAGGCTGGTCGAGGGCGCTGGACTTGCGTGACCAGGAAACCGAAGGTCATACACAGCGCGTTTCCGAAATGACCGTACAACTGGCCGATCTCTTGGGTATCGGTACGACCGATCTGATCCATATCCGGCGCGGCGCACTTCTGCACGACATTGGAAAAATGGGTGTACCCGACAGCATCCTATATAAAACCGGCCCACTGACCGAAGAAGAATGGGTCATTATGCATCGCCATCCCGAATTCGCATTCGAAATGCTTTCTCCCATTTCTTATCTGCGCCAGGCCCTTGACATTCCCTATGGTCATCATGAACGCTGGGATGGTTCCGGTTATCCGCGCCATTTATCTGGCGAACAAATCCCCCTGGCGGCGCGTATATTCGCAGTCGTAGATGTGTGGGATGCCTTGATATCCAATCGTCCTTACCGGAAACCTTCCACAAGGGAGGCAGCGGCAGAATTTGTCCGTCAGAACAGTGGGATACTCTTCGATCCCCGGGTGGTTGAGACATTTTTACGAATGCTTGCGAATGGCCAGGCCCGCTAGATCTTTCGGGTGACGGTGTAGCGAGCCAGGTCTTCCAACGCCTGACGCTCGACCCCGTCCGGCATCCCAGCCAACAACTGGAGCGCTTTCTTGATGTATTCCTGTGCTTCATCCAGCGAATTCTTTACCCCGGGACTCTTGCGCACTGCCTGCACCAATCGATCCATGCGCTCGTGTTCGCTGTAACACCCGCTGGTGAGACAGATGACATCCTGGTCGCCGGGATGGGCTTCCGCGTAATAAATTGCCGGGAGTGTTACCAAGCCCTGTAACAGATCAGAGCCGACAGGTTTGCCCACTTCCCCCGGATCGCCGGTAAAATCCAGCACATCGTCCACGATCTGAAATGCCATGCCCAGGTTGTAACCATACACCCGAATGGACTCGACTACTGTTTCATCCACCGGGCTGATCATTGCCGCCGTGCGCGTGGCCATCTCGATCAGCGAAGCGGTCTTGGCATAGATGCGTTTGTAGTAGTTTTCACGGCTGGTCAGCCCGCGGGCGGTGAACAACTGGGTCAACTCACCGTTGACGATGATTGCCAGCGTTTCGGCGAAGAGTTTCATCAGCAGCAGGTGGTCGGTGTCGGCGGCCAGTTTGGCGGCCCGGGCAAAAATATAATCGCCGGTCAGGACGGTGGCCGGGGGCGACCAGCGTGCGTTAAGGGTGGGGTTGCCGCGCCGCAACAGGGCACCGTCGATCAGATCGTCGTGGACCAGGGTGGCGGTGTGCAACAGCTCCACCGCTGAAGCAAGGATGATAAGTTTATCTTTGGGCGCGCCCAGCATCTGCCCGGTCAGCAGTACGAGAGCCGGGCGGATGCGTTTGCCGCCGGAGGAAACCAAATACTCCAGCGTAGCTCCCAGGTCTGGGTGAGCGCCATCGGATTGGGAGCGCAGAAGCGCTTCAACCTCGTGAAGTCCTGTTTGGACGGGTGCAAAAAATGAGACGGTTTTCAAACCATTATTCCCAGGCAAACAGTCGCCGCGCATTCCTGCTGGTTTCTGCTGCAACATGTTCGATAGTGTATGCGTGCACAAAAGCAATTTTATCAGCAATCAGGCGCACATAGGCTGGTTCGTTCCGTTTTCCTCGATGGGGATGTGGGGTCAGGAACGGCGCATCCGTTTCAATTAATATTCGATCCAGCGGCAGCGCCGCGACGAGTTCTTGCCGCCGCTGGCCATTTTTGAAGGTGACGGGTCCGTTCACACCAATATATAAACCGAGGCTCATTGCCGCCCGAGCCGTTTCCAGCGTACCGGAGAAGGAGTGCAGCACCCCCGTCCTTTCTGCAAGCGGACTCTTTTCCCGTCTCAAGCCTGTCACCCATTCTTCCAGGATTTTCATCAAATCTGAGGCGCAGTTGGCGCCGGAGACGTCGCCTTTTTCCCGGAAGTGGATCACGACCGGGAGTTGGAGTTCGGCAGCCAGGGCCAGTTGTTCTTTCAGCACTTCCTGCTGATGATCGTGAGGGGTGGAGTCCCAGTAATAATCCAGGCCAATCTCGCCGATAGCTTTAACTTTGGGATGTTGCGCCAGTTTTCGAAATTCGTTCAATGTTGACCGTTCAACGCCATACGCTTCCGTGGGGTGGACACCGATGGCGGCATACAGCATCGGGTGGCCCTCTGCCAGTTTGACAGCGGACAGGCTAGAGGTCAAGGTGAGACCCGGAATTAGAATACGCTCGACTCCGGCCTGGATGGCGCGTTCCAGCACTGCCTCCCGGTCGGAGTCGAATTTGCTAAAGTCCAAATGGCAGTGGGTGTCAGTGAGCACGTTGCACGTTTACACGTTGCGCGTTGGCAAGTGATAACCTGCTAACCTGCCAACGTGAGAATGCTATTTGAGTCCCGCCACTTTTAGCCCATCCTGTAAAATATCCTGCACCTTGTCTTTGTGCGTCGTCTCGCAGTAGACGCGCATGATGGGCTCGGTGCCGGAGAAGCGGATGAGCATCCAGCCGCCGTCTTCCAGGTTGAACTTAAATCCATCCACAGTCACCAGGTCCTTCACTCTCAAGCCGCCAATGGTCATGGGATTGGCCTTCAGGATCATGGCTTCGCGGTCCTTGCGGTTGCCTGTGAAGGGCATGTCAATCCGGTCGTAGAAGTGCTCGCCTACTTTGGCGAACAGCATCTCGAGCAGTTGGGTGGGCTTCTTGCCGGTGCGTACCATGAAGTCGAGCATATACAGACCCGCCAGGATGCCGTCCCGCTCGGGGACGTTGCCGCGGAAGGCGTAGCCGCCGCTCTCTTCACCACCGATGAGGGCGTTGGTCTCGGTCATTTTAGGGGCCACGTACTTGAAGCCCACGCCGGTCTCGATGACCGGAACGCTGTAAATCTCGCCCAGTTTATTGAGCATGGTGGTGGTGGAAAGCGTCTTGACGATGGTGCCGCGCTCGCCGCGCACCTCGAGCAGGTAGTAGGCCAGAAGAGCATAGACCCTTAACTGGTTAATGAACTCGCCGTTCTCGTCACCGATGCCGCAGCGGTCGGCGTCGCCGTCGGTAATGAGCAGGATGTCAGCATGGTTGTCCACCGTGGCTTTCAGTCCCACGTCGATGTTCGGCGGGATGGGTTCGGGTCGCTTCATCTCCGGGAAGAGCGGGTTGCGCTCGTTGTGAATTTCGAGCACCTTTGTCTTGCCGCCGGCCAGCAGGCGCGGGAAGTAACCGGCCCCGTTGCCCCACATGCTGTCCACCATCACGGTCAGGCCGGCATCCTTGACGGGCTGCAGGTCAATTAGTTTGTTGATGTGCCCGATGTAGGGAGCAGCGGCGTCGAACTTGACGATCTCGCCGCTCCTGGTTGCGGCGTCGAAGGTCGAACGTCGTACGCCGGCGATGTTGTCAGGGATGAGCGCCTCGATTTTGAGCAGGCCCTCCGGGTCAATGGCCCCGCCTGTGGCGTCGCGGACCTTGAAGCCGTTATCGGTGGACGGGTTGTGCGAGGCGGTGATGTTGACCGCGCCGCAGGCGTGCTTGTTGACCACCGCAAAAGCGATCACCGGGGTGGGGGTGGCGCTCTCGGTCAGATAAACCTTAAAGCCATTGCCCGCCAGCACTTCGGCGGCCGCCGCCGCGAAGAACTCACTGTCGAAGCGCTTGTCGTACCCGACGACGATCCACTGGCCCTGTTTGCCCTTTTCAAGCATGTACGAAGCATAGCCCTGTGCGCAGCGGCGGACATTATCGAAGGTGTAATCTTCTGCGATGGTGCCGCGCCAGCCGTCTGTGCCGAATGTGATTTTAAAAGCCATGGCGGATACTCCTGTAAAAAATGACAACAATCGGATTATATCAGGGTTGGAAAGATGAATGGAAAATATTAGGAGTGAGATGATTGGTTAAATGAAAAAGCAAAAAGCGGCTCTCACACGCCGCTTTTTTATATTAAAAAAATCTGTAATTTTGCCGGATGCCTCCACTTTCTGCTGGTGCTATTTTACGGGAGGGTTGCCGGGCCTGGCAATCACCGTGGCGAATTAGTACGAAGAATTGGAAAGAGATATCTCCAGGTCGTTAACTCGAACGAATTTCGGGACAATGATCGCTGTCGGATTGCGGGCTCCATAGCTTTGTGAAGTATTATACGGGACGGTCGCCTGCGAGAGCCAGGCCACCTTGTCGCCATAGATGTCCAGCAGACTCTGGGTCAGCCGGACGTTATACGGGACCGCCACGGAACCATCCTGCTTGAGCAGCAGGGCGCCGAAGCGCGAACTCCCGGTGATGATCCCCTTCGAAGGATTCACAATGTTCATGTAGTGCAGGAAGGGGATGTAGAGAACATCCTTTTCGCGCGGCAGGTTGACCAGATCCTGCAGGGAATTTACATCCTTTCTCTCGCCGCCGCTGAGTACCAAGCTTTTATGCCCGACGGTGTGGCCGGTGGCTTTGGCGCCGAACTCATCGGCATCGTCCTGGAACCAGGTGAATCCCTGGAAGACGCCATTCTTGAAAATCGGGAACGGCTTGCGGGCAATCCCCGTGAAATCGCTCTTGAAGGGGAATGTCTCCAGCCGAGTCGGATCGTCAATGAGGGTGAACTTATCGGAGAACACCTTTTGGCCCACTTTGTCTTCACCCAGGAACGAAAAACCGCGCTTCACTGAGCCGCCGTTGAAACCGATCCAGTTCATAAAACCAAGCATTTCGGCAGTGGCGGCTGAGCCAAAAACGATATCGTAGCTGCCCAGCGGGATCTGCTGGGGAGGATCGGTCTGATAATGTTCCACCAAGAAGGCCAGTTCTTCCCGCAGCGCAGAAGGATCCAGGTCCGATTTCTTTTGGGCGGATTGTTCGGCGGTCACTTCCCACTTGAGGGCAGAATGTGCCAGGACGGTGGTCACTTGGGCGTCGGAGGTCTTGAAATATTGAGTGTGTTCCGAGCGAGTATTGATCTGGGCAATGATGTTCGCACCACAGGAAAAGATGCCGGAAAGCTTGAGCGACTCTGTCTCCAGGCCTGCCGCGGCTGTGTTGAAGTACTGCAGCCGTTCCTCGTTGCTGATCTGTGCCAGGGCGGCGTCATATCCGCTCTCATCGGCGAACGACTCCGCAAATACCGGAACAGTCGGCTGGTAGTTCAGCGGCTGGGCGTGCTGGACCATCTCGGCGGCGATGTCAATGCCCTGTTTCATTTCGTCGAGTTTGCCCAAGTCGGTGATGAGTTCGTAACTGGCGCGTTTCTTGCCGGAATAGGTGGTGATATCCAGGCGGATCAAATGTTCGTTGGTATTCAGGGAGATGGACGAGTTGGCGAAACGCATCAGGTAACTGTCTTCTTCGTGGTAGAAAAGCGTCACTTCATAGCCCTTGTCCAGGGCGTATTTACGCAAATCCCTCAAGGTCTGCAAGATTCGTTCCTTCACGGCTATTCTCCTATTCTTACGTTATCGAAGCGGCAAACCGGAACTCCGTGCCCCAACTGCATGGCCTGGTTCGGCTGACCTTTCCCGCAGTTGTCCACATACTTCACCTGCCAGGTGGATCGATCGCCGACCGCTGAAAGGCTGTTCCAGAATTTGACGGTGGCTCCTTTGTAGGTGGAGTTCTTGACCACTTTAGTGATCTTCCCGTCCTCCACCAGCCAGCCGATCTCGGTCCCAAAGTGGAACTGTTCACGGTTCGAGCCGATCGACCAGCTCCGCTCGCTGTCCAAGACAATGCCTTTTTCAGTATTCTTTACTATTTCGTCCAGGGTGCCATCCTGGCCGGGGTCAATGTTAATGTTCGTCATCCGTTCGATGGGCACGCGGTAGAAGGAGGTGGCCCGGTTTGCCCCGCCGCTGCCTTTGAATATCTGGCGTTTGGCTTTTGCGTTGGCCTCCTCCACCATCTGGCGGCCGGTTATGGCTCCTACCAGGATGCCTTTATCGATCAGGATTGTGTTCTGGGCAGGGATCCCGTCGTCGTCATAGCCGAAACTCCCCGGTGAATTGGGCAACGTGGCATCGGCGCGGACGGTCAGTTTAGGCGAACCATAGCGCAACTTACCGAAGTCGTCCAGGGTGACGAAGGAGCCGCCCGCGAAGGCCAGTTCGTAGCCCAGGATGCGGTCAAGTTCCAAGGCATGGCCGATGGTTTCATGAGTCTGCAAGTACATGATGTTCGGCAAAAGGATGACCGAGCGGTCTTCTTTTGGACACTCGCCGGCTGCCCGGACCTGGTTCATCTCTTTGACGATCCTCTCGGCGTTTTCGCTGAAGAGTTTTTTATCGATCGTTTCCCATCCACGGCTGTCTCCATGCCTGGGCGGCCGGAAGGTGCGTTCGTAGGTTGCCCCTTGATCGTCCAGGCCGGATACCTGCATGGTGGAAAAAGCTTCAGTGATGAGCTTTTCGATCTCGCTGCCTTCCGAATCCATGAAAACGATCTGCTTGCGCACGAAGGTCATGTCGCAAACCCGCTGGAATACGCCTTTCTGGTTGAGCTTTTCATCTATATCCTTCAAAAAAGCGACTTTATCGGCCAGGGGGACATCGAATGGGTTGATGGCGCAAGGGCTTTCAAATTTTGCCTGGATGGCATCCTTTTCTGCCAGCCGGATCGGGAACGTGACCCGCTCGGCGGCTACCCGGGCATTGTCGAAGGCTTTATCGAACAACGCCGCCAGGTCGCTCAAATCGGAAGAGGCGGAAAATCCCCAAGCGCCTTTGTAGAGCACCCGAATCCCCACTCCGCTTTCCCGGGAGGAGGCGGTATTCTTAAGATTGCCATTCCACATCATCAGGTTATTGGCTTCCTCAAAGGGATACCAGCGGGTATCCACATAGGTGGCGCCCAGGCCTTTGATGCGTTCGATCTGTTGTTTGATCTGGTCTCGCATTCCATCTCTCCTTATTTCTGGTGTCCGGATGAGCGGGTTGTTCATGAGAAGTCCCCTTTCCATGTTCCTGTCATCCCGAACAATATTATACATTCAATTCAAATTTCTCTGGCGGCAATGCCCGGGTTCTCACAATTTTCACAAACTCGGGGTTTGGGGGTGGGGATCCCCAGGTTTTCTGGCTTTGTGAAAATCCTGCCCGGGCTTTCAAACTCACTATCATACGGTAGGTTTTCACGGTAAAATTTACCTGTCAAATGTAAAAAACCATTCCCTTTCTTTGGAGGCATCATGGCTCAAAAGCCTTCCTGGCGTCAACGCTTTCGCTACTGGTTCGACAATAGCTTTGCCGGTGGTCCGCTGGTTCTAATCGGCTGGCTGGGATTGGCTACAGCCGTCCTCATTTTACTGGCTACGGGGATTGTCATCCTTATTCATGGCATACCCGCAGGCCAGCAGGTCTGGCAGGTGTTCTGGAATATCATGTCCCAGGCCCTCACGCCCAACCCGGTGGACGCAGGCAATCCTTTGCAGTATTTGATCGTCATGCTGGCGGTCACCCTGGGAAGCCTGTTCATTGTCAGCATCCTGATCGGTACGCTGACCAGCGGCATTGAAGGCAAGGTGGAAGACCTGCGCAAGGGGCGCTCGCGCGTCCTGGAGAGCGGGCACACGCTCATCCTGGGCTGGTCGCCGCAGGTCTTCACCATCCTTTCCGAATTGATGATCGCCAATGAAAACCAGAAGAATGCCCGCATCGTTATCCTGGCAGATAAAGATAAAGTTGACATGGATGACGAGATTAAAGCCCGTATCAAAACGATTGGAAGCACGCACATCATCACCCGCAGCGGCAACCCGATCGACCTCACAGACCTGGAAATTGCCAATCCACATTTGACCAAGTCCATCATCATCCTGCCGCCCGAATCGGACGATCCCGACTCGGTAGTCATCAAGACCGCCCTGGCCCTGACCAACAATCCGAACCGGCGGGAGGAGACCTATCACATCGTCACCCAGATCCGCGACCCGAAGAACATGGATGTGGTCAAGATAATCGGCCAGCGCGACCAGATCCAGGCCGTGCTGACGGGCGACTTGATCGCCCGTGTCACAGCCCAGACCTCGCGCCAGAGCGGCCTCTCGACCGTCTATACCGAGTTGCTGAATTTCAGCGGCGATGAGATCTACTTCACCCAGGAGCCCACCCTGGTTGGCAAGACCTACGGCGAGGCCCTGATGGCTTACGAGACTTCGGCGGTGATGGGCATGAAGAAGGGCACCAATGATGCCTCCCTGAACCCGCCCATCGATACCATCATTGAGGCGGGCGACAAACTCTTCGCCCTGACCGCTGACGACGATACCTTGATCGTCTCCGGCCTGGCTTCCGTCCCCGTGGACGAGACAGCCATCCACCCGGCGAGCAGGACCAGCACCCCAAAAACCGAAAAGAGCCTCATCCTGGGCTGGAACCGCTGCGCAGCGACGATCCTCCGCGAACTCAATAACTACGTCCCCAGGGGTTCGCATGCCCTGGTGGTGGCCGATCCAACCATCTCCGCTGAAGTGGCCGATGTGGAACAAATCATCAAGCAGGAGTGTAGCAGGCTCTCCAATCAGAAGGTCTCCTTCCAGCGCGGCGATACCACCGACCGGCGCCTGCTGGAGAGCATCAAGGCTGCGGACTTCGATCACGTCATCGCCTTGAGCTATGCCGGTCTCGACTTCCAGGAAGCGGACGCCAAGACACTTGTCACTCTCCTTCATCTGCGCGATATCGCCGAACGCGATGAGACCCCCTTCTCCATTGTCAGTGAAATGCTCGACCTGCGCAACCGCGCACTGGCTGAGGTCACTAAAGTGAATGACTTCATTGTAAGCGACCACCTCATCAGCCTGATGATGTCCCAACTGTCCGAGGATGCGGACTTGTATGCAGTCTTTGCCGACATCTTCGACCCGGAAGGTTCGGAGATCTACTTGAAGCCGGTGGGCGAATATATTGAACCCGGCAGACTGGTCAATTTCTACACACTTATGGAGGCTGCCCGCCGCCGCGGCCAGTCAGCCATCGGTTATCGACTGGAAGCCGAGGCGGGGGATGCGGTAAAATCCTACGGCATCCACACCAACCCAAAGAAATCCGAACTGGTGACGTTTACCGCCGAGGATAAGATCATCGTGCTGGCAGAAAACTAAATCCGAGTGGAACCATTTGTCCCTGTCACTCAAAGTGACGGGGACTTTTTTATGACATCCGGCGACGGCGGAAGTGACACTCCGTATCTGCAAGGGGATTCTTCGGGGGTATAATATATTCATTATGGCGAATATGTCCTCGATCGAGCAAGTTGCCGCATTGCTCCAGGCCATCGGGCAGGAATCCCGCCTGCAGATCCTACTGGCCATCGGCGAGGGCGAGACCTGCGTCTGCCATCTCGAAGCCATGCTCAGCTTACGGCAGGCAACCCTCTCACAGCACCTGATGGCCCTGCGCGAAGCCGGGGTTGTGATTGACCGACGCACCGGGCGTTACATCCATTACCGCCTGCGGGACCCGGCCCTGCTCGGTCTCGTTCGCCAGGCGGCGCAATTGCAGGGTTTGGAATTACCTTCTCTGGCTCCCTCGCCCGATTGTGACTGTCCCAACTGCTGTGAGCGGAGAAACGCGTGAACTCTGTTGTTCCTTCGAATTCCTCCGCCTCTGGCCTACGCGCTGGTAAAGAAATGAAGAAGAAAGTTCTCTTCCTCTGCACTGGCAACTCGGTCCGCTCGCAGATGGCCGAAGCCATTGTCAACGCCCGGCTGAGTGAGACGTGGAAAGCCGCCAGCGCCGGAACCAGACCGGCAGGTTGCGTCCATCCGAAGGCGTTGGCGGCGCTGGCTGAGATCGGCATTCAACATACGGGTCACTCGAAATCAGTGGATGAATTCCGGGGCGTGGATTTCGACCTGGTGGTCACGCTCTGCGATTCGGCGGCGGAAGAATGTCCTGTCTGGCTGGGCAAAGGGAAACGAGTGCACCACAGTTTCCCCGACCCGGCCAAAGCAGAGGGCACGGACGAGGAAGTGATGCAAGTCTTTCGCCGCGTGCGAGAAGATATCGAACGGGAAATGGTCGATCTTCTCGCTCAGTACGACTAATGGAGTCTTTATGGCAAAAGAAACCAGCACCACCAAAAAACTGTCTTTCCTCGACAGCTTCCTGACCCTGTGGATCTTCCTTGCGATGGCAGTCGGAGTAGGGATCGGCTTCTTCTTCCCCACCGCAGTCCAGAAGTTCAACACGGCTGTGTCGGTAGGGACGACCAGCATACCAATCGCAATCGGCCTGATCCTGATGATGTACCCACCGCTGGCAAAGGTCCGCTACGAGGAGCTTGGGGATGTCTTCCGCAATTGGAAGGTGCTGGGGCTTTCACTCTTCCTGTGCTGGATCGTTGCCCCGATCGTGATGTTCGCCCTGGCGGTCATCTTCCTGCGCGGTTACCCGGAATACATGACGGGCATGATCCTGATCGGTCTGGCTCCCTGCATTGCCATGGTCATCGTGTGGAATGCATTGGCCAAAGGGGATACAGAATATGCCGCCGGGCTGGTAGCGCTCAACAGCATTATCCAGGTGTTGTTCTACAGCGTCTATGCATATGTATTCATTACCGTATTACCGACCTGGTTCGGGCTGAAAGGCCAGGTGGTGGACGTGAATATTGGTGAAGTTGCCAAAACTGTGTTTATTTACCTCGGCATTCCCTTTATTGCCGGCTTCTTCACCCGCCTGATCCTCATGAAGATCAAAGGCAAGGATTGGTACAATAATGAGTTCATCCCGAAGATCAGCCCCATCACGCTGGCGTCCTTGCTTTTCACCATTATCGTGATGTTCAGCTTGAAGGGGAAGTTGATCGTCACCATCCCGCTGGATGTGGTGCGGATCGCCATCCCGATGCTCATTTATTTCCTGGTAATGTTCCTAGTTGGTTTTTTCTCGGGCAAAGCGATAGGCGCAACTTATTCCCAGACCGTGACACTTTCCTTCACAGCAGCCAGCAATAACTTTGAACTGGCGATCGCGGTGGCGGTAGCAGTTTTTGGAATTTCCTCCGGGCAGGCATTTACGGCAGTGATTGGTCCTCTGGTGGAGGTGCCGGTAATGATCGGGCTGGTCAACGTGGCATTCTGGTTGAAGAAGAGACTCTTCGCCATGAATGGCACGATTTAATCTTAATCAAAGAAAAGGAGAAAAAAACATGTCTGAAGAAAACTGTGATTGCAAGAACGGGAAATGCGACTGCAACTGCGGCTGTGATTGCTGCGGTGGAGATGGTGGTTTTGAACGCCAATTTCTGACCAAAGCAGAGCAGATCGAGGAGCTGGAATCCTACCTGGCTGAGCTCAAGCTCGAGCTCCAGGCCGTGGAGGAACACCTGGCTGATCTGCGCAAGTAGCCGCTTATAAGCAGGGCGGCTGGGTGGAGCGCCCTGCTTGTTTGGATCTGACCAATTTCACGCTGAAGAAGTGATATATTTGAGATGTCCGGCGGTTCCCGTCCACCGCATGGGTTAACTTTCGTATATTAAATCTTGATGTCGAAAGCGCTTTCAAACATGCAAGTCATCCAGACCCAGGTTGCAGCTCCTGTGCTTCCCGAAACGCCGCCCACTTTTCGGGTGGGCAATATTCCAGTCTACGGGGATGCGATCCTCGCCCCCATGGACGGATTCTCGGATTGGCCTTTCCGGTCCATTTGCCGCGCCCTTGGCTCGGCGATGAGTTACAACGAATTTACCCGGGCAGAGTTCATCGTCAACGCATTCGAGCACATCGCCTCCCGTTTCACCTGTGACGAAACAGAGCGTCCGTTCGTCATCCAGCTTTACGGGGATGACCCGGATCTTATTATCGCTGCGGCATTACGCGTCCAGGAGAAGCGGCCTGACATCATTGACATCAACATGGGTTGCCCTGCGCGGACGGTTGCCAACCGGGGTGCAGGCGTGGGACTGATGCGCACGCCGCTCAAGGTGGCGCGCATTTTCCAAAAGCTAAGCACTTTACTGGACGTGCCGGTGACGGGCAAAATCCGCCTGGGCTGGGAGGATAACCGCACCTACAAGCTAATTGCCCGCATCGTGGAAGAGAACGGCGGCGCCCTGATTGCCGTCCACGGGCGGACGCAGGAGCAGGGCTACGGTGGGGAGGCCAATTGGGACGCCATCGCCGAGGTCAAAGCGGCGGTGAAAATCCCGGTCATCGGCAACGGGGATGTGAAATCGGTCCCAGATATTGAGCGGATGAAAGCCCATACCGGCTGCGAGGCGGTCATGATCGGGCGCGCCGCCATCGGCAATCCCTGGATCTTCTCCCGCCTCGACCGGGAACAGGTCACGCCGGAGATGGTGCGTCAGATGGTGCGCCAGCACCTGGAGCGCAATATGCAATTCTATGGTGAAAACAAGGGATTAATCTTATTCCGCAAGCATGCCATGCGGTATCTGGCGCTGCAGCGCCTGCCGCGCGTGACGCGCACGAAGATCATCCTTCAGAATGATGCGGAGGGATTCCTGGCTTTGCTGGACGAAGCCAATATTGAATTCGGGTGAAAAGTTTCTGGCTCTACCGTTATTAACGGAAAAAAAACCATCTTCACCACGAAGGGCACAAAGTAGCACGAAGGACCAAAAAAAAACAACAACAATGTGTTTTCCCCCTTTGGGGACCTTCCCCTTCGGGGATGATATCGGCGGGACGGCGAGTAACATCAGCTAGTAATGAAAGCGCACATCGTCAGTGGTAATGTCCAGCAGTGCACAATCGAACTCGTGCCGTCAAATTCCAGCGGCGCGCCGCAGGAGGGGCAGGCCAGGGTGGTGGGGAGATTTACGGGCATGGGGTCTCCGGGAGGGGATGGAGATGCAAATCAAGACTATTATCCCCCATTTATGCGAAAGAAAGCAAGCCAGCCATAAATAAGTCTCTCGCTGGGCGGAGGGTATAATATCCCCATGTCCAAAACCAAAACTCACTCCCGTACCATCTGCTAGCACTGAGGGAATCAATATCCCGCAGGTTTTGAGCCTGCGGGACGATTTTTACTTGCGGGCGAATTCGTCTATTACTTTGTGCGACCCGGCGGCGAGCAGGTAGATTACTGCCCTTTCCTGCCGAAATATGCACCGGTACGAGCGATCAACGTAGAATTCCCAGTAGACCGTGCCGCGGATGCGGTGAACTTGAAGCGATGGATGCTGGAGATTTTCTGTAAGGAATCGTATTTGCTTCTTGAGTTTCTTCTGGATAGCTTCCGGCAGATTCTTATAGTCGTCTTTCAACCGTTGGGTGAGCAGTATCTCATTCATCGAGCCACTTCAGAACAGACTCTACATTGTCTCTGGCAGTCCGGTAGATCCGTCCGGCGGTAATATCATCCTCCGCATCACGGATACGTTTCTGCCATGCCTCTGTCCAGAAATAAGCCTGGTCTTTGCCAGCCATCTCGCGGAGTAAGGCTTCGAG
>Ga0209777_10003243_pt1 | contig 20375 bp, 13 predicted proteins | sample FrelakmetHBP12HB_FD_187147 | JGI IMG/M metagenome (GOLD analysis project Ga0209777, IMG submission 187147) | Freshwater lake sediment microbial communities from the University of Notre Dame, USA, for methane emissions studies -HBP12 HB (SPAdes)... | ecosystem: Environmental > Aquatic >...
CAGTGACAACAGCACCACCGATTTTACCGTACTCATCAATGATTACGACTGGTCTTCGCCGATCACGTCCGCGAACCGGGAGGTGAACTATGATGGGTGCCTTTCCGCCGCGTACGACGCGGACTGGCGCAACACCAACGGCATCTCCGCTGGGGCGTCGTACACTTCGGGGGCATTGCGCACGAGCTGGGTGAAGACGAGCGGCATGACGCGTTACTGTTTGTTGTCCAGCCGAGACAGTGCTGGGACCGCTCCAAGTGGTTTCGAGGATGTTGTACTGCGTACAGCAGAGTACAGCGGTACGTCCAGCGACCCGTATCTGTCGGTGACCTACACCCAGCCGACCCCGACGGCGGCCTCAACCGCCACCCGCACCCCCACACCAACGAACACGCCGACTTTCACCCCGACCCAAGTCGGGTGTCTGACGAGCCGGGTGGCGGCCACTTGTGTCGACAACTCGGGGGACGCTGGCGTCGCCTGGACGAATCCGGGCAACGCGACGACCGAGGACGGTACGTCTGCGAACGTGTCGCTCGCCGCTGGCCAAAGCACACACCGGCTGCAGTGCACCGGGTTCGGTTTCAACGTGCCGGCCGGCAACGGAGTCACGAGCGAGCAGCTGCGGTGGAAGTACTGGGGCGACCCGAGCGTCACCACCACAAGCGTGCAGTTGGTACAGGATGGCGTGCCGCAGGGCTACACGAAGGTCATTGCCGACCGGCCGCCGCCAACGTCGGATGATTGGGTAGACTTCGGCACCGGTTGGGGGCTCAACCCAACGGCAGCGCAGGTCAACAGCTCGGGTTTTGGCACCGTAGTCAGCTTCAGCGGCGGCAGCGGGGCCGTGCATGTCGATGCCGCTGAGCTGACCGTCTGTTACGTCGCCTTCACCGCCACACCAACTCCAACGCAGACGGCGACCCCCACTCAAACCGCCACCAGCACGCCGACGCCCACAGCAACCCCGAGCAGCACGCCGACCGCTAGCCCGACGCGTACGCCAACACCGACGCCGACGCCAACGCGCACCCCGACCGCAACGCCCACGGCCACGCCGACCTTCACTCCGACGCCTACGCCTACAAGCACTCCGACGCGCACGCCGACCACGACAGCCACTGCAACCGCGACGCCCACGGCAACAAACACGCCGACGGTGACAAGCACGCCGTCGCCGACTTCCACGCCGGCGGTGATCGACAGCTGCCCTCTGTTTGACTTGGAGCAAACACCCGTGCCGGTCTCGGTAACCGGCTCAACCGTCGGAGTCTCCAACGCCATGGGTGGCGCCTCATGCGGCGATGGCGGGGCCAACTCTCCGGACGTGACCTATCAGTGGACCGCGCCGGCAGACGGCGCGTATTTGATCAGCGCGCTGGGCTCCGCGTTCAACACCATCCTGTCGGTGCGTGATGAGGGCTGCACCGGCACGGAGCTCGCCTGCAACGATGACAGCAACAGTACGCTGCAGTCGCAGGTCATTGTGACGCTCGTGATGGGCCAGACGGTGGTGATCGTCCTCGACGGCTCCGGCGGCGATGCGGGCAATTACCAGCTCTCGATCACACAGGCCGAGGACTGCTGCACGGCGAATGCGTCGGCAGCATGCGCCAACGCGGCGTGTGCGGCGTGTGTGTGCACGCTCGATCCCTACTGCTGCACGACGCAATGGGACGCGCTCTGCGCCAGCGAGGCGATCGACCCGTGTGGGTCAACCTGCGGTTGTCCGACGCCGATTCCGACCACGACCGTAACGCCGACGCCAACGCCCACGCCGCCGGTCACGCCGACCGAGACCCCCGCCGGCCTGATCATTCAGACGCCCGCCGACGGCAGTTTCGTGAACTACACGCCGATCCAGGTGACCGGGCAAGCGCCCGGCGCCGACACGGTGACGGTGAACGACGTGCCGGCTTCGCTGGTGGACGGCACGTTTACGGCTTCCGTGGACGTGGTCGAAGGTATCAATCCGATCACCGCCGTTGCGACCACGGCCGGTGGGTCGGTGAACACGACGATCTATGTCGTGCTCGACACGGTGCCGCCGGCGGCGCCAGTGGCGCGCTTGATCACCATCGGTGCATCGGACAGCGGCCCTGCTACCATCGCCGGCGTGCCGGGAAGCGTCGAGGCCGATAGCTGGGTCACGGTGACCAACAGCCGGACGAGCCAATCGGTCACCGTCGCGGCCGATGCGGCCGGTGCCTTTACGGCGGCGCTCGGGGCGCAACCGGGCGACACGCTTTCGATCTTCGCCACGGATCGTGCCGGCAACGCCGGGCCGGCGATCACGCTGCAGGTGTCGTCGCTAAGCGTATCGATCATGTCGCCGACTACCGGCGCCACGGTGCCAAGCGACCGCGTCACGGTGCGTGGCACCTTCCAGGGCGATTGCAACACCGGGGTGGTGGTCAACGGCGTGACGGCGTTCACCGATGGCACAAGCTTCGTAGCGGTCAACGTGCCCTTGGTTGCCGGCGACAACGTCATCACCGCGGTGGCCACCAACCTGCGCGGCGATTCCGCCAGCCAGCGTGTGACCGTCACCGCCCAACCGAGCGGCACGAGCATGCTGACGCTGACCGCCACGCCCGGAACCGGCTTCGCTCCGCTACGGGTCGACTTCACCTACCAGCTCGACCCCTCGGTCACGGCGCAGTCGTTGCAAATCGACTTCGACGGTGACGGGGCGGACGACTTCAGCACCGACGACGTCACGCGGCCGTTGCAATACGAGTACAGCACGCCCGGGGTCTACGTGCCGCGGCTGCGGGTGACGGATTACCAAAGCACGGTCTACGAGGCTGTCGCCGGGATACAGGCGCAAGGCCCGGGAGATGTCGACGCGTGCCTCCAGGGCCTGTGGGGCGGGATGAACACCGCGCTGGTGGCGGGCGACAAAGAGACGGCGCTGTCGTTCCTGACGGCGAGCGCGCAGGACAAGTACGGCCGCGTGTTCGACGCGCTGTTGCCAGAAATGCCGACGATTCTCGGTTCCTTTTCGCCGCTGCAGCGAGGATCGGTTTCCGCCAATGTTGGGGAGTACGCTGTCAACCGAACTATCGACGGTCGTAATCGACTCTTCCTTATCTACTTTCTCAAGGGCGACGACGGGGTGTGGCGGATCGGCGCGATGTAATCGTGCGAGGGTGTCATGAGGAGGCGCTTTTACAGAGGAGGTTGCGTTGTTGCGCTTTTGGCTGCGGGGCTTGCGCTCCAGGCCTGCGCACCGCCATTCTACTGCGCCAAGTCGGTCCACGGTCGTGTCGTAGACGCCGAGACGCAGCAACCGCTCACCGCTGCCGTGATCGTTGCTGAATGGGTGCCGATGACAGTGGTATTTCCGGACCGAACTACGCCATTGCACGTCGCGGAAGACGTGACGGATGCCAATGGCAATTACTCCATCCCGGGCTGGGGTCCACGCTTCCGCTGGCCGCTCACGCGACTCAGGGATTACGACCCTGAGCTTATCCTTTTCAAGAGCGGCTACAGGCCTCGATTCCTGTTCAATCACCGAGATCGGAACGGCTTCGTACGATCATCGGACTGGGACTCGAAGACAGTGCCGCTGCATCCCTTCAGAGGAACGCCAACCGAAAGGCTAGCTGAACTGAAAGCGATCCTGGGAAAGGCGGCCTGGGATCGGCGAATGCCTCCAATGCTGTGTGAAGAAATGCTCAAGGAACGGAGCCTGGCCGGACCCAGCGGGAAGCTGTTTTTTGATAACCTCCTCGACCTGCGGGGGAGCAGATAGCATGACCAGACTTACCGTCGCACTCGTGGCACTCGGACTCATTGCGAACGGGGCGGCTGCCTACGAGGTGGAAACGCACAGCGCAGTGAGCGCGGAGGCCGCAGAGAGGTCGATCATTACGAGTTATCTTTCGGAACATCTCGGCATTTCAAGCACCCAGAAGCTCGACGTAGGGTCGAGAACGTACGAGGGTAACGACGGCTCCCCGGCCGGCTGGATACAGGAGGGCTCGGTACGCGAGGATGATAAGTGGCCGCCTCTGCCGCCGCCGCAGTACCTGCGTCCGGCGAACCATTTCTATAACCCGTTGACCCAGTCCGGCTATACGGGCTGGTGGCCGCCCTTCCCCGTAGTCTTCGGAGTGCCGTCGGTAGACTGGGGCCTGGACAGCGCGGGAAACGATTACTCGTGGTCGCTCGCTAGGCAGCACCTCTACAACGGTCTGACACTTGAGAACAAGAGTGCGCGGGAACGGGAGTTGGCGCTCACTTTTCGCTGTGTCGGTCAGGTGATCCATTTAGTCGAGGACCTGGCGCAGCCACAACATACCCGGAACGACTCACATATAGCGGGAAGTCTCTACGAAAAGTACACGGCGGATCACCTCGTCGATACGATTCTCAATCAGTTGCCGTCGTACGGGCCGGTATACCCAGAGGAGAATGGGACGAGTTTCTACGGTGCGCGAGACTTCTGGCATAGCCCGACAGGGAAGGGGTTGGCAGACTACTCGAACCGCGGCTTCGTGAGCGCGGGGACCAACTTCGATGCGCTTCCCCAGCAGCAACCGCTAACGGAGTACGCGATCTTCCCGCATCAAGGGTTCCCCTTTCCAAACGGACAGGACGCGGTCGTTTGGTCCGCGGGGATCGAAGACCTTTGGTCCACGGAAAGCGGTGTGCCACCGCCTGCTGGGCTGACGGGCGAGATCGACTTCGTAAGCACGCCGGTACAGGATGTGTATCGGCCTGAGCAGTCGGAGCGAAACGACTTTACGAGCACATACTCGGTGTTCGATCCTGATTTAGAAAAGGACGGGCAGCCACTTACCTTTACGCTGAATCGATATAGCTTCGAGGCCGCGTGGAGGCTTCTCATCCCGCGCGCGGTCGGCTACAGCGCGGGGCTGCTGAACTACTTCTTCCGCGGCGCCTTTTCGGTGCACGTGACGAACGCGGAGATGGGCCAATACGCTGTGCGCAACGACACGGCCGAGCCCATGAACGGGACACTGGGAATCTACTACGACGATGCCAAGGGCAACCGCTTACACATTGCCGATCGACAAATTACCCTCGGTCCCGCAGGGCGGCCTGACAATATCCAACCGTTCCAGTTTACCGCCGCCGCCTCCGACACCTGCATCAGAGGGCCGTATCAGGGGGTCTTCCGCGGCCAACTCGGCCTGGAAGCCGACGCGGTGATCCCGGCCGCGGGCGCGGTCTCCCCGGCCGTCGCCGGGCCAACGGTGTACGTGGCCGGCGACCTCTCGGGTGGGGGACCCAGCGATCCGCAGGGTAACCTCGTCTGGTACTCCTGGTACGGTGCGTGTTACCAAAACGGTGGGTTCCAGTGTCCAATTTGGCTGTCTTGGCCCTGGGAAGGCAGCTATTCGGGAGAATATTTGAACGCTCCGGGCTGGGAGGGTCTCTTTTTCTTCCCGTGCGATTACTGTTGCCTGGGCCTCGGGGTGACCGATAGCTGCAATCGCAGCGGATACGGTGAGGCCTGCCATAGTCTCCATTCGCCCTGAAAGGGTCGGACCGGTCCAATCATCTGAACGCACTTGACACGCCCTCGATCCCTACTGCTGTACCACGCAATGGGACGCGCTCTGCGCCAGCGAGGCGCTCGATCCGTGTGCATCACCCTGCGGCTGTCCGAAACAGATCCCGATTGCGAACGCAGCACCGACGCCGACACTCACGCCGCCGCGCCGGCCGTGGCTTGCACCGCAAGGGACGGCGTGAGGGCACGCCGGCTCCAGCATCCGGCCTTTGTCTGGAGCCGGGCTGCCCTCAGCTCGCGGTTTTGGACAAAGCCAGTGATCCCGGCTCAGGCGTCGGCGCGCTGTGGTGCACGGACATGTACTGATGCATGAAGGCGAACGGCTGCTCCAGCTCCGGGCGATCGGGCATCGCCGCCACAACGAGCCGCCAGGTCGACAACATGCTCTTCCAAGCCTGCGGCTCCTGCACCATGCGCTGCCGGTCAGCGGCGGTGGCGCGGGTCTGTGCCGCCGCGGCAAGCTGCGCCAGGCGCTCCCCGCGCGCCACCATGCTGCGCAGCTTCTTGTGACGAGACGCGATTTTCTGTCTCGGCGAGAGAAATTCTTGAGATGACCAAGAAGATTTCCTCGTCGAGGAGGAAATTTCCTGCGAGCAGACAGGAAACTCGCGTCTCGACCCAGCATTTTCGCGCGTCGTCGCAGTGAAAAGATACACGCAGCCGGGCTCACGCGAGGTGGAAGGAGACGCCGCCGGGGGGACGTAGAGTTTGTGGCAATGACTCAATGACCCGATGCGGCTCCCGGGGGATTGCGCCCGCGTTGGCATTCGCACCCCGCGGTGCTACATGATTGCGCGGATAGATGACTCGCCTCGGACGACGGTCGGTCGTTTGCGGAGGTTAGCCAACCAGGTCGGGTGGCGCCCCGAGCGGGGAGGTTTCCTCGGACCGGGCGTGTGATGATGGCATATGGCGCGTGGGACAAGTGCAGCAGCGTTGGAGGAGCGACGGGTGGTTGCCGAGGAGCGGGGGAACCGTCCCCGCCCTGGCGGCAAGTTTCTGCTCCGCGGTGACGAAAAGTTTTTTCTGCGTGGCGTCTCCTACGGACCGTTCGCCGAGGCGTCCCACGGCGCGCAGTTCCCCGAGCGGGACATCGTCCGGCGCGACTTCGCGTTGATGCGCGATCTCGGCGCCAACTGCTTGCGCACCTTCACGCCGCCGCCCGAGTGGTTGCTAGATCTCGCTGAAGAACATGACCTCGGTGTGCTGGTGGGACTGCCCTGGACCGAGCACGTGTGCTTCCTCGACGAGCCCGAGGTCATGCAGGACATCCGCAGGCAGGTGATGGCCGGCGTCGAATCCTGCAAGCAGCACCCCGCCGTGTTTGCCTACTTCATCGGCAACGAGATCCCGCCTGACATCGTGCGCTGGCACCAACCGGAACGCGTCAAGGACTTCCTGCATGAGCTGTACAATCTGGTGAAGGGCATCGAGCCCGACGCGCTGGTGAGCTACGCCAACTTCCCGCCCACCGAGTACCTCGACCTCGATTTCCTCGATTTCATCTCGTTCAACGTCTACCTGCACCGCGAAAAAGATTTCCGCCGTTACCTTTCGCGCCTGCAGAACCTGGCCAAAGACAAGCCGCTGGTGTTGACCGAGTTCGGCGTCGACTCCATGCGCGAGGGCGCCACGGAGCAAGCGCAGATCCTTTCGTGGCAGGTGCGTGCCGCATTCGAATCCGGTGTCGCCGGCACCGTGGTGTTCTCGTGGACCGATGATTGGTTCACCGGCGGCTTCCAGGTGGGCGACTGGGCGTTCGGCCTCGTCGATGGTGAGCGGCACAAGAAGCCCGCCTACCATGCCGTGCAGAAGCTATACTCGGGTCAGCTGCCCCCGCCGCTGGAGCACCCACCCTGCGTCTCGGTCGTCATCTGCGCTTACAACGCGGAGCGCACCATCGATGCGTGCCTCGCCTCGTTACGTACGCTACGCTATGAGAATTTCGAAGTCATTGTCGTCAACGACGGCTCGACCGATCGCACGCCGGAGATCGCAGAGCGCTATCCGGAGGTGCGCATCTTCTCGCAGGAGAACAAAGGGCTGAGCGTCGCGCGCAACGTGGGCATTGAGAACGCCACGGGGACGATCGTGGCCTTCACCGACGCCGATTGCGTAGTGGATCCGGATTGGCTGACGTACCTGGCCTACAAGTTCGTGCACTCCGGCTTCGTCGCGGTCGGCGGCCCAAATCTGCCGCCGCCCGAGGCCGCGCGTGTTCCCGCTTGCGTGGCGGCGGCGCCCGGAGGACCGACGCATGTCCTGATCGACGATGAAGTGGCGGAGCACATTCCCGGCTGCAACATGGCGTTCCTCAAGAGCGCCCTCGACGAGATCGGCGGCTTCGATCCGATCTACCGCGCCGCCGGCGACGACGTCGACTTGTGCTGGCGCCTGCAGAATTATGGTCATCCGATCGGCTTCAGCCCGGCAGCCATGGTCTGGCATTTCCGGCGCAACACGATCAAGGCCTACCTCAAGCAGCAGATGGGCTACGGCAAAGCAGAGGCGCAGCTCTACTTCAAGCATCCCTTCCACTTCAACATGCTCGGACAGTCGCAGTGGATCGGCCGCATCTACGGGGACCTGGGCCGGTCACTGTTCTCCCGCCGCCCGGTCATTTACCATGGCGTCTTCGGGCGCGGCCTGTTCCAGACGCTCTACGAACCGTCGTCGTCGCTGCTTTCGTATTTACCGTTCACGCTCGAATGGAACGTGGTCGGGCTGGTGTTGCTCATCGGTGCGGTGGTGGCGGGCCGGCATCAGGTCCTCGCCGCCCTGCCGCTGCTCACGGCGCTGATCTGGGCGGGCGCACGGGCCTGGCTGGCCAAGGTGGATCCCCGCTACGACGGTGTCGGCAGCCGGTTGTTGATCACGGCGCTGATCTATCTGGGTCCGCTGCTGCGCAGCCTGCAGCGCTACCTGTACCGCATCCAAGGCATGACCGACGTGGCGCGTATCCAGTTCGAGGAACCCTCGCAGCCGGCGCGCGTGCAATGGTTCAGGCGGCAGTTCTTCCTGTCTTACTGGTCCGAATGCGGGCTCGAGAAAGAGAATCTGCTGCATGCCGTCATGCAGTTCCTCCTGCCACGAAAATACCTCATCGCAGTCGATCAGGGTTGGAATGACCGCGACGTCATCATTTACCGGGGCATCTGGTCCAAAGCGGACTTGAAGGTCGCGGTCGAGGACCACGGCCACAACAAGCGCCTCTTCCGCGCCCGTTGCCGCGTGCGCGAGTCCTTGCTCTCGCGCATTTCCTTGCTGAGCTTCGTCGTCCTTGCCATCGCCGGCTGGTTCATCAGGCTGGCGGAGATCGAGGAGGTTGCGCTGCTTCTCGGCGTCCTCAATCTCGTGGTCGTCGCGGTCGACAACTACCGGCTCGGCCGGGTGATGTACCACGTCATCGAGATCGTCGCGAAGCAAATCCAGCTGACCCCGGTCGACGGCGTGTCGCCAGAGTGAGTTCATACAAACTGGCGCGCAGAGAATGTCAAACCGGAAATGGCGAATTGGAAATTGAAAACCGGCGAACCCACGGAGAGAGCGAATGCTCTTCAATTGGCCGGTTTGTCATTCCCGGTTTTCCATTTCCGGTCTGACATTTCTTTTCTCCCGTGAACATGAGGGTCTTCCTCCAGGTCGCCCGCTACCTGCGTCCGTACCGTGGCGCATTCGTGTTCGCGGTGTTGCAGGTGATCGTCCTCAGCGCCTTGGAGATCCTCAAGCCGTGGCCGCTCAAGATCGTCATCGACTACGTGCTGCCGCGCGCCGCGCCGCCCTGGCCGATTCTCGCCGGCATGAGCCCTCCGGCCCTGCTGCTGCTGGCCACGCTCGGATTGATCGTCATCTACGGCGCCTCGGGCGGCGTCAGCGTGTTGAACAACTTCACCACCATCTCCATCGGGCAAGGCATGGTGAACGACCTGCGCAGCCGGCTCTATCAGCACCTACAGCGGCTGTCGCTCTCGTTTCATTCGCGCGCCGCCGTGGGCGATCTGATCTACCGCGTCACCGGCGACACCTACGCCATCCAGACTCTGGCGATGAACGGGCTCTTTCCGCTGCTCTCCGGTGCGCTGCTGCTCGTAGGCATGTTCGTCGTCATGCTGCGGCTCGATTGGAAGCTGACGCTGGTGGGGCTCGCGGTCTGTCCGTTTCTCCTCCTCGCCATCGTCCTGCTGAACCGGCGCATCACCGCTGTAGCGCTGCGGGCGCGCGAGAGCGAAAGCGCCGTCTACCAGCTGGTGCAGCGCGGCATGTCTGCGATCAAAGTGGTGCAGGCGTTCTCCAAAGAGGAGGAGGAGCACCGCGCCTTCGTCAGCCAGAGCACGGCGAGCCTGCGGCAGAACCTGACCCTTTACACGCTGCAGACGGCGTACGGTGCAGGGACCAACCTGGTGCTGGCCCTCGGCACCGCCGCCGTCCTGTGGGTCGGGGCGCAGCATGTTTGGAAACGGGATCTCACGATCGGTGATATGGTGGTATTCCTTAGTTATCTCGCCTCGCTGTATGCACCGATCAACGCGATCATCCAGACCTACGGCACGGTGCAGGGCGCCAAAGCGGGAATGGCGCGCGTCATCGAAATACTGGAGCGCGAGCAGACGGTGCCGGACGGCACCCAGGAGTTTCGCACGCCGCCCCCTGGCCACATCGAGTTCCGCGACGTCTCGTTCGGCTATTCGGCGGAGCGTGAAACGCTGCATCACATCAGCCTCCAGGCACAGCCCGGGCAGATGGTCGCGATCGTGGGTCCCACCGGCGCGGGCAAGAGCACGCTCGTCAGCCTGATTCCGCGGTTTTACGACCCCTCTGCGGGACAGGTGCTGATCGACGGCGTCGATGTCCGCGAGTTCAGGTTATCCGCCTTGCGGCAGCACATCGGTATGGTGCTGCAGCCACCGATGGTGTTCCCGCTCAGCCTGCGCGACAACATCGCCTACGGCCGCCCCTCCGCCAGCTTCGCGGAGGTTCAAAGCGCAGCCCGGATGGCGCAGGCCGACGGGTTCATTGAGCGTCTCCCGGCGGGCTACGACACCGTCATCGGCGAGCAAGGCGTGACCTTGTCGGAGGGCGAGCGCCAACGCCTCACCATCGCGCGCGCCCTAGTGCGCAATGCGCCCATACTGATTCTTGACGAACCGACCTCGTCGGTCGACAGCGCCACCGAAGCGATGATCATGGAAGCGATAGAGCAGGTGGTGCGCGGCCGAACCACCTTCGTCATCGCCCATCGTCTCAGCACGGTGCGGCGCGCGGCGCAGATCATCGTCTTGCAAGACGGTGCAATCGTCGAGCGCGGCACGTTCGAGGCCCTGCTCGAGCGCCAGGGTGCCTTCGCTGCGCTCTACCGTACGCAGTTCAGCCCTTCCCACCCCGGCGCAAGCCTCCACTGAACGGGCTCGTGGGGGTCAGCCCGTCGGCAGCGGATTGGGGAATCGGGGTCGGGGCCGCAATGATTTTTTGAACTCAGTAGTTGACCCGCTGCAGGCATAAGCCGCAAGCCGGGGCGGTCGGGCCGGCGAGGGTACGGTTGCGTGCCGCCAGCAGGCCTGGAAGATCAGCGGCGCCGCGCTCGCCCAGGCCGACCTCGACCAGCGTCCCGATGATATTGCGCACCATGTGCCGCAGGAAGCCGGTGGCTTCGATGGTGTAGGTGATGAGCTGATCGGAGTGATCGAGGTCACTCCGGAGCACCCGCCGGACCGGCTGTTTCGCCTCACAGCCGGCGGCCTGGAACGAGCTGAAGTCGTGCTCGCCGATGAGGTGGGCGGCCGCGGAGCGCATGGAATCGAGAGCCAGTGGCCGCGGCACGTGCCAAGCGTAACGCCGCCAGAACGGGGACATCCAGCGCGCGTTCCAGATGCGGTAGGTGTAGACGCGGCTGCGCGCGGCGCGGCGCGGGTCGAAGTCGTCGCCGACCACTTCGGCAGCTGTGACGCAGAGGTCCGGCGGCGTCAAGGCGTTGAGCCCGCGCTGGAGCATCTCCGCCGGCAGCGCACGTTGCAGAGCGAAACTGATCATTTGACCGCAGGCGTGCACGCCGGCATCGGTGCGGCCCGCAGCCACCACCGCCGCCGACTCGCCCGTCATCTGGGTGAGAGCGCCCTGCAACACGGCCTGGATCGTGCGGCCGTTCGGCTGCACTTGCCACCCGTGGTAGTCGGTGCCGTCGTACTCGATGGTCAGCTTGTAGCGCATGCCGTACAGTCGATAGTCAACAGTCGATAGTCAACAGCTGGAAGGCGTTCCCTCTCGACTCTGAACTCTCGACTGTCGACTGCACTTACAGATAGTCGCGGATCAGGAGCTCCGCGATCTGCACCGCGTTGACCGCCGCGCCCTTACGGATATTGTCGATCGCCATCCACATATCGAGGACGTTGCCCCACTCGTCGTCGCGCACGCGGCCGACCAGCGTCGCGTCTTGCGCCACCACCTCCGCCGGGGTCGGATACTGCAGGCTGCTGGCATCATCCTGCAGCAGAACGCCCGGCGCGGTGCGCAGCATTTCACGGGCGTGCGCCGCCGTAACTTTGGCCGCCGTTTCCACATTCACTGATAGCGCCGCGCCGTAGAACACCGGGACGTAGCTGCGCGTGATACTCACGGGCAGTGACGGGTCCGCCAGCAGCCGGCGCAGGGCGGCTGCGACCTGGCGCTCCCCACGCGAGGCGCCGCCCGCCAGCAGTTCGCCGATCTGCGGCAGCACGTTGAAGGCGATCCGGTGCGCGAACAGTTTGTTCTCCACGCTCCGCCCATTCATCAGTTCCACGGTCTGGCGGCGCAACTCGTCGACCCCGGCGCGCCCGGCGTGGGTGACCGGTTCGAAGGTTGAGCAAACGACGCGCGTAAGGCCGGCCGCTTCGTGCAACGGTTTCAGTGTCACCGCCAGCGCGACGGCGGGCGCATCAGGGCTCACGATGACCAGGCGATCGGCGTATCCGCCGAGATCCGCGCCGTTGACCTCCGGCACGATGAGCGGGACGTCCGCCTCATCCGCCAGCAGTTGGCTGGTGTCGATGACGACGGTGCCGGCCTGCGTGGCGCGCTCGACCCATTCGGCACTTACTTCCTCACCAGCTGCGAAGAAGGCCAGGTCGGTGCCTTCGAAGCGCGCCCGCTCGAGCAGGTCGAGCCGGGCGGTGAGTTCACCGCAACGCACCTCGTCACCGGCGGAGCGGTGTGAGGCGTAGAGCTGCAGGTCCGCGATCGGGAATCGGCGTTCCTCAAGAACGGATACGATTTCCGCCCCCACCAGGCCTGTGGCGCCAACGACGGCGACCGAGTAGACGGACTTCTTCATCGTCAGTTCGCCTAGCTCAACGTTGCAGGTGCTGGACCACTAGGGCGCCCATTTCGCGACATCCAACACTCGTTCCGGTAGCGGCAATGTCCGCGGTGCGGTGGCCCTCGGCCAAGACTGCGGCCACCGCGTCCTCGATGGCGGCCGCCGCTTCGGGCTGCCCGAGCGAGTAGTGTAGCATCATGGCCGCGGAGAGAATGGTGGCGAGTGGATTGGCCAGGTTATGCCCGGCAATGTCGGGGGCGCTGCCGTGAATCGGCTCGTACATGCCGCGTCGGTGTCCGAGACTATTGAGCGCCTCGCCCAAAGAGGCCGAGGCCAGCAAGCCCATGGAACCCGCCAGCATCGAAGCCTCGTCGGTCAAGATGTCACCGAACATGTTCTCGGTCGCGATCACGTCGAAGTCCCGTGGCCGGCGGAGCAGATACATCGCCATGGCGTCGACCAATACATCCTCGTAGGCAACGTCGGGATAGTCCCTCTGCACTTCGTGGGCGACCTCGCGCCACAGGCGTGAGGAGGAAAGGATATTCGCCTTGTCGACGGAGGTGAGCCTTTTCCGGCGCTGTCGCGCCAGTTCAAAGGCGGCGCGGAGCAAGCGCCTGATCTCGACCTCGTTGTAGATCATGGTGTCGACGGCCTCACGACCGTCGCTGCCACTCCGGCGCTCGCTCGGCTTTCCAAAGTAGATGCCTCCGGTCAGCTCGCGGACCACGACGAGGTCGACACCACGCAGGATCTCGGGTTTGAGCGGCGCGGCATCGAGCAGCTCGGGGAAGACGCGCACCGGCCGCAAGTTGGCGAACAGCCCGAGCTCTTTGCGCAAGCCGAGCAGGGCCTGCTCGGGACGCACGGCGGCACGCGGGTCATCCCATTTCGGCCCGCCGACGGCGCCGAGCAACACCGCATCACTGGCTTGTGCCAGATGCAGCGCGCCGTCCGGCAGAGCAGTGTGAAAGGCGTCGATGGCCGCGCCGCCGATGATGGCCTCGGTAAACGTGAGTTCAAAATGGAACCGGCGGCCGCACGCTTCCAGCACCGCCTTCGCCTGCTTCACTACTTCGGGACCAATCCCGTCCCCCGGCAACATTAGGATCTTCACAGTATCCACTGTTGGCGCAAAGCTGATTCCAGCGCAATCACCTGCGGGCTTCTTCACGGCCCGGTACTGTAGGTCTGCGGGTAGTGCTGGCGCCGGTATTCCAGTTTGTTCAGCGCGTTCACGAACGCCAGCGCGCTCGCACGCACCACGTCCGGATGCGCTGCGTGCCCGATGGCCATCAGGCCGTCCGACTCGATGAGAAGCGAAGCCTCTCCCTGAGCGTCGGTTCCGGGGGTAACGGCGTTGACGTGGTACCGCTGGAGCTTCGCGTGAATGCCGGTGATCTTCGAGATCGCCCTGCAGCATGCATCCACCAACCCGTCTCCGGACTCTTCATCGCGAACCTCGTTGCCGTCCACCCGGAGGCGGACCGAAGCGTGCGCGGTTTCGCTGAACGATGCCACAGAAACGTCAATGAGATCGAACCGGTGCGACCCCATGGTCACGTCCGCCACAATGGTGATCAGATCCTCGTCGTAGATGTCCTTCTTCAAGTCCGCCAGGGCTTTGAAGCGTTCGAAGGCCTTGTTCATGTCGACCTCATGGAGATCGATGCCGATCTGCTGCAGCCGCTCGACGAAGGCGTGTCGGCCGGAATGCTTGCCCAGCACCAGCTTGTTGCTCTTGATCCCCACTGACTCGGGCCGCATGATTTCGTAGTTGAGTGTATCTTTGAGCACCCCGTCCTGGTGAATGCCCGCTTCGTGGGCGAAGGCATTGTCGCCGACGATCGGTTTGTTGGCGGGGACGGTTAGCCCGGTGATCTGTGCCAGATGGCGGCTGGCGGGGTAGATGTGCTCGGTGGCGATGTTGGTCCGCAGCCCGAAGAAGTCCTTGCGCGTCTTGATCGCCATGACGATTTCCTCCAACGAGGCGTTGCCGGCGCGCTCGCCGATGCCGTTGATCGTGCACTCCACCTGACGCGCGCCGTTGCGAACGGCGGCGAGCGAGTTGGCCACCGCCATCCCCAGATCGTTGTGGCAGTGGGCGCTCCAGGTGACCTGGTCGCCGCCCGGTGTGTGCTCGATAAGGTAGCGCATCAGCGCCCCGAACTCTTCGGGTACGGCATAGCCGGTGGTGTCGGGGACGTTGAGGACGATGGCTCCGGCTTTGATGACCTCTCCGAACACCTGCACCAGGTAGTCGCGGTCGCTGCGCGAGGCATCCTCGGCGGAGAACTCGACATAATCGAGGTGCTTCTTGGCGTACTGCACGGCCGAGCAGGCGGCGTCGATGACTTCCTCGCGGCGCATCATCAGCTTGCGTTTGAGATGGATGTCCGAGGTCGCGATGAAGACATGGATGCCAGGGTGCTTGGCCTTTTCGACGCTCTTGATGGCGCGCTGAATGTCGGCCTCGCGCGTGCGGGCCAGGCTCAGCACGACGGGCTCGGTGACCGCTTCGGCGATGCGCGCCACCGACTCGAAGTCACCCGGTGATGATGCCGCGAAGCCCGCTTCAATGACATCGACTCGAAGCTTCTCGAGTTGTCGCGCGATCAGCAGCTTCTCTTCCACGTTCATCGTCGCCCCGGGCGACTGCTCCCCGTCTCGCAGGGTGGTGTCGAAAATGTGCACAACGTTCTGATCAGGGGTCATTTGCTCCTCCGTCCATTACAGGTGCTTAAAGATCGAGGGCCACGGGGGAGCTGCCCGTGGCCCTTCAATAAACAAAAACGCCACGGACGGCTTACCCGCCCGTGGCGTCCTTCGATAGCGTATCTCCTTTACGCTCCCGCGGACACACCGGGCGGGCCCAGAAGCAGCAGGGCGAGCAACGAGACCGAACCACGTGCATCCCGAGAAGCGTTCATTGTCACAAGGTGTAAAGGAGAGGCCTAGCGTTGTCAAGGGGCCGTACCATCACGTCGACGCGCCAGGCCAAGGCGGCGCTTCGGCGGAGGAGTCTGTACATCAAGGCTGCCGCCGCTGAACGGCACGACCTTTCCCCGCCGCCGCATCCGCCCGCGGAGCCGTCTGCCCCGCACCCACGCCCAGCGCAACGGGCCGGAAAAAGCGTACAGCAAGAAGCTGAGGAACAGCATGACCTGCGGTTCGGCGATGAACAACTTGAGCAGCACGATGACACCGATGAGCACCCAGAACGGCTGCCGCCGGTACAGCTCCGTTTCCTTGAAGCTGAAGTACTTCAGATTGCTGACCATCAACCCCGCCAGCGCATAGGTCACCAGCAGCAGTTCGAAATGCCCTTGAGTCGGCCCCTCGCCGCCGAAGTAGTAGTAGACCAGCACGATGGAGGCGACGACCTCTGCCGCAGCGGGGATCGGCAGGCCGATGAAGTTGCGCTTCTCCGCGTTCTCGTACTGCACGTTGAAGCGTGCCAACCGCAAGGCGCCGCAGACGACGTACAGCGATGCGGCCAGCCAGCCCCAGCTGCCCCAGGGCTCGAGTGCCCAGCAGTACACCAAAATGCCGGGCGCCACACCGAAAGCGACCAGATCGGAGAGCGAGTCGTACTCGATGCCGAAACGCGTGGTCGAACGCGTCAGCCGCGCAATGCGGCCGTCGAGGATATCGAAGATGTTGGCGACCAGGATGGCGATCGCGGCACGCTGGAAATCGGTGTGGAAGCTGGCAATCACCGAGTAGAAGCCGGCGAACAGGGCGGTGGTGGTGAGCAGGTTGGGCAGGACGTAAACGCCCTTACGGATTGGTGTTGTGCGGTCACGGGCGGAGAGCTGTGGCTCCCCTTCATCCGTCAGGTCCACTGTGCAATCACCGTCTTGCCGCCGCGGGCACGCATCCCCACCTCCACACACACCCGCGCCTCGGGCGGCAGGTAAAGGTCTGCGCGCGAGCCGAACATGATCATGCCGCAGCGCTGACCGCGTTCCGTCTCCATGCCGATATGAAGATAGCAGACAATGCGGCGGGCGATAAACCCCGCGATCTGCACGAAACACAGCCGCCGTCCGTGCTCATCTTCCATGAGCACCGCATTTTGCTCGTTGTCGAGCGACGCCTTGTCTGCAAAGGCGCGGAAGTACTTGCCGAAATTGTATCGGATGTCGATGACGCGCCCCGCGATCGGCACGCGGTTGACGTGCACGTCCAGCGGCGACATGAAAATGCTCACCAGAGTCGCATCGCCGCGCAGGAAGCGGTCGTCCTGCACGCGCGCCACCTTGATGATGCGGCCGTCGGCCGGCGACACGATGAGGTCCGGACCGCCCGGCACTGCCCGCTCCGGATCGCGAAAGAAACCGAGCACGAACGCCAACAGCACCGTGCCGAGCACGGCACCGATTACTCCGCCGAACCACCACAACGCCAGTGCCACAACGAACGCCGCCGCGATCAGCCTGTATCCCTCACGGGCAATGGGAAGCCCGGGTCGGTGGGTCGATGTAGCGAGAATCGTCGGAGGGTTCGCCAAGACAAATGGACTATAGCGGAAACGACGGGCGCTTCCCAACTGCCCATAACGACGCTCGAACGCCATTGAACCCATAGTCGACATTGCCTAAGCTTTCTAGAGGAGCGGTTATCGGATTCATGTTACCTTGGATTACGGCGAGGCACCCCGACATCGCCGTCCGCTACGAGTATCCAACTCGGAAGCCAAAGGACCACGCCGGCCCATGAACGCACTGAGCATCAAAGTGCGCGGCACTGTGCAGGGCGTAGGTTTTCGCCCCTTCGTGTACAGAATCGCCACGGAAGCAGGGCTGCGCGGATTTGTGCGCAACACACCCACCGGTGTCGAAATCCGCGTCGAGGGCGAGAACGGCTTCCGGTCCTTCCTCGATCGGCTGCGCCGGGAAATGCCGCCCCTGGCGCGGATCGACCACATGCGGGTGCGCAAGGTGCCGCCGCTCTTCGTTTCAGAGTTCCACATAGACACAACTCGTGATGGAGGCTCCACGGTGTTCGCCCCGGCCGACCTCTTCATGTGCGACGCGTGCCGCGCGGAGCTGCAAGACCCCAACGATCGCCGCTACCGCTACCCGTTCATCAACTGCACGAATTGCGGCCCGCGCTACACCTTGCTGCTCGGGCTCCCATACGATCGGGAGAAGACGACCATGCGCGTCTTCCCCATGTGCCCAGACTGCCAGACGGAATACGAATCCCCGTCCAGCCGGCGGTTCCATGCCGAACCGAACGCCTGCCCAACTTGCGGCCCCGAGATCACGTTCGTTGACTTCCCCCTCCTTGCCAAGGGAGTGTCGACAAACTCGCAACCGGGGCTTCGAGACGGCCCCTGGAAAGACGGGGCCTCCTCAGCCCGGGCGGTAATGGTTATTGAATCTAAAGAACAATTCTCCGCTCGCCCTGAGGAGCCGCCGTCTTTGTGGCGGCGTCTCGAAGGGCCGATCCAACGGGCCGTGGCGAGCATCCGCGAAGGGAAGATCGTTGCGCTCAAGAGTCTCGGCGGCTTTCACCTCGTCTGCGATCCGTTCCAGCCTGCGACCGTGGCGCGGCTCAGAGAGCTGAAGAAGCGCTCGAGGAAGCCGCTCGCACTGATGGCGCGCGATGCCACGGTCATCGAGAAACTGGCCTACGTAAGCGCGGACGAGCTTGACATGCTTGCGTCCCCCCAACGGCCCATCGTGCTGCTGCGGAAGCAGAAAGAGATCGACGGGCTTTCACCCGGTCTCGACACCTACGGCATCATGCTGCCGTACACGCCGCTCCACGCCCTGCTTATCCAGGAGATACCGCTCGTGGTGGCGACCAGCGCCAACGAGCGGGACGGCCCCATCCTCAAGGATGAAGGCGAGGAGGTGACGAACCTTGCGGACTGCATGCTCACACACAACCGCCCGATCGCAAACCGCTGCGATGACTCGGTGGTGCGGGTATCCCGTGGCGGTCCGCTCTTTCTGCGCCGCGCCAGGGGATATGTGCCCGACCCGCTCTGGCTGCCGGACATCCGAGAGCAGAAAAGTATCCTCGCCCTGGGGGCGGAAATGAAGAACACCGTGACGCTCCTCAAGGACGGCTACCTGATCACCAGCCAGTATCTCGGAGATATGAAGGACGTGCGCAACCTCGCGTACATGGACGAAGCGCGGGAGAGGTTCCGCGAGCTGTTCTCCGCCGACCCTGCGCTGGTGTGCTGCGATCTCCATCCACGTTTCACCACCACGCGGCTTGCGGAAGGAACCGGGAAACCGGTGATCCGGGTCCAACACCACCTCGCGCACGTGTTCGCCGTGATGGCGGAGCACGGCCTCGATCCTCGCGGGAACTACCTCGGCGTGGCCTTCGACGGCATGGGTTACGGCGACGACGGTTGTATCTGGGGCGGGGAGTTCTTGGCGCTGAGCGAAGGGAGAGCACAGCAGCGCTGGCATTTCCGCTACGTTCCGCAGCCCGGCGGCGACTTGGCTGCGCGGGAGCCGTGGCGGATGGAGCTGAGTTACCTTCGGGACGCGACCGGCGAAATCCCCCGGGCCGGCGTTCTTCAGGATATCCCGGAAGCCAAGATCCGAGCGGTGACCCGAGGGCTCGAAGTCGGGATCAACGCTCCGCTCACCTCTTCCGTGGGGAGGCTATTTGATGCAGTCGCCGCCTTGGTTGGCGTCGCTCCAGACAGCATGGACTACGAGGCCGAGGCCGCCATGCGGCTCGAGTGCGCAGTGGAGCCTTCCGAGCAAGGGGTGTATTCATTCTCTATCGCTGGAGAAGAAATCGACGTGCGCGAGATGATACGCGAAATCCTCCGCTCCGGTGAACCACCCGGAGTTGTGGCCGCGAAGTTCCACAACACCGTCGCGTCTGTCATTGCCCGTATGGCGGAAGTGTGCAGGGAGAGATATGGAATAGGCTCGGTTCTCCTTTCCGGAGGCGTGTTCCTGAATGCCGCTCTCTTGGAGAGGACGCTCACGATGCTCGAGCAGAAAGGATTCACGGTGCATTACCCTCATCGGTTCTCTCCCGGGGATGAAGCCATCTCCGTGGGGCAGGCCCTGTACGCCGTGACGCAAGGAAATTGAAATGTGTTTGGCTGTTCCGTTGAAGCTCATCCAGGTTGACGGAGAGCACGGCCTCGTTGAGCTGGGAGGCATCCGCAGGAAGGTGAACTTGAGCTTCGTGGAAGATGCGCAACCGGGCGACTACGTCGTGGTGCACACGGGCTTCGCCATCACGCTCATGGACGAGACGGAAGCTGCGGAGACCTTGAGACTCCTCAGTGAATGCATCGAGAAGTCGGAAATGTAGACCAATAGGTGACGCCGGAGTGCGCGAGGACTCTAACTCGACGTGCAGATCATCGATTGCGATTGCAGCAAAGCGCCCGAATTTGCTTACCGCATCGCGGAGGGTTGCCTGCGCGCGGCCGATATAGGCAAGCATCCCCTGGAGACCCGAGATCTCGGCCGCATTTACGCAAGCATCTCGGGTTCTGGCCAGACTTCTTTGCCTCCGGAAAAACTCGCGGTGACACCC
>Ga0209777_10003244_pt1 | contig 20374 bp, 16 predicted proteins | sample FrelakmetHBP12HB_FD_187147 | JGI IMG/M metagenome (GOLD analysis project Ga0209777, IMG submission 187147) | Freshwater lake sediment microbial communities from the University of Notre Dame, USA, for methane emissions studies -HBP12 HB (SPAdes)... | ecosystem: Environmental > Aquatic >...
CGGCTGAAGCCATGCCCTGATACAAACCAAGCCTATTGCGAGCCGGAAAGCGTTGCGTACCCCTACGCTCGGATTCCTGCGAATTGGTCAGAAACCGGCAACCGCGCCACTTCTTTGTCGCGCACTCCCGGCGCCCCAGGCACACATGGGGCGGCGAGGGCCTGCTGCATAATGGAAAGATGTCTGCCGCCGTGACGGTCGCACCGGAGACGCTCGCCAGGTACGAGCCGGTGATCGGGCTCGAGGTACACGTGCAACTGGCGACGAGGTCGAAGATCTACTGCGCCTGCCCCAGCGGTTTCGGAGCGCCCCCGAACACGAACGTCTGCCCGGTGTGCCTCGGCATGCCCGGCGCCCTGCCTGTGCTGAACCGCGCAGCGGTGGAGATGGCCATGAAGGCGGCCTTCGCCCTCAACTGCGAGGTGCGGCCTTACTCCCGCTTTGCCCGTAAGAACTACTTCTACCCCGACCTGCCGAAGGGCTACCAGATCAGCCAGTACGATCAGCCCCTGGCCGAGCACGGATGGGTCGAGATCGCTGTGGACGGCGGCAGGAAACGCATCGGCGTGACCCGCGTGCACCTGGAGGACGACGCCGGTAAGAGCCTCCACGACGGTTTTAAAGACTCAGACCGCTACACCTACGTGGACCTGAACCGTTCCGGCACGCCGCTGATCGAGATCGTGAGCGAGCCGGACCTGCGCAGCTCCGACGACGCGTACGCATATCTGACGGCCTTGAAGCAGTTGCTGCGGTACGTCATGGTATCCACTTGCGACATGGAGAAAGGGCACCTGCGTTGCGACGCCAATGTGTCCGTGAGGCCGCGCGGGCGGGAGAAGTTCGGCACCAAGGCCGAGCTGAAGAACCTGAACTCGTTCCGATTCCTCAAGATGGCCCTCGATTACGAGATCTCGCGGCAGGTGGCTCTCATCGAAAACGGCGGCACGGTAGTGCAGGAAACGCGCCTCTACGACCCCGATGCCGGCGAAACGGTCGGGATGCGCTCGAAGGAGGAGGCGCACGATTACCGCTATTTCCCGGAGCCCGACCTCGTACCCCTCGCCGTCAGTGATGACTGGCGCCGGCGCGTTCTCGTCGGGATGCCGGAGCTGCCGGCGGCGCGCCGTGCGCGCTTCATCGAAGGGTATGGGCTCACTGAGTACGCCGTCGAAGTGCTGCTGGCGACACGCGAGATGAGCGACTACTTCGAACAGGCGGCAGCGACATCCGGCGATGCTCGCGCTGCCGCCAACTGGGTGATGGGCGATCTCGCCGCCGCGCTGAAAGAGGCGGGCAAGGACATTTCCGAATCGCCGGTCATGGCGGGGCAACTGGGGGAGTTGATCGCGCTCATCGGCAACGGCGAGATCTCCGGAAAGATGGCCAAAGACGTTTTCGCGAAGATGTTGGCCACGGGCGAGGGCGCGGGCGCCATTGTCGAGCGCGAGGGCTTGAAGCAAATCAGCGATGCGGGCGCGCTGGTGAAGATGGTTGACGAGGTGCTTGCCGCGAACCCGAGGCAGGTGGAGCAGTACAGGGCGGGGAAGACCGCGGTTCTCGGCTTCCTCGTGGGCCAGGTGATGAAGGCCAGCCGCGGGCAGGCGAACCCGGCCGCGGTGAACGAGCTTCTCCGCCAGAAGCTGGCTTGAGGCACCCCGGTCTCCGGTGCGGGCGGCTCAGGCGGCGTTCATTCGTCTTCGCAGCTCCTCGATCACGCCCTTGCGGTTCTTGTGCTTCTTCTCGTAGTCCATTGCAAATTGAGTTCCGTGCGGGGCCGTGAAACCGCCGAGGAAAGACACTCGTCCCAAAAGTTGTTGGATTATCGAGGCTTAATTGTACAGGGCGGCGCGCCCGAGCGATAATGTAGTATATGCGGAGTCCGGATGCGGCGCCGCCTTCGAGGAAATATATCCCATGAAGAGTTGCCGGGCCGCGACGTTCGCGGTGATTGTGTGCATGTTCGCGCCCGCCTTCGCGGAGCAGGCGCCGGCTGCGGGTGCGGTCGTGAAGCCGGGGGCTGCCGATGCCGCGTCCGCGACGGCGCTGATCCCGCCGAAAGCCGGCAAGCCGCAGATCATGCGGGCCACCGAACTTCGGCCCGGTATGAAGGGCACGGCCTGGACCGTCTTTTCCGGCAATGAGCCCGAGCCCGTGCCGATTGAGATCATCGGACTGTGGCAGAACGCCTGGGGCCCGAAGCAAGACATCATCCTGGCCAAGATGGGCGGACAGGCACTGCGGACCAACGTGGCCGGCGGCATGAGCGGCAGCCCGGTGTACGTGGACGGCAAGCTGATCGGCGCAGTGGCGCTGCGGCTCAGCGTCTTCTCTCCGGATGCGGTGTGCGGAATTACGCCGATCGAGCTGATGTTGGAGGTCAACGATTTCGACAATTCCGTGCCGGCCGATGCGCGGACTCCGGACAAGGCTCTGGCGCGCGCGGACCTTCCGGTGCCCTCGGAGATGCTGGCCAAAGTGATGGCGGCCTCGAGCGCCGGCGGCCTCGACTCCCAGGCTCCGATCATCACGCCCATCGAAACGCCGCTGATGTTTTCCGGCTTCGACCCGGCGGCGCTGCAGCAATTCGGGCCGCTTTTCCGGCAGCTCGGCGCGGTCGCCGTTCAGGGCGGCGCGAGTTCCGCGCTGGATAGCGCCAAACCGGCAGCCGGGTGGGAGAAGGCCCTGCGGCCCGGCGAGGCCGTCTCGGGCGTCCTGGTGTCCGGCGATATGAGCGTCACCGGTCTGGGCACCGTGACATACAACGACGGCAAGAACGTGCTCGCGTTCGGGCACTCCTTCTTCAACCTCGGCCCGGTCGATATGCCGATGAGTCAGGGCGAGATCCTGTTCACCAACGCCTCGGCATTTCAGCCCAACAAATTCGGCAACGCCACCAGCATCGTGGGCGCGCTGCACCAGGATCGCCATAGCGGCATCATGGGCGTGCTCGGCGAGACAGCGGCCATGGTTCCCGTGACGGTGCGCGTGCGTTCCCTCAACGAGGACAACTCGGTGCGCAAGCAGCGTGAGCTCCACTTCAACGTTTTCGTCCAGCAGAAGTGGACGCCTTACCTCATGATGCTGACGCTCTTCAACTCCATCTCCGGACTGAACGACTTCATGGAGGAGTGCACCTACCGCGTGAGCGGCAACATCCAGCTCGCGGGCGACCAGAAAATGTCGTTCTCCACCATGCAGGCCCCGGGCGACGTGTCCATACCCGCGCCGATGATGCTGGCCGGCTGGTGGGGCGACAAGTTCAACCGCCTCTACGGCAACGCGGTGCAGAATCCGCAGCTCAAGAGCGTGGATGCCACGGTGGACCTGCTGCCGGACCGCCGCATTGCAAGCATCGAGAACGCGTGGATTCCCACCAGCGAAGTGTCCCCTGGAGAGGTTGTGCCGGTGAAGGTGTTCCTCCGCCCCTACCGCGGGCCGCGCATTGAGCGTGTATTCGACCTGAAGATCCCCGCGACCATGCCGAAGGGCGAGCACCGCATCCTGCTGAGCGACGCCGACACGCTGAACCGCATGCAGACTTCGGCGGCGTACATGAACCGGTTTATCGACGTCCCGCAGATCGTCTCGCTCATCAACCAGGAGCGCAGCAACGATCAGTTGTACGTCTCGGTTGTCGAAGCCAGGCCGACCGTTTATTACGACGACAAGACCTTGCCGAGCCTGCCTGCCTCTGTGCTGAACGTGATGCAGACCGGCCGGGCGGCGAGCCGGCCGTTTGCCACCTCGGGCGAGACTGCGGTCGTGGAGGCCGCCATTCCGTTCCAGTACGTGATCAACGGCAGCTTTGCTTTGAAACTCACGGTGAAGTAGATCTCCGAAATCAAATTCTGACGATGAACAATAGTCTCCGGCTGATTGGCGCGCTCTGCGCAGCCTCCGTCGTGTGCTGTGCCACGGAAACCAGAACGTGGTCGCAGAACGATTACGCGGATTTTGAGAAGGGCGACTTGAAGAGGCTCTCGGTCTCGAGCGACGGGAAGCTGAGACTCGCGCCGCTGTTCCGCGAGGTCCTCGACAGCTCATCGGTGTACCTGTGGGCGATGGCGGAGGACTCCAGAGGCAATCTCTATGCCGGAGGGGGCGGGCCGGGCGGCTCCGGCGCCCGAGTCTATGTGGTTCCGCCGAAGGGAACCGGCAAGGAGTTCGGCGCGCTCGACGATCTCGAGGTGCATGCGCTTGCGGTGGACCGCAACGACCGCCTGTACGCGGCCACGTCGCCCGACGGCAAGGTGTACCGCTTCTCTCCCGACGGCAAGGCGCAGGTGTTCTTCGATCCCAAGGCGAAATACATCTGGGGAATGACCTTCGGCCCGGACGGCGCGCTCTATATCGCCACCGGCGATCACGGCGAGGTGTACCGTGTCACGCCGGACGGCAAGGGTACCGTTTTCTACAAGACCGCGGAAACGCACGCGCGGTCGATCGCAGTGGATGGCTCGGGCAACCTGATCGTCGGGACTGAGCCCAACGGGCTCATCATCCGCGTGTCTCCGAAGGGCGAGGGCTTCGTGCTGTACCAGGCGGCGAAGCGCGAAGTAACGGCGGTGGCGGTGGCGAAGAATGGTTCCATCTATGCCGCTGCCGTGGGCACGCGGACGGCATCGGCCGGGCTCGGTCTCGGGCTTGGCGGGCCGAGAGGCGCCGTGGCCGAGACCCCCACGCCCCTTGCGGGCCCGGCGCCGCAAGCCCCCGCGCCCGGAGGGCAGGCGGCTGGCCGGCCCGCTTTGCCCGCTGGCGCGCCCGCACCGCTTCCTCCCGCGCCCATTGCGGGAGGCTCTGAGGTCTACCGCATCGATAAGGACGGGTTTCCGCGAAAGGTCTGGAGCCACCAGCAGCACATTGCGTATGCCATCGGTTTCGACGCCGAGCAGCGCCCGCTGGTCGGCACCGGCAACAAGGGCCTGATCTACCGCCTCGATTCGGATCTCGTCTACACCGAGCTGCTCAACGCGCCTCCGACGCAGGTGACGGCGCTTTATTCCGGGCAGGGCGGCCGGATCTACGCTGCTACTGGCAACGTGGGTAAGGTGTACCAGATCGGGCCGGGGCTCGAAAAGGAAGGCAGCATCGAGAGCGACGTGTTCGATGCCGGCATGTTCTCCTATTGGGGCCGGCTCTCCTTCCGCGGGCAGGTGAACGGCGGCGGTATCGCCGTCGCGACCCGGACGGGCAACCTCGACCGGCCGCAGAACGACTGGAGCCCGTGGTCGTCCGAGATCACAACACCCGAGGGCGGGCGCGTCGCATCGCCGCCCGCGCGGTTCGTGCAATGGAAAGCCGTGCTGCGGGCTTCGAGCTCCGGCAACTCCCCCGAGCTGCACTGGGTGGATGTGGCGTATCTCGCGCGGAACGTTGCGCCCGAAGTGCAGGTGGTGGAAATCACTCCCCCGAACTACCGGTTCCCGCCGCAGGCACAACTCGTGATCAGCACCCCGACCCCGATCTCGCTGCCGCCCATCGGTAAGCCGGCACGGCCAACCCCCTCGCTCAGCAGCGACTCGGGCGCCGCGTCGATGCAGTACGCCAAGGGCTACGTGGGCGCGCGCTGGCTCGCCATGGACGATAACGGCGATCCGTTGTCGTTCACGACGGAGATTCGCGGCGAGACCGAGACAGAGTGGAAGCCGCTCAAAGAAAAGCTGACCGACAAGCACTTTAGCTGGGACTCTGCGGCCTATCCCGACGGCGAGTACCGCATCCGCGTGATCGCGTCCGACGCGCCGGGTAACACTCCCGAGACCACGCTCAGGGGCGAGCTGATGAGCGACCCGTTCATCATCGACAACACGCCCCCGGTCATTACGGGATTGGGCGCTACGGCATCGGGCGCGAAGGTCGTCATCCGCTGGAAAGCCGCGGATGCGCTGAGCAACATTGTTAAGACCGAGTACTCCGTGGATGGCGGTGAATGGACGCTGGTGGATCCGGTCACCAAGCTCTCCGATTCCAAGACGGAGGAGTACGCGCTGACTCTCGACGGCGGCAAAAACGGCGAGCAGACAGTCGCCGTCCGCGTCACCGACGAGTTCGACAACACCGCCGTGGCAAAGGTCGTGGTCAAGTAGGGCGGTAGCGGAGATCCTCTGCGTCCGGCCTCGCCCGCGCCGTCACAGCGCATCGGTTTGGGCTATACTCCGAAATCATCACCTGTCTGGAGGATATGCCGATGAAACGGATGCTCGTCACCTTGATTGCGCTTGCGGTACCTGCCGTTTGCGCCGACCTCAACCTGGTACAGACGCTGACCGGCCATTGGAAGACCTCGAAGGCATACACCATTGCCATCGCGGAGCAGATGCCGGAAGACGGCTATGCCTCCAAGCCCAACCCCGAGCAAATGACCTTCGCCGGGCAGCTCGAGCACATCGCTCAGGTCAATGCCTATTTCATCTCGACAGTCACCGGCGCGAAGTCTCCGCTGGGCAAGCCGGAGAAGCACGACAAAGCCTCGGTCATCAAGATGCTCAATGACTCCTACGACTGGGTGATCAAGGAAGTCGCGGCTCTGACTCCGGACAAGCTGTCGAAGATGATCGATACCGGCGAGGGCAAGATGAGCGGGCTCGATGCTCTTCTGCTCGCCGCGGACCACACGACGCACCACCGCGGGCAGTGCGTGGTCTATCTCCGCGTAAAGAACATCAAGCCGGCCGACTACCGTTTCTGAGTGCGCGGGTTCCGCGCTCAATACAACAGTTTTGCCACTGCTGAATGCTGATCGTTGTTCGCTGATAGCTTTCTGACCGCTGACAGCGGCCTCCCACGGGTGTACACTGCTCCGGAGTCATCAGTACGGACCGGGCGCTCCGGGCGCCTGCAAAGGAGAACGTATGAATCGACGACAGCTACTCGGGGGTGGCTTGGCCTCCTTCGCCGGGACCGCTCTTCCCGCCGCGGATCTGCAGAATTGCGAGCCGTGCACGGCCGTGCATCCGCCGGCGCCCCGCTCGCCCCATCGCAAGCTGCGGGTCAAGCCCGTCATGACCAACATGGTCCACACCGACGTGTGGGAAGGCCCCTGCCGCTTCAACGTCGTCCCGGTGGCGAAGGAGGCAGAAAACGTGCGGCGCTGGTACGGTGATTGGGTCGGGCGCGTCAAAGGCGGCGCCTTCCAGTTCGGGCCGGCCGTCGAGATGCTCGAGCCTCACCTTATCATATTCGATGAAGCATTCGTGCTCCCCGCCGCCGGCCTGCTCCCCCTCGATCAGGACAAGGACCGGATCGACGCGTTCTTCGTCAGCCCGGACGGGGCTTCCTTTGCTGCCGTGGACCTCGCGCGGCGTTACCACAAGCCCGTCGTCGTCTTCGGGCTGAACTGCCGCACCGCCGACGTTGCGGCCTACGCCAAGTCGATCGGCGAAGAGTTGTTGGTCGCCGCGGACAACCCCGAGCTCGAGCGGCTCTTCACATTGCTCCGTGCTCGCGCCGCCTACCGCGAGACGCGCGTCCTGTTTCCCACCGATCGCGGCTTCCCGAGCGTCGCTTCGCTCACGGGAATCACGGACATTCCCGAGCTCGAGAAGAAGCACGGCGTTGCTGTCAGGATGATCTCTTTCAGGACGCTCTCTGAAGAAATGCAGAGAACCCTGGCCGACCAGCGGCGCATCGCGAGAGCGGAGCGCGATGCGGACGAGTTGATTAAGGGTGCGGCGGAGTCTTACCTCGACCGGCAGTACGTTGTCCGCAGCCTCCTCTTCCGCCAGGCCGTCGAGGCGCTCATGGATGCGAACGCCTGCAACGCGTTCACCATCGAGTGCTTCGAGTTCTGCGCCTCGCGGCTGCCAGAGAAATGGAAGATCACGCCCTGCCTCGTTCACACGCTGTTCAAGGACGCCGGCTACGCCTCATCCTGCGAAGGCGACATGGGCGCGCTGCTCGCCACGCGCCTGCTGTTGTCGGTTTCCGGGAAATCGTCGCACATGGGCAACATGTTCACGGGCGACGGCAACACGGTGAGGGTGAACCACAGCGCGCCGGGCATCCGCATGAATGGTTTTGACCAGCCGCCGCTGCCCTACAAGCTGGGGCGGTTTGTCCAGTCCGGATGGGGCACGAAGGCGGTCGTGGATTTCATGCGGAACGGCGAGAAGAAAGTGACCGTTGCCCGCATGCATCCCAGCGGCTCCCGCCTGCTCGTGATGCGCGGCGTGCTCACCGGCTCCGATGGCTGGGATAAGGACAACCTCGGGTGCTCGGTGGAGGCGGTCATCAAGCCCGTCGAGAGCGGAGACGGCCTGCGGTTCATTCGCCGCCAGACCGAGTACGGCAACCACCTCTCCTGGGTTTACGGCGACTACGGGCCGCAGCTCGAGGAGCTCGGCCGCCTGCTCGGCATCGAGGTCGAGGTCATCAGCTAAACCCAACACTGTTCACTTATCGAAGTGGGACATGACCTCCTGGCCTGTCTCTGGACTTTCTACATTTTTGGTGAGAATTCTGCGCCTCGCGGTCCACTATCTTGGATTCGTCCGCCACCAAGCCCGTCCGCCACCGAGCCCGTCCGCCACCAAGCCCGTCCGCCACCGAGCCCGTCCGCCACCAAGCCCTTCCGCCACCAAGCCCGTCCGCCACCAAGCCCGAAGGGCGAAAGATCATAGCCCACGGCGCAAGCCGTTGGGAACACATCGGTCGGCCACCCAGCCCCGGAACGGGGCGTAAGTCTATGCCACATAGCTTCGCTTCCCTGCTCGTTCACGTCATCCTTTCCACGAAGGACCGCGCTTCTGACCTGTCACCAGAGTTGTTGCTGCGAGTAGTGAAGACCAATTCGTCTCGCTCGGTACACGAACAGTTTCCGGAGCACAAGCGGTTCGGCTGGCAGGCCGGATACGGTGCCTTCACCGTGAGTGGCTCCCGAGCGGCTGATGTGACGGACTACATCGCGGCGCAGCAAGAGCACCATCGCCGGGTGTCGTTCCAAGAGGAATTCCTGACCTTGCTGAGGAACGATGGCATAGCATACGCTGTGCGCGACCGCTGGGGCTGAGACCAGCCTTTCGCCCCGTTCCGGGGCTCGCTATCCCTGACACGCTATTCCACACGGCTCACGCCGTGGGTTGGTATCTTTCGCCCTTCGGGCTTGAAAAATGTAGAAACTCCAGGGACAGGCCTCCTGGCCTGTCGCGGACAGACCTGGACAGGCTTCCTGGTCTGTCTGTGCAACTATCCATCGGTTTGTCCTCCTGGCCTGTCCGTGCAACCCGAGGGTGCTGTCCTATTTATCACGTGGCGTTTGCAAGGATCGTTTCCAAGGACTTGCATATCGGAACGACAGGCCAGGAGGCCTGTCCCACTTCATACCGCGGTCCCCGGCGAAATCGGAACGGAACGGCGGCCGAGCTGCCCTCGTATATCTGGAGAGGTCCGTATGCGGAATCTGCTCGGCGACTTTACTTACGCCCTTCGCCAGTACCGTCATTCCCCCGTCTTTACCGTGACGGCCGTGCTGACGCTGGCGCTCGGCATCGGCGGCACCACCGCCATCTTCTCCCTGATGCACGATGTGATGCTCCGCTCTCTGCCGGTTGCCGATCCCGGCCGCCTGTATCGCATCGGCTCCGGATTCGACTGTTGCGTCGAAGGCGGTCCCCAGGACAACTGGGGGCTCTACTCGTATCCACTCTTCGATCGCTTGCGTTCCTCGCTGCCGGAGTTTGAAGAGGTCGCGGCGTTTCAGGCCGTCTCCTCGCGCTACAGCGTGCTGCGGCCTGACATCGATCGCGCCGCCAAAGCCCTCAACGGCGAGTTCGTCACCGGCAACTACTTCTCCGTCTTCGGCATTCGTCCGTTTGCCGGGCGCCTGTTCTCCACCCTCGACGACCGCGCCGCAGCGCCGCCCGTGGCCGTGCTCAGCTACCGCGCGTGGCAGAAGAGTTGGGGCGCCGATACCTCCGCCATCGGCTCGGTGGCCGTCATTCAGAGTCGGGCGTTCACCATCATCGGTGTCGCTCCGGCCGGCTTCTTCGGTGACACCCTCCGCAGCGATCCGCCAGACTTCTGGCTTCCTCTCCAGCAGGAACCGCTCATCGCCGGCAAGGATTCCCTCCTGAGTCAGTCCGTCTCCGCCTGGCTCCGCTCCATCGGGCGCCTGAAACCCGGCGCGAGCATAGCCGGCATCTCCCCGCGGCTCACCGCCCTTCTTCGCCATTGGCTGGAGTTCGAGGCCGGGTTCCCGCCCGCCTGGCTCGGTGAGGTCCGCCGCATGCTGCCCAAGCAGAACATCAAGGTGATTCCCGCCGGCAACGGAGTCGAAGAAATGCGCGAGGATTACGGCCGCAGTCTCCAGATCCTCCTGTCCGTATGCGGGCTCGTGCTGCTCATCGCGTGCGCGAACGTGGCGAACCTCCTGATCGCGCGCGGCATGGCGCGCCGCACGCAGACTTCCATCCGCATGGCCATCGGCGCATCGCGGTCGCGTCTGATCGCGCAGTCGCTCGTCGAGAGCGTTCTCCTCGCGGTCGCCGGCGGCATCGCCGGCCTGTTCGTCGCCTGGGCTGCCGAGAAAACGCTCGTCGCGCTGGCGTTCCATGAAGCCACCTACCTGCCGTTCAGCACGACGCCCTCGCTTCCGGTCCTCGCCTTCGCCTTCGGCCTGTCTCTCGCCACCGGCGTGATCTTCGGCGCCGTGCCCGCATGGCTCGCCACCCGCCGTAACCCGGTCGAGGCCCTTCGTGGCGCCAACCGCGGGACGCGCGATCATTCTTCCATCCCGCAACGGGCGCTGCTGGTCCTGCAGGCCACGCTGTCCGTGGTGCTGGTCGCCGGAGCGGCGATGCTCACGCGCAGCCTGACCAACCTCGAACGGCAGGACTTCGGCTTCCGCAACGACGGCCTGATCCACGTCAGCCTGAACCCCCCGCCCTCCTCTTATTCGCAGGAGCGGCTCGGCGCGCTCTATCGCGATGTGCAGGATCGCCTCCAGCGCATCCCTGGCGTCGAGCGCGCCGGTCTCGCGCTCTATGCACCGCTCACCGACAACTGGGGCGAACTGATCTTCGTGGACGGCCATCCGCCGGCCGAGATGAACGAGAAGTACGTCTCGTCCTGGGATCGCGTCAGCGCCGGATTCCTCGAGACCGTCGGCCAGCCCTTACTTCGCGGAAGAAGCATCACCGAAGCCGATGCCGCGACCACTGAGAACGTGGCCGTGGTGAACGAGGCTTTCGTCCGCCAGTTCTTTCAGAAAGAAGATCCTCTGGACCGCCACTTCGGCATCGACCTGCCCGCCAACGCGCGCACGTACCGCATTGTCGGCGTTGTCCGCGACGCCAAGTACAGTCAGCCGACCCGGCCCGCGCGCTCCATGTTCTTCGTGCCTCTCGCCCAGCACGCCAGGTACACAATGGACCTTCTGCAGATGGTGGATTCCCGCTCCCACTTCATCGGCGCCGCGATGCTCCGCTCCCACCTCCCGACCGGCGAACTCGAGCCGCTCATCCGCAAGGCGTTCGCTGAGGCCGACCCGAATCTGACCGTTGTCGGCGTGCACACGCTGAATGACCAGGTCGCGCTCATTTTCGACCAGCAGCGGGCTGTAGCCAGTCTCGCGGGACTGTTCGGCGTCGTGGCGCTCCTTCTGGCGGCGATCGGACTGTACGGCGTCACCGCGTACGCGGTCGTTCAGCGCACGAGCGAAATCGGCATCCGCATGGCGCTCGGCGCGGGCCCGCGCGGCGTGCTGCGTCTGGTGCTGCAAGGCGCGTTCCGCATGGTCGGCATCGGCCTGGTCCTCGGCGTTCCGCTCTCCGTCGGCGCCGGCCGCCTCATGTCCTCACAGCTCTATAACGTTACCGGATCGGACCCGCTGGCGCTCTCGGCCGCCGTCGCCGCGCTCGCCCTGTGCGCTCTGCTGGCGGCCATCATCCCGGCCCTCCGCGCCGCCTCCATCGACCCGATGACGGCGCTGCGGACGGAATAGAACGAGCAATGCTCGTTCAGCTCTCGGCTCTGGGTTTGAGCTGATCGCCGATCGCCTTGAGCCGATCGCCGAATGCTGATTGCCTCGCGCGCCACAACGGGGCGTACGGCGCCGCTGGAACGCTTCAGCGTTGCACGAGGAATACCGCGACTTCGGCCATCAGGTTCGACATCCACGTGCCGATGCGCCGGCCGGAGAGGAAGATTTCCCGCTCCACGCGCCAGCCTTTGTCGCGCGCGAGAATCTCGAAATCGCGAATGGTCAGGAAGTGGATGTTCGGCGACTCGTACCACTGGTAAGGGAAGCACTGCGTGCGCGGCGAGCGGCCGGTGCGCAGCATCGCGAGGCGCACGGACCAGTGCCCGAAGTTCGGAAACGCCACGATCGCGTACTTGCCCACGCGCAGCATTTCCTCGAGCACTTTCAGCGGCCAGCGCGTCTCCTGCAGTGTCTGGCTCAAGATAATGTAGTCGAACGACTGGTCGGGGTAGCTGCCCAGCGCCTGCTCGATGTCGCCCTGGAAAACGGAGACGCCGCGCGCAATGGCCCGCTGCACCTTGCGCCCGTCGATTTCGATGCCTCGGCCCTCGACGCCCTTGTTCACCGCCAGCCACGCGAGCAGCTCGCCCTCGCCGCAGCCGAGGTCGAGCACCTTCGAATCCGGCTCCACCAGCTCGCTGATGATGGCGTAGTCGCTGCGGCCCAGAATCTCCCTGACGAAAGGTTTTCTCCTGGTGTCCGTGGTGGCTGGCATGGCGCTACGCCCTCGCCTTGAAGGTGCTGGCCAGGAAGCCGTGGATGACTTCCGTCTGCTCGCCCACGTCCACCAGGAACGCGTCGTGGCCGTAGTTGGAGGGCAGCTCGCAATAGGCCACGTCGCGGTTCATGCTGCGGAGCGCCTCCACGACCTCTACCGACTGGTAGCTGGGGTACAGCCAGTCCGACGTGAAACTGATCAGGAGGAACCGCGACTTCCCGTTGCGGAACGCGTCCGCTAGCGACCCGCTACGCGCGGCGAGGTCGAAGTAATCCATCGCCTTCGTAATGTAAAGGTACGAGTTCGCGTCGAAGCGGTTCACGAACTGGGTGCCGCGGTAGCGCAGGTAGCTCTCCACCTCGAAGTCCGCGGAAAAATCGAAGCCGAAGGTCTCCTTGTCGCGCAGGCGGCGGCCGAACTTCTGCCGCATCGATTCGTCGCTCATGTACGTGATGTGGCCCACCATGCGCGCCACCGCGAGGCCGCGCGCGGGAGGCTGCCCGCCGTAGTAGTCGCCGTTGTTCCAGTCAGGGTCGGCCATGATCGCCTGGCGGCCCACTTCGTTGAACGCAATCTGCTGCGCGCTGTGGCGCGCCGTGGTGGCGATCGGAATCGCGGAGATGACGGTTTCCGGGTATGCCGACGCCCACTCGAGCGCCTGCATGCCGCCCATCGATCCGCCCGTCACCGTCAGCAGCCGCTCGATACCGAGCGCATCCACGAGCATCTTCTGCAGCCGCACCATGTCGGGAACGGTGATCACGGGAAAGCCCAGGGCGTAGGGCTTCCCGCTGGCGGGGTTCACCGAGCCCGGGCCCGTGGTTCCGCGGCAGCCGCCGAGGACGTTCGCGCACACGATGAAATACCGGCTCGTGTCGAAGGCCTTCCCCGGACCGACCATGCTGTCCCACCAGCCGGGCTTGCCGTCGGAGGCCGAGACCCCGGCCACGTGCGCATCGCCGGTGAGCGCGTGGCAGATCAGGATGGCGTTCGATTTCGCGGCGTTCAGCGTGCCATACGTCTCGTAGGCCACCTCGATGGGCGAGAGCGTCTCGCCGCAATCGAGCGGCAGCGAGTCGAAACGGATATTGCGCGTCTCGGTAATCATCCGAATGCCGATGGGGTTTTTCCATCATAACAGCAGGGCAACACAGGGCAAAAGCAAGCCGGCTGCGCCGACGCGCGGGCCCGTCCGGCGTGATGGGGTCTTGGCGCAGCCTTCAGCGAAGAAATCCGAGCTGACGCAGTTGCTGCTCGAGCCTCTGCGGGTCGAAATCCGAGATGCCCGCCTTTTCGCGCCCGTTTTCGAGCGCCACGGCGTACGGCGTGCTCGCGAAAGAAAAAGTCTTCCGAAGGTGAGCGGCGTCGGGCGAGTTGGGCGCGCGCAGCCCCGTGTGATCCATGAAGTACTGCGCGAACTGCGGCTGCTCGGTGGGGAGGCCGACGATCTTCACGCCGTTCCAATTGAGCTTGGACATCTCCTGCGCCGCGTCATTGCAGTGCAGACAGGTGGGGTCATAAAAGTAGAGCAGGATGCGACCGCTGTGCAGATCGTAAGGCCGGCCATCCACAGTGATGGAGGCGGGCGCCACGGTCTGGTGCTGCGTGCGGGCGCTGACGCCGTAGGAGACCGCAGCGAAAACCGAAATGGCGAGGACGACCAGGACGGCGCTGCGCAGGCCGCGCGAGGGCCGGGCCCAGAGGCCGGCGACCACCGCCAGGGCCAGCATGACCCCGTCCCCGATGAAGAAGCCCGGGCCCACCGCACGCGTGATCCACGGGAAGCAGTTGCAGTCCTCTCCGCGGAGCACGCTGTAGAACGCGGCGATGTAGATCATGAACGCGAGGAGCAGCAGCCCGGCGACGGCCGCGCCCCAACGCCTGAAGCGTGGAACCACAGCCAGTGCTCCGGCGCTGGCTTCAGCGACTCCGAGCAGGCAGGCGGCGAGAACGCTGAGGTCGGCGGGCACGCGGGCCTGAGCGAGCCGCTGCCCCGCGGCGAACGGATCCGTGATCTTCCAGACCCCGGCCACTACGAATAGAATGGCAAGCAGGATGGCCGCAACGGAACTGGCGGTCGTTTTCCATCCGGAGGCTGCCCATTCGGCGGCCGGGTTATCCGGATGTGCAATACTTTCATCCATGTTCCTCATTCTAGCCTTGTTCGTGGCGGCAAACTGTTGGGGGCAAACGGCGGACATGGTGATCACGGGCGCGCGCGTGTACACGCAGGCGGGCGCGCCGGCACTCACCTCGCTGGCCGTGTCGGGCAAACGCATCCTCTATGCGGGGAACAATCCTTCGCCCTACGTAGGTCCGAAGACCAGGATGATCGACGCCAAGGGCGCCACGATTATCCCCGGCCTGATCGACTCGCACGTCCATATGTCGTCACTGGGCGAGGAACTGGAGACGTTCGACCTGCGTTACGTGCGCACCATAGCGGAGGTGGCCGCGATTGTGAAGAAAGCGGCCGCGCAACGCAATCCGGGCGAGTGGATCCAGGGACAGAGCTGGGACCAGACGAACTGGGGAGGGTGGTTCCCGGCGGCAAGCGACCTTGACGCCGCGGCGCCGGACAATCCGGTGTTCCTTACGCGCGTGGACGGCCATGCGGCGTGGGTGAACCACAGAGCGCTCGAGATCGCCCATGTCACGGCGAAGACTACCGATCCTCCCGGGGGCAAGATCCATCGGACGGGCAACGGCGGACCCACCGGCATACTCATCGACAACGCACAAGACCTGGTGGGCGCGAAGATTCCGCCACCGGGGCCCGAGGTCATAGAGCGGCGGCTGGCGGCCGCGGCGCGGGAGTGCGCGCGATTGGGACTCACGAGTGTTCACGATGCCGGGGTGAGCGCGGAAGAACTGGACGCCTACCGGCGGTTGATCGCGAAAAACGCGCTGCCTGTCAGGGTGTACGCGATGATCGGCGGGAACGGCGCGTTGTGGAGGCGCTACCTGGCGCACGGGCCGGAGATCGGCGAGCACCTGACGGTGCGGAGCATCAAGCTGCTGATCGATGGAGCGATGGGGTCGCGCGGCGCGGCGTTTTTCGAACCGTACAACGACGACCCCGGCAACACGGGGCTGCTGCTGATCAAGCCGGAGGTGGTGAAGACGGTGGCGCAGGAGGGAGTAGCGCACGGGTTCCAGGTGAACACGCACGCGATCGGCGACCGCGCGAACCACCTGGTGCTCGAGGCGTACGCGGCGGCGCTCGGGGGCCACAACGACCGGCGATTCCGCATTGAGCACGCGCAGGTGGTTGCCCCGGCCGACGTGCCGCTGTTCGAAAAGTACTCGGTCATCGCGTCGATGCAATCCACGCACGCCACGAGCGACATGCGGTGGGCGGAGGCGCGCATCGGACCCGAGCGAGTGAAGTGGTCCTATGCGCCGCGGCGCTTCCTGTCGATTGGAGTGCCGGTGGCGAACGGCTCCGACTTTCCGGTGGAGGAGCCCAACCCGCTGTTCGGCTTTTACGCCGCGATCACGCGGCAGGATCGCGACGGCAACCCGAAGGACGGATGGTTCCCGGACCAGCGCATGACGCGGGAGGAGGCGCTCAAGAGTTGGACGTGGACCGGCGCCTACGCGGCGTTCGAGGAGAAGGAGAAAGGAATGCTCGAGCCCGGCAAGCTGGCGGACTTCGTGATGCTCTCGAGCGACATCATGAAGGTCCCGCCGCGCGAGATCCTCACGACGCGTGTTCTGATGACGGTGGTGGGCGGCGCCGTGGTGCACTCCGAATTGAAATGATTCGCACGGACAGGGCGGCACTGCTCACTCCGTGTGGCTTCGGGGCGGCGCTCCCGATCCCCGTTGCGCTGGCGTTCCTGCTGGCCCTGGCCGCGGCGCCGCAACGCGACACGGCCGCGAACGACACCGTCGAAGTTCCCGCGGGCCGGTGGGTGTGGATCGACGTTCCCGTGCGGCGCGCGCCCGATGTGGGGCAGGCCTCCTGGCCTGTCTCTGCAACGGCGCTCGTCGATTGCCGCTACTCAGTGGAGAGCGGCGGATCAGGCGTGCGGGTGACTTTGCTGGCGCGCGAGGATGTGGACAGGCTCCGTGCGGGCGAGGCGCACGGCGCGATCGCCGGGGCCGCCTATGCGCGGACGGGAGCGCTCCGGCACGCGGTGCCGGAGGGCGATTACGCGATCGTGGTGGACAACGGACTCGAGGGCCGCACGCCGGCCCGGGTGCGGCTGGTGGTCACGGTGGTGTATCCGCGAGTGCGGCAGGTGGAGGTGCGGGGAGCGAGTCCCGGGCGGAAGGCGGCCGCGATCGGGCTGAGCGCGCTGTTCCTCGCGGGAGTGTGGCTGTTTGCGGGACGCCGGGTCTTGCGGGCCTGCCGGGAGCGCCCGCCGGAGCCGCCACCGCCTTCGTTCTGGCTGTGATGCCACGCGCCGGGATGGAGAAAGCGCAGTTCCTCTGCGGCATGCTTGAAAGCAGGGGCCGCTCCGAATCCCTTACGGTCGCACCGTCCTCAAACACGTGAGGAAGCGGGAGATGTGAAACTGCGCACCGCGAAGGCCGTCCCGCGGCCGCGTGCTATGATGGCACCGAAGTCACTCCGGGCGGACGTGGCGGAATTGGCAGACGCGCTGGCCTTAGGAGCCAGTGGCCGCGAGGCCGTGTGGGTTCAAGTCCCACCGTCCGCATTAAATAAACCATTCAAATTCAGTTGATTACAGACTGTTCTTGCTGGTGTGCCAAAAACGTGCCGAATTCCGCGGCGCGCATCAGGGCGTCAATGCGCTCCTGACGTTCAGGGCTCCACTGCGCGTAATGCTTGTACACGATTGCCGGCGAGTTTCCCAGGATCTCCGCTATGTCCTCGAGCCTCGCGCCGCGGGCCAGGACGTTGGTAGCGAGTGTGTGCCGGAACCTGCGGGCATGCGCACCAGGCACACCCGAAGCCTTGAATACGGCCGTGAGCGTGCGCTCTGCGATGCCCTTCACGGCCCGCTTGCTCGTGTTGGCTTCCAGAAGCAGTATCGGGGCTCCCCAGTCGTACCGCGCGGCACCGGGAGGGCCTCCAGCGCCTTCTGCAGTTCTTGCACTACCCGCAGGAGCACCGGCTTGCCCGTCTTGCCCGTCCGGAGAAAGAGCCGGCCGTCCTTGATGCGATCTCGTTCGAGCGTGATGGCGTCGGTGATCCGCAGCCCCGTGTACAGGAGTAACAGCACCAATGCCCGCGCCCGCAGCCGCTCATAGGCACCGCGCCCGATCCCATCGCACGCTGCAATGATCCGCGCCACCTCATCGGGCCTGTACGCCGCCACTTCGGTAGGCTTGATGTTCCGCGGCCCTTTGGCGCGCTTCGCTACGTTGTCCCGGACCCATCCCCGGTCCAGGCAGAAACCGAAGAAGTACCGGAGCCGCTGAAGTTCCTTCAGTGTCGCGAGCGGACCCAAGTTGCGGCCCGCGCGGAAGAGGTCCAGATGCTCGAGCGTGATTTCTAACAGATCCACCAGCCCGGCACCCTCTGAGTACTTCCGCAACTCCCGGAGGGTCACTTTGTACTTCGCCTGCGTTGCCGGCGCCAGATCATTGCAGTGCGCCGCGAATGCAGTAACGGCCGCTTCGATTGGTTTCGAGGGTGGCGCGTCCGGGTCTTCGAGCGCCGCGACCTTCCGCACAGCTCGCGTCCAGTCCCGCAAATCAAGCGGCTTGCGATACCGCGCCCCGTTGAGTGTGCCATCGGTCCAGATGGGACAGTCGCATTTCGTGTATCGCCGGCCCTTGGCCGCGTGCGGGCAGGCCGCGACGTGGCGCCGCCACAGTGAGAGCATGTCTACTCCTTTGCCTTCGCGGCCTTCCGCGCCGCGGCACGCTTCGCCCGGGCCTTCTTGATGCGGACCTTTGCCGATGCCGCAGCGGCTTTCCGGGCGCGCGCTATGCGTTCCTCGGGCGTCATGGTTTCGAGCGACCGCTTGCCGCCGATCTTGCCGCCCTTCCGGCCCATGTCGCGCATAACGCGAGAAATCAATTCCTTCTTCATCGAAGTAGCCGCCTGAAGCATAATGCTGCAGATTTAGCTAAAGCGCAATAGCTGTATCAATCGCCTGTTGCGTACCGTACCCCCGAGTGCCGGCGCTGTCCGGGTCGGGTGGCCGTGCGAACATTGTCCGCGTTTGCCTTCGACGCTTGAAGACGCGCCGAATCGGGCCGGGGACTCACTCCCTGAATCGCGCCCAAGCCCCTCCGCCGCCGGATGGGACCCAGATCGCTGGCAGGGTCATGCCGGGGCCGCGGGGCTGCCCACGCAGCGGGAACGCCCCCCGCTGAACGGGAAAAGAGCGGTACGGAGAGGTGGCGATGGCTGTGGCCGCGAACGAAGCTGGAGTTGGTGCAGATTCTTGGACGGCGCCTCAACAGGACTATCTTGACCTACAGCAGGCGCGACAGGTCAGACGATTTGCGAACAATCCCGCCGTTCACTTGGCGCAGCCTGAAGAATTCGCCCTTACTGCCCTTCCTACCGGAGCGGAAGAGACCTCCGATGCCGTGTCCGGGCGTTGTGCCTTCTGCTGCGCTGATCGCCTCCTTAGATGCCAGCTCAGGTTCCCGCTGCGGCTAATTCTACCTGACGCTCGTCTTCCACATCGCGAACAACGATAACCAGCCGCTTCCCTAAGGCCTCAAGCGCAGTTTCAATTCTTGGCAACTTCGAAGCGTGGTAAGGGTCAAGCAGACGACGGACCTCTTTCTCGTCCATGCCAAGCAAAGCCGCCAGCTCAACCTTGTTCAGGCCAGCCTCGCGAATTGAAACATAGAGCGCAGCCTTCGCTGCCGTTTCGATTGGAAGCGTGACAATATGCTGTCCCGGCCTCGCGGACGATGGCGCAGGAATCTCTTCCCTCAGTCGTATGCGACCACTGATTGCCTCGTCCAAAGCATCCGTGGCTTGCTCAAGAGCCTCGTCGAGAGTATCTCCTTGGGTGATCGCTTCGGGAACGTCCCCAAAACTGACAACATAGCCGCCGTCCTGGTCTGCTGCCAGATCGACGGGATAACAAAAGCGGTGCATTACCTTCTCCTGTGCGTGTTGCCGAGAGAGGTTATGCGAGATCGTTCGACGATAGGCCAAGTTGTCGCAGTATCGCTGCCCGTGTGCCTGCTTTAAGCTCCCTCCGCAGGTCTGGAACCGTCGCTCGCCTCGTTCCGTAGTACAACATGCCATGGCTACCCTTCCCGCGCTCAGGCCTGAACTTAACTGAGACACCAACCGCATCTCCGCGCTGTTTCACTTTCCGGACGAATTCGGAGCCTTTCACTTCTGCTCAATTCCTTTCTCCCTCCGATTGAATTCAGCGCGGTCAGCGCACCTGACGCCAGGCCACCTTGGCCGCCTGGGCCCTCTCACTGGCTGACTCTATAGTCGGACAATTTTGTCCGGCTGTCAAGCGATTTCATAATCCGCGCAGAATCGTTGGAAAGACTCCGACGCCTCCGGCCCAACATGGGACCCAAAACGTCGGCAGGGTTATGCCGGGGTCCGGGGGCATCTGTTGCCGACCACCCGACTACCTGGGGTGTTCTTCGGCGCTTGCGAGAAGTTACCCACCCCTGCTTTCCAAAAATGACCCAGGCATTCTGATTTGAGCCGCGGACCTTCCGTGCCGCCGCATGGTGACCATGAAGCATCACCATGCCAGAGGCCCGGA
>Ga0209777_10003245_pt1 | contig 20366 bp, 15 predicted proteins | sample FrelakmetHBP12HB_FD_187147 | JGI IMG/M metagenome (GOLD analysis project Ga0209777, IMG submission 187147) | Freshwater lake sediment microbial communities from the University of Notre Dame, USA, for methane emissions studies -HBP12 HB (SPAdes)... | ecosystem: Environmental > Aquatic >...
TTTATAAATTCCCCTGGATCCGGAACAACCCTGATGACGGCGGCCAGTATATCAGTACCGGCTGCGGCATCCTGGAAGACCCGAAACTGGGGAGAAATGTGGGTACGTACCGCATGCAGGTGAAAGGCCCCCGCAAGACCGGCATAAACTTCACCAACCAGAGCCATGGATACAAGTTTATGATGGAAGCCGCTGACCGGGGAGAAGACACCGTGCCGGTAGCAGTTGCAGTCGGGGTTGATCCGATTTCCTGGATGATGAGCAGCACCCGCCTGGCAGACCTGGGCGAGGATGAATTCGCCATCGCCGGAGGATTTATGGGCAAGCCCGTGCCGCTTGTCAAATGCGAGACCAATAACCTGTATGTGCCGGCAAATGCAGAGTTCATTTTGGAAGGTGAAATCCCCATGGAAGTTGAGAAAGAGGGGCCTTATGGTGAAATGTTCGGGTACATCGGAAAGGAAACAATGACCTTTTATATGAATATAAAAGCAATTACCCACCGCAAGAATCCGTGGCTGTATAATATCTGGACCGGCATCGGCGGCGGGTACCTGACAATGCCCTGGGATGTGGGGAACATTATCCGGCTGAAGCGCATCATGCCGAATCTGGTAAAATTATATACGCCGCCGGAGACTGCCTCCATTGTGATCATGTGCATTGATAAGAAATTTCCGGGGGAAGGAATTGAGGCAGGTTTGATGATCCTGGGATATCGGCTCATTGGCTTCACCAAGAAAATGGTTATTGTGCTTGATAAAGATGTGGATCCGACTGATCTTGCACGGGTGATGCATGCAATGGGAACCCGATGGCAGCCGATTCCAGCAAGCCTGCTCATTAAGCAGTGTTTCCATATGAAGATTGACCCCAGTCTCAGCGAAGAATTCTTAAGCAGCAAGATCATTATTGATGCAACTCGCCAGCTGCCCAGTGAGGGAGGACCCGAGGTTTTTCCAGCAGACAACCGCACGGTAATGGAGGAGAAGGCAAAGGAGGCTTTTGATCTGGTGGAAAAGAACTGGGGGAACTATTTCCCAAAATAAATTTGTATTGGAGAATTCAGGGGGCAGTAGTCAGAATTCAGAATTTGTACTACTCTTCTGGCTTCTGTCTCCTGCCTTTTAACTACTGTATTTTTATGGCCATCGGACGCTTGTGTTTAAAACCTCGCGGTTATGATTTCCCACCCTATAGACCTCCCAGCGAAACAAACAGCCTTTTACTGCGAGTTACGCTGACTGCCATATGCTACCAAAAACTTATAACCACCGCGTCCATACTCGACTCTACAAGCTTAGGGTGCATGCTTCTTATTTAGCTATAAAAATGAGCCTTTGGGCAACAGCCTATTGATTCTTGATATTGTCGAGAATCATATTGAGATTAATAGCGCATCGTTGGTGCAAAGTGTCCCATAGACAGGGCCTCTAGCGGTACCCCCAGTTTCTGCGCTACCTTAACCGAAATGTCCTGCAGCAGGTAATACTCCATTATCCGTGCCCTGACTGCGTACATCAGAAAACTTTGCTTTTGAGTGAACTGTTCCCGTTTTCTCTTCTCAACGATTTCAAAATAAGACTCAATCCAGGCCAACCCTGCTTCCTTGACCAGCGCCGCCTGGTCGCTTCCCAACTCAAGTCTTATGCCGATCTCAGCATTGAGGGCTTTGTCCCAGGAGTCCATCCAGTACAGTTTTTTCAGCTTTGCCCGCAGCGCTGCATAGTCCTGTTTGTGATTTTCGGTAACCTGCATTATCTTTTTCTGCAGAAATTTTAGGTCTTCTTTTCGTGCTGATACTGGTGCTACATCCAGAAACCCGGCAAAGATGTCATCTTTGGCAACACGGTTTTCCATATTAAAAAGCATTATGGGGATTTTAGGATTTGTCGGATAAATTTTGACCTGAAACACATTAAAGCTGGTATCTTCACCAGTGAGGGGATTCTTTGTGTTGAGAATGATGCGGGAAGTTGATGCCTTTTCAAGTATCTTGCCCCGCACCACATTAACTTCCCAGCTTCCCGCAGGCACCTTCCATCGCTTATGTTCAATACTATCTGTCCTATTTAGCCGCTTGAAACCGTACAGAGCAGTCTGCTTGAGTTGAGTATAATATTTTTCTATATCCATGATGAACGCTTTATTTGGCTGCGAATAAATTCACCCTTCGGAATATTTTTAAAACATGTCACATCACCTTGCAGCGTTTTCCTGATCATTTCATTTACAACCCTCATCTCGGAATTGCTTCTTATAATCATCATCAATGTACTGTAAAAAAGGCACAATGCCTGGCTGACCAATCCATCCTGTCATTGCATCCTTATCAGGAAAATAATTATATTCAGTTATCTATAAAATACAAGAGTATTTGTCGCCGAGGTTTTAAAAATTTCTAATGTCTTAAGGGTAAATTCCTCGAAGCTTGCTTCGTTCAAACAAATATTTCCATATGGTTGATACCCCGTAGCTTGCTACGGGGTAGTTCATTTATTTTAAACAAATTATCAGTGTAGCGGTCCAAAAACAGATCGGTTGAGCATCGATTAATATATTGTATGAGCGGGAAGAAAATAAAAACTGCAGACTATGTATCAATACACGGACTTAATGAAAGATGAAACAAAGTGTAGGCTACGTGCCATTGGCAAAACTCACTTGCATGAACATTTTATGCAGGGTTTGATTTTAATAATATGCAGATGAAAAAAAACAAGTTAGTTGTTGGATAGACTTGACTCAATATGGAAAAGGAGTATTGCCTATATTAAGGGGGAACAACCCTACTTTTATTTCAAGACCGAGTAATAAAGGCTGGATTACTTAACAATTAATTTTTTATTCAGGATTATTAACGTGGCCTGGCTTGATAATTTATACAAAGAGATTAAGCAAGAGAACGAAGGGATCCCTCTCCATAAAACTAAATCCTTCTTGGAGATGCTCACCATAGCTGTCCTTGCTGTTAGAGCATTTGCCGAATGCCTGGAGATTTTTACTGATTCTATTTCTGCTCCGCTCTCAGCATGGGGCATCTCGTTCATACACAGGGTAGCACCCTATCTGCAATGGATGCCCGGCTTGGCTGAGGTAACCCCAACCATGTATGCGGCATGGATCTACTCTCTGCTGATGCATCTCATAATATACGGAGTCTGCACCTTTATCTCTGTTCTTCTGCTCCGCGCTATGGGTAAAAAGGTGGATTGGAATTTTCTTGTAATTTTAATATTTGTAGCCTTCATTCCCGGTTGCAACTGGTGGTTTACCTCAAGTGGAGAGGCCATATGGGTTATCCTGCCACAAAAGCTGTATATCAGTTTTGATTGGGCAAAACAGGCAGTCTGTTTTCCTATTGAGAAAGTAGAATCTTTTTTTGAAACCTATATTTTCTTTGGCCTTATATTTCTTATCTGGTCCATCATCCTGACCTTTGGGCTCATCAAACGGTTCTATCAACTCACCTGGCTGCAGGCTCTATTGGTTTCCCTGCCCTGGCTTCTGTTCTACTTCTATATTATGTCTGGCCCGCTTTATCCCGGTCAATATAATGCAATCAACTATAAACTGCATGTGGGAAACAAACTGAATGTGGGAGGCGCGGTTATCCAGGGAATGGGACATTTTCGTGAAGATTTTTGCTTCCGCTGCCATTTCCATGAGCTAAAAGAGGGAAAGGTTCTCCTCTATAAGGAGCAGGAATGTAACGAGTGCCACATAAAAAAAGAAGTTAAACGTAAGAATCATTAAAAATGAAGCCTCAATATAAAAGAAGATTCCAGCCCTACCGAAAGGCAGTATTATTAGGGGTAATCATACTCTATGCGTTTTGTTACTATTACGGGTATCCCACCAACCTATGGCTTTATTGGTGGGCCTGGTTTTCTATAGTACTCCTCATACTGCCGCTGGTGTTTGGCAGGTTCAGCTGTGGTTGGCTCTGCATGTATTCAGGAATGATGGAGTTGGTCACCAACAAGCTAACCTATCCTAGATTGCAGCTTCTCCATTGGATGAAAAGCTGGTATGCGGTGTTTGCCTGGGCCTGGTTGTTAGGAACCCTTGAGATCTTCTATGATCTAGACTTCTGGTTATGGTATATTCACTTTTACGACATCTTGGCTATAGGGCTGGGTCTTATCATCATACCGCGGGCGTGGTGCCGCTATATCTGCCCTTTGGGAACCTATGTCACGGTTTACTCTCGAGTTAAAACTTTCGGTATTAAGGTTAATCCAGTGCAATGCCTAAATTGCAATCCCTGTAAGATTGAGGAAATTTGTCCTATTTGGATTAACATCAAGGAGGAGGCGTGCAAAAGAAATCTTACTAAGGCCCCCACCCACTGTATGTCCTGTTTTAAATGTGTAGAAACCTGCCCAGGACATGTAACCAGTTTTGGCCGAGTAAAATGATTAATCAACATTTTTACACTCCGAATACTTTTCACACGGATCCATGAGGATGCGATGATAACAATATAATGCGGGCAGCTATTCTGTTCAAAAAAGCAGGATTCGTGTCATAGGTTGTATCAGAGCATCACCCAGAAAACATGAAAATGATATTTTCAGAGCAGAGATAGTATACCAATACCAATTAACTCCCGACCCACGGCTTTCCAAGCCGCGGGTTGCTCTAAGAAAATCATTTTTTATAATCATCTGCCTGATTAGCTATTAAAAACGATATAAATTTTATAAGGCAATGACTTTGCGATATGCTCACTTGAGCCCTTCGCATAAAAGAAGTGGTGTGGATATATTCTGAGATCGATTTCAAACTGCCCCAAAACTGCCACACGCGCTCGAAAATAAAAAAGAGGCGGAAGCATGAAATTGCTAACCACCTATATTATCTTAACTTTCTGGCGCGCCTGGAGGGACTCGAACCCCCAACCTACGGCTTAGAAGGACAAAAAGTTACAAATCTCTAACTAATTAATAGTCCACCGCTTTCTTAATTTCTTCCGTTATTGCGCCATGTTGTGATATTTTATTATCACACATCTACTCCACTATCAACCACTATGTTCACCTAGTACTGCCCCAAAACTGCCACAAAATTTGTGAGTGTACTTATAAATTAATAACACGCCTAAAACATGGGAGGCTAAGAAGTTGTGTGGGGATTAAACTATAATAGGTTGCCTAAGCGTCCGCCTTTATCGCTCACTGAAGAAAGACGCCTCATAGCTAAGGCGAAAAGAGGATACAAAGCAGAAACTGAAGAGCTCATTCTGCGTCATGTTGGCTTTATAGTCTTTCGTATCCACAAGAAGACCTTTCCATCCTTTGTAGCCAGCTTTGGTGAAGATCTTCTTTCTCAAGCGGTGTTCATTCTGTGCGACAAAATTAAGACTTATAACCTTCGCTACCGGGATAAGAATGGCGAATTAAAGCCAGTCAGGTTTTCCTCATATATCTGGAAGAGGATTGATGGGTTCATTCTTGATTCTTTGAAAGAAGAATTGGCAAGGGAAAGGAGTCAAGTGAGCCCTGACTGGGGAAGATATGACTTGGGGAGATGAACTGGTCTGCAAACAGCATTTTAGTAAAAAGTTGTGGCGCTTTATAGCCGTATCTTACACTATATTGAGGGGTGAAAAATGCAAGGATTGCGGAAGTAATATGCAATAGTTCAGATTGCTGCTCCTGATACATAGTCTATACTTTCCTGCCTTCTACTTATCGATCATACAAGGTTACTTTCTAACATTTCCCCTGAAGACGCTTACAAAAGGCAATCGAAAAACAAAGCTTAAAGCATTTCTCAAAATGCAACCAAAAGTTATTAAATAAGACCCTCATACTTGACCAGGCGGTTGAGTAACCAGCATATTTATTTTTTGGCCGCCGCACCCCTGCTCTGTTCACGTGCAAGATACTCAGTAAGCTTTTGTATGAGTGCATTGATACTTTTCTTAAAATCATCAAGTAATCCTGAGGCTATGTCTTTTTTATTATCTCCTCCAGCGCATTCTATCTCATAGGCAAGTTCAGCTGTCTGATGTGCGCCGATGCTTTTTGCTGAAGATTTTAGCGAATGTGCTATGCGAGTAACTGCTTTGAAGTCGTTGTTGTGCACTGCTGTTTCAAGACGCAGCACTTCTTCTGGAAATTTATCTATAATAGCCTTACAGACCTCAAGCAGTATATCCTTCTGGCCACCCATAATCTGCAACGCCTTTTCAAGGTCTATGGTTTTATAGTTCTGCTGAAGGCCTGTTTCTTCAGCATGCGGGGGCGACATTCCCTCCGGCAGCGATGAAAATTTGTTGATTGTTGCCAAAAGTTCTTCTGTTTTCATAGGTTTTGTCAGATAATCATTCATTCCTGCCTGCAGGCACCTCTCGCGGTCTCCTTTGATGGCATGTGCGGTAAGGGCGATAATCGGAATGCCGGATTCTTGATCTCTGGCATTTTGCTTTTTTCGCTCCCACTCCCTTATTGCTTTTGTGGCTTCAAGGCCGTCCATATCAGGCATCTGCACATCCATCAGTACCAAGTCAAACTTTTCATGCTGTACTGCCTCCAAGGCCTTCTGACCGTTTTCCACAACCCGCACGGTGTGACCGTACTTTGCCAGCAGCGCGGTGATCATCTGCTGATTTACGGAAAAATCCTCTGCCAACAGAATATGCAGGGGAAGCATGTGCTGCTGCAAAGTGACCGGGTAAGCTATCTTTGCCGCCCACTCTTCATACCGCCTGATGTCATCCTGTGCTGCCGGCTGCAGGCGCAGGGTAAAAAAGAAACTGCTTCCCTTGCCGGGCTCACTTTCAACCCACATGGTTCCGCCCATGAGGAGCACCAGCTGTTTGCTGATTGAAAGCCCCAGTCCAGTGCCTCCATAGCGCCGCTGGTACGAGCTGTCCACCTGTGAGAAATCTTTAAAAATAGTCTCAAATTTTTCTTTGGGGACACCAATACCGGTGTCTTGCACGGTAAAAAGAAGCTGGAGGCTGTTGTCAGCTTTTGCTTCTGAAGAATAACTCTGCACCCGAACGGAGATGCTCCCGGTTTCAGTAAACTTAATGGCATTGCCCACAAGATTTACGATGACCTGTCGCAGCCGGTGCGGGTCCCCCTTGAGAAAAGCGGGGATCTGCTCATCTATGTGGTAGCTCAAAGCAAGCCCTTTGCGCTCCGCTTGATAGGCAAGGATAACAATCGTGTCATTGAGCAGCTTGTTTAGGTCAAACGGAAGCTCATCGAGCTCAAGCTTTCCCGCCTCGATTTTTGAAAAATCAAGAATGTGGTTGATTAGATTGAGGAGATGTTCGGATGCCTTCCGTACCGACTCGATATACTCGCGCTGCTGTTTGTTCAGCTCCGTCTCCAGCGCCAGACCCGACATGCCGATGATGGCGTTCATGGGCGTTCTGATTTCATGACTTATGTTCGCAAGAAAATCGCTTTTGGCCTTGTTTGCTGATTCGGCCTCTGCCCGCGCCTTTTGCAGCTCCCTGGTACGAATTTCCACCTGCTCCTCGAGCCTGGTCTCCCTGTTTTGGATTTCAGACAGCATTTCATTAAACCCGTCAATGAGAACGCCAACTTCATCAGTGCCTCCCTTTTCAGCACGGATTGTATAATCCTTGTCCTGCGAAATGCTTCGCGCCGTCCGCGCAAGGCTCAGGATGGGTGATGATATGACGCGCTGAAAGAACAGGGATATCACCAGCGCAATGCAGAATATTACAGAGATAATAATCAAACTGATAATAAAATACTGCAGCAGCAGCATCCTCAATTCCTTGCGGCTGTACTGGATATAGACGGTGCCGTAAGGCTGGTTGTTGAATATAATTTTCTTGAAGATCAGCTGATAATTGCCTTCAATCCAGTGACGGTCTTCCTGGGGGAGGGGAGGCTGCAGGACATTGGTGTTGCCGGGGCGACGGTACTGGGCAAAGACAGTACCTTTATTGTCATAAATGCAGGCATAGACGACATGCTCCTTCGTGGCCAGTGCCGCAAGAGCGTTCTCGGCAAATTTATGATCATCAAATATCAGTGCTGACCTGCAGTTAAGTCCGGTAATCAGCGCAAGAGTTTCAAGGTCGCGTATCATTTTATTCTGGAAGGAGATGACGTCCTTGACATGAAAAGCAATTGATGCCAGCACCAGCGCCACAACTGTTGTGGTCATAATAATGAGCATCAGCTTGCCCTTGATTGAAAGATGGTGAAAAAATTTCATACGCTAATTTCCATTAACAATCCTTGCCACCTTCAGTATTTCCGAGCTGACCTTAAGGCCTGCCTTTTTTGCAGCATCAGGGTTTATTTCAAAGCGCAACTTGTTGTCGGCGGTAAAGAAGTTGATAATGCCGCCCATGCGGGCAAAATCATCAGACTCACCAACCGTCAGGATAGTTTTGCTGCCGGCTTTTGCTATAATAGTATTCATGATTTTTCTGTCTTGCGTGTTAACGAACATGACATGACACTCAAGGCTGCGCTGTAACTCGTTGAATTTCTTAAACACCAGCTTTCTGCCCCTGATTTTTTCATTGCGATACGAATCAAAGGCATTTCCCGAAGCCCTATCATCATACACGCAGATTGTGATCGGACTGTCCGCATCCTTGAACGCCTCTTGCGGCCATTCGATGAACTGGAGCAGATTATACAAGAAGGCTGCCTTGAGCTGGTATTCAGGGGCTGCCTTGGGCTGGGCAAAGCATGCCGGTACAGCCGGCCCGATGATACAGGCTGTTGCCAGAATTATGAGAAGAGCAGTAGTAAATGGTTTGTTTAATTTAAAACGCACAACAGTTTCTTTTAATAAGTGGTTTGCTCATTACTTCCTCAAGGAGAAAGAAGAAATCCGCAATCTGCATTCAGTAATCCGAATTTAAAATGTCCACGTTATCTTTCCGAGCACGCTGCGTTGGATTTCGTTCTTTTTGCCGGCGGTCAGCAATTCAACGTGGTGGTCCTTAAGCAGGTTGGCGACTATAAGAGCCAGCTCAAGGCCTTTCATTGGTTTCCAGCCAAGTCTGAGTATGAGATTTGTATAGCTTGGCAAATCCTGGCCGCGAATGCGGCTGGTGAAGTATATATTTGTATCAAACTCAATCTGCCGGGTTATGTTAATCAGGGAGCGCAGGGTATACTGGTTTCGCGGGCTGAGATCTTTTATGCTTTGGTAGCCCGTATCATGTTCGCCAGGGTAAAAATGGTAGTTGAGATAGGTATACGATGACTGCAGCTTCCACCATGCTGCCGCCTGCCAGGTTGCAACTGCCTCAACACTACAGGACTTTCCATGCATTTTGCTTTCAAAATACCAGTGGGCGATAAAGTACCGCGGGTGCCATTCCGCATAACCTAAATGCGTGCTTGTCATGAAATGGTGATAGTAATTGGCAAAGGCGGTAAGGTCCAGCGTAACAACGCTTCCAGGCTGCACTCGGTAGCCTGCCTCATAGGATACAAGTTCTTCAGGGTCAAGATTACCATGCCTGCTCACTTCAAGGATGCCCCGCCGGAGAAGATGAATATCTCCGGGGCTGGCCATGGTTCCTACTTGATAGTTTATGTCATGTTCAATTCTGAGATCGGTTCGTGCAGCCCGTGATACTGCCAGCCAGAATGTATGCTGCGGGTGCGGGGTCCACAGCAGCCGCGCACTGGGATGTGCCTGAAAAAAGCAGAAACTGTTATACTCAAACTTTGAGCCCAGCGTCAGTACCAACCTGTTCTGGATAATAGGTATTTCATTCTGGAGGAACCCGCTGTAGTATGGTTCAATCCTGCTTCTCGGATTAATGCTGAAGCTGGGAAATTTATCATAAGTATTATCTTCCACCCTGATTTCAGCTCCCCATACAATAGCATTCCAGCTTAAAAGATTAAATCGGTGCTGGAAGTCAATGTCATACGAGCTGTAGTTAATATTATGCGGCAGATTGATATCGTCTCCCTGGTCATGATAGGTATATTTCCCCTGATCATAATAAAATTTTAAAACCATATCTGAGGTGGATGAAAACGTGTGCTCCCATCTTCCCATCAGATGTGATCCAGAGACATCCACCTTGCTTTTATAGAGATCAATCTTTGGCCAGCGAAAATCACCCACCTCGATACTGTCAAAACTTTCACCAAGGTGAGTTCCATACGACCCTGAAAACATCAGCCGGTCAAGTGAAGATACATCCCAGTCAAGCCTGAATGTGCCCTGTTTATTTTCAGGCTCACGAATATGTACAGCGTCATCAACCGTACCAAACTGCTGGTATTTGGCATCGACACGACAATACACGCCTTCCTTCAGCTTAACCCCGTACCGCATACCGCTGTATCCTTCTTCACCACTTCCAATCGCTCCGGTCACGAGCCCGCCCTGCGTGTCTTTCGCGTGTTTTGTTATTATGTTAATCAATCCGCTTACCGCTTTTGTGCCCCAGATTGACGATGTAGGCCCCCGGATTACCTCAATGCGCTCAATATTACCAAGGACGATATCTACTGCCTGTAAGTTATCAGTCGCTAAAGAGCAGCCATCAAGCCGTACATCAATAAGAAGCCCCGCTTCTCTAGTTCCTGAAAGGCCCCGTGAGCTTATTTGCCATGCATCAGACCCTTGGCGCGCGACTTGTATTCCAGGCACCATGCGCAGCAGTTCGGGAAAACTGGTGGCGCCTGAGCGGCGGATATCTTCTTGAGTTATGACAAATATTGCAGCGGCTGACTGTGAAAGCTTCTCCGGCTTTTTCGATACAGAAATAACTTCAATGTCCATGAGCTGATTGAGGTTAAGCTTTTTAAGCTCTGCGGAAAGATCTGGCGACTGATTGCTTTCTTGTGCGTTACAGCTGTGGCGGGCCGGAAGGAAGAACAGCATGAAAAGGCTTGTAACAATTGCTATCAAAGAGAGTCTTCTTGAAAAGTTCATAACCCCCCGCATGGCACTAGTCTTTTAATTATATGGCAGTATGGTACCTTTATAAAAAAAATTGTGGGGAGATGCAATGCAAATATATGTGCCCTTGTGCTTCATAGATCTTTTGAGCTCTGCATACAGGCTAACTCGCTTTTTTCTGTATCAATAAAGACATCACGGTACCCTTGTTTTTGGATTTTCCTTATCTCGTGCCCTGACTTGATCCTTCCCTCTACTGAATAAAGACCCGGAAAGTCGATTTCAGAAAGTCCGCTGTCCACGACATACATGCCCACATGAAGATTTTGAACAGATATTTTTTTTAACATTGCAGTTTCACTCCAGTACTTATTCTTCCGAATGTTCTGATTTAAAACAGACAGTTGCTTCAAGCTATAGTTATCAACTAGTATGCCAAGGCCAAAAAGTGATGCAATTAGAAAAGGTTATTCATGCCTCGCAGAGACTGGCATGCGTTAACAGCCTTTTTTTTAAAAAATTCCCTTATAAACAGGGTTTTTGTCTGATGGGATGAGACATGCAAACCATTCGCTGTAATCTAACCGGCTGTTATTTAATTACAATTTGTTTTTTTACAAAAGATGCTCCTGTCTAATAAGAGTAGACAAACAGGGGGGAAAGCTATAAAGTACGGGCCGGATGGTTTCAACTGTATATTGTAGAGGTGCGCATATGCCGAGAATCCTGATCGTTGATGATGATGAAGTATTCTGCACGCAATTGTCGCTGTATGTAAAGCGCATCGGCCCTGAATGCGATACAGCAGGAACTCTGCATGCAGGACTGTCAAAGGCGGGAGAACGGGATTATGATATTGTTTTTCTTGATATGATGCTCCCTGATGCCAATGGTCTTGACGGGATTGCGCACTTCCGCGAAACCTCCTCACAGCCTGAGATCATCATCATAACCGGTCAGGGCGATCCAGATGGCGCGACAGCAGCCGTGAAAAACGGCGCCTGGTATTTTCTTGAAAAACCCCCGTCCTTTGACACCATCAGCCTGCTTGTGAACCGGGCGCTTGAATTCCGGCAGCAGAAACTGCAGTTTGCCGGGCGCAAAATTATGCACCGGGATTTTATTATCGGCAACAGTCCCAATCTGCTGGAAAGTCTTGCCGTTGCCGCAAAGGCATCAGAGAGCGACGGCAATGTTCTGATAACCGGTGAGACAGGCACGGGAAAAGAGCTTTTCGCCCGCGCTATTCATAAAAACAGCAGGCGGTCGGAAAAACCGCTTGTTACCATCGACTGTACGAATATCCCCCCGACCTTAGCTGAAAGCCTGCTCTTTGGTCATGTGAAGGGCGCTTTCACCGGCGCTGATCAGGACCGGGAAGGCCTATTTGCGCAGGCACAGGGAGGCACGCTGCATATTGATGAAATAGGGGATCTGCCGCTTGACGTACAAAAATCTTTTCTTCGGGTACTGCAGGAAAAGTCGTTCCGGCCGCTGGGCGCTAAAAAGGAGGTGACCTGCAACTTCCGCGTTATTGCAACCACAAACAAAGACCTGAAAAAAATGGTGCAGGAGGGACGCTTCCGTCAGGACCTCTATTTTCGGCTTGTCGCATTTCATCTGCATCTGCCGCCGCTGCGGGAACGGCTTGATGATCTGAAACTGCTTGTAAATCATTTTATTTGTAAACTCTGCGAGGAATCAGGAGCAGACACCAAGGGCGTCTCCAGGGACTTTATTGATTGTCTGATACAGTATGACTGGCCGGGGAATGTCCGTGAGCTTGTCAACGTGCTGCAGACCGCAATAGCCGAGGCAACAAGCGAGTCAGTGCTGTATCCTCATCATCTGCCGCAGGAGGTACGCATTCATTTTTACCAAAAAACAACATCTCAAAAGCAAAAAGATACCGGAAGGGATTTCAGGTTTGAGATCGGGGAGCTGACCAGGTTTTCTTCTTTCCCGGGGTTTAAGGATTTCCGGTCCCTGGCGATGGACAGAATGGAATCCTGTTATCTGGATCAGTTGGTTCAAAAATCAGGCAATAATTTTGATGAAGCAATGCGGCTTTCCGGTATCTCCCGCGCAAATTTATACCGGCTGTTTAAAAAGCATAAAAAATCCTGCACCGAATAACAGTCTGCACCTTCATCGCAGCTCACCGCCGATATTTTTTAATTGTCGTCTCACCGGATAAGAAATCGACTTTCAGCGTGATAATGAATAAATGCCAGCTTAAATCAATACGTTAAAACACTAACAACAAAATTCCTGTCCAACCTGGTTAGACTTCATCAAGTCCCAGCTTTCCCCTGTTTGCTCTTAACCATTGGTAATCCCGTCTTAAGCTTCTCCAAAACACCTTGGTATGCATGTTGTAAAGATAGTATTTCAAAACGGAAGCCGGGTAAGGTCTCGGCATTCAACAATTGATAAAATGAGTTAACCGTTAATGTTCATCGTAAAACCACACCTATTTATTGTGTGGGGCTGAAATAAATGAAAATCACATTAAAAACCATGCAGCAAATGGGGGAAATAATGGCTGATTTAGAAGTTGTTGCAGGAAACAGGGACATCTCACGCCGCGATTTTTTGAAGTACTCGGGCATTGTCATCATTGCCGTGGGAAGCGGATGCCTTTGCTCTAAAGGCGCTGAGGCGGGAAGCGTACCCAGAAGTCAGGGTTATCTTGTAGTTGACACAAAGAAGTGTCAGGGGTGCATGACCTGCATGCTTGCCTGCTCGCTTGCCCATGAGGGCGAAGCAAATCTCTCTCTTGCAAGAATTCAGGTGCTGCAGAATCCTTTTGAGAAGTTTCCTTATGATATCAGCCAGCAGCAGTGCCGGCAGTGCGCGGAGCCCGCATGCCTTGCTGCCTGCCCTTCGGGGGCGCTGCATGTTGATGCTGAAAACGGTAATGTGAGAACCGTTGACAGCGCAAAATGCATTGGGTGCAAAGCCTGCGTGCAGGCATGCCCGTATGATCCGGGTCGGGCAGTATGGAACTTTGTTGAAAGCCATGCGCAGAAGTGCGACCTCTGCGGCGACACGCCCCACTGGAGCGAAAATGGCGGAGTGAAAGGAAAACAGGCATGTGTGGAGCTGTGCCCCATGAAGGCAATTGCATTCAGGGATAAAATTTTCTTTGACCGTTATGAGGTAAATCTTCGGGACAAGAACTGGGCGGCGCTGGGGTATCCCCGATTCTAAAATGACTAAAATGCAAAGTTAGCTAAAACGCCTAACGTTTTCTTAGCTTCAGTGCACGTTAGACAGAGGGGTACATTATGAACGGTTACACAGGCAAAATACTGCGTATCAACCTTAGCGACAGGAAAACTTCAACCATCGATACCGCCGCCTATGAGCAGTGGGGAGGCGGACATGGCATCGGGTCAGCCATCTTTTTTGATCTGGTAAAGGACAAGACCATAGACGGTTTTGACCCGGCAAATGTAATCACTATCATGACTTCACCGATGACCGGCACCCTTGTTCCCGGCGGTGGTGCTGCGCGGGCTGAGATGCAGGGAATCGGGGTTCATTCATCCCCTATCGGCTGGTTTACCCGCAGCAACCTTGGCGGCAGGTTTGGCGCAATGCTCAAATTTGCCGGCTGGGACGGGATTGTTCTTGAGGGCGCAGCGGACAAGCCGGTATGGGTTGATATACGCAATGATTCGGTTCAGATCAAGGCCGCAGCATCGCTCCGGGGGCTTGATACGTGGGAAACCCAAAACGAAGTCTGGAAGGAAGTAAGCGGAAAGTCCGATTTCACCGACTGGTTTGATGCAGGCGGGGCCGGGAGTTGGAAGCGCTCAACGCAGCGGCCTGCGGTGTTGTGCATCGGCAAGGCGGGAGAAAACAAGAGCAGGATTTCAACTGTTATTCATGACGCGGGCAATGCCTCCGGTCAGGGTGGATTTGGCGGCGTGTGGGGCGCAAAAAATCTGAAGGCCATCAGCGTCATAGGAACCGGAAGCGTACAGGTTGCAGACGCAAGAGCACTGCTGGATGCCCGTGCCTGGGCAATGGGAAAATATGCGTTCCAGTTCGGACAGCCGACAGGGTACTTTTACTTCGGACGTTCTCCGGTTTTAATGGCGGACTTTCGAAATACACGCAGGGGCAGGCCACAGTCTTGTGTTGGGTGCCATGCAGGATGCCGCTGTCGCTGGGACAATGGATCAGGCAATGAAACAAAATGCATGGCCATTATAGCATATGGAATATTTGATTCGATGTGTCACAACGGCAGGCATACCTCGGTCACATACCAAGCAGCAGACCTGCTGCAGCAGTACGGCATAAACGCATATGAGGTATGTTATGGAATAATCTATCTTCTTGCATTGAACGGGATGGGCATAGCGGGGCAAGGAAAGGAACTTGATACTGATCTGCCTTTTGGAAAGGTTGGCGAAGTTGAATTTGTTGAGAAATTATATTCTATGATCGCAAACCGGCAGGGGATCGGAGATGCTATGGCAGAGGGGTTTTATCGCGCAGCACAGCAATGGGGAAGGCTTCAGGAAGACAGTACCTCGGGCAATCTCGTGTACCCTTATTGGGGCCTGCCCATGCATTATGATCCCCGGTCGTATCTTGAGTGGGGCTACGGATCTGTCCTGGGGGATCGGGATGCAAATGAGCATGATTTTGTAAACCTGCCGGGCGCCGCTGCTACTGCTCTCTTGCAGGGTAAAACGGAAACAGAGGCCATGGAAGAAGCCGTGCAGATAATATCTGAAAAGCTTGTTCCCTATGCAGGCAACCCCGCAATGCTTGATTACAGCACGCAGAATATGTACTCGCAGGACATTGTCAGGCTTGTAGCATGGCACCGGCATTATACACGGTTCTGGAAGCAGTCTTGTCTGTACTGCGACTTTCAGTTTGCTGACCTTTTCAATCCAAGGACTGCCGATCTGCGGGGCCTTACCGGCGAAGCAGAGCAGAAGTTTTTCAACGCAGTAACGGGTAAAAACATGACTTTTGCCGAAGGCATGAAGCTTGGCAGAAAAATATGGAACCTTGATAATGCCATATGGAGTCTGCAGGGAAGAAGCCGTGATATGGTGCGGTTTGCAGAGTTTATTTATAAAGTTCCTAATCAGGCGAAGAAGTACTATTTTTCAGGGCGGGAAAACGGTCAGTGGAAATATATTGATATAGGAGGAAGGTGCATTGACAAAGACAAATTTGAGGACTGGAAGACCAGGTTCTATGAGATAGAAGGCTGGGACACGGCAAACGGCTGGCCCACACGCAGCACGCTTGAAGAGCTTGATTTGAAATATGTCGCCGATGAGCTTGAGATCAAGGATAAGCTTGGATCATAATTACGAATAACGAATTACTATGTAAGGAGGGCACAAGATGAAGAAAAGATATGTATTCATGGTAATTGCAGTGATGTTTTTAGTTGCTTTTTCATTTCAGACTGGTCTTGCTGAAGGATGGAAACAGTCATTCCACGCAGGAACGTTTGATAAAAACGAAAATTACATGGGCGGCACAGAGACAATGAACCTGGTGGCTCACAAAGGAAAACTCTACGCTGGATTCAGCTACTGGATGGACTGGTCGTGGAGTTATATACAATATGGAATAACGGGAAAACCAACTCAGGTTTTGGTGAAGGATTCTGTTGATGGAAAGTGGCGCTTAGATTATCAGGCAGATAAGTACAAAATGCGAGTTGATTCCCTTTGTTCTCTTACATTCACGACAGATGCAACCGGAGCACCCCTGCCACAGCCGGTTACTCTTCTGCTTGCAGGATTATGCGATGCCACATACCCCACGGGTGAAGCTGTTGTCTGTGTGCGTGATGACCACGCCAATCAGTGGATAAAAACAAAGCTAATGGACATAGCCTCTGTTGGTGGAGTCACCATTCGAGCAATTGGCCTGCATCGGGACAAAGTTACCGGCATCGACCGGGTGTTTGCAGGTTCATATCCCGGCGGTATATTCAGCGGCGTCTATGATCCGACAAAACCGGGTAATATCCTCTGGGAGGCTGCTCCGGAATTTTCCGATTACAATGATCGGGTTATGTCTTTTGCTGAATGTAATGGCGAGCTGTATGCTGCAATAAAACCTGCTATCTATAAGCGGGTGGATGGGACAAATCCCACCTGGAAGAAGGTCTATGAGTACACCACATATCCAGCTGACAGACCCAGCACTCAAGGTGGCAGCAGCGGCATGCGAGCTCTGACAGCAATACCTAACCCCAAAGGAAAAGGTGAGGTGCTGTTAATGGCCCTTGAAGGATTCGGGTCTAAGATTGTCTATCTTGATCCTTCTGATAATAACAGTGTCACGACAGAACTTGTTATGGATGCCTATTTTGAAAAGCAATGGGGAGATGACTGGCGGCGCGCAGAAGATAATAAATGGAATTACGTCGTTACCGCATATAATGACATGGTACCAGTGACTGATCCGAAGACGGGTGAAGATCTTCTTCTGCTAGGACTTCTTGCGTATAACCTAAGTACCCCTGATACAGCCTGGTATCTTGTTCGCCATCCTGATGCAACCTACACCCTGCATGAAATTCCCTATATCTTTGATCTTCGTGGATCGCCCAAAAGTCTTCCAGGGACTCGTGCGATAAGGATATCTCCCTTTGCTGAGGATAAAGGTCAGGTACTCTATTTCGGTGGTTTTGACTGCCTCGGTAAAACAAGTCACAACACCGCCTGGATTTACTCTGTGGATATAAGCACAGTGCTGGGGGTTTCGCAAAACAAATAACAACGTAATGCAGGAAGTGAAGAATCTATGAATAGAAGAGATATTATGAAAACTTTATGCGCAAACAATAGAAGACAGTGGAGGGGTTATGAACGATAAATTAAAGATCAACCGGAGAGAATTTCTGGAACTCACCGCGATGGCGGCCGGCGCGATGGTGCTTAATGGCGCGGGATGTACCGGGAACAGAGGGCGAGAGCAGTATAAGATATTTTCCGCTGGCCAAATAGGGAATCTGCAAATAAAGAATCGACTGATTCGGTCCGCAACCTTTGAAACTGCCGCAATAAATGGGGAAGTCACGGACACCTATATTAGTCTGCTGCGGAATTTGGCTGAAGGCGGCGTGGGCATGATTATTACGGGAGTTCTCGGTGTCTTTAAAGAAACTGAATTTGACCTGATGGTCCAAATATATGATGACCGCTACATTGATGGCCTGATCCGGGTGCGTAATGCAGTCAGGGCAGCGGACAGCACATGCAAGCTCATTGCGCAGCTGTATCATCCCGGCCCTACGGTGGGGCCTTCAACGGTAAACTGGCCCGGCAAGCAGCCGCGCACTGAGCTTTCAACAGAAGAAATTGCAATGATAGTGACCGGTTTTGCAGAGGCAATACGGCGGGTGAAGGCAGCAGGATGGGATGGCGTCGAAGTGCATGGCGCGCACCAATACCTGCTTGCTTCTTTTCTGTCACCCTATACCAACAAGAGGGAAGACAGCTATGGCGGTTCAGTAGAGAACCGGGTGCGCATTATCGCTGAGATCATGTCCGAGGCACGGAACCGGGTGGGCAGCGACTTTCCGATACTGATAAAACTAAACGGCACTGATGAAGTAGAGGGAGGCATTGATCTGGACAGTTTTCCTGAAATAGCACGAGAGGTAGTAAAAACGGGAGTCGATGCCATCGATGTCAGCGGACAACAGCCGTGCAGGCAGTACGTTAACACACCGCAACAGCAATCCTATTTTCTTAAATACGCTGAAGCGCTCGATGCTGGTCTCCCGATTATCTGTACCGGCGGGAACCGCTCTGTTGAGCTTTTAGAAGATATAGTACAGGAAAACAAAGTAGCTTTTTTAGGTTTGTCCCGGCCGCTGGTGCGTGAACCGGAGCTTGCAAACAGGTGGCTGGCCGGTACTGGTAATGCTGCAGCTGAATGCATCAGTTGCAACAACTGTACCAGCACCATCGGAATAGAACCCCTGCACTGCGTATTTAAAGCAGCATAGCCCACAGGATGAGTTGACAACGAAACCTGGCAAAACCGGGTCACTTGGTTTAAACCGTTCCGTTTAACGCTTTAATAGTATTAGTCTGAAGAGAGGATGAGATATAAAGAAACGATATGCAATTCAGGTCGTCTTCCTTGAGGATTAAGCAGAAAAGGCTGTGAAAAAACACCCACCATGAAAGGAGATGAGCCATGCAGTACAATGATTTAACCCTATATCTAACCAACCCGACATTTATCATTCTTGTTTTACTGTCCGTGTATTCTCTCACCGTGATGATTAATCAGGCGTATTACCTGTTTTCATCCAGGGAAAACAGCCCGGCACTTTTGCAGCTTCTTGAAAACACCAGAAGCGGATACCAGGATATGTTGGCTTTTTTAAAAGCAAAGGAGACACCGCATCGCAGGCTGATCCGGACATGGCTTAAACATAAGGAGCAGCCTGCAGAAGCTCTGGGTGCTCTTTTGAGTGAGGAAACAAAGGGGCTGCGATGGGAAGCAGAGCACCGACTTGCTGCGCTGGGCACGATTGCAAACATAGCGCCCTTTGTCGGGCTGTTTGGCACGGTCGTGGGGGTTATCAGAGCGTTTCAGGCCATCGCCCTCAAGGCAAGCGCCGGGCCTTCGGTGGTGGCCAGCGGCATTGCCGAGGCTCTCATCTCAACCGCGGCCGGCCTGTTTGTAGCAGTGCCTGCAGTTATTGCATATAACTACTTTTTAAAACGCGCCCGAAAACTCAGCCTTGAACTGGAGCACATTTCAACCGTGATCGTCTATCGGGGAGGCAAATAACTATGTATATAAAAAATACCACTGATACACCGTTCCTGAGCGATATCAACATGGTGCCGCTGATTGATGTGGCCCTGGTGCTGCTGATTATCTTTATGATCATTACGCCGGTCATGGTGCTCAACTCCATTCAGGTCCAGCTTCCGCAATCTTCATCAGAAAAACAGACACCGACAAAAAACATCATTATTGCCGTAAAGCCGGACGGAAGCGTGTATCTCAATAATGAGCAGGTAACCCAGGGGCTGCTCACTGACAAAATAATACTGCTGATGCAGCAGCAGCCCGAGTGCGCCGTGATTTATGCTGACAAAAAAGTTGATATTGCGATGCTGGTTGATGTGGTCGATCAGATTGAGGCTGGCGGCATGCACAATATCAGCCTGACAACCGAGCGCAAGCACCAGTCAGGGGAAGGCACGCCGACAAGCTGATTGCCCCTTAACTTACGTATAAGAAAGCGACGGTATGCACGAATCCAAAACAATACGGAATATCATAAAACACCCCCCTGCATTTGTGCTGTCATGCCTTATCCACGCAGTACTTATATTCAGGCTGTTGATTTGAAATAGATAGTGTAAGGTATTCTTATTTTTCAAAGCCTTAAATAAAATTATGAGGCTCTGAAAAAGGTGGTTTGCTTCTTGAGCGTTAGCACTGCATGACCAATACGCTGG
>Ga0209777_10003246_pt1 | contig 20364 bp, 21 predicted proteins | sample FrelakmetHBP12HB_FD_187147 | JGI IMG/M metagenome (GOLD analysis project Ga0209777, IMG submission 187147) | Freshwater lake sediment microbial communities from the University of Notre Dame, USA, for methane emissions studies -HBP12 HB (SPAdes)... | ecosystem: Environmental > Aquatic >...
TGCCAGTGTGAGAATAATAATAGCAATAAATACGATAATTAGCGGAGACGAGGCTATCTCTTGCAATCCATTAGGCAGATTCATAAGTTTGATTTAATTCTATAGCTAAAGTAAAAGTTTTGTCAAATTTAAAATGTGGCTAGACCAAAAAGGCTGAAAACCACATAAACCGCAATGATTGACAAAATGATCCCACTGGTTATTTGGGTCAACGTGTGGGCTTTTAGGTAAATTCGAGCCCAAGCTACCAGTAAAATCAGGACCGCGAGAAAAACCAAATCTACAGAAACGGCCAGTATGGCGACCAAAACAAAAAGCGTAATCAGCTCACTATGAACTGAGATTTTAAAAAATGGTGAAAGGAGTAAATTTAAAAGCCCTAAAACAAAAAGCACACTCGAAAGGGCGAGCAAGAGTCTTGGCCCGCTTAGCCAAAAAACGGAAGCCGCAAAGAGCAACGTAGAGGCAGCCCAAGCCAAAAAACTTTCTCTCCGCTCTATTCCTGTTGGAGACCAGAAAGAGGAAAGTTTGCCTTTTTTATATTGGAGAAACAAAATTATTGCTGGAATAGCGGAAATAACAAACCCAACAGCAAGCCAAAGAAGCTTTTGGGAAGATGATATGTCCAAAGTGTACATCACAACAACCAACGTAGCTAAAGAACTCGAAAGAGGATTGAGAATTTTTGTGACTACCCAAGCAAACAATCGCATAATTGTATTTTATCAGTCAAAGTTAAAAAGTAACAGTTGCCAGTTTAGAAATTAAGAGCTAACTAAATTTTTTAGGCTAAGAGCATTTTTTATGGCGAGGGAATTTGTGTAATTATTAAAAAAACCGTAAACATTAAAGCCTTCAGAAAGCCAGTTTTTGATTTTCTCTGCCCATTTTTTAAGTTCCGACTCAGGGTAATTTGAGGCATATAGGACTCTTCTATGAAACCGAAGATATAAAAAATCGGCTGTTACAACTTCAGCTCTCGGCCAACGGCTGCTATCTTGAATAACTAAACCTGCCTTGTACTTTCTTAATAAATCGTATACTTCTCTATCCAACCATGTTACATGCCGGAATTCAAATGCAAATCTTGGCTTTTTTGGTAAAAGTTTTAGGAATTCTTCCAGCCGTTTTACATCTTTTTTAAAGGTTGGTGGCAGTTGAACGAGTATAACCGATAGCTTCTCTCGAAGTCCTATTGACTGTTGTAAAAATAGTTTCAATGGGCCTTTTGCATTCTTCAATTTAAGATTTTGAGTAATATATCTGCTTAACTTTGCAGAAAAATAGAACTAGGAAGGTGTTTTTAATGACCAATTTTTGAAAGTTTTTTGTCTTGGAAGATGATAAAAAGAGGAATTTACCTCGACTATATTAAAATACTTAGAATAATACTCTAGGCGTTCATCCTGATTAATGTTTGGGGGTAAAAACGACACCACCAATCCTCATAAACCCACCCAGAAGTTCCAATAAAAACTTCGCCTTTTTTTCATAAACACATTTAATACTTGGCGTCGAAATTACTAAATTCTCCGGTTGTCTTTTCCCAAAAACTTTCTACTTTTTCTACTTCCGCAAGAAACGAACCTTTTTTCGACCAAGAAGCAAGTTTCTCAAGTTTTTCCCTAGGACCCTCTGCGATTATTTCAACACTACCATCAGGATTATTCCTCGCCCAACCTAACAAACCAAGCTCGTTCGCTACCTCGATCGCACTAAAACGAAAACCAACGCCTTGAACATCGCCGGAAATAACTAGGTGGATTCTTTCCATAAAAATTTTATTTATTTTGATTCACCTGGTCGAGAATTTTGATAACTTCTTCGTCTGTGACTTGAGGAAAATCCACGTAGAACTCACCTATCGCATAAAATGGTTCGGGGGCAGAAGAAACAACAACATTGTCGACTAGTTTTTTTAATCTTTCAACTGTAGATGGTGGAGCAACTGGAGTAGCAACAACAATTTGGCTAGGCAGCTCTTCTTTTACAGCGTTAATTCCAGCTTCGATTGTTGCACCAGTTGCAATCCCATCATCAACTAAAATTACTGTTTTTCCAATTATCTTTGGAGATTCACCCTTAATGTATAGCTTTTCTCTCCTTCTAGCCTCCCCAAGCTGTTTTAGGTGCTCAGAATGAAGGTAATGCTGATTAACTCCCAAAGATTCAATTAAGTCCCTATCTACCACCAAACCACCTTTAGAAGTAGTTGCACCAATAGCCAGCTCTGGATTTCCAGGAGCGCCAAGTTTACGGATAATAATGAGATCTAGAGAACACTTTAGGGCTTTTGCAACTTCTGCACCAACTACTACACCACCACGAGGTATTGCTAAAACAATAGAGTTTTTTCCGTACTTTTTTAAGCTCTCTGCTAAAAGCTCTCCAGCATCTTGTCTATTCTCAAACTTCATAATTTAATTATATCTCGCTAGAGAAACAATCGCGAGAAGATTAATCAAAAAGGGAGATTTGTCCACTAGCTTGTTTTTCTTTTTGATCGGATGGTACTTCTTTTTTAATGCTCGGCTTACTTTTTTCGTTCCAGATTTTTACAACACCGTAAACCCCATCGTAGCCAGGTTCGATTACAATATCGCCCCTTCTTACTTTGTCTACTCCTTCGGCAATTCTTGAGGAAGCGGACTCCTCAATTTCATCAATTGGTACTTTCAATAAAACTGAAAATTCTGATCCGAAGTTTTTTATTAAATTTCGATATCCTTCTAGCACAGCAGGTGAGGCTACCGGCTTACCTAAACTCTCGGCTAAAATTTCAAGCAATGGAACCATACGTTTAAATCCAGGACTACCCTTTAAAACAAAATTCTCGGAGCGGTTCCTTTCCGCCAGTTGCTCAATTCTTTGCATCACTCCAATTGTTAATTTTTTATTGCATTGACCGCATATTATACCATCTCTAGCAGTATCAGATGGAGATTGCTTGACATTACAGTTTCTGTGTCCTGTGAAGTGATACTTACCTTCTTCTGGAAAGAATTCAATTGTAAAAGCGATTTTTTGATTTCTTAGGGCTTTTAAAATTCCTTCGTAGGTAAAATCGGTATCGAAAATTGTCGCTTCTCTACCTAATTTTGGGCAGGAATGCGCATCGGAAAAGGAAACAATTGAACGGCTGTCGAGTTCAGCGATCCGCCAATTCATTGCAGGGTCGCTGGAAAGCCCCGTCTCGATTGCGTAGATATATTTTACTAAGTCACCAAAACATTCATTAATGCTATCGAACCCAGAATTTGAGCCGTATAAAGAAAACCACGGTGTCCATGCATGCGCTGGAATAAAAATAGTGTTCTCGTTTACTCCCAAAGCTATTTCCAACAATTGTTTGGCTGAAAGTCCCGTGATCGGCCGACCATCGGATGCCAAATTTGCCTTTTTCCCAAGTTCAAGATTAAATTTTTCGACATCAGAAAATTGTGGAAAATAAATCAAGGAATGGATTCTTCTTAGCTTCCCACCTTGAGAGTAGATTGAGGAAATCTCTGTACCTAAAATAAAGTGAACACCTTTGTATTCGTAAAGATTTGAATTTTTGCCCTCTTTAAGAGTCTCGCGGGTCTTTTTCCACCATATGGGATGCGTAAAGTCAGCTGACGCAAGTAGATGAATGCCTTTTAGCTTCGCCCATTCACTTAATGTGTCGAAATTCAAACTTGGACTTGTAGCCCGTGAATAGGAAGAGTGTAGATGGAGGTCCGCAATAAATTTACCCATGTGGCAAAATTCTACCACAAGGAGCTAAGATTTACATTTAGGCAGTCCGCTTGGTTTTAGATCTTGATCTTATCAGCTAAGTCAGCTATAAGTGGCAATCGGTATTTTTCACCACCGTATGCTTTGATAAATCCAATTACCGCCGCGATAAATAGAACTAGATCCAATACCCACCAAACTATAGCGAGTATCCATACGAAAGCACTCAAAACCCATAAGACAACCCAAAAACCAAACAAAACAGTCGCCTGTTTTGCGTGGAACTGGATGAATTCATTGTCTTTTCTGGTCAACAAGATAATTATAGAAACAATCCAAAGGTAACAGATTGCCGCCATCAGGTTTTGATCCGAGCTTTTGGCTGGAGCTGGGCTAGCAGTCGGTTGAGTTTCTTCAGGCAAGTTAATCACCCCCTTATATATTTAGAGTATCATCTTTTTTTATTACTATCAAGCGGGCTAAAAGGAAGGCCGATCTTGAAGTTCTAGACTCTTGTTACTTTAAGGGGAGGTTTTAACGTTTTTCTGTTGCCTATACATCTCGACAAGTTCTTCAACAGTGGTACAATCTTCGGCACGTTTATCAGCGCTACGGAAGGAAACTAGCCGTGGAAAACGCAGAGCATAACCAGGCTCTTCACCAACTTTACCGGCTGTATGAACGGGGCTTCGAGTGATTTCATCAGCAAAAACTTCCAAAACAATGCTCGAATCAACCCAAAAAGAAGGCTCCAAAATTGAATTAACCCTAGCTGGTTTTTTCCCAACTCTTATTTTATCAGCCATTACCTTAATACTCCGCCACTCATCATCGGTAAGACCTGTGCCTAGTTTGCTAACTGTATCAAACCGGTCCTCTTTGTCGTTATAGACCCCGACCAAAAGCCCACCAACCCCAAATTCAGTTCTCTTGCCCGTCCCGGTATAGATCCCTAAAAGAACGCAATCAATTGTGTCGGAAAGCTCGCCAGCAGCCATTCTTTTAAACTTAATCCAGTGAAAACCTCTCGCTCCTGCTTTGTATGGGGAATTAAGTTTTTTGATCATTACACCCTCAAGACCGGCGGATATTTCTTCATTAAACATTTCCTTCAATTCTGCAGCTGAATGTAAAATCTTCTCATCAGAAACTAAAATCTTTTCACTGCTAGGAATAATACTGGAGAGCTGTTTTCTTCTCTCCTCATAAGGAAGGCCAGTAATATCTTTCCCGTTTAAATAAAGTAGATCGAAAGTAAAAAGTTTCAAAGGCAGCTTCTGCGCAAACTCACCAATATCATATTTTCTTCTTCGCTTTGTCGTCTCTTGGAATGGCAAAAACTCACCCGTCACAGGATTGTATGCAAGAGCCTCCCCTTCAAAAATCGCGGTCTTCGCTTTAACTTCTTTTTTGACTGCTTCGACAATATCAGGAAACATGGTTGTCATGTTTTCCAGGTTCCTTGAAAAGATCTTTACATCAGCATGATCTAGATGAACCTGGTTTCTAAACCCATCAAATTTCGGTTCGGCAGCAAACTCGCTTCCAACTCGTTTAATGATACTTTCTGCATCAGGTAGCCTTTCTGCTAAAGCAGGTCGGATTGGCTTGCCAATTTGAAGCTTTGTTTTTTTAATCTCTTCAAGCCCTTTTTCATAAAAAGTTTCTGCCACAAAACCTAAATCGCTTGTTTTATTGTAAGCTTCTTCAAGCGCAACTCTGGCCGATTTATCGCCTAGTTTTGCCACCGAAAGAGCGTCTAAAACAGTCGGATCGCCTATTCCGAGCCGAAGCCTGGATAAAACAATTCTTATCAGGTATTTTGCCTCCAATGGGTTCATTTTCTCTAAGAGAGAGGAAAGAATGGAAATTTTCTTTTCTACGCTTCCCTCCCCACCGGTAGTCGCTATTTTGTGTAACCCTTCGTAAATATCTAATGTATCTAATTTTCCATTTTTAATTTTTAATTTTCCATTAAGCTGCTCTGCGACCAACCCCATATCTCCTAATTTGGTATTTAGCTTATCAACCTCATCTGGATTAACCTCATAAGCTCTCGCTAGTGCTTGAACCACCATCCGATCGGCCATCCCCATCTCAATAGGTTCAAAAAATGGTGCAACACGGCCCTGCAAAAGATATACAACTTTATCAATTTCGTCTTTTGACACTCCTTTAAATAAGGAGGAGAGAATTTTTGTCAACTCTATCCGACTGGAAATAGTTTCAAGTTGTTCAAAATAATCCGCCAGTTCTGAAAATTTCATATTGTGGAAATTATAGCCTAAATTTGCTCTAAAACCAACCTTATTTCAACAGATAAAGAGCAGATTTGGTGGAGCCTCGTTTCTTAATAAGACCCTTTTTCATTAAATACTTCAAATCGCGTAAAATTGTATCATCTGAAACCATTGGTAAGAGGCTGCGCCACTCTTTATTCGAAATCTGATTGTATTGCTGGAGATATTCAACAATTTTCAGCTGGCGCTCATTTAGTGGCACCTGACCCATTTTACTTTTTAGCTTCAAATCGACTGAAAGCCGTTGGACTTTGTCACGAACTCGGGCGAGTTCAATTGCAAGGCCTTCCGTAAAGTACTCTATCCAGACAGTTAACTCTCTCTGGCTGATCTCTTTTGACATATTTGAGGTTTTTTGGAGAATTGAATAATAAGCAGATGCGTCCTGGTCAAAGTATTGTTCTAGGGAAAAGAATTTCTTAATATCGTAGCCTTCTTTGAAAAGAATCAAAGTTGAAAGCGCCCTCGCGGCACGGCCATTTCCGTCGGTAAAAGGGTGAATTGCAACTAAAACATAATGAGTAATACCCGCTTTAATAATCGGGTGTATCTCATCTCTCCCTAAGCGATTCAGCCAGAAGAAAAAGAATCTAACTAGGTCGGAAATGTCTGTCGGAGCTGGAGGAACATAGGAAGTCTCTCCTGTTTTGGAATTACTGATCTTTACCTGAACTTTCCTATAAGACCCAGATTGACCCACCGGCAGAATTTTTTTGGTTGTTAATTTGTGGATCTCGAGAAATATTTTTTCAGTGATTGGATCGTCTTTTTTGCTGTCAATGTATTTTAAAACTTCCCTATAATTCAAAATCTCTTGGATATCTCGGTCCCGTGCAGGCACTTCTTTCCCAGCCAAAACCTGCTCTACTTCTTTCTGTTCCAAGGGATTGCCTTCAATATGAGTGCCAAAATGGACTGTGCGTACGATGGCCTCTTCGCGGAATTTGGCCTCGTATGCAGGCACAAGAGGAGCATTCTCAATGATTTCTTTCGCTGCTTCTATTTTTGCGACATTGGTCAGGATTTTGTTAGTGATGGAAAATTTAGGAATAAACACAAGTTCAATTAACGCACATTTACCGCAAATTGTCAAATAAATGTGGGCGGTCCCCCGGAAGGAAGATCCGCCCACGTATGCTACCAAAACGGCAACAGCAAGATGGCTGACGGGGGTGTGTTTTGCACACCATGCCCATGCATGTTGAAGTGCCCAAGCAAGGTGACACCTCCGAAAACCACTATTGCCATCAGCAGCAATACCGCCAATATCACGAGAAAGCCCAAAAACACTCTCTTCATCCAGTACTCTCCTCTAGTAGATCGAAAACGGATATGCGCAGTGCCATGCTGGACCCGATAATACAGTCAGGTTTATGTGGGTGGTGTTTAGCTCAAGGGATACATCCCCAACCTGGACCTTCTGCGCGTATGTGGCCTTAATCGGTGAGGCCAGCTGTAGAGGGCCTTGTCGGGTGTACCAGTTCGCGTACTTAACAACGGACACCGTCGGCTTTGACTGGGATATAACCTTCCAAGCAAACGCTTTTCCCGCTGAAGGGATCCAGGCTCTAATCACGGGGTTTGACCAACCTGATAAAAGCCCATACACAGTCTCATAGTAGTAGTCTTGGCGTACAGTCGCTGCGATTACCCACATTCCAAGGCCGATATCACCGTAGACGGTGTAATCGCAGACGTTGGAGCGGACACTGTATGCCGTCATGACTGAGTCCTCACTATATGCAGCTGCCGTCATGACGGACTCTTCACTACTCTGAGGGGCATCGGAGCCTTCCATGACACCCTTTGGAACCTCATTGGTCGGCTGGATTGTGAGATTCAAAGGCCTGCATATCCCATTCTGGTCGGAAACGAACTTGCCAGTCTTGATCTTGATTGGCGCCTTTGGATTTGCTGGGTCGGCCACAGCCACACCAGAGGTTGACTGTGAAAGGCCTGAACAATTCTCTATGTCTGGTGTCTTTGGGGCCTTCCCGTGCGGAGTAGGTCCTGCCGCACTAACCCCTGAACTGGACGCTACGAACGCGACCGCTATCAAAGCGACACTAAAAAAAGCTAGCCGTTTCATGACCTTTCCCTCCTGCGCCTTTTTTGGCGCATTACTTTCTTGCGATTTGTTCTTGTGCCGCAAACCGCGCGGCGGTGGCTTGCCGATAGGTATCCCTCTTCCCACAAGCACGCCTTCAGGCTTCCCAATCCCCAGAGAAAGGTACAATGAAATGTACCAAACACCCTATAAATAGCGGGCAAATCTCCAGATCAAGGACTTGCGGGCGAGGTTTTATTTATATGTAAAGGTTCTTCATTGGCAGATTCCTTTCTCACCGCATAAAGAGCAGTTCAGCCTATAACGTAATGGTACTCCCACTTGTCAAGTTTTTATAGGATAAAAGGGTACTTAGCAGAAGGATCTTGAAAGTGCTAGATTTTTATGCTACTATCTTTTTCTATGGAAAATCCATTTCAAATGCAATACGAGCCGCCGAAAGATCCACTAGAAGCCTATGGGAGAGATCTTACTTCCCTAGCAAAAGCGGGGAAACTTGATCCGGTTATTGGCCGCGACAACGAAATTCGCCGCTGCATGCAGATACTTTCTCGAAGGACAAAAAACAATCCTGTTTTGATTGGCGAGGCCGGCGTCGGCAAAACAGCAATCGTTGAAGGCCTAGCCCAACGGATGGTTTCTGGAGATGTACCTGATACTTTGAAAAATAAAGAGTTAATACAGTTGGACATGGCAGCAATTGTCGCTGGGGCTGCCTTTAGAGGTGAGTTTGAGGAGAGATTAAAAGCTGTTTTGAAAAAGGTTGTTGAAAGCGAGGGAAAATATATTTTATTTATTGATGAACTTCATACTGTAGTTGGCGCTGGTGGCGCGGAAGGAGCTGTTGATGCGGCCAATATTTTAAAGCCAGCTCTTGCGCGCGGAGAATTGCATTTAATCGGCGCGACTACTTTAAAAGAATACCGGGAACATATTGAAAAAGACCCAGCTTTTGAGCGCAGATTTCAATCTGTTTATGTTGATGAGCCTTCTGTTGAAGACACAATCGCGATTCTTCGGGGTTTAAAAGAAAAATACGAAGTCCATCATGGAGTCCGAATTACTGATCCAGCAATTATTTCCGCTTCCACTCTATCCGCAAGGTATATATCTGCCAGATTCTTACCTGACAAAGCGGTTGATTTAATTGATGAAGCAACTGCTGCTTTAAAAATCGAAGTTGAAAGCATGCCGGTTGAACTTGATCAATTGAAGCGGCATATTTTACAACTTGAAATTGAACAACAGGCCTTAAAGAAGGAGAGAGATGCTGCCAGCAAAGACCGATTAAAAACTCTCGAAACTGAACTAGCGATTGAAAAAAAGAAATTTGATGGGCTTGAAAGTCAGTGGAAACGCGAAAAAGACGCAATTACCAAGCTGCAAAACGTAAATTCCGAACTTGAAAAGACTAGAATTGCTCTTGAAAAAGCCGAGCGAGAGGCTGATTTAAACAAAGCAGCAGAACTAAAATACGGAAAAATTCCTGAGCTTGAAAAAGCTGCCAAGGACGCAAAAGCCAAACTTGAAGAAGTAACAAAAGGAAAATCAGCCTTATTGCGGGAAGAAGTAACCGAAGAAGATATCGCCAAAGTAGTTTCGCGTTGGACTGGCATTCCAATTGCACGACTGCTAGAAGGTGAGGCGACAAAACTCTCCAAGATGGAAGAGGAACTTCACAAAAGATTAATCGATCAAAACGAGGCTGTAAAGGCAATCGCTAATGCTATTCGCCGCCACAGAGCTGGCATTTCAGAAACTAGCCGACCAATTGGTAGTTTCATATTTTTAGGGCCAACTGGTGTTGGAAAAACAGAGCTTGCAAAAAGCTTGGCAGATTTTCTTTTCAATGACGAAGATTCGATGATCCGAATCGATATGAGTGAATATCAGGAACAACATACTGTTGCCAGACTTATTGGATCGCCTCCTGGGTATGTTGGTTTTGAGGAAGGTGGCCAACTAACCGAAGCTGTACGGCGCCGACCTTACAGCGTCATACTTTTTGATGAAATCGAAAAAGCCCACAGCGATGTCTTCAATTTGCTGCTTCAAATTCTTGATGATGGGAGGCTTACCGATGGCCGAGGAAGAACAGTTGACTTTAAAAATACAGTAATTATAATGACCAGTAACTTGGGCAGTGATATTATTCAAAGAGCAGTCAAAAGTGGCGGTGATGTAACCAAAATCTCCCCTATCGATCAGGAGGAGCTTATGACTTTGGTGAGAAAAACTTTCAGACCTGAATTTTTGAATAGAGTTGATGAAATAGTTATTTTTAATCCTCTTGGAAAAGAAGAGATTCTTAAAATAACAGAATTACAACTCGACAAAGTTGTACAGCGATTTAAAGAAAAAGAAATTACCCTGAAGATCGACAAAGACGTGGTAGAAAAAATTGCCTCCGAAGGTTTCGACCCTGTATGGGGAGCAAGACCCTTGAAACGGGCTATTCAAAATGAGATCCTCGATGAATTGGCGATGGAAATTGTTGAGGGGAAGATAAAACCAGGTGATACCGTAATTGCAAAACTTGAAAATAACAAGATTGTTTTCGAATGAGAAAGGCTGGCGACAGAAGTTGCCACCAGCCTCAGGGACGGGAAAATTGCGTTCAAGCCTCACTAACCGTGTAGTGTTAGTGGCCGAACAGGCGGATCCCCTAGAAGATCGGCAATGTTCGTCGCTTTCCTACTTGCCAAGATCTCCCCGGCCCTCTTTTCGAGAAATCCCTTTATTACTAGCGATTGGATACAAGCTTCGATTTCGTCTCTATTCGTTAGGAAATCGGCTTTTAGCCTTGCCTCGTTTGTCTGACCGTATCCCAAAACAGAGCGAAGAATCCTCTGCTCCAGTGTGCTCAGCTCCAACTCCAATCTCCTTTCCCAAAAGTTTTTCGTCGGGGCCCAAGTTCGTAAGAATAGGCCTTGTTGGTGGCGGGGAAAAAGGCCTACCTCCATCCCCCCAGGCCCCGTAACTACTGAACAAAACGTCCAAATCTCGAATCCTTTCTACCCTATTTGTACTACAAACGAGGAAAAAGTCAAGGGAATTTTTGGCATTTTTGTCAATATAATTTAGCTAACTAGCTGCGTCAATTAGATTTTCCAGAAGTGCCGCAACTGTCATTGGCCCGACACCACCTGGTACTGGAGTAATGTAGCTTGCAATCTTTGAAACATTTTCAAAATCAACGTCACCAACAAGTTTGGTTTTGCCCTCTTTCTCTATTCTATTCATACCAACATCAACTACAATCGCGCCCTTTTTTACCATGTCCTTTTTAATTAAATGTGGTCGGCCAGCTGCAACAATCAAAATATCGGCTTGTTTTGTTTCTGCTGCCAAGTTTGGGGTTTTAGAATCACAGATACTAACAGAGGCGTTTCTGTTACTAAACTCCAAAGCAGTCGGCAACCCAACCAATTTACTCCTGCCGACAACTACTATTTTTTTCCTTTCAGGTTTGATTTTGTAGAAGCTTAAAAGTTCTATAATCCCCCTTGTTGTCGCTGGGGTAAATTGTGAAATAGGGTTGAGGCCATCAACGTCTTTTTCTGGGGAAACCAAGATATCAACTTCGTCTGAATCTATCTGCAGTGGAAGTGGCTTCTGAACGATGGTCCCATCTACCTTTGAATCTTTGTTTAATTTTTCGATTAGATTCTCCATCTCGGATTGAGATATTTTGTTGGATTTTTTAATTAGAAGAAATTTTACTCCTAAATTAGCCGCTGCCTTTTGTTTCTGATTAACATAGGTTTCGGAAGCTTTATCTCCATCAACCAAAACAACAGCCAGGGTAGGTTTTCTTAGCCACTTCTCAAGTTCAGAAGCTAATTTTTCGAGTATATTTTCTGAAACTTTTTTGCCGTCTAACAATTTTGCTTTGTCCATTATTTTGCAGTTTCCTTTTTTATCCGCTCTATTGCAGTTTTCAGCATATCTTCAAATCGCCATTTCAGTATTGGGCCAACAGTAAAATTAAAAACTGGATTTCCCAAGTCAAACATCATTTCTCCGGAAACATTCGTTTCTTTTCTATTTCCTTCAATCCGTACCCTCTGTAGCATCTTGCCACCCAGTGGAAAGGCTACATCATACCCTAATTCCTTATTTTTCTCCAATTTACTAACGACGTGTTTTACCCTCACCGGCACAACCAGTATATTAGTCCAGTCATACCAAGCTTTACCAACCGCAAGTTTACCGTCCATCTCAACTTTGGTGACAAATTTCATATATTTGGGGTAATTGGCTGGATTTGCTATCAGAGACCAAAAAAAAGAAACAGGAATATTAAGTTTTTCATCTACCTTTGTCCTTATCATCTCAAATAATCAAAAAACCTAGTTAAAAGCTGGGAAAATTTAAAAAGCTTCGTAAATGAGGCGCGGCTTACAATTATTTTCAATAGCCGGTTTCTTTTTTTGTATTGATCTAAAGTATAGTCGTAGAAATCTAGCAACTGGCTTGTGAATTCTTCTCCGTTAAAATTATTTCTGGCCAGTTCCTTAGAATGTGCACCATATTTTTCGCGAAGGGCAGGGTCTCTAAGTAATAAAGCGATTTTTTCGGCAAACTCCTTCTCTTTTAGAGGAAGTGGAAATCCATTCTTACCGTTCTCAATAATCCCAGCAAAGGCTCCATCATCAACTAAAACAAGCGGTAAGCCGCTAGCTGCTGCCTCCAACACTGTTACTCCTTGTGTTTCGGTGACCGATGCGAAAATAAAAATGTCACTATCTGCATAAACCTGGGCGATATATTTGTTGTCGATTTTGCCGGTAAAAACTACTTTCGATGAAATTCCTAGTTTACGGGCAAGCAATTTTAGATTTTTCCCTTCCGGCCCACGACCAACGATTACTAAATACGCTTTTTTATCAGCCGCCGAAACTATCTTGAAGCTTTTTAATACGAAATCAAGGTTTTTTTCTTTTCCGAGTCTGGCTACGGATAATATGATTTTTGAATCTTCTGGTAGTTTAAATTTAGTTTTCAAATAGTCGCTTCTAGACTTTTCACTAAACTGCTTAAAATCAATAAAATTGGGTAAGACTTTTATTTCCCTCTTTAATCCATAACTTAGTAGTTCCTGCTTCATTTTTTCAGAAGGTGTCAAAATTCCATCGCAAATATTCCCAAATAATCTGAGAGCGGTTTCTACCATTCGCGGCGTTACAACCTTTCCTTTTAATATGTAATGCGTATATTTTGTGTGTAAGTTGTGAAAAGTAAGCACAAATGGAATTCTTTTTAGTTTTGCTACCTGCCAACCAAGTAGCGAAAACAATCCATTACCGTGAGCGTGTATTATATCTAAATCCATAGCAAAAACGTGCCTTAAATTTTTTTCTGGCAGGAAGAGGGGGATCATAGCAGCTGGTTCCGAATTGAGCACCTTAAGGGAACTTAGTCTAAAAACATTTTTGTTTTTATCTTTGTATCCTCGTATTTTGGGACCAAATATGTAAACTGTGTGGCCTCTTTTTTCTAACTCGCGGGTATAATTTTCCAAGGAAACGGTCACCCCGTTCATTTGCGGAATGTATGTGTCAGTGAAAAAAGCAATTTTCATGATTATCCTTATATTGTATCAATATATCAACTTGTATATCAAAAGATAAACTTGTGTCTACAGGTTCTTTGTAGTCTTTGGCAATTTATCCTGCCCACCTAAAGCTTTTGGCAGGCGGGGCAATAGTGTGTTCCTCTCCCGCCAACCCTAATCTTCCTTATTATTGTTTTACAACGCGGGCAAGGCTTATCATTTTTCCGAAAAACCTGCAAGTTTTGTTCATGTTTTCCTTTTTGTCCTTTTAGGTCGACGTACTGGTCAACAGAAGTTCCCCTATCTGCTATTCCTTGTTTCAAGACCTCCAAAATACAATCGTAAAGTTTTTTTATTTCCGCCTCACTTAAACTTTTTCCACTTCTTTCTGGATGTATCTTGGCGCACCAGAGAGATTCATCAGAGTAGATATTACCAACTCCAGCGATTTGTTTTTGATCCATTATCAAAGGTTTAATCTTGGTCGGTTTGCTATTTATTATTTTCTTGAAATTTTCCAAAGTGAAGTCAGGTGTAAAAGGCTCTATTCCAAAATCATCCAAAACACCATTTAAATTGTTTTCATCCTTTAATAGTTTGATCCAACCAAAGCGTCGTAAATCTGCGAAACGGATTTCTTTCCCCTGATCAAGTTTGATGATAATTCTCGTAAATGAATCTGCTTTATCAGTTTGATTCCTAAAAAGAAATCTTCCGCTAAGTTTCAAATGAACGATAATTGGGGTACCGTCTTCCAAATGAAAAATAAGAATCTTAGCTCTTCTTTTTACGTCTTTAAACTTTTTCCCTACTGTGGCTTTTTTAAATTCCTCTACGCTGGGAGAAATTTGCTTTGGCGAATCAGTCCAAACATCAATTATCTTTTTCCCAATCAGGTTTTGTTCAATATCTCGTTTGATTGTTTCTACTTCTGGAAGTTCCGGCATTTATTGGATATTTTATCATAGAAAAGATTAATCTTCCGTGCTTCTTTGATTTAATTCCTGAAAGATTTCATTTCTCCCCAATTTCTTCCTTCTTTAAGCTCGACCACAAGAGGAACAGAGAGAGGGAAGGCGGTTTCCATCACTTCTTTAATCGTCGGAGCAACTTCCTTTAGTTCATCCTCTGGAACTTCAAACACTAGTTCATCATGCACCTGCAATATCATTTTAGCTTTTTCATTTTTGATTTTTAATTTTTCGTTTATATCCACCATTGCTTTCTTAATAATATCCGCACCCGTACCTTGAATCGGCGAATTTACAGCAATACGCTCTCCAAGCCTACGAACCGTCTGATTGTTACTTCGAAGCTCCAGTACATAGCGCTTGAAGCCTCCCAGTGTCTCTACAAAGCCTTTTTCGTATGCTTCACGCAGTATCGCTCCTACCCACTCCCTTACGCCTGGAAAGCGCTCAAAATAGCGGTCTATTATCTCTTTTGCCTCTGCGGGCTCAATTTTTAGCTGTGTCGCCAGGCCATAGGGGGAGATACCGTACATTATGCCGAAATTAATGATTTTTGCTATCCTACGATCTTCTTTTGTTACCTCACCGTGCTTTTTACCTAAAACAGCTTCTGCAGCCTCAGTATGAATATCATGGCCTTCTTCAAATACTTTTTTTAAAGCTTCATCACCACTAATGTGAGCCATCACGCGTAGCTCTATTTGGTTGTAATCTCCCGAAAGTAAAACCGAACCTGTCGGTGCCACAAAGGCCGATCGGACTTTTTCCCCTAGCTCCCCCCTTGCTGGAATATTTTGTAAATTTGGGTCTTTCGAGGAAAGTCGGCCGGTCCGAGTAATATCAGTATGATAGTGGGTATGGACTCTACTATCTGGTCCAATTTGATTTGGCAGCGCGTCAACATACGTGGATTTTAATTTAAAGAGCTCTCGGTATTGTAAAATTAGCTCAATAACAGGGTGAGCCCCAACCATGGTTGAAAGTGTGGCTTCATCTGTGGATTTATGGGTCTTTATTCGGGTCGAACGCTCCGGGGTCAAATTTAATTCGTCATACAAGACAGCTGAAAGCTGCTTCGGTGAATTTAAATTGAATTCATGGCCAACTTGTTTGTAGATTTCTTTTTCTAGGGAAGAGAGTTTCGAATCAATTTCTTTTGCAAGGCTTACTAGCTTCTTAGTATCAATCAAAACACCATAATCCTCCATCTCCCGCAAAACCTTTTCTAAATCATCGCTTGTACCTGTTTTTTCTTCCTTTTCCTTATCAAACAATCCTTCTTGTCCTTCTGCTATCTGCTTTCTGCTTTCTGCTTTCTGACTAAACCCTGGGAGTTTTGGAATTAGACTTCGAAATTCTAGGTCTAAAAATAGTTGTTCCGCTGCTTTTTGGTCGTAGTCTTTTAGGACACATTTGGATAAATCTAATTTAACCGGAGTTTTAACATCAATTGTCGCCAATTTCTTAGAAAGCGCTGCTCCCTCGGCATCTTTGGCTAACAAATTTCTTGCCTTTTCCGGAATTTTTTCAAGGTTTTTGTAAATATTTTCGAGGCTACCAAACTCTTGCAGGAGCTTTTTCGCGGTCACTTCTCCTATTCCTCTCACCCCTGGAATATTATCGCTTTGATCTCCAGCCAGTGCTTTAAAATCAATCAGTTGGGTCGGTTCCAAACCATATTTTTCATTAGTACTTTTTTCATCGAAATAAACCACATCAGAAAAGCTTTTTCCTGGCGTGTAAACTTTGACGCCTGGCTGCACCAGCTGAAGTGTATCCCTATCACCTGTAACGATTATTGTTTCTAAACCTGTTACTTGTTGCTTATTACTTGTTGCTTGTTCCACTAACGTTCCGATAATATCATCTGCTTCATACCCTGCTAGCTCAAAAATTGGAATGTTTAAGGCTTCTACAACTTCTTTAGCGCGAGGCAACTGATCATGTAATTCTTCCGGCCCGACTGCTCTTTGGGCTTTATAGGCAGTGTACTCTTGGTGTCTAAAAGTTGGTTCCCTAGTGTCAAAGGCAACCGCGATATAATCTGGTTTGATATCTGCAATGGAACGTAAAAGCATACTGGTAAAGCCGAAAACAGCGTTTACCAGCTCACCTTTCGAAGTTGTCAGAGGTGGTAGGGCGTGATATGCGCGATGAAAAACTGCATGACCGTCAATTAGAACTAATTTTTTCATTTGGTACTGGGATTTTACCTTAAATTGGTTTATTTTGTAAATGAAAGCAGGGATTGTTTACTCTGTCTTTTCGTTCTCGGGCTCGCTCATCTGCTCTTTTACCTGGTGGAGTTTTTCGCCTCGCTCAACAATTTCTTCAAATTCGTCTCCTTCGAGGGTTTCTTTTTGGAGTAGTTCGTTTGCGACTAAATCAAGCTTTTCTTTATTTTCTTTAATAATTTTCTTTGCCTTGCCAAAGCAGCCGTTAATAATTTCGCCAACTTCACTGTCAACCTTTGATGCAAGGCTTTCGGACATAGGTTTTGGATCGCCTAATTCGCGAGCAAGCCAAGGGTTTTCTCCCCGGACGCCTGTTGCCTGGGGCCCAAGCTCACCCATCCCAAATTCAGTCACCATCCTTCGAGCAATATCCGTCGCTTGCTGAATATCAGAAGCGGCGCCAACAGTAAACTCATTGAATTCAATTTCCTCTGCGGCCCGACCTCCAAGAAGGGAGGTAATTGTCTCCAGAAGCCTTGTTTTCGTTTCATTGTAGCGATCAGTTGAAGGTGGGATAATGGTATGCCCACCTGTCATTCCTCTAGCAACAATGGAAATACGATGAACTGGATCCATATGAGGTAGCATTTTTGTGACAAGCGCATGGCCAGCTTCATGATAAGCTGTTATTTTCTTTTCCTCTTCGCTTGTTATTCTCTTTCGCTCAGGTCCAAGTTGAACTTTTATCGCCGCTTCCTCTAAATCTTTGTTATCTATCTCTTTCTTATTTCGTCTTGCCGCTATAATAGCCGCTTCATTAATCATGTTTTCGAGATCGGCGCCAGAGAAACCAACTGTTCTTTTAGCCAGTTTTTCAATCTCAACATCGCTTGCTAGTGGTTTGTTGCGGGAGTGAATTTTGATAATTGCTTTCCTACCTTCAATATCAGGTAAATCCAAGGAAATTCGTCGGTCAAACCTACCGGGTCGCACTAGTGCGGGGTCAAGCATATCTGGTCGGTTTGTAGCGGCTAGAACTATTACATTGTCGTTTTGCTCGAATCCATCCATTTCGGTGAGGATCTGATTCAGAGTTTGTTCTCGTTCATCGTGCCCTCCTCCAATACCCAAACCCCGCTGCCGTCCAATCGAATCTATTTCATCGATGAAGATAATTGAAGGTGCATTCTTTTTTGCGTTTTCGAAAAGATCTCGCGCACGACTAGCCCCCACCCCAACAAGCATTTCCATAAATTCGCTACCGGCAATCGAGAAAAACGGAACCTCTGCCTCCCCTGCGACTGCACGAGCCAAAAGAGTTTTACCAACACCAGCGGGTCCAACCAAGAGAACCCCTTTAGGGATTTTTGCCCCTAGAGCTCTGAATTTCTCGGGGTGCTTCAAAAATTCCACGACCTCTCGCAGTTCCGTCTTTGCTTCATCAACACCAGCAACATCAGTGAATTTGATCCCGGGTTTGTCTTTATTAAAAACACGGGCACGGCTTCGGGAAAAAGAAAGGAGATTGTCCCCAGTTGTTCTTGCTTGTCGAAGGAAAAAGTAGAAAAATCCAACAATTAGTAGAACAGGCACGAATACCTCCAGCAAACCCAATATTGTCTGGGTCGTGTCATTGTTTACGACTCTCCAAGTAACACTCGTTGGGTTGATGTCAGAATTTTTTAGAATTTCATCGAAGCTGACGGTGCTTTCTTTTGATGTTTTTACGCTAGTACCATCTTTCAAATTAGCAGTTATATTATTGCCGTCGACAACTACATCTTTTACTTTTTTATCCTTAATCAAGGCTATAATATCTGTGATATTCTTTTGTTCTGGGTTTTTTTGAGGCTGCAAAAAGGTGAAAAACAGGAAAGTAGCAACCAAAGCTAAAATGACGTAGAGAGCAATTGTCCTAAATATATTCGTGTTTCTGTTACGCTTTTTTAAAGTTTCCATTTTTTAGCTTCTCCCCAGTAAAGTGGAATTGTACCATTTAGATCGTAGGTCGACAAGAGGCTTAGGAGAGATTAAAGAAGTTTCATGGCTTCCTTCACTAATTTAAGGGTACTCTTAGCCTCGATTGCAACCTTTTTATTTCCTCTATCCAATATATCTTCAACTAAATTGGTTTGCTTTTCTAATTCTGCTCGACGTTTTCTGATTGGGGAGAGAAATTCATTTAATACCTTAGCGAGATACTCCTTTACCTCTATATCCCCCACGGTACCTTTTTGATATCTCTCTTTTAATTCTGCCGTTTGCTTTTTATCTTTTTCAGAACCAAAGGCATCTAGATAAATGAAGACGGGGTTGCCTTCGATATGCCCTGGGTCTGTTGGGTGAATGCGAGTAGGATCTGTATACATTTTCATCACTTTTTCTTTTTCTGTCTTCTCATCGTCCGATAGAAAAATCGCGTTATTTAAGCTCTTACTCATCTTCTGTTTCCCATCTATTCCGGGTAAGACACTAAAATCTTTTGGAACTAATGCCTCTGGCAGTGGGAAAACTTCTCCATACCTTGAGTTGAATTCTCTAGCTATTTCTCTCGTTAACTCTACATGAGCTTCTTGATCTTTACCGACAGGAACAAGATTTGATCTGACCAACAAAATATCAGCAGCCATCAAAACTGGATAAGAAAGCAATCCCAGGGAAGGATTTTCTATCTTTAGGTCTCTCATAACGTCCTTAAGGGTTGGCATTCTCTCTAGCCTTGATTTTGAAACCAGCATTGAGAAAATAGTTGCTAATTCCCCTACTTCTGGGTTTGCGCTTTGGAGAAAAAAAGTTACTTTGTCAGGGTCTAAATCAACCGAGAGTTGATCCAGAATTAGATCTCTGACATTCTCCTTGAAATTTGAAGTATCTGTTTTGGTAGTCAGTGCGTGTAAATCGGCCACAAGAAGATAAACTTCATATTCATCCTGAAGCTTTATACGATTTTTGAGTGAGCCGACATAGTGGCCCAGATGCAATTTCCCAGTCGGGCGGTCGCCGGTTAGAATTCTTTTTTTCATGCGATGAAAGTATACCAAAAAGCCGCCTATTTGACGAGTCTAATCAAGTGCTCAATAATAAGATTATGAGAGTCCTTGGGATAATTGGGATTTTGATAGCAACTTTAATTATTGCTCTTATTGCAACGAAAGAATTTACTTCTTTTGGCAAAGGTAGTAATCCCAAACAGACTGTAAACAATGCAGCCGCTGTTAAAAATAATGCTAATCTATCCGCTCTCGCGACAAAATTAAATATCTATTTTGCTGAGAACGGCCGCTATCCAGATAGTTTATCCCAGGTAGATTCTTATGGTTTGGATTTAAATGCGTTTGAATATGAAATCTGCAACCCAACCAAGGCTTTTATTAAATCTAGCTCCAGCTCGCTACTACTTAACAATGGGACCTCAATTTCTGGTGGTTCCAGTGGTTGTTGAAAAAAAAAAGGGGGGGGTAAAATCTGAAAGATTTTACCCCCACTGAAAACTAGTTCTCTGATCCTTCCCATACAGCTCTTTTCCAGTTGCTTTATCTACCCAACTTCCCCCACTCCTTCCCCTACACTCAGTGCA
>Ga0209777_10003247_pt1 | contig 20360 bp, 19 predicted proteins | sample FrelakmetHBP12HB_FD_187147 | JGI IMG/M metagenome (GOLD analysis project Ga0209777, IMG submission 187147) | Freshwater lake sediment microbial communities from the University of Notre Dame, USA, for methane emissions studies -HBP12 HB (SPAdes)... | ecosystem: Environmental > Aquatic >...
TTTTTTTGCGAGTTCTTTTCTATGTTCATTTTCTCGGTGCATATTTCTTTGTTCTAATCGCTTCAATGCTCTGAAGATTCCCATTCTCTCAAGATTTTAACTATGATAATATTTAAATTTATGTTGTTAATATCACAACTTGACCTATTGTCAACGATTAGCACAAAACATTCGTTAAAACCGTGTGAATGCTCACTAAATATTTGTTTCTAAGGATTTTCCTATTTTTCGTATAATTTATATCCTTGTTTTATGTTTCCGGTATATTGTTAACATAAAGGGAGATTTAAATGGAAGTAGGATTAATTACGTTAGGCGTTGGTTTATTGATAGCTTCTTTTGAGATACAATTCCGTTATTTAGAAACAGCAAAAAAGTATTACGAACAAGTTTTAAATAAAATTTCAATAGATTTAGATGAATTACTTAAAGAAAGACATACAGTTACGAGCCCAACTGACCCACAACTAAATAAATTTTTTAGTAAATTAAATAATTTATTAGTTAGATTTACATCAGAGAAAGATAATGCTAATTTTCCAAATAATTTATTTATAGGATTTATAAGTATGGGAGTTTATGTAATTATTCTTGGCATATTTTATGATTTTATATTAGGTATTTGGAATTTACCACCATCAGCAACCGGTACACAACCAGGGTTTTTTATGATAATCATCCTTTTCTTTATAGCTTTTCTAATTAGTTCGCCTATTATAAAAGGATTAATATCACTTAGGAGAATAACAAACATATCATAATAGATATTTATGGAGTTAACTCATTCTTAGTATTGGAATGTCTGGGATATCAGGAAAAGGAATATTTGGTTGAATTATAAAAAAAGAAAAAAAGAAAGAGAAGAACTGATGTCTAAACGGAGACTGCGTGTTTTTTTGTGATCTATCTCTGTTTTTCTCTCCTGTTGATAGGGTCGAGTTCGGACAGGCCCATTTCTCCCTTATTTTTTCTTTGCTTCTACCTGGATATCTTCTTTGATGTTCGCAAGACGTTTCGCAAGATCGATGTTATGAGTAATATCGCTGGATGCGTTGATCACGAGTTTGGCACTATCAGGAGAACCACCACCATGCATGCACCCGGGGACGCCGCTACCGATGGTTAGCCATTCAATTAATCGAGCGATCTTTGCTCGCGTTTCACCAGAGCAATTTGCTTGAAGATATTTCTTCAGGAGTTTTCCGTATCGTGGGTCATTGATATCCTTACAAGACGGTAAACAGCCGGTTTCTGCGATGCCACCAGCAATGTCCTGTGCTATTCGTTTTGTTTCATATGGCAGGGTTGCGACATGAACTTTATTGACGTTAGATAGCAATGTGTTCGGGATCCAAACACCGGATGGATGTTTTACGCCCAATACGCCAGCTGCAACGCCGATGCCAAACGTGGTTTCATTGTTGATGATCATCTGCGTGAGTTTCTCCCGAAATACTTTTTCAGAAAGTCCATTTGCCCGTGCCATGAGTGCTGCTGCACCAACCATCACGTCCCCCTGGCCTGCAACACAACCTCCTATCGCCGCGCGATATGGTGCGATGAAGTTCATGACTGCCTTTTGAGAATACGTATACTCACCGCACATAAACACCCGTTCTTTCGGAATAAACACATTCTCAAAGAGTAAGTAAGACTGGGTGATACCACCGCTATCAACAGGGGCATCAAAACCTTCTTCGTGATCTCGGGTATCGTTTGGTCGTCGTGTTTCGATAACGGTCAGGTTCTCAACATCTCGTGGGATGACAAATGAAATCGCGTAGTTTTTATCCTCTTCTTTATATCCGGTTCCAGGCATAACAAGGATTTCGTTTGCCGCTGCGACACCACAGATCATGACTTTAGCACCACGAACGATGATTCCGTCCTTTCTTTTTTCGACGACCCAGAGACTCATGTCAGGGTCGCATTGTTGGGAAGGTGATTTTGACCGGTCTCCTTTCGCATCAGTGAGAGCACCAGCAAGAGTGATGTCCCGTTCCTGGGCATCTTTGAGCCAAATCTGAATTCTCTTATGATATTCAGTGCCCATCTCCTGGTCAATGTCGTACGTTGTCGGCCACATTGCATTAATCGCATTGAACCCAACACATCGACCACCGGTGCATGTACCGGTAAGGTTGAACATTAACCGCTTCATGCGGACATTTGCGATCATATCCTCAGGTCCTTGAATAATGGAAAGATAGCGTGATATTGTTTCACCGGTGAAATGGGAGGTCGTTGTGAGAATATCCTTATATTCTGATTTCCGTGCAGCATCAAAGATTTGTGCATGACCCTCTATCGATCGTTTTGTCGCAGGGTGCGTTGTTACGTCTTTTATGAGTTCCCCGAATTTGTAAATATTTGGCCGCATCATTCGAAGACTTTCTTTATACTCTTTTGATGTTTTCATATATTATTTCTCCGTATAGGTGAACTCCCATTGGCACCAGAGGTTTTTAGGATGTATGTCTGGTGGACAGACTGTACACTTCACAACAATGTCCGGGTTAAATTCTTTTGCAAATGCTTTCAGAAACCCAAAACGAACCGGTTTACAACCAAACTCTTTCAGGTTTTTGTTTGCTCGTGTGTTTTGAACGCGACAGCGGACATTCCAAATTACTGCATGGTCTTTTTTTATTGTGATTTCTTTATCTTCAAGGTCGAGTGCCCAGGTGGTGTACTGCAATGCGTTCATCATCGAAGGAATATCGGTCCCGGTGATACCAAGAAATTCTTTAAGTTTTCGCGCCTCAATTTTTCCCATCACTGCCCAGACCTGTACATCAATCTTTGTTGCAACCTCTGTCCCATAGAGTTTCTCGATTCCAAGGAAATATAATCCATCAGCAGCCCAAAGGTTTCGAAGCTGCATAAAAATGTAATCAGATATTTTTTCTTTCGGAAGCTGAGAGATAAGATTTACATCATCTTTTCTACTCATAACTATCACTTTTTAGAGATCTGCTCAGAATATGAGCTTGCATTCAAGACAAAGAAATGAAAGGGGTTATCCTAGCTTTCCTTTAATCGCACTGGTCAACTTCGGTAGAATCTCGTAGAGATCCCCGACAATTCCGTAGTCAGCGGATTTAAAGATTAACGCTTCCGGATCTTTGTTGATTGCGACGATGACGCCGGAGTCACGCATCCCTGCGATATGCTGGATCTGACCAGATATCCCACAGGCGACATAGAGCTTTGGTTTTACCTTATGGCCAGATAATCCGATCCAGTGGTCCTCAGACAGCCATTTCAGGTCTGCAGCAATAGGACGAGAGCATCCAACGGTTCTACCTTTGAGGACGTCCGCAAGCTCACTGACCAATTTGATATCTTCCTTCTTTTTGAATCCTCTGCCGCAGGAGACAATGATTTGGGCATCCTCAACGTTTACTCCCTCGGATTTCATCTCCTGGACTTTCAGGATTTTAGACGGGGAATGTTCTCCATCGATTTTCTTTTTAATGGTTACTCCTCTATGATGCGGGTTCTTTGGTAAGGGGTTGAACACCTTCGAAGGAATCGTGATAATCTGTGGAGGTGCTGTGAACTGTTCAACAGCGATGGCATTTCCGCTGTAAACAATCCGTTCTGTGGTAAGTTTCTTCTCATGAAAGTATATTTTTGTGCAATCCGTAACGCAGCCAGCATCAATCTTTGCTGCAAGACGCGCAGCAAGTTCTTTGCCGTTTTTATTCGAACCAATAAGTACAATCTCACTGTGGTGTTCCTTCATGATATTTTGGAGGATGCTTGTGTACTCCTCTGCTTTGAACTGAGGCTGTGATGTCTCCACAATAATCACCAGATCAGCACCATGCTCAAGGTACTCTACTGCATGCTCCTCATGTCCGATGGTAACTGCGATGACTTTTTTATGTAACTCCTTAGCAAGCTCACTTCCTTTATTGAGTAACTCTAAGGTCAGCTTCTTATCGTCAGAATAGACTAGTACCATGATAATCACCTCAACACTCCAACTTTTACTAGTTCGTCAACAAGTTTTCCCACTGATCGATCGAGGTCATCTTGATAGATGAGGTTCTTTCGCTCCATCGGAATCCCTTTGAGGTCCGTGGTCTGTACCTTCGGCACTAGTGCTTCCTTTGTCACATCGGTCACAGCCCATTCATGAATCGGTTTACTTGATGATGCGAGGATTGCCATAAGACTGGGAAGTCGTGGTTGATTACTTTCTTTTGTCACAGTAATCAACACGGGAAACGGGGATTCAATGGTGACTGCTTTCTCACCAAGGTTCCTTTCTGCAACCACTTTATTTTGTTCCACAGTGACCTGTTGCGCATAGGTTATCTGCGGGATATTTAGCAGACCAGCAATACGTGGCCCCATTTGACCTGAGAACATATCAATGGATGCCTCACCACAGAAGATGATATCATAATTTCCAATTTTTTGAATTGCACCAGCTAAGAGATGAGCGATCACATAGTAATCAGCATGTTCCGGTGGAGAGATTAAAACGCCTTCGTCTGCACCCATAGCAAGGAGCTCTTTCATCCGTTCCTTTGCATCAGGTGCACCGACGGTAAGAATCGTGATTTTTCCACCGTGTTTTTCTTTACTCTTGATCGCTTCTTCTAGTGCATTTTTATCCATGTCACTAATTTTCTGAGGCACACCAACAAGAATCGGTTTTTTCGTTGATGAGTCAACCTTTATCTCTGCGACATCAACCACTTGTTTCGCACACACGATGATGTTCATTTCAGCACTCCTTTCTTTTGTTTTTCCAGCTCTCGTAAATCCTTTCTTTTAATTTTTCCACTCTGCGTCTTTGGAAGCTCGGTGACAAACTCGATTTCCCTCGGATATTTATATGGTGCGGCAACCTTCTTCGTATGTTCTTGGATGTCTTTTACCATGGTTTCTGATGCGTTCTTCCTATCACGGAGCACAACATATGCCTTGATGATAGTCCCTCGCATCGGATCAGGGCTTGCGACCACAGCGCACTCCAACACCTCCGGATGGGAGATGATCGCTGATTCGACTTCGAACGGTGAGATCCGATACCCACTCGTCTTGATCAGGTCATCGTTCCTCCCGCTGAACCAATAGTACCCCTCTTCATCCTGATGGAGGACATCACCGCTGAGGAACCAGTCGCCGTTGAAGCTTTCTTTTGTTTTTTCTGGTTTGTTCCAATATTCTTTGAAAAGCCCGGGATCTGTTTTCTTCACTGCAAGAACGCCTGTTTCACCAACAGGGACCGGTTTTCCGTTTTCGTCTACCAGTGCGCAGATATGACCGGGTTGTGGTTTTCCACAGGATCCTAGTTTAATTTTCATGCCTCGTAGGTTAGAAAGATACACCATCACCTCGGTCATGCCTATTCCATCATGAGCATCTAACCCGAACCGTCGTTTCCATTCTTTGATTACCTCAGGGTTCAAGGGTTCACCAGCGGATATACAATGACGTAACGATGAGAGATCGTAGGTTTTCTCCGCGTCTTTTATCGTCAGAAACATCCGATATGCAGTCGGAACAGACGCGAGGTTCGTTACCCGATATTTCTCTATAAGTTCAAACCAATGCACCGGGTCGAACTTCCCGTCATAGACAAGCGTGGATATCCCCCAACGCCAAGTATATAAAAACCCATTCCCCAACGGATAAATCCAATTGAGGTCACCGGTATGAGCAACGATATCGGTTTCCAATGCATTCTGCCAGGAGATCACACTGGGGTCGTTTCCTGGTACCCATCGATGCAGATGCACCGCGCCTTTAGGGTTACCGGTAGTGCCTGAAGTGTAACAGAAGAATGCGATGTCTGTGCTCTTTGTTGGCTCTAAATCAAGATAAATGGAGGATCCTTTCATAAGGTCGTCATAGGAAAGTTCTGTTGGTTGTGCGTCCCCAACGACGATAATATGTTCCAAGGTCTTGCAGTTCTTTTTGATCGCATGAACCTCTTTGACAAACTTAGGGGTAGTAATCACTGCTTTTGCGCTACTGTCATTAATCCGGTACTCGATTTCATGCTCCCGGAACATGACGCTGGAAGGAATCGGCACCGCACCGATCTTCACACCACCAAGAAACGATATCTGAAATGCTGGGATATTCGGGAGACGAATCAAAAACCGATCGCCTTTTTTAAAACCCAGTTTTTTTAATGTATTCCCAAACTTGTTCGAAAGGTTCTTCAGATCCCCAAACGTATACTTCGCGGTTTCACCAGCAGCGTTCTCCCAGTAGAGTGCCACCTTGTTGCGGTTCTTTGAAACTGCATGTTTATCAACAACATCTGCACCGATATTGTATTTCTTTGGGATGTCCCATTTCCACGCTTTATATGTTTTCTCGTATTCAAACTCCCCCATTTCTTTTCACCTACATGAATGCATTATTGATTATGAGTAACTAGGATATCATCCGAGGAGATTTGCGGAGATCACCATGCGTTGCACTTCAGAGGTCCCCTCATAAATCTCTGTGATCTTTGCATCTCTGAATAATCGTTCTACCGTGTATTCTTTCGTATACCCGTACCCACCATGTATTTGTAATGCCTTAATTACAGCCTCCATCGCGGTTTCTGAGGCGAACAGTTTTGCCATCGCTGCTTCTTTAGAGAATCGTTCTCCTTTATCTTTCATATAGCCTGCGCTGTAGACCAGGTATCGAGCTGCCTCTATTCGTGTTGCCATATCCGCGATCATCCATTGGATCGCCTGGAATTTTGCGATGGGTTTACCGAACTGCTCCCGTTGTTTCGAATAGGCGATGCTTTCATCAAGTGCTGCCTGTGCGATACCAACCGCTTGGGCAGCAATCCCAATTCGTCCGCCGTCAAGTGTGCTTAATGCAATCTTGAACCCGTCGCCTTCTTTGCCTAAAAGATTCTCCTTAGGAACCTCCATGTTTTCAAAGAGAAGCTCAGAGGTTTGTGACGCGTTAATTCCAAGTTTATCAAAAATGCTGCCGACCTTGTACCCTTTAAATGTGTTTTCAATAATGAATGCGCTCAGTCCCTTGGTTCCCACGTTTTTATCGGTTACCGCAAACACAATGATGATCCCTGCTTTCGGACCGCTGGTGATAAACGTCTTGTCCCCGTTGATAATGTAATGATGACCTTTTAAAACCGCAGACGTTTTCATCGCACCAAGATCAGAACCTGCGTTTGGTTCGGTCCCTGCGAACGCGCCGATTTTTTCTCCTTTTGCAAGAATCGGCAAGTATTTCTTTTTTTGTTCTTCGGATCCATATTTCATGATAGGCCCGGCGGCAAGCGAGTTGTGAACTGAGGTGATCACACCTGTAGAGGCACATTTCCGTGATATTTCTTCGACGACAGTTACATAGCTTATGGTATCAAGACCAGCTCCACCATATTGTTGTGGGATAATAATGCCGAGTAATCCTAGTTTTGCCATTTTTTCAAGGGTTTTTGTTGGATACTCCCCTGTTTTATCTAGTTCAGCGGCGAGTGGTGCAATCTCTTTTTCTGCGAATTCCCGTACCATGTTTCGAATCATTTTCTGCTGTTCGTTAAGTTCGAGTTTCATGGGGGTTGGAATCAAATCATCAAACATAAAGGTTTCTGTTAATATCCTTAGAGCGTATCCTATAAAAAGATGGTTTTTGTAAAAGAAAGAAATATAATACGGATAGAGGTTAAAGAAATTCGCTATGTCCTTAAAAAAAGGCTTTATTCATGTATATACGGGTAATGGAAAGGGAAAAACAACCGCTGCAATTGGGTTAGGTATACGAGCGACCGGGGAGGGTCTGAAGGTCATAATGATTCAATTTATGAAAGGACGACGGTACAGTGAACTTGATACGTTACAACATTTAAAAAATTTCACGGTGGTGCAGTTTGGCCGTGATGAATTTGTCTCCAGAGAGAAACCTGAACAGGTCGATGTTGATCTCGCGCGAAAAGGATTTGCGTATGCAAGAGAAATCATACAGAAAGGCGGATATGACCTTCTTATTCTTGATGAGATTAATGTTGCTGTTGATTTTCATCTCATCGCTTTAAAGGATGTTATTGAATTACTTGAAAATAAACCAGAAACCATGGAGTTGGTATTAACCGGTCGTTATGCATGCCCAGAGATCATCAAACACGCTGACATCGTGAGCGAAATACTTGAAATCAAACATCCCTACCAAAAGGGAGTACAGAGTAGAAAAGGTATCGACTGGTAAGATGTAGGGCGAGGCGTATCATGGTTGAAAAAGAAACAATCAAGAATATACGAGAGAAACGAGCAGACTGGGAGAAACAAAAATATTCCAAGGCGATTCAAGAAAACCCTGAAAGGAAACCGAAATTCAAGAATCTCTCTGATATTGAAATTAAAAATCTGTATACGCCGGTAGATATCGCAGATCTTAGGTATCTAAAGGATGTTGGGTTCCCTGGAGAGGAACCGTTTCTTCGAGGCGTGCACCCGAACCTATATCGAGGGCGTCTCTGGACAATGCGTCAGTTTGCTGGGTTTGGCAGCGCAGAAGAGACAAATAAGCGGTATCACTATCTCTTGGAACATGGTGAAACCGGGTTGAGTGTCGCGTTTGATTATCCGACGCTCTATGGGTACGACACAGATCATCCGCTTGCACGAGGTGAGTTTGGGAAATGCGGTGTCGCGATTTCATCATTACGGGATATGGAGTTTCTCTTTCATGGGATTCCGTTAGATAAAATTACGACTTCGATGACGATCAACGGTCCTGCTGCGATCGTATGGGCGATGTATATTGCAAACGCTGAGAATCAGGGGATCAAGAAAGATACGATCGGTGGAACCATCCAAAATGATATCCTTAAGGAGTATATTGCGCAGAAATCATACATCTTCCCTCCAGAGCCATCCATGCGGTTGATTGTTGATACCTTTGAATATGGTTTTAAAAACGTGCCAAAATGGAATACGATCAGCATCAGTGGGTACCATATCAGAGAAGCTGGGTCGACTGCGGTTCAGGAGCTCGCATTTACCTTAGGAGACGGGATTGAATATGTCAAAGCTGCGATGGAACGAGGTCTTTCTATTGATGATTTTGCGCCACGGCTAAGTTTCTTTTTCAACGCACACAATGATTTCTTTGAGGAGATAGCCAAATATCGAGCTGCCCGCAAGATTTGGGCACAGGAGATGAAAAAACTTGGTGCGAAAAAACCACGGTCATTATGGATGCGGTTTCATACTCAAACAGCAGGGTGTTCTCTTACTGCACAACAACCAGAAATGAATATTGTTCGAGTGACGATGCAAGCACTCGCCGCTGTCTTAGGCGGCACACAGTCGTTACATACCAACTCCATGGATGAAGCTCTTGCGTTACCCTCAGAGAAAGCGGTGAGGATCGCGCTACGAACCCAGCAGATCATCGCGGAAGAAAGTGGCGTTACCGATACCGTCGACCCTCTCGGCGGCTCCTATTATATCGAATGGTTAACATCGAAGATGGAGGAGGAAACCTACAAGTATTTCGATAAGGTCGAGCGCCTCGGTGGAGTGATCCCCGCGATTGAAAAAGGATTTTTCCAACGGGAGATCGCTGAAAGTGCGTATCGGTATCAAAAGGAGACCGATGAGAACAAGCGGATTATTGTCGGGGTGAACCGCTACAAACTCGATGAAGAAACTTCGATTCCGATTCTGAAGATGGATGAGAAAGGCGAGGAACGACAGATAAACCGGTTGAAGAAACTTCGTACAGAGCGAGATGCAATAAAGGTTCAGAAATATCTCCAGCGGCTACGGAAAGCAGCAGAAGGAGACGAAAATCTTATGCCGTTTATACTGGATTGTATCCATAGTTATGCAACATTGGGGGAAACATGCGATGTCCTACGAGAGGTGTTTGGAGAGTATAAAGAACAAGCGATTTATTGAGGAGGAATAATCATGGTAAAAAAAATTAGGGTATTGGTTGCAAAACCTGGTCTTGATGGTCATGATCGTGGTGCGAAGATTGTTGCTCGTGCGCTCCGGGATGCTGGTATGGAAGTAGTATATACAGGTCTACATCAGACTGCAGAACAGATTGTGAACACCGCTATTCAGGAAGATGTTGATGTGGTGGGATTGAGTTTATTGTCTGGTGCGCATATGACGTTGTTCATCGATGTTGCCCTGCTGTTAAAAGAAAAGCAGATGGATGATGTGTTGGTTGTTGGTGGCGGTATTATTCCTCAGGAGGATATTCCCGGGTTGAAGAAGGCGGGGATCTCTGAGGTTTTTGGACCAGGGACGCCGGTTGAGGATATTGTGAGCTATATCAAAAAGAACGTGAAACGATGAACAATCTTTCCACGAAGGTTATTGCGGGTGATCCGCGGTCGATTGCTCGACTGATAACTCTAGTTGAGAACGATGAACCCGAGGCTGTTGAAGTAATGCAACAGATTCACCGGTATACGGGTCAGGCCCAGATCATTGGAGTCACTGGCGTCATGGGGAGTGGGAAAAGCTCCTTGATTTTTGAACTTGCCTTGGCGTATCGAGCAGAAGGAAAAAAGGTTGGGATCATCGCGATTGATCCCACAAGTCCGTTCAGTGGCGGTGCTCTTCTCGGAGATCGTATCAGAATGACGGATCTCTCAACCGACAGCGGCGTTTTTATCCGTAGTATGGGGACGAGAGGGATGATGGGAGGGTTAACGAGTTCTCTGTACGATGTTGTGGAAATTCTTGATGCAGCAGGAATGAATGTTATCCTCATTGAAACCGTTGGTGTTGGACAAGATGAAGTCGATATCGTGAAGATTGCTGATACCACTCTTGTCGTTCTCATCCCCGGGCTTGGTGATTCGGTTCAGACGATTAAGGCAGGTCTCATGGAGATAGCAGATATCTTTGTGGTCAATAAAGCAGATAAACCTGGTGTAGAACAGACAATTGCGGAACTCGAATCCATGCTTGATCTCGTAGGCCATACTGAGTATAGAACACCTATTGTTGCGACTTCGGTAAAGGAAAAAAAAGGAATCCAGCTGCTTATTTCTAAGATTGCCGAACATCAAGAATACCTGAAAAAAAGCAAGACATTTGACACGCGGAGACGACAACGGTACGAAGCAGAGCTCATTGAAATCATACGGAAACGACTCATGAGCTTTATCTTTGATGAAAAAAAACTAAAAAAAACAGTGGATTGTTGCATTGATCGAATTTCTAAAAAAGAGCTTGACCCCTATACTGCTGCTGATGAAATTTTAGGAAAAATTCTAAAGTAATTTGGAATATGTTGAGGAGAATTTCTTTTTGCTTCAGAGGGGATATTGTCGGATGATTAACTGTAGTTTGTTGAAAGAAGCTCCAGATTGAATACTTTAGAATTCCCTACAAGTTTCACGATGTTTCCTGCTGCTGGCGCGTAGTAACATTGCGCGAATCCACCTAAGAGTGTAACATTATATGCTACATAGGTTCCTGCAGGGACGCTAATATTTTCGGTGTTTAGGCAGGAAAACGCATCTGGGGTGCCAGATATTGGAAACACATTTCCATACCCAAGTGTGGTTAATGTTTTTTCAATATCAATGATAGGGAGGAGTGCGGAGATTTCTGGGGGTAAGAATTCTTTACCAAATAGTTTAGCAATCTTGTTAATGAAATTAAGGAGGTTAAGATAGATGGATTGAATATTTCCATTTAATGTGATATTTGTTGATGTTAAGTTCCAAGAAGTTCCGGTGTTTAAGGGAAACGTCAGCATGGACAAAGGCGTGTCAAAGGTTGTCCTTAAGTTCATGGTGATCTTTGCTGAAAATTTTTGAAGAAAACGAGGTAACGGAATATATGGTTGTTTGATTTGGATTGAGAATTTTTCCCTTTTAAAACCAGCGGATATATCCTTTATTCCCAAGGTAGATTTATCTATGAGTACGTTCCCTGAGACATCAAGTTTTGAAAAGGTTAATGAAAGGTTTACAGGACCGTTACCTGTATCAACGTTTACTGTAAATTGTCCGCTTAACGCTGTTTTATATTCCAACGTATAGATATCCCCTGTAGTGCTGATAACGGTTAGTGGTATTTCTGCTATCGATAGATGCAGATTAATTGAATTGCCTTCTGGTGGATATACTATTGAGATGTCATCGATTTTGTATATCCATTTATCACCGATTTTCCATACAGGGGCATCAACGTTGTATAATGTCGGCATTGTTTCTGTTGATGTTTTACTTTCTATTTGTTGTGGAGGTTTTGCTACTGCGAAAAATGTAGTCATTAACATTATACATATTAATATTCCAATAAATTTCGTTTTCATACCTTTCACTCAGTAGTTTTTTCTTATAAGGAATTCTTTTATAAAGGTTTCTTTTATAATATAGAGAAGTTTTTATTGTTTTTCTGCTGATTATTTTCCTTTAAACAGGGGTTTTCTTTTTTCCAGGAACGCAGTCATTCCTTCTTTTTGGTCTTCTGTGGAGAAGCTTGAGGAGAAATAAGAGATCTCAAGTGCGCATGCGGAAGGAAGATCTATGTTACTTCCTTTATTGACCAGTGCTTTGATAAACGCGGTCTGAATGACGGATTTCTCTGCGATTTTTTGTGCGAGTTTAGCTGTTTCCTCCATGAGTTTCTCATGGTCGACAACCTTGTTTATCAGGCCGATACGCCATGCTTCTTGTGCATCGATTGTATCACCGGTGAGAAGGAGCTCTTTTGCCTTTATGTTCCCTACGAGTCTTGGCAGTCGTTGTGTCCCTCCGAATCCTGGGTGAATCCCGAGATTAATTTCCGGTTGGCTTATCTTTGCATTCGTGGAGGCAAGGACAATGTCACAGGCCATCATCATCTCACAGCCACCTCCTAGGGCGTACCCGTTGACAGCGGCGATGTAGGGGAGACGTGAGTTTTCTATGTTCTGCAGAAGCCGATGTCCAAGCGTTGCGAACTCTTTTGCCTGTAACGTGTTCATCTCCTGCATTTGTTTGATGTCTGCGCCTGCGATGAACGCTTTTTCTTTTCCCGTGAGTATTGCCACGTGGATGGTAAGGTCGTGTTCCAGCTCTTCCACTGCTTTTCTAAGTTCTTCTAAGGTCTCTTTGTCTAACGCATTAAGGACTTGCGGCCGGTTTATGAAGATGGTTGCGACCGTGTTTTTCTTTTCAACAATGATGTTTTTATAACTCATATGTTCTCACCTTGGGGGATAATCGTAGAATCCTTTCCCGGTTTTCCGTCCGAGGTACCCGGCTTGCACCATTTTTTTTAGCAGCGGGCAGGGGCGGTACTTTGAATCATTAAACCCATCATATAGGACATTCAGGATATTTAAGCTGACATCAAGCCCTATCAGATCAGCGAGTTCCAGGGGGCCCATAGGATGATTCATCCCCAGCTTCATCACACTATCGATGGACTGTACGGTGCCGGTTCCATCCTGCAGACAGAACATCGCTTCATTAATCATGGCGAACAGCACTCGATTTGATATAAATCCGGGTCCGTCGTTGGCTTCTATGGGGATTTTTTCCATTTTCTCAGCAAGGTGTTTGATGGTGGTTGTAGTCTCTGTGGATGTGCGTAATCCACGGATGACCTCAACAAGTTTCATTAAAGGAACCGGGTTCATGAAATGCATCCCGATGAATAGTTCCGGTCGCTTTGTTGCTGAGGCAAGATCCGTGATAGGGATCGTGGATGTGTTGGAAGCAAAAATGGTTTCTTTCTTACAGATTCCATCGAGTTTCTGGAAAACATCTTTTTTCATCTTCACTTCTTCGAGGATTGCTTCGATGATTAAATCAGCGTCTTTCATGTCTTCTAATTTTGTTGTTCCATGGATTTTTCCAAGGATGTTTTTTTTGTCATCTGGAGTCATTTTTCCTTTTTCAACGGATTTATCTATGAACTTCTCAATAGAACCAAGTCCTTTCTTCACGTATTCTTCTTTTATATCATGAAGAAGAACCTCGAATCCTGCTTTTGCAGCAACCAATGCGATCCCATGACCCATGGTTCCCGCGCCAACAATTCCTATTTTTTTTATGGTCATTTGTTATCCTCCTACCGTTCGACAATCATAGATACTGCATGGCCACCACCAAGACAGATGGTGGCTAGACCCCGGTGTTTCTTATAGTGTTTCATCGAATGAAGTAATGTTACGAGTATACGAGACCCGCTGCTGCCGATAGGGTGACCAATGGCGATTGCGCCGCCATGAACATTGAACTTCTCCTTAGGAATGCCTATCTCTTTGATGAGTGCTGCGGAAGCAGAGGAGAACGCTTCGTTATGCTCCACGAGATCAATATCGTCGATCGTGAGTTTCATCTTTTTAAACAGATTCTTGAGTCCAGGAATCGGCGCTTCCATCACATACTCTGGTTTTACTCCGGTGGTGTCATATCCTTTGATAGTCGCGAGTATCTCAAGGTTTTCTTTTTTTGCTTTCTCTTTGTTCATCACGATCACTGCTGATGCGCCATCGGTAATCTGCGAGGCGTTTCCCGCGGTAATGACGCCTCCTTCTTTGAAGAATGGTTTTAACGCTCCAAGGCTCTCCATAGTGGTATCCTTGCGGATGCCTTCATCATATGCAAAAATAATCGGATCGCCTTTCTTTTGTTTAATCTCCACTGGGACTATTTCGTCTTTGAATTTTCCGGTTTCCGTTGCTTTGGCTGCTTTCTGATGACTTCCGTAGGCGAGCTCATCGCAGTCTTTTCTCGTGATGTGATATTTTTCTGCGACGATTTCCCCGGTCATCCCCATATGGAAATTATTATACGCATCCCAGAGGCCATCATGGACCATGGCGTCGATGATCTTTCCGTCGAAGATACGGTACCCGAATCGTGCCTTATCTAAGAGATAGGGGGAGTTGGTCATGCTCTCCATGCCTCCTGCGATAATACAGTCTGCATCACCGAGTTTTATTGCTTGGGCTGCGAGAATCACTGCTTTAAGTGACGACCCGCAGACTTTATCAATATGAAGACAACCGATCTCATACGGGAGTCCTGCTGCGATTGCGGCCTGTCGTGCAACATTTTGGCCAAGGCCAGCAGAGACGACATTTCCCATGATGACTTCGTTGATTTCTTTTAGTTGTATGCCTGTTTTTTTCACCGCTTCTTTTATGACGATTCCTCCAAGTTGAGGTGCGGAAAAGCCTTTTAAGGAACCATCAAATTTTCCTTGTGCTGTTCGGACAGCTGTTACAATGACTGCTTCGTTCATATCTACGTTTGCCTCCACCAAATAATTTTTTTATGGAGGATGCAAACAGGTATTTGTTTAAAACATTTTCCAAAATTGTATCCTTATAGCTGGTGGTGTATTGTGTTGGATGTTTTGAGGAAAACAATTATTTTTTATTTTGCATCGTTGCTGTAGAAGGAAGGGAAAAAAATTAGGGAGATAATATGAAGAACGTAAAACGTCCCTTCCTCCTCTCCTTATACTACTGGTTTCTTAAATACATCATAATGTATTTTTCTTTTGATATACGTTATCATGAATACAGTTGACATTTAAAAATGTTTCGAAATTTTTATAACAGACCATCTGTTAGAAACGAGAAATTTTATAAATACTTATTCATAATAAAATATTTTCCCTCTAAACATCCCTTTTGGTAACATTTTTCTTACATGTTTTATCGTGGCAAATGTTCCCTTTGTCGTTTTTTCCAAGAAGTTTATAAATGTTTAATGACAGTGAGTAGTAAGTCATTAATTAACATCATATGGAATGGCAGAAAATGAAGGAACTGCTTACTGATTGTTTTTCCATTTTCCTTTTTTTCTACGTTTTTGATTTTTCTCCCTTAGTAATTTGTTTAACATGTGTAATTTAATTAATATTTATATTTCATAAAAATAGCATTATAATTAGTTATTTAGGGTTCGTTCTCTTTCCATTCTACATAAAGTTTTGCAGGTTGTCCGCTTTCGTAATTTTGAAAGGCCGCTGCACAGTCCGGTGTCCCATCTGAGATAAAGAGAAATGCGAGGGCGTTTCCTTGTGTCCAATTTTGTTTATTGATTACCTCTTGTAGCGGGGCAACTAGTGAAGGGGTGGAGACCCATACTCCGTAGGGAAGTGTTTCATTCCATTGACTATAGTTGGTAGTGTAGATCCTTCCGCAGATATTTAATACGCCAATTGTAGAAAAGTTTACCGCATTGCCAACAGCATCACAGTAAATTTTACACCTAGGATCCCGATGTCCTAAAGTTCCAAAGCTGTAGAACTGTATATAGGCGTTTTTTATCGTTGCATATCGAGGGATAGTTACATTGGTAAAGCGAACGCCGAAACTATAGGATGGACTCAGTTGTAAACTCGCCCATTTACCATCTTCGTTTCCATACCCGATTTGGCTGTTCTGGACAGTAAACGTTCTCGCATCATCGTGTTCATTATTTACTACGTATTCCTGGTGATGGACGTTTGCATTCACCATGAAATCCCTTATGAAGAAGATTGTGACACTGATAATGGCTATGCAGATGATGATGAGGATGAGGATTACGATATTTTTTTCCCTTTTATTCATGGGATTATCTTCCCTTCTTTCTGTTATAATATTTTCGATTCATGAGAAAAAGAACAATGATTCCAATGATACTGGAGATGAAGGTAAATCCTGGGGTAGATGATGGTGTATTGGATAAGTCATGCTTGGGAACGACAATAGAACCTAGTTTCCAATTGCTATGACTGCCGTCTGGGTTGACTAGTTGTGTACGGATCGTGTACACTTCAGTGTTCAACGTATTGGAAAAGAGAATAATCGACTCCCAAGTATTGTTGGTAAAAGTGACATTTACCCCCTGCCATTCATCGGGAATTGAACTGTACTGCACGAGGCAGGTGACCTCTGAGTTGTTGTACATTGGATCGTATCCGTCGACGATGATATGAACAGATCTCTGAGGAGAAATAAAAGGTGATGAAAGGGATAACGAGTTGACAACGGGTTTCCCACCAGTATTGACACTATGTACAATATCTGCCCACCCCGGCTCATAGTATTTTTGGCAGACAACGTGAACATTGTCCCCGTCACCAGCAATTTCAGCATCGTAGTAATTGCCTTCTATCAGGAGCGGTTGGCTCGTACTCAAAGTATATCCACTGTCGTTACTTTCGAGAAAATAAATATCGAAAGACTGGTTATGTGCATGTTGCCAGATAATGGTTATACTCTGGTTATATGCATAAATTTTCGGATTCGTGGATCCTGTAGAATTTACTGTGAGTTGCTGTATGTTGTCATAGTGTATTCCACCATCGAGACTTTTCGTGAAATAGATCTCTGGATGACCGGTCGGTTCGTCCTCCCATACTAGGTATACAATGTTGTGTGAAACGGCGATAGACGGCTGAAGGTATCGTGCCTTAGTATTATTCATGGTGATATAGCGTGGTGCATCCCAGGTCTCACCATCAGTAGTGCTCCTAAGAATGCACACATTTGTCTTTGTCCCATAGTCATCAAAGGCAATGTAGAGGTTGTTACCTTCAATAGCAAGAACAGGGTTATAAGATGCTCGATAATCATAGGTTAGTCGTTGATCAGAATTCCATGTTTTTCCCGAGTCGTTACTCATTTTAAAAAATATTTCAGATGATCCAGTTCGATAATCCTTCCAGGCGAGATACACCTGCGTACCTTCACTTGCGATGTTCACATCGTAGATGTTAGTTGGACGTGGATCATCATATGTTAATCGTTGAGAGGTGTTCCAGGTATCACCATTGTCTAGGCTGTGTATGTAGTAGATTTCTGGATTCCCGTTTCTAAAATCTCTCCAGGCGACGTGTACGGTTTTTCCAGATGCGGATATCACGGGGGAAACAGCATTGGTCGTATTGGTGCTGAGGTTTACAGTATTTCCCCAGGTTTTGCCGTTGTCGATACTTCTTTTATATGAGATTATGCTTTTATTATTATCAACCCAGGTATTCCATGCGACGTGAACGGTACGTTCAACTATGGCAACGGAGGGGACCTCATGGACTTTTTTTGGAATCGAGGTTAAGGAAACGCTCGTCCACTCACCAGAAGAAATAGTAATCGAAAATAGAAAAATGATTACTATGAAAATAGCAATCCGCTGTGCCGATAATTTTCTTTTTTTTTTATTTGATATCATAGAAAGTTATCTACCTCTCTTTTTTGTATTATCCGGTGCGGTGCTTTTACCGTGGTGAAGTAATAGCTGCATATATTAGCTAACGGGAGGAATCATCGCTATCCGCAAATTGTATTTCTTTTTTCGTATCTTTTTTAGGTTGTATCTTTGGTGTTTTATGGTTCTTCTCCGTTTGAAGTCTGGATTTCTTTTGGGTCTTTGTTTTGCTCTGTTTTTTAGAAGCGTCAACCCAGGATGATTCCTTTCCAGCATGTTTTATTTTTTTACGACGGAGATATAAAACCCCACCGACAATGCCGCAGGCAACCACTGCAAAAAGGATGATAAGATAATAATTGCTGAGAATAAACCCTACATCAAATGTCAGTTCCTTTGTGTTCGACTCGCGACCTTCGTAGAGGATGTAGCCTCTTATTAGATAGCGGCCATCTTCCGGAAGTGTTACGTAAGATTCAAAAGATTTTTCTTGATATTTTTGAACGGTTTTTTCCACACTCTCAAATGGTCCAATGAATATACCATCTCGGTACACCTCTCCTAAAAACTTAGCGGTGGTGTCAACCTCTCCGGTGTTGAGGAAGGTGGCAATAATTTTTAGTGTTGTTCCTTTTTTTAACTCTCCAGTATATGTGATGTTTTCAAGTGTTCCATTGCGGGTGAATGTTCCGGGGGGGAAAAGACGAAAGGATTTATTTTCTTGGTAAATAACGTTATCTTTAAGGGTAACGCTGATATTGGCGGTATAATTTCCGGAGATTTTTCCGGTTGTATTCCAGTTCATAATATAGGAAGCGATCGTCCCAGGGAGGATTTCTGGAAACGTATAGGTTGTTGAGGAAATCTCATCGATATATCTCCCATCTTTCGTGATGAGAACATTAACGTTCGGAGATTCCCGTACATTTCCTGTGTTTTTAAATTTGATGGATATTTGAGAAGGAAAATTAATTTCAACCTCATCAATACGGGTCTCTAAGACAGAAATATTAATGTTTTGGATACCGGTGACATTAATGGAGACGGGGATCGGTAGGATTAATTCAACTTGTGAGGTGTTTTTGGTAGTCGTATTTATCTGACCAATTTTTGCAGATACCTGTAGTGTTCCATTGTAAACTCCATTCGCGGTGTCTCCAGGGATGAATATTTCACAGATAATCATTTTCATACTATTGTTCCGGACAAACGTAGTATTTATGGGTATTGTTGTATTACTAAATTCATAGAATGTAGTCCAACTATGTATTTCTCCAGTAGAGTTGAGTTTAATAGTGTGGTTTTCTTTATCTTCGTTGTAAATATATACTGTTTCTTGGTACGGTTCAACGCCTCTTAACGCGTTTTTTAAGATAATGTAGCTGGGCCCAACACCCAGCATAGTCCCTTGAACAGTGATAGCACTAACGATTATGCCAAACAGAGAGAGGAGTAAGATCATTGTTTTGGTTTGATGTTTCATTGGTTGCCCTCTTGCACTAATATTATTTAATTATTTATAGTTTAGGTTACTCGTACATTAGAAAAGATATATATAAATATTTTTTATATAATAAAATATGTTCTCCTGCTTATTATAGGCTTCCAGGTGGAATTATTTCTTTTGTTTATTGAAACGTTCTGAAAGAGTGTAGAATGTGAACGACGATACAATTTATAAACGGTAGAAGATGTCGCCTCATTCTTCGAAGACATAAGAAACCATCTTATATTCAATACGTTTTAAAACAGAAATCATACGCGGTATATGTAGTCCAAGATGAGCCAGCATTTGTAGATATCCTAAACGATCCATTCGGATAAGGATTATTTCTCCCGTACCCCCACATATAACTCGCAACTGAAGTCCCGCCGCTCGTCCGTACTACCAGATAATATGTTCTACCAGGAGTAACACTAATATCCTTGAAGTCACAGTCTACCCAACTAAGACGAGAAGGAATACTCCCAGAAGACTTTACGACGGAAGTTAAATCAGCTCCATTGAGCGAACTGCGAATAGAGACAACAAGATTACTCGACGGGCTTCCTGCTTTTCCAATATATAATGTGACCTTCTTCAATACTTTTAACGATGGTTTAAATGACTGTGCACACCATCGGGTTGACCAAATTGAATTAGCGTTATCATATCGAGTCGACTGTTGATCCGAAATTATTGTTCCTCCGGTGACAGTCACCGTCAATCCTGTGGACCACGCACTCACTGAACCATGTTCATCACGAGCCT
>Ga0209777_10003248_pt1 | contig 20351 bp, 23 predicted proteins | sample FrelakmetHBP12HB_FD_187147 | JGI IMG/M metagenome (GOLD analysis project Ga0209777, IMG submission 187147) | Freshwater lake sediment microbial communities from the University of Notre Dame, USA, for methane emissions studies -HBP12 HB (SPAdes)... | ecosystem: Environmental > Aquatic >...
TTGTCTTGCCTATAGCTTGAATAGAGCTGTCTAAACCGCCTCGTTGAAACTCCAAGATGGGAAGCCAACCATTTCTCTGACTCCTTTCCTTCTTGAAACTGCGTCAGACACCACAACAATTTCCTCTCATCCGTTATCTTCCGCATTCAGGAAAGGGGGTTTAAATAGCGGAAGTACTTTCGGGAAAAGACATTACAAGTCTCAAAGGTTAAAATTCTGACGATAACTTCTAAACAGAAAAGATAGAAATGGGCTAACTTGCCCGATAGGAGGCAAGTGCCATGTTGCACATTTGAGATTTAGCTTCGACGTCTTCTGATGACGAGCATAGCAGCGATTGCTACCACAATAACCACTACACCAACGCCAGCGTAGAGTAGCGTGTTTGAGTTATCCTGTGGAGCAGTTGATGCAGTGGGCTGCGTAGAGACTGTGACGACAGGAGTGGGAGTCGAGCCAGAGGCTGTGGGCGTAGGCGTAGTTGACGCTGGTGGTTGGTAGTCCATATTTTGGACAATTACTGCGTAGCTTGTGATTTCGCTTGACAAGGCGGCGGTGTTATCCATGGGCGTTGCGGTGAAGGGAACGGAGGCGTTAGGTGCCAAAGAGTTGGTCAGGAAATTAGTGTAGTTTGTTGCAACGACTCCTCCGGAAGCGTTGTAGAATGTTGTCACTGCCCAGACGTTGCCTGTCAGATTACTGCCGGTGTTTTGTATGTAGCCGGTTACGGAGTATACGCCATTGACTGTGTACGAGGTTGACCCTGCGACTGTTACGCCGCGGTACATCGAATCAGTGGTGTTTTCAGCCCACAAGGAGAGTTGGACATGGTCAAGAACCGAAATCCAACCCAGACTGCCGGAGTAGTTGCCGTTGGGATCACTGGAATCGGGCGTGAAATCTACGTAGAAAGGCGCCTTTTGACCTGGAAGCAGATCTTTCACGAATGCCGAGTTACCAGCACTTGCGACAACCGTCCCGTCTGCCGTATAGGCCAAAGCGGTGATTTGTGGAAGGTTGAAGACTTCGGTGCCTTGGTTCTGTATTTCGCCGACTACAATGTAGTCTCCAGCGTAACTGGTGTAGCTGTCAGCCGGGCTCACGTAGGCGGAGTAGCTCAGTATTTTAATGTCTGACATGTCTGCTTTGGCTTTTGGGACGCCAAAGAGCATGCATGAAGAAATTGCTAACGAAGCTATCAAGAGGATAACTGCTAATCTTTTGTTCAATTCTCTTCCTCATCCTTAGTCTTGCTGAGTCATTGTCAAGGGCGGTTTTTGTTATTAAAGTTTTTCAAAATTATGCCCAAATCCTGCCCAAATCGATGTTACCAGAATAGTCATTCTGATGACAAGAAATACAAGTTAATGAAACAAAATGGCAGATGTTTCCTTAGCTCTATGCCAAAGCATTTTTGGAGCAGCTACGACTCTTTGTTGACGATCGCGGCAAAGACTATCTGCGCGATTTTTTCAGCACCCGCAAGGTTAGGATGAACACCATCCGGAAAATATTCAGGATGGTTAAGCAATGGATCGTAGACATCAATAGTGGGCACGTTTAGCATTTTTGCTTCTTGTTCCACGCGGGGAATTACGCCTTGCGCCAAATTTGAAGAGCTCAGGCTTAGTGTGTTGTTGTAGATTGGGGGCGGCGTTGCTACAAGTATTTTGGGGAGGCTCTTGAGGGCTTGCAAGGTGGCAATCAGCGTTCCGTAGTTGGCTTCTAGGTTTTGGCTGTTCGGGTAAATGTTGGTGCGAGCGTCGTTGGTGCCCAGCATGATGACCACAACTTGAGGCTGGAACGCTTCAGCTTCCGAGCAAGCGGTTTGATTGAGGTAAGGTCTGTCCGTGTTAAGCAAGATTGTTGCGCCGACGACTCCAAAATTCCTGACGTCATAGGCGTTTCCAAGCAAGGCCTGCAAGTCAGCAGGATACCCCGTGACTTCTGTTATGCTATCTCCGACACAAGCAACTCTGACGCGGGCAGTGCTATTTGAGTAACTAAGAATGATATAAGCCAAGCCTGCAGAAAACACAATAACTGTAAGTATAACAACCGCTAACTTCGCTCGCCCATACTTCGTCTTCTTCACTTCCCATGCACCTTCCGAGACCCGCAGGTTGCCCCACAAGTTTTCTGGCTAAGCTTTCCTTGTGAGCAGCAAGTTCTCCTCATCAAACACGAAATCTTGATTTCGCTCGTTAAAGAAGAGCTTAAGGTACTCTTCCGAATCCTTCGCCGAGAAGGGCAGATCTTGGATGGACACGTGCTTCTTTTTCTTAAGCAAGGTTTCGATTGCAGTCTTAGCCATGGGATAGTTGAGTAGCAACTCATTCTTCAAGCTATACTGCGCGACCGTCCACATGCATGGGTCGATGTATGACAGCGCTGACGGAAGACTCTGTAACATTTGCCTTAGGTTGTACTTCTTGAAATCGGACAACTGCTCGATAACGGATTCTGTTTGCTCTCTCAGTAAGACGTTTTTCTCCCAAAAGCCGTTCTCGATGGGCTGAAGAGACTCAATCGACGCTTCCTTTGCTGCCAGGTCACTTTGCAGAATTGAAAGGACGTTTCGTGCTACGCCTATCGATTCCTGTAAGGCGTCTTTGAAGGCCGGAACATTCAGAATGTTAAGATTCATCTGCGCCACGTTGGCTTCCAAGATTACAGCCTTTTGGACTTCATCAGCTATCCGCTGCTGTTGCTCGCCCAAGAAGGACTGCCATTCTGCATCTCGTTCAGCCAGTTTGGTTAGAACTTCAAGGGACACCTGGAGGTTTTGTCTTGACCCAAAGATTTCCCTTGCATACTGCTTCGTCCAATTTTTGAAGGCGATGATGAGCCCTTCGCAAGCCGTCCAGGGCGCAGCTTTTTCCCTGAGTTTCTGTTTGGCGTAGTTTATGGTTCCACTTTCAGTAGGCAACGAAGGGTCATATAGTGATTTCACGACATCGTAGACTCGGCTTGCCAGGGCACAGACGTCGTTTGCCAGCAGCTTGCTCGATTCAATCGTAGAACTTATGTACTCTATCCGTTCTTGTGGCGTCTGGGTCTTTTCGAAACCGGTCTTGACAGGGTTTTTGACGTCGTACCCCACTTCTTGGAGTTTCTTTATCCAGGTTGTGTAGGAGTAGTTCAGAGTGAGTTGATAATGCTCGAGCATTAATTCGAGTTCAGAAATTAAGCCCGCGACCCCATCAGCTAAATCCTTGTCCAACTCTTTGATTTTCTCGTAAGTTTCAGGGACCTTAAACTGCCTGGCTGAAGCCTTGGCGATGATGTCATCGAGCCGTTCTTTGATTAGCTGCATCTTCGTCTCGTTTGCAGAGACATCAAGTGGAGTCTTCGCTTTGACTTGACTCAGCAAGCCTTCGTGGGCTTGCAGCTTGGTCAACAAGTCTCCAGCTTTCACTAGGATTGTTTGGCAATTCTTCTCGATTTCCGCTTTCTTTTTAGGAGCGAAGTTGAGCATGCTTGCGGGAACAGCGAAAGCCATGGACGCTAAGATACCAATCATTATTCTGGAAGTGTTGATTTTCGCAGAGAATGCCAGAGGCAGTTGAAGGCCAGACAGGAACAGGAAAAACAACGCAGTCACACCTGCCGCGGACAATACAGGGAAAATCTTCTCTGCTTGCGACACGCTGCTCTTCGAAGTGAATGATGGCAGAACCAAGCTAACTACCCAGACTAGCCCGCCGACCATTACTAGAAACATGATCATGCCCGGGAATGAGTCAAGGTACTGGGTAATCGCCTGCCCGACTGCATGAGTAACGACCGGAGGCGACGCGATAACTTCCCAAGTTATTCTCCCCAAGGTCTGGGAGACATCGAACATACGAAATTGAGGCATGGCACCTTGTATTTGAGTAAAAACCTTGGCTAGGGACGCGTAGATTGGCGGAATAGTTGTTGCGTCATTCCAGAAATCAAATCGGGGAATGGTTTGGATATACTGGTAATACTGCATCACCATTAGAGGAACCGAAATCAGCGCATAGTAGGCTATGGCGAGGCCAGCTTGGGTTTTCTTGAAAAGTATACCCGTCGTCAAGAGCAAGGGGATTGCCAAATAAAACGTTGCGTCAAAGAAAAGCAATGTCGCCGCGATTATCCCCAGGTTTATGCCGATTGCGTCCTCATAACGCCTGAAGCGGATTGGAAGCGCCACGAAGAAGAAAACAAGAAGGCAGATGAAGAGCACTCGAACTACAGCTGGACCTAGCTGCGCGACGAAATCCACTAGGGACAGATGATAGAGCAAACCCAAAACTATAGGTATGCACCCCAACGACATGCCTCCAGCAGGGCTCAAATAAACCGCGAAGGCAACAAGCACCGCCACGAGTATCGGCAAGGGCTGCGGGAAGAAAGGAATAAACGACAAAGCAAGAAACATGCTGATCAAGGTCAAAATAAAGGCAATCGTCCTGAGACCTCGCCCTTCTCGAGCGAGCTCGTCCTTTTCCTTTTGCATACGCCGCTTGTATCGAGCTAGAGAGTCGCCTATGAGTAAGTCGTAAGCTGACTTGTGCCTTAAACCTTTGATGCTCTCTCTAAGCTTTATGAACTCTTCTTTAAGTTTCGATGTCCTTGAGGCCAACGTGGATCGTCTAAAACTTTATTTTATACATACTCGTCTTAAAACTCTATCGCGAGTTAGGCCGATATGACTACGGAACAAACTGAACTTGACGTTAATGCCAGCATACTCAAACACATCGGAATGATAAAGCCGTGGATTCCACAGCGCACAGTTGTTTCAATAGGGGAATACACATCTGATTTGCTGAGAAAACTTGATTTCAAAAACAGCGACTCCTCGACATTATTCGTTGAGAAGGCAAGTCAAGGAACAGGCCCCAAATTAGGATCAATCAACACTTTTGAAGTTGACGAAAAAACCGACCTGCATTACTGGTTTAACGTTCAGCAGTACTTCGCCGAGAATGAAGCGTTCTGCGAAAAACTCAGGAATAAAACGCCCGAGAAACTCGGTTCAGCCATAATCGTAGCGGCAACCGGCGAGGGAATTGGAAGCTTTTTGATGCCTGAAGTAGCATCTCGGCTTAAAGACCAAGGGGTTTATTCGGCTGGGTTTGCGATTTTGCCCTCTCAGCTTCAGCCACCTGACGCGTTCTTCAACGCTCTTTGGTGCATGGGCATTTGCGAAGGGGAAGGCATAGCGCAGATTCTTGTGGATAGAGACGGTCTTGAAGGCTACGTAGGAGTTGACAGAAAAGGCTCCGTGCTGAAGGGAGACGGCGTTTTTGGCTACCTGCTAGAACTTGTACTGAATAAGGAATTTTTCGTTCAGGAACTCTGCGAATTAGGCAATTCTTACAACGTGAATACTTTCACCGTCCTAGCCGCTACTGGGGCAAGCCTCAAGGTTCACGGTTCCCTTGAAAACATCCTGAATACTACATTGATGAAGCCATTCTCCACGTTTGATCTGACAAGCTCAACTGTTCTTTACGTTCTCATTCGCATGCCTACTCAACTGCAACGCAAGCTCTCGCGCGGGAGCATAGAGTTAACGGTTAACAAGTGGTTTAAGGAGAAGGCCAACCTCAAATCCGCAATCGTGAGCGAGCCCGTGTACGTTAACGATGGAGGCGACCGCGTAGACATCATCCTGTTCGTGGGAGGCTTCGACCTATCCAAGACTGCTGCATCCATCGGCAATCAAGTTGAAGACATAGTGAGCTATGCGGTAAAGAATAATTTTATAAAAGAAAAAGAGTGGAGAGAGCTCGTCAAGCAACTAAAGAGATGAGCCTCAACTTTTCTCCGGTGCCGTCAGCTTCTTCTCGGCCTTTTCTTTGCCGTTGCCGTTGAGTCCGTTGACCAAGGGCACAGCCGCAACGCCGTGCTCAATGAGGAATGAACGGCTCAAGTGCCTTTCGAAGCTGCTGGATTTGTTGTAGAGTAGCGCCATTTCGTCGAATGCTTCGAGGTCTTCAGGTTTGCCTCTGCCAGCGACGACCATGATTCTTGTGGTCCATTCATCTCGGCTGTCCATAACGCGCACCGTTATCGTTCTTGAGACTTCGCTCGTGACGTAGCCTGCAAGACAGGTGTAGACTTCTTGCGTTAGGTCTTCGTTCCACAGGTCTTCAGGTGTCGATATGGTGACCCAAATGTAGTCTGTCTTGTATGTTGGCTTGAAGCCCATCACACTCGGCGTCTTGAACGTGCGTATGAGGCTCTTCATGTAGTCTTTGAAGTGGGCCATGTCCAGAACCTGCTTGAGGATGACTTTCTTAGTCAGCGTGTCTTCTTGCTCCATCAGAATCTTGAAGATAATTTTCATCTGTTCGGCTTCGGTAAGCTCCGTTGACCTTTCAAAGTACTTCTTGGGCTGAATAATATCTGATATCTTCTCGTCGTACTCCTCGGTTATGTCGGCTATTTTGTTCAGCGTCTTGCGGTAGTCGGACACGGGGTCAATTCTTTTTCCAAGGTCCTCGTACAAGTTCACGACGTTGTCGACTTTGGCGACGGTGTCAAGCGCCATAGCTTCTTCCTGCTCTAACCGTTTCAGGTCCCTTTCGATGTTCCTGTGCTGTTCTCGGGCATAGCGTTTGGAACTGAGCATCTTCTTAAGGTCTCGTTCAACTTTTCTCTTGTCGAAGTCTTTGCGCTTCTTCGTTTCTTGGATTACGAGCAGTTCGTTGTCAACTTCAGCTTTCTTGTTTAGGAATATCGACTTTACTTCGTTGACGTAAGTCAAATGTTCGTCGATCATCTTCTTTTCATCTGAGGGCGTTCGCAGCATCAGCTGCATCATGAGGTAAAGCGTTGATAGCACTGAGCGTATGTTCCGCAGTTCGGCAAGTTGTGTCTCAGATTCGGGCAGAGACTCGTAGTATCCGATTACGGCTTCAGCTAAGTATCGGCTCTCGTCGTAGAACTTCAGGGAATTCAGAGACTGTTCGGTCAACTCGGCGAGGTTCATGAAGTCTTCCAGGAGTTTCTTCTGCCGCAAAGTGAATATTTGGCTGCTGGGAATCAGGTGTTTCAGGCGTTCAAAGATGGCTGCTTTCTTCTCTGCGAAATCCAGGTGTGTCTTTGAAAGGGTATCGAGCAGGGCTTGTAGGTTGTCTACTTTTCTTGAACCTTCCTTGCGCAGCGTCAAGTTCACGATGGTTTCTTCGATTGGACCAGTCTTTGTCATCAGCTTGATTGTTCCAAGGTACTTCATGAGTTCGTTAAGCCATGTTTGCACTTGGTCTTCGATGGCGCGCACATGTAAAACGTAGTCTTCTTCGAGTTTTGGGTTCCCGTAAACGACCGCGTTGACTTTGTCATTAAATTCTTCTTCGACGAAGGTGCCTGTCTTTATCAGGTAGGTCTTGAAAAGCTCTCGGATGTCGCCGTTAGTCTGCACGAGTATGTCGCGAATGGCGTCCATGATGACCAGTTTTTCTTTCCTGAGCTCGTAGAGCATCTCTAGCCGTTCAAAGTAGAGCTTCAGTGCGAAAATGTAGTCTTCAACGGGATACATCACTTTGACAGAGCCCAAGGTGTGAACGAAGTTTTCGCCGAGTCCAACTTCTGTGCCTATGCCGCCCATGAGGTCTGCTAAGTCAAAGTCCATGAGGACGTACAACATGTCAACGACCATTTCATCCATTTCTCTGCGGGCGCTCACGATGTTGCCAATCTTTGAATACGCGGGGAGCAACGGCAGATAGATGAGCGCGTTCAGCGGGTTGCGGTAGCAGTCGCCGAAAGTCTTCATGACGTATTCATTGTAGTCCTTGTTGAGGAGCAAGGAAAGCTCGTTCATAGCCGTGAAGGCTGAACAGCCTTTTGCAGGCGGGTCGTCTCCGCTACAGGGAGATATCACGAAGGCGATTATGGGAACGCTGGAACCCATAACCTTTCGCAGGTGCCTTGCGAAGTCAAAGAAAATGCCGCTTCCGGTGCCTCCGCCCAAGCCGTAAATCAGGATGATGGTTGGAGTGACTATGGATGCCAGCGCTTGCTCCTTGAAGGTGTTTATAGCATTTCTGACGATGCCCAGTTGGTAGTAGTTCAGCGCGTAAATCGCTTTCGCCAAGGCTCTTCTTCGCCCAGCGCCTCCCGCCATAGGAGGTATAGCCATCGTGGACGTCAGCCATGGCTTGAAGTCTTCGATCTTGGCGCCTTCGTTCAATAGGTACTCGTTGTATTTTTGGTTGATGAAGTCAAACATAGTCTCAGCAGTGGGGAACTTTATTGATTGCGCTGTCAGCCGTAGCCTTTCCTTCGGAATTCCGGCTTTGATCATTGCTTTCATTACTTTTTCGTTGGTTTCCTGTAGCGCTCTAATTTCGGGGTCAGCGATGTCGATGGCTAATAGCGATACGCGCGTGATGTCGCTTTGCAGCAGTTCCATGGTTTTCTTTGCGGTTAGGAAGGTCTCCACGATGTTTGTTCCTGCGGAGCCTATCCCAATTACTTGGACTGTATTTTGGTAGGGTCTCGTGGTGATTACGCCCCTACTAAGCTTTTAAGCCGTTCCTTAACCGATTCTAAACTCACGGAGATGTTCTTGTCAATCTTCGAAGCCCTCAATGTTAAGCCTTCGAGGTCCTTGATCTGGTCTTCAATGACGAGCTTGTCGTAGTTCACTTTTCCTCTGGCTCTAACAAACAAGAACATCATGATGACAACGATGGCCGCTAAGGCGACGACGGCTGGCAGAAACAGAGTTGATTCTATCGGGGTGCTTGAGGTAACTGGAACCACGGAGCTTTGGGTGCTGGAGAGCTGAGTCAAAACGCTGATTGCGTTATCAACCAGACCTTCGCTTGCCTGGTTTTGGGCTCCTGCAAGTACGCTTTGGTAGAGTGCAATGTATGCCGGGTCTACGCCGTTGGCTTGCATCTGCTGTAGCGTGTTCAAAGCCGCCGCGTAGAGGGTGTCGTATTGGTTTATCTTTGCGTCGACAACGCTCACCGCAACTTTGTCCAATTGGTTGCCAACTGGGTCAGTTAGTTTGACGAGAAGAGAATCGGCTTTCTTATCTATGGTGATGCCGTTGCCGACTGAGGTTTGAGTTATCCCTGCGCTTATTTGACCATAGCATGAGATGACCAATGTTCCAGCGTTTTGGCCGAAGGAAATGGTTTGCTGGTTAGGGTTATAAGTAGTTCCGGATATTCCAGTGTAAGTCTTGCTCTGCAGGTCCCAATAGGTTCCCTGAATGGACGAGTGTAGCATGTCCGTAGAAAGTGACAACTGCGTGTCCGGGCTTGAAGTAGGTATCTGAATTGTCACTGTCACGTTCAGCTCTTCACCGGCAAGAATCGGACTTGTGATGTTTTGTCCTGTGGCAAAATTAATCTGCCGCAGTATTTGCCCGGTCCTCAAATCCGTTATGGTATAGCTAGTAATCCACTGGCCGGTGCCCTGAGCGCTGGCCGGCGCGGTGGATAAAATCGTCACTAACAGGAAGACGTTTACAACTAATATAGCGAGTATTTTTCTGTTCATTTGGCTCCCCTTTGCATCTCCTACAATCAATCCACATATAACTTTTGTCCCAAAATCCCCAAGTCGGCGTTTTACAAAAGACTCCCATAACGTTGTTTTCTCCTATTTTTCTAGGAGGCAACAGAACCTTTAAGCCAATTCTTGGAAACCGGCGGAAGCGGCATAATCGCTGTTTTCAAAGCGATGAGGCGATTATTTGCAGAGCTATTGAAGAGACTTGACTGCACGCAATAATGACTCTACTTGATTTTTGAACGAGGTTCTGCACTTTTCGACGCTCTGCTGGCTTCCAGTCTCGGCTTGGACTTTGCTTAATGCGTCAACGACAGCTTTCGCGTCAGGCTGGAAATTCGTTGTCTTGACTGAGCCAGCTAGCATTGTTGCCAACTGGGCAGTTTCTTCCTCCGCAGTTGGGTCTCCCACGACAATGGCCAAGATGATGTCGTTTAAGACATAGTATGAGTGAAGAATCGCCTTTGCAGTTTCATATTGCTGATTCATTTGTGGAGAATCAGCGTTCGTTGAAGTCATCCGGCTGAAAGCCTCGGTTAAGGAAAGTAAGATGTTGTATGCTTTTTTTGAGGCCCCAGCTGTATTCCATTGTTTTGTATCTTCTGCCAAAGGTAAAGTATCTAACTTTGCGCATGCCAAGGCTTTTTCGATTTCGCGTGACTCATCGCCTATCTTTTCTACGTTGTTCTCAATGCTGCTCCAATCAACTTTTCCATTCAGGCTCCTAAGAATATCGAACAATCGGTCAACGAATGGATAAACTGCGGCCAAGACCGAGACTGCATCTTGCTCTTCCTTCGGAGGAGCTGGTGGAGGCATGATAATTTCTTTAGCTGGAGGTTCTATCTCGGGAGCAGGAATTTTTATAGGCGCGATAACTTCGGGCTGAACAGGAGTTTCTGCTTCTGGAAAGGCGCCTTCGGACTTCTGAGCAGGAACATGAGGTTCTACAGTGAAAGTTTCTGTCTTCTGGGCTGGAGGTTCGGGCATTTCTACAGGCGCTTTTTCACGAACCTTTAGGCGCCGCTTCGAACGAGGTTTCTTTTCCGGGATCTGAGATGTAGCTTTTGGCTCTTGAGAAAACTCAGCTTCAGGAACGGATACTTGGGGTGGTTGTGCGGAAGGTTCAGGCGCCTTGGCGACTTCCCCGTTCTGCCTCTTGGCGTGGTTAAGAGAGTCTTGGGCGCTTTCGAATATAGTTTTGGCTTGGTTAGCGTTCTCGAAGACAAATCGTTGGATTGAGTCTTTCCAGTCTACGTTTAGTTCCTTCTCTTCTAAGAAAATGTTCTCGACTTCATTGAGCGGAATTTCCTTTGCGACTTCTTTCTTCTTGGCAAAGCGACCTGTCTCGACATAAAACCTCAAAAAGCCGTCCGCGTAATCCAGAATGCCCTTGCCGAAGTTTCTCAGGTAGACCTTCGCCGAGAGACTGGTCGGAAGTTGCCCCGAAGATTGCTTTCCCGTTTGGAACCGTCTCCTTCTACTTTGGCCGGTTCTTGCCCAGCTTGTCCCATCTGCCGATGGCCCAGTCAGTTTCAAAGGTGACAAACCCGGCGATGGCTTCAAAGACTACTAGGACGACCACGGCACCGCCTGCAAATATCATGCCTGTCCAGCCGTCTAGACTAAAGAAAGTGACTATTCCCGAGATCAACATGAATAGGACATAGCAGAACTCGACATCTTCTCGCCAATTAACCATCAATATGCCCTCCAACTGGAAAGCGCAACGTTTCATGTCTTGCCATGGCTAACAGTAAGAGTCATGAGCATAAAAACTTAACACAAGAATTCGCCAAGTCACCTAGGCTTATTCAAGCGCGACCAAATTTGAAAGTATGTTCCAACCATTGTTCCTAAAGTTCGGTTTTGATAGGCTGGCAAAGGCAGTGGAAGTGTTTCGGTTTCTTGGTAAGTGTTCGGCTGGTGGGATAGAGATTTTTTGTGCGATCAATGGTTTTGGCATTTTGCGATCAATGGGGAAAACCGTGTTTCTGGGCTTGAGGCCGTTTGCTTTGGGTCAAAGCAGCTTTTTAGCAATTGTTCAGCCATTGATCGCGATTGATCGCCATTGATCGGGAATGTTCAAAGCGAATCTTCTGGAAGGTTTGCAGAAAAACAACTGGGCGAAAAAGGTGAGGTCGGGAACTAAATTTTTTAGTCACTACTATTGCCTGGAGTTTAGTAATGACTATTGGTTTTTGATACATGGTTTCAACATGCTTTTGGCGTATAATAGTCATGACTATGCGTGGGATAGTCGGGAACTTTCGGAAGTACATTTGGGACCTCGGCTTGTTGAATAGGTCGCTGGGATAAGATTTTTTTGTGCGAACAATGGTTTTTGGCATTGTTCATCTGGTATGCAGGGCGGTGCCGGGGCAACATGTTCCATGTTCAATCGCGGTGCCGCAACAACATGCCACGTTTCAATGTTTTGCACAATCCGGTGCCGCACTGCATCTAGCATTGTGCAAGCCATTGTGCAGAATCGAAAGTCAAAACTATAGACGATGTGTTCACAATGCAATATGAACCCTCCTTTTGATCAGGGTTTTGCGAAGATCGCCTCTGCGCCTTATGAGCAAGTTTCATTGAATGAAGTTTAAAAAAGTTTGCCTATATTTGATCAGACAATTCCGCTAATTTAATTAATACATTCAGAACAGTTAGCATGTGGAAAGGAGGAGAAATACATAAACTTCAAAGAAAGGCAAGAAATAATCGAGAAATCACCTATCTCTTTCCAATACCTGAAGCGGTTCAACATCGGAGCCGGCATTTTGCAGCTGATAAATGGCATAGTGATTCTGTCGCTAACTTTCCTACTAACATGGCCGAAAGGTACCGACATTTACACTTTCTACCTCAGCTTCCAACATATAGCGCCAACATCCCCCGCGTTCTTTGGAGCGCCTAACCCCCAGGTAATCTTCTCTGTTAGCCATTTGGGCGCTTTGCTCGCGGCTTTTCCTTTGATATCTGCGTTAGACCACTTCGTTGTTGCATTTCCGAAAAACATAAGCTACAACGAGAATCTAAAGAAAGGCATGAACCCGTACCGATGGTTTGAATACGCGTTTTCTAGCTCAATCATGATATGGGTCATCTCGACTTTCGTGGGAATCTGGGATTTCTGGTCACTTGCGATGATTTTCCTGCTGAACGCCCTTATGATAATGTTCGGCTACATGATGGAACTCGTTAACCAAAAAACGGAGAAAACAAATTGGTCAGCTTTCATCCTTGGCAGCATTTCAGGAGGCTTCCCGTGGGTCGTGCTCTTCGCTTATTTTGCGGGTGACATAATATCTAGCCAAAATACTGTGCCAACATTCGTCTACACAATATTCGTTGTGTACCTAGTGCTTTTCATGAGTTTCGCAGTTAACATGGTCTTGCAGTACAAAGGCGTTGGTCGCTGGAAGGACTACCTCTACGGTGAGAGAGCATACATCATCCTTAGCTTCGTGGCAAAAACAGTGCTAGTATGGCTCGTGTTCGCTGGTTTATTCAAGCCGTTCTAAGCATCAAACCAACACCCTTTTTTTGAGCTAAGAACAACTCAACGATTGACGCCCGCAGACGTTTTAAGTCAAGCCAAATCTTAATAGCCAAGGCAGTTCAAAACATGATAAGGACAGACGCACTAAATCGTCATCCGTTAGAAACCCATTAGTTTTTTGAAAGCTGTTAAGATATTAAACGTATTTACTGAGGGTGGAAGAAAAACTTATGAGTAAAGCTGAAAAACACGAGTCGAAAACTAAAGGAAAAAGCACTTTTCACGAAAAAATAGAGAACAAAGACAAGGCATTCGTTCTCTTCTACGCAACCTGGTGCCCGTTTTCCCAGAGGTTTCTGCCAATCTTTGATGAGTATTCAAAGAACAATCCAAACGAGTGTCTCAGCGTGATTGTCGACGAAGAACCTGATGTCTGCGATGAATACGCCGTAGAATATTATCCAACTGTGATATTGTTCAAAAAAGGGAAAGTGCACAAGCGCTTAGACGCGGAACCCGGTGTTGGCTTAAACAAAAAACAGCTTAAGGACCTTACTGAAAAACAGTGAGAAGCCTCAAGTCTTTCCTTTTTTTTGGGTGCCCATTTCGTTTTTTGCTTGTTTTTAGCAAATCTCAAATTGGCGCGCTTTGAATAAGAAATAGAACGGGCTCGGTGGGATTTGAACCCACGATCTCCGGCTCCGAAGGCCGACACCTTAATCCGTGCTAGGCTACGAGCCCACCCGCTCAACGTTACCAGAATCAATCTTGACATTAAAAAAGGTAACTAGACACCTCGAGTCAAGCCCGTTAGCATTGGAAAAGTCTTTTTAATGATTTCACATTACATGTGTTTATGCAGTTAGACCTTCTTGGCAGCACGGTTACAGTCGCTATGGTGGCAGGGTTCGTTTTGCTGCTGATCGGAGTTTACCCCTCGAAGCTCAGAGAAAACAGTTTGAACCTGGTTAAACACGGAATCTTTTCGACCGTCGCGACTGCAGTGGCTTTGGTTTCCGCTTTTGCGGTTATGATTCCGGTTTTCTCGAAGATCGTTGGCACCACTTTAGTTGCCAGTTTTACCCAGTTTCCTGTCATGTGGTTACACGCAGTGTTTGGAGCGATAACCATTGGCTCAGCCGTTGTTATGATATCTATATGGGTTAAAGCACCCATAGGCGAGTTGGGCTGCGCGAAAACTTGGAGACTGATGAAACCTACTCTTGCCTTTTGGGCAGCAACCGCTGTTTTGGGCATTTTCATATATATTTATGGCTTAAGGTGATTAGTGCTAACGTTTCTTCTCGCGCCATCTTGGGATTTTAGGCTATTTCCATCGTTGTAGATCTAAGACTTTTGGACAAAGTCCGTCTTGGTCAAATCTTTGATTTCATTTTACACAAGAGGAAAAGCTGTGGTCATAATGATGAGAAAAGTTGCGATTGCTTAAGGTTGAATTTCCAGTATGCAATGAACAGTGAATCTTGGGTCAGAGGCAAAAGCCAAAGGGCACTTCACTACAAAGGGTTTTTAAATAACAAAAGGGTCTATGAAAAACACTCTCTGGGAATAAGCTCTCTGGGAGTAATGATGGTGAAAATGGGAGTAAGTGTCTGGAACAAATAACCCAGTTCAAGCTCTATTTCACTAAGTAACGCGTGGGCCGGTAGCTCAGCTTGGCTGGAGCGTTCGACTGATAATCGAAAGGTCGCCGGTTCAAATCCGGCTCGGCCCACTCCCGTTTCTCTGCGAGAGAATCGGGGGTAAGAGAGGGCGCGGTTTTGTAGTTGTTGGCTTCCATGATGTTGAATATGAAATCAAGGGCGTTTTCCGTGATCTTTGATATGTTTAAGCCTAATCTGTGGGCTTTTTCTTCTTTTTCCAATGGCAATGTGATGTTCACTTTCTTTCGCATTCTCCTTGTACGCTCCCCGTACTCCGATAGGAGTAGGTAGGAGTATTTGATTTTTGTTGAGGCGCGTATATTACGTCTTTAGGCAGAGTACACATGTTAGGCGAACTCCTTGTAGCCGCAGCTGGGACAGGTCCAGAAGTTTCCTTCGCGCATAGCTTTCTTTTTGCAGGGCTTCATGGTAGCCTCCGTTTTTTTGCGGGGACGCCCAGGACTGCAACATTTGTGTCCTTTCTGGAATCCTCTGAACTGCTGAGTTCTCACAGATTGGTTCCATGTTGGCCTGAATGGTTCGCCATTGTCGCTTGATCGCCTACCATTTCTTGGAGTTGACATCTTCATTTTTTGGCGGCCCTCCAACTCTTGAACTTCTTGCCGTTCCAATGAAGCAAACAGTAGCCAAGCCAAACCCCGCTTTTTAACCCGAAGAAATCAGGTTTCGAGCTGCACAACTGGCACGTCTCCGCCTTGAAGGGCGCCCCGATCGCCAATGTTGTGTCGAGACGTTGCTGCGGGTTGCCAGGAGAGTGGGCAAGAACATAGGGCCTTAGCAAGCTCTCAACTTTGCTGCTCATGGTTACGCCTTCTCGCTCGCAGATCCTCTTGAACTGTCCCAGGATGTTTTCTTCGATGTTGAAACAGGTCCTTTTCTTCTCAAGCGGTTTCGACATTTCGTTTTTCCCCGTATGTTATTCGCGTATTCGCGAATACTACTACTAACGATTAACACTCTTTCCACTACGTTTTTTGATGGTTTGACTTTCTTTTGCGAATTTTGTATGTTATTCGCTTATGTTATTCGTGCAAATTTGAAATCTTCGTGCTCTTGCCGCGGTCAAACTTGAGGACGTCGGGCCGTGGATCCGTTGCTTGGTCGATGCTTTGTTCTATGCATTCTGGGCAGCTGACTCGACGGAAGCGTGGGCAGTCCTTGACGGATGATTGAGGTTGTGTTCGTTTCTTGCAGAATGGGGGAAGTCTCCTTGGGTTCGGCGCTTAAGTAGCCTCCAGGGGGACAAGTGTTTGGCCTGATCTGGAGTGTTCGTGTCGGGAGAGCTTGCTTTGTAGATGTTTGAATTTTGTTGTTAAGTCGTTGATTTCTTGGCGGTGTTCTTCGGTGATTTCGCTTTTCATTTTGACGTCAGCTTCAAAGTCTTCTCGCATCTCTGCCGCTGCTTTAACTGACGCTTCGAACCCAGCTTTAAGAGCTTTTACGTCGTCGAAAATCTGGGTGATTTGCTGCTCTATTTTGTCGTATTTTTGGGCTAGGATCTCGATGGTTTGGGCAAGTTCTATGTTCGTAGCCTTGTAAACTGGTTCCTTGTGTTCTTCGGGATTCTTTTTAGGTGTTTGTTTTACTCTCTTTTTGAGTAGTCGTTTTAGTTGCTGTTCAACGGAGCTGTCTTGGCGTTGAGGAAATATTTCGTGGAGAAATTTAGAAGCGCCGTATTTCTTACCTTCCAAGACCAAGGCGTCGTATGCCTTGAGCAGCTGAACATCTTCGTTTTTGGTCCAGTTGAGACCTCTCAACATAGTATTTTTCTTCTCGGGTAAAGCCTTCTCAGCAGCTGCGGGAGGAATGTAGGGGACTTTGTTGGGTGGAAGCTTCTGCTGCACGAGCGTTACCGCTTTGCCGTCCAGATCCGTAAAGAAGCACTTGTACCGCAACTCAGCGAGTGATGCTTCCCAGTCGGGGTCAAACTCTGTTCCTGGAACAACGAGGCAGAATCCGTAGGGCGCCACGTCCAGGATGGGATACTTCTGCTTTAACTCTTCAAACGTTGTTTTGCTCATTTTTGTTTTTTCTCCTTCTGTTTTTTACATGAACATGATTGTTCGCAGCTCACTGGGCCACTGCGGCTTCCTGGTCTTCTTCGTAGCCGCTCCAGGCTTCTTCGGCTTGTTTTTGGGCGGCTTCTTCTTCGGGGTCGCCGCGGAGGCGCTTGTACTCGACCCAGAACCGTTGCGTCCAGTTCATGGCGCGCAAGAAGTCTTTCCATTGTTGGTGTTTGGCTTCGTGTTTCTGCCAGAAGCCGCTTTGGCGGTAGTTGAAGACGAACTCCGCGTATTTTTCGGGTCCATTTGGCGCGTTGAGTAGGCTTTGTAGCCAGGTGATTGTCATGAGTCTGGCGCCGTTGCCGCATACTGGACACTTGCCGAGGCCCTGGTTGAAGCCCTTCTTTGTGCTGATGATGAAGAGGCGGAGTTTGCTTGTGGCGAGGCAGAACGGGCAGGTTGCGTCGTGGAAGGGGTCTATACCTTTGGCTTCGACCTTCGCGAATTTGGCTTTGTTCTCGCGTAGGACGGTAGCGCCGGTGTGCTGCTCAACGCCGAAGACGGTTTGCTGCTTATCCTTCTTGGCTTTCTCGATTCTGCGGAAACGCCTGGTTTCGACGAGTGAATCATGGGCGGAGAGGCCTCCAGATGGGAGATCCTTCAAGCGTTGCACCTCCAGACCTGTAGGACTTTGCGTGGGCGAGTCCGAAGCATCCTTCTATGAATTGGGCATATTGGGTGTCCGTTCTTGGAGAGTTTAGCGTCTGTTTTCCTGACGGTATGCCCGAAGTGGCCGCAGTAGTAGTCTTTGGAGTAATCGACTGGTATGTATGGAGTCATTGGAGGGCCTCCAGGGCGAGTTCTGCCTTGATTGCGGCGGTGATAAGTTTAGGAAGGTCCCGGGCGTTGAGATGGTATTCTTGCCAGGTTGTCCATTTTAGCGGATCCGATTTTTGATAACCAAGCGTCTCAACGTGGTAGGGCCCATTTACGTAGAAAACGATTTGTGGATGCGGCGCCGTTTTGCCGCCATCTGGCAACAGTTTGACGCCAAGGATGTTTCGTTCGCAGTGCGTGTTTAAATCTGCGTAGGCTATGCGGATGGGTTCCATTGGCCGGAAGATACGGGTTGGATAGGACTTGCATGCTTCCAAAGGTATCTCTCCGACTATTTGTCCTTCGGGGATCCGCTTCGCCGCCTGCATCACGTAAAATGCCCCCTTGCGTCATGCGGCCTGATCTTTGCATAACAATTTAAGCAAAACATAGTTTGATGTTTCTTATGCTTACCAAAGCGTCTTCCACGGCTAAGTTTTTTTCCACAATTTTTACATTGGTAGAGACTTCTTTGAGGTCTCGAATAGCCGAGGTTAGGAAGTTGTTGGGTTCGTGGGCGAGGAGTACCGTTCGGAACGGAGAGAGAAAGGAGAGAAGATTTGAAAATGGATTCGGTTTCCTCGTTTCCCAACCCAGCAATCCTCCTAAACGTGGCAGTGTGCCTGGAATTCGCACTTTGTGCATTGCCAACTGTCAACGGGGAGTGGTAGTACGTTGATGTTTTGAGTGTCGTAGCTGCGTTGGAGGAGGTCGCGGTCGCGGAGCATTTGTTCTGCGTATGCGTCGAGTTCGTCGCGGTGAAACTTCACAGTTTCGAAGGTTAAGCATCCGTCGTTGATGTATTGGGTGATGAGCGAGAATGTGTCTGTGCCCGTCAAGAGGCAGTAGTAGGCGCCTTGGCGGAGGTAATGCTGTGGCTTCTGGCCGTTTGGCCGTGCCCTGGTTGTCTTGATTTCTATGGGGTGGTATTCTTGGAGGTCGATGTGCCCGACTATGCCGAATTTGTGGACTTCGTGTTCGTGGTCGAAGTTTGGAACTAAGCTTTGGAGTCCTTCTTGGCGTTGGTGGCCGTCGAGGAAAAAGATGAGTTGCTGCTCAGTGAATTGGCGATTTTTGAAGCGTCGCCAAAACGCTTTTCTGAGGCAATATGTGAGGTCGCTGACGTGAATTTCGGTTCTGACGGGCGCGCATTTCTCCTGCAGCTTAGCCAAGAAAAAGTCGCGGAGGGCCTTGTCGTCGACGACGATTGGCATTACTGGATGCCTTCCTTGATGATTTTCTCGAGTTTCATGGTGCATTCAAAACAGAATTCGCCAAGAGTTTCAATTTGGAAGGTTTCGTCAGATTTTTCTTCAAAATGATGGTTTATCGACAATACTGTGAGATCAACTACTTTTGTTTTTGGCGTAAATTCTTTGCCACAGTTGTTGCAGAGATATTTCTTTGTCATTGCGGGTGCTCCTTGATTTTTTGGCGGTTGGCAAGAGTCACACCGACAGTTTCTTTTTCGGGGCTTTCGCATCGTTTTATGCAGTTGCAGTTAGCGCAAAGAAGCTGAAATTTACTCCTGAGTTCTACATCGGACATTCTTAGTAGAAAATAATATTTTCCGTTGCCTTGACCTGTTTCTCGATATATTCTTTTTCCTCCACCATTGACGTGATCAACCTGCAAAACTCGCGGATCAGGATTTCCACATCTTTGGCATTTACCGCCTAATCTCTCCCGCACCTTTTCTCTTGCTCTGCGACTTTGATCAGTTGCGTATCCTGGATGCAACATATTCCATAATTTAGCGGCTTCTTGACGTTCTTCACGATGCGTCGATTCATACTTGTGTTTTCGGGCTTTCTCTTGTTCTCTGTGCGTTATCCAGTAACGATGATTATACTCATGCATTTTCTCTTTCGTAACCATCGTTCTTACGCCCCTTTGATTCGTTGACGATAAATCCTATTTTCGCCGTAGAGCCAGTAGCTGAACTGGTAGTCGGAGCCGTGGTACCGGGTTTTGATGGTTGCGTTGTCGCCGCTGAGGACCGTAAACGCGTCTTTGAATGATTGTCCGGGGTTGCTTGGTGCTCCTGCGATTTCGTAGTCGCCCATTTTGTCGCTGTGCACCAGGTCCCATTTTAGGGGGGAAAAAACGGATTCGGGAACGACGTCTTTGTGGGTTTGCTTCTGTTGTGGCGTTCCTCGGGCTTCTGGTTTGAGTGCTCGGAGAATGTTGACGATGGCAAGGTCGAGGTCTGCCGCGAGTTGGGTTAGGACTTCTTCGCATTGTTGGAGACGCTTCTCGACGGCGGCGTAGCGGTCTTCACTCATTTAGGAGTCTCCTTGAAGACAGGTTGGGCTTGCATTGGGGAAGGGTTAAGTCGATGCATTGTTTTCCGGGGTTGTCGCTGCAGGTGAAGGTGTTGGGGTCCAGTTTCTTGCAGACCATGCTAACCTGCGACCTTGCCTGATTTCTTGACGGTTACGTCTTTGGCTACGTAGAGGACCGCGTCTTTGACTGCGGTGGAGAAGTCGTTTATCTCGCCGACTTTCGAGGTTTCCCTCATCTCGCCGACTTGCGAGGTTTCCCTCATCTCGCCGACTTGCGAGGTTTCCCTCATCTCGCCGACTTGCGAGGTTTCCCTCATCTCGCCGACTTGCGAGGTTTCATACATCACGCCGACTTTCGAGGTTCCCCTCATCACGCCGACTTTCGAGGTTTCCCTCATCATGCCGACTTTCGAGGTTTCCCTCATCATGCCGACTTTCGAGGTTTCATACATCATGCCGACTTGCGAGGTTTCCCTCATCTCGCCGACTT
>Ga0209777_10003249_pt1 | contig 20340 bp, 11 predicted proteins | sample FrelakmetHBP12HB_FD_187147 | JGI IMG/M metagenome (GOLD analysis project Ga0209777, IMG submission 187147) | Freshwater lake sediment microbial communities from the University of Notre Dame, USA, for methane emissions studies -HBP12 HB (SPAdes)... | ecosystem: Environmental > Aquatic >...
TTGCCCCATCACGTCACGCAGCGCGGGAATGGGCGTGCGCGCGTGTTCTGCGCGGACGAAGAGCGGCATCGTTACCTGAAGTTGGTTCAGCATTTCCGGTTGCGCTAATCCTGCAGATAGCGGCCTACTGTCGGATGGATAAGCACGTCCATTGGGTGGTCGTGCCTGAGCGCGAGCAAGCGCTGGCGGAAACTTTCCGCGACGCGCACGCGAACCTTGCCGACTTGGTCAACCGCGCGAAGCACAGGCCGGGGCATCTTTTTCAAGGCCGTTTCTTCTCGTGCCCGCTGGACGAGGAGCACTTTTGGGCCGCAGTACGGTACGTAGAACGCAATCTGGTGCGCGCCGGAATGGTGGCGCGGGCGGAAGACTATGCCTGGTCAAGCGCGGCGGCGCACTGCGGCCTGCGTGCTGACCCGCTGCTTAACAGCGCTCTTGCGCCAGCAGGCGTGGTGCGCGACTGGAGCGAAGGGCTGAAGACGGAGGACGAGCAGCAGACGCAGGCGTTGCGGCGCCAGACACTCAGCGGCAGACCGTGCGGCTCCTTGGCGTTCGTGCTGCAACTTGAGGCGCGTATCGGGCGCGTGCTGCAGCCTCTCAAACGTGGCCGCAGGAGTCGCGTCGCAGTCATGGGACAAGGGGAGTTGTTCAGGTGAGGAATTCATGCGCAGATCGAGTGCTCTGTCCCCGATTTCCCTGATTTCCCTGGTGAGGCACATGGCCAGATTCGCAAAGTTGTTAAGTAATGTGTCCCCCGAATTCCGAATACCCCGAATACCCTGTTAAGTAATGTGTCCCCCGAATACCCGGGCAAGCATTCAACGATTGGAGGTTCCGCCTATGCTTTGTGAAGACTTGGTTAAGATTCTGGGAGGGCAGATCGCTGACCGTGCAATAAGGAGCAGAAACAGCCCTTCGCTGCTCTTGCTGGCGGTGGTATTCTGTGGCGCTGCGGGTCCTTCAATGTGCAGCGAAGAAGCGGTCGTTTTCACTAAGGATCTCGGGGACGGTCTCAGTCTGATCGTCGTTCCGCGTCAGGAGAAGATCGAGCATCACGCGTTGACGGCAGAAGAAGAAAAGGCGCGCAAAGATGCGGGGATGGAATGGATTGAAGAGGGGGTGTACACTGCGAAGGAAGTCTGTTCCTTTAGGCTGTTAGGGAAGGGCATGCCAACAAAGGGAAGAACTTTACTTGAGCAGACCGTAAAGTGTGTCGGCGGCATGGAGACTTCTGGGGGGTTTCGTATTCCTATTTTTGAGTGTAATACCTACAAGATCTATGATGTGGCCAGGACAAAAGGGAGGTTCTATGTCCTGATGCACCATGGTTTTGGGAACATGTGGCTCAAGTGGGCGGAGGTAAACGACGCTTTCGAGGTTAAGGGCGACTGGAACGAAGCGCATTTGTTTGGGCGTTTTTGGAAACGAGCGAATGACGGTTTCTTCCCGATCAAACGCGCCCAGGTAATTCCCGCCGGCGACCGTGTCTATGCCTTTTTCGCCGGCAAGTCCGGCAAGTGCATGCTGTGGGAAATCCAGGGCAAAGAGGCCAAGATGGTTTGGGAAAGTAAAACCGCGCCACAGGAAGAGCCAGAGGCGAAAAGGCCGTAAGGCGTTTTTTGCTCTGGCGGGCGGCGCCGATAGCTCCGCTATCGGCGTGGTGCTATCGCGCGAGCTCAGCGCCGAGCCAGAAAGCCAGTTGGCAGATGGCGCGCAGTCGTATATGAACGCAGCTCATGAGCGGCATCATCTTCATCGCATACGACGTCGAGACAGCCTCGGAGAACAGCGCCGGGTTCCTGCGCGGCGCGCAGGAGCTGCATCGCGAGTTTGGCATCCCCTGGACCGTTTTCTTCACGGGCAAGACCATCGCCCAGCGGACCGCGGACTGCCTGCGCGTCGCGGGCGATCCGCTGGTGACGCCGGCACAGCACACCTACAACCACGTGCTGCTCAAGTCCGTCTACATGGAGCCCCACGACGGCAAGGTCTGCCGCGAGGGCGGAAAAGCGACGTTCTTCAATGCAGGCGGCAGTCTGGAGCAGATCGCCGAGGAGCTCAGCCGCACGCAGGAGATTTTCGAGAAGACCTTCGGCCGGACGTGCCGCGGGCTGACCGGGCCGTGGGGCTACTACCGGGGACTGAAGGACCGGCCCGACATCCTGCGCCTGGTGGAGCACGCGGGCCTGCGCTGGCTGCGCACCGACGCGCGCGACTACCGCGACTGCCAGCCCGTGCCGCTCGAATTGCAGCCTTACTTCTACGCCGAGCAGGGCTTCCCGGAAATCCTCGAATGTCCCGTGCAGGGCTACCAGGACGACTTCTACTGGGAGCGCTTCGACGACCGCGCACACGGCCCGCGCTGCGAGGACTACCAGTTGTGGGCGCTGGCCGAGGCCGCCAAGTCCCACCGCGTCTTCACCATCAATTCACACGACCACGGCACGCCGACGCCCGAGGCGTTCCACGCGACCAAGGGCCGCTGGCTTCGCGCCGTGCTCGAACGCGGCCGGAAACTGGACGCGCGCTTCATGGGTTACGAGGACTATTACCAGATGAGGCGGGTGGCAAGTGGCGAGTGGCGAGTGGCAAAACGGCGGAGCGCCAAGACGCATAGAGCAGCGGAGCCGCAGCCAAAGCCGATGGTGAAGAGGTGAAAGGTCTTGGCGTGCGCTGGGAGCCTTGGCGCTTTGCAAAATCTGCGCAGCGTACGAAGAAACGACCTCGTGTTAGTACAGGAGGACCAGAGTGAGCAGCAACATTGTCTCGTTCATAAGAGCCCCTCACCCTACCCTCTCCCCAGCGGGGAGAGGGAACCGGAGCATGGCGAGAGCATTGGCGTGCTGCTTGGGCGTGGCCGCGTGGTGCCTCGGGGGAGAAGGGGACAGACAGCCGGACAGCGGCATCAGTTCCCGAGACTGGCCCGCCTACGGCGCCGACGCCGGCCGCTCCCATAGGACAAATGAAACCTTGGAGTTTCCGCTGGAAGCAGCCTGGACGTATGTGCCGACTCAGCCGCCGCAGCCGGCGTGGCCGGAGCCTGGCAAGGAACTCCACCGCCTCGATTTCGACTATGCCCCGCAGCCCGTGGTGGCGAACGGGCTGGTCTGCTTCGGCTCATCCGCCGACGACACGGTCCGGGCGCTGGATGCCGCGACGGGCCAAATGCGCTGGCACTTCACCACCGGCGGGCCCGTTCGTTTCGCTCCGGCGCTCGGAGGCGGCAGGGCCTACGTGGCCTCTGACGACGGCTGGCTCTACGCTCTGGATGCGGCCAGCGGCACGCTGATCTGGAAATTTCACGGCGCGCCGCGCGACGAACAGATGCTGGGCAAAGGGCGCATGATCTCACGCTGGCCGATCCGCAGCGGGGCGGTCCTTGCGGACGGCGCGGTGTACTTTGCGGCGGGCATGTGGCCGGCGCAGGGAATCTACTTGTACGCCGTGGACGCCCGCACCGGCGAGAAGATCTGGTGCAACGATTCCAGCGCGAGCATGTATCGCAATCAGCCTCACGGCGGCTCCTCGGCCTTCACGGGCGTGTGCCCGCAAGGCTATATGCTGGCGGCAGGCGAACTGCTGCTTGTGCCGTCTGGGCGCACTACGCCGGCTGCCTACGACCGCAGGACGGGCAAGCTGGTTTACTACCAGCCATATCTGTACTCGGTGCCCTATGGCCCAGAGGGCTGGGACAACCGCGCCAATGGCGGCTGGTGGGCGACGATAGCCGGGGAATCCTTTCTTTGCCCCATGCATGAGGGCGGCGCGCCGGAACTGGACGCCAGCGTGGGTGAGGCTGAACCCCAGAAGGGCGACGGGATCGTGGTCTACTCTCTCGCCACCGGCCTGCGAGAACTCAGCCTCCCCGACAATCACATCGCGCTGGCAGCCGGAGACGTACTTTACGCCGCGGGCAAAGACGGCGTGCAGGCCATTGACCTGAAGGCGTGGCGCGAAAAGAAGAAGCTCAAGGGGTGCGTCAAGTGGAGCACCGCGCATCCGCGCGCGTATTGCCTGGCAATGGCCGGCACGACGCTCCTGGTGGGCGGCCGCAACACGCTCAGCGCGTTCGACGCCACGGCAGGGAAGCGGATCTGGTCCGCAGAGGCCGAGGGGCAGATGCGGGGCATCGCCGTGGCCGGCGGGCGGATTGTCGCCGCAACGAGCAAGGGCAGCATCGTCTGTTACGAGTCGCGCGAGATCAGCGTGCCGGCCGTCACCGTGCGCGAGATCCCCGCGCATGTGGCGAGCGCGCCAGGGCGGCAGGTGGACCTGGCAGCCAAGATCGTCAGGGAGACGGCGGTGTCGCAGGGCTACGCGCTGGTTCTCGGTGAGCGCGATGGCCGCCTGGCGACCGCGCTCGCATCCCGCACGGATCTGCATGTCATAGGCGCGCTCCCGCCGAATGTGGATCTGGATGCTGAGCGGGAGCGCCTCCTTTCGAGTCCTCTGTACGGCTCCCGCGTAGTGCTGCAGCAGCTCGATGGATCAGGAGAACTGCCGTACGCTCCATACTTTGCCGATCTCGTCATCGTGACGCGGGATGCGGGGCCTCCCTCAGGCGCGGAATTGTACCGGGTCCTGCGGCCCTGCGGCGGGATCATGTGTTTCCCCGGCATGAATCGGGATGAAGTGGACAGACTGCTCGCCGAAATGAACGCCCCGCGAGCGCAAGTCCGCTCTTCCGACGGCTTGCGCATGCTCATCCGCAGCCGCCTGCCGGGCGCCGGTGAGTGGCGCTGCCAGTGGGCAGACGGCGGCAACACGGGCCTTGGAGAGGAGAGCCTGGTCCGCCCGCCGTTTGACATCCTCTGGTTCGGCGGCCCCGGCCCGGACCGCATGATGAGCCGGCACTGGGGGGCTTCGGCGCCGCTCTCTGTCAACGGCCGCGTCTTCGTTGCCGGGCAGCACCACGTCGTGGCCTTCGACAGTTACAACGGCCGTGAAATCTGGTGCCGGGAGCTGCGCCATGTGAGGCGCATGGAAGCGCAACTGACGGCATCCAACTTTGTCGCGGACGACGCAAGTTTGTTCGCCGCGGTCGGGTCGGAGTGCCACAGGATTGACCAGGCCACCGGCAAGACGGTGGCCGTCTACCGAGTGCCCGAGATCGGCGGCGTTGCGCAAGCCGACTCGGAGCCGACATCAGTTGACATCGAGTGGCCGGCGGTGTGGCAGATGTTCGGGCCGCTGCCGAAGAACAGCCCTGCTGTGCCGGAGGCCACGCTCAAGGCGATCCCCGCCGAGTTGAGTATGGGAGCCAATACTTACCGGGCGAAAGCGGTGCGGCCGGTGAAGGGCAAAGTTGACTTCACCTACTTTTTCGGCGGGTACGGCTACAAGCCGCTTGGACCGGACGAAAAGCCGGGAGACAACCCACGGGGCAGCGGAGAGTGGGACTACGAGATGGAAGGGAGCCTGGCCTACCTTCTGGCCGAGGTCGAGTGCCCGAGCGCCGGAGAGCTCACCATCGGGGCCGGCGCCGATTGGTGGATGAAATGGTTCCTCGACGGGAAGCCCGTTTTCGACACGCTGAAGAATGGGAACGAGGAGGGGCAGTATGGCGTGACCAACCACGTCTTCTCCGCCAAGGTGACGAAGGGCAAGCACGTGCTGGCTGCCATGGCCAAGGCGGGTGGCCGGGGATGGTGCCTGTGTTCAGCCGGAGGCGCGAAGTACGAACGGAACCTGAAGTACGTTCCGCCGGAGCGCCTGCAGGCCGGCTGGGGCTATCTGGCAGTGGCGGGCGATCTGGTTCTGGGCAGCTACGTTCGCGGCGGAGCGAAGATTCCTGCCTGGGAGTCCAGCGCCCTCTTCGCGCTCAACCTGAAAGACGGTTCGTTGCGCTGGCAGTACCGGCCGCGGAGGTCGGTCCTGAATATGAGCATCGCGTTCGGCGACGGGCGCCTCTTCATGCTGGACGGAACCGCGCCCTCGCTGCTCTTCGGAACCAAGGAGAAGAAGAAACGGGAACGGGAGATGACCCTCCTGGCGCTGGACCTCAAGACGGGGGCGGAACTCTGGCGGCAGGACGACGTGCCGAGCTCGGCGAACGAGCTGCTGCACTGGGCCATGCGCTTCGTCCAGTACGCCAAACCCGTCGTCGCGCTGGGCGGCGTCGCGGGGTACGACGCGGCCAGCGGAAGGAAGCTCTGGGAACGCAGGAACAGTCCGGCCCAGGGCGACGATTTCAGGCTGCCTGTCATCCGGGACGAATGGATCATCGCCGAGCCACAGGCGTACAACCTGCGGACCGGAGAGCCGCGTATGGTGCAGGACGCGCTCACGGGCCAGATGCGCCCCTGGAAGTTCACCCGCGCCTACGGGTGCGGGCCGATCGCGGGCTGCCGGAACATGCTTTTCTTCCGCTCTGGCACCGCCGGTTTCTACGACTTCGCCACGGAAAGCACCAGCACGTTCGGCGGGGTGCGGCCAGGCTGCTCCATCACCATGATCCCCGCCAACGGACTCATGATCCTACCCGAGGGAAGCAGCGGCTGCAGTTGCTCCTACAACTTCCAAACATCGCTCGCGCTTATCCCTTCCGCAGGCAGCACCGGAGCGCCACGCTCCGGCAGCCGCTGGAGCGTGTTCCACGGCGAACGCACCGAGTCGTTGCTGCGGACGCTGAGACTAAACTTCGGCGCGCCGGGCGACCGCCACGATTCCGCCGGCGCCGCGTGGCTGGCATTCCCGAGGCCCGACGTTCGGGGCGCGACCCCCGCGCTCTTGCGCATCGTGGAGGGCACGCCGGAGTATTGCTGCCGGGCCGCGGAGGAGGCCGGCAGCGACAGGTCCTGGATCTATGCTTCCGGCCTGCGCGGGCCTTGCAGGATGGTGCTGGATCTGGCACGCGCGCCGGTAGCCGTGCCCATGATCACGGAGCCGCCCAAGGAGGAGCCTGGAGAATTCAGCGGCTGGGCGGGCGCCGCAGCCGTGCCGTTCGAGGCCGACGCGCATCTGCTGGCGCCGAAGGCCGCGCTTTACACCGGGCGCGACGCACAGAACCTCTACTTCCTCTTCAACAGGGAGTCAGCCATCCGCCTCGGCAAGCCCGTGCCCTTCTCCGCGAAGCATGCGAAAAAGAACGACAGGAAGGCAATAGAAGACGACAGCGTGCTCTTCAGCATCACGGACAGGAACCGTAACCTGTCCCTGGATTTCGCGATCAGTTGCGCCGGCGGCACCTTTGGCCGGAAGAACACTAAGGACGGCGAGCCCGAGGCGGACGACGAGGCTGTCGAGGATGCCGCCGACGGCGAAAACGGTGAAAGCCCCAAGCGCGACACGCTGTGGCACGGCGAATGGCACTGCCAAGCCGTAAAAAACGAACGGACGTGGGGCGCCAGGGCCGCCATTCCCCTCAAGACACTCCAGGCCGAGGGGCTTGATCCGTCCAGCTTGCAGGCGAACTGCACAGCGCGGAATACGTCTGGCCAAGGAGCGGCAACAATCGCTCTGACCACGGCGTCCAGCCCGCCGCTCGGCGCCTTCGTCCCGCTGCTGTTCACTCAGACGGGGGATAGGCCGGCTCCCGTTCCCGAGCGGAAGTACACCGTGCGGCTGCACTTCGCCGAGACGGGCGCGGAGGTCCAGGCGCGCGCGGGCTGCGACGTAGAACTCCAGGGCAAACCGGTTCTCAACGGGAGCTCTCTCCTAAAGGAAGCAGCCGGTCCCGGCCGAGGCATTGTGAGGGAGTTCACGGGCGTTAGCGCTGACGAGAGGATGACAATCTCCCTGGTGCCTGGAAGCGCCGAGCCCGGGCAAAACACAAAGCTGTGTCTTTGTGGCATGGAAGTATTCGCTGAGGAGCGGTGAAGGCGCGATGGTGCCTGCCGGGTGAGACTCATAGGGCGGGAGGAAAGGAAGAGTGTCGCCGTGACACTAGAACTTCTTTGCGCGGAAGTATCCCACATCCAGCTTGCCATAGGTAGGAAAGGCCGCAAGCACTTCGGCCTGCGTTTGGAGCATCCAGGGAGAGGTGAAATGCGGCCCATTCTTGGTGAAGAGGATATCGTCGGCCACGTACACCGCTGAATGGAGGAGGTTGCCACGCGGTTCGGAGAAGAGAACCAAGTCGCCGAAGGTGGGGCTGCCCGGCACGGGGTAATAGTCGTTCTCTATGGCGCTGCGAACCTGATCGGGGTGGCTGTAGCGGTCGTCGGGGGGGGCGTTGAAGAAATTTAGCGCGGTCCAGTGGCAATCACGCGAAAGGCCCTTGGTTTCAGGGCCGGGCAATGGATACGTGTACAGCCGCTCGCGCGCGAAGGGTGGCAACAGCAACGCGATGTCAACTGTGATGCCGCCCGCAGCAGGCGGCAGGGAGCGCAGCAGCGGACCGACGACCATTTCACGGCCGCCTTTGCTCCAATAGCTGGTCAAGGCCTTGAGGTCGGAATCGGCAGCCACGCGCAGCCGCGGGAACACAGCGCTACGACGAAAGCAAACCTTAAGCAACCTGACGCGCTCTTCCTTCTCCGGGAGTTCGCTCAAGACCGTACTGTGATCGGAGAGCAGCATGAGGTCAGCGCGTGGGTATAGCAGGCCCTTGAGGAGGGACACGGTGCGCTTCTCCAGCCCGCTATTATCACCAAACCACTCCCCTATCTGTTCTGGCCTGAAGATAAAAGGATCGCGTTGGGCATTGTTTTCAGGGAACTTTGCAAGAACGGCGTAGAGCGTCGCACGAGCCTTCGGACTGAGACCCAAGATCAGTTCCTTGCTGGGTTTGAGCACGCACTGGTTGGCGGCTGCGGAGAATTCCACAGCGCGGTCAATAGCGATGCGTTGCGCCTCTGTGAGTTCAGCCGACGCAAGCAACTCATACAAGGCAGCTTTCGAATAGCCTTTAAAGACCCACGCGGGTTGGGCCTCGCCAAAGAAGCCCGGCGAGATAAGGTTGTCCGGCGGCTGTGTTACAATGTCAAAATACTCAATATTCCCCCAAGGCCCCGGCTTGCAGTGCCGCTGGTCGGCTCTGGTGGAGGCGGAAACGGTCCCGTTCGACGCCGGCAAGACGGAAGAGGGCCGAGAGCGGAGCGAGAGCACAACCATTACGGCCCATGGCGCCAGCATGGCCAGAACAAGCGCGAACACTATCGAGCGCGGCAGGCGAAAGAAAGAGACCCGGGCTCTTTTTTCGAGGCTGCGCAGGGTAATCTCAACCTGCTTAGCATGAACTGCGCTGTCGTACTTGATGATCTGCTCCTTCCCTGCCCCTCGACACAAAGTTGCAGTATGCAACTAACGCAATTCTTAGACCAGTCATGCCACAAACCGGTGCGGCGCTGACAATCTCACAAACACGCTACTTGCACCAGGAAAGTCAGAGGCCCCATAGGTGATTTGCACGCTATTGGGTGCGGGGCATAAACCCCAGCCTTCTCCGGCTATGGCTGTGTGCTATTGCACATGACAATTTGGTTAGGCATTTTGCGACAGCTTCCGCGCGCGATGCAAAAAGAAACGGGCTGGGAGATAGCCTCCCAGCCCGCTGGACTGCTCCGTGCCTGAAAAGGGCTTACTGGGCGCCTTGCGCACCTGCTGTCTCGCGTTTAGATTGCCAGTAGGCCCAGCCCAGGCAGACAATGGCGATGACAATTGCCAAGACACGGAACGTCTGGCTGTCCGCCACGGCAAACGCCTTGGGCAGAACATAGGGCGTAGCTGCACCGGTCACCGCGTCCTTCAACTCGGCGGCAGCCTTCTTGACGCTATTCACTACCTCAGGATCATATACCGCCATCAAAGGCACCGTGAGAATGGCCACCATGTTCATGACCTTGAGCAGCGGGTTGACCGCGGGGCCGGAGGTGTCCTTCAGGGGGTCGCCGACGGTGTCGCCAGTGACGGAGGCCTTGTGTTTCTCGGAACCCTTGCCGGTATTCTTGACGGCGTCGCGCGGCTCGTCTTCGACGGTCTTCTTGGCATTGTCCCAGGCGCCGCCCGAGTTGCACATAAAGGACGCCATCAACTGGCCCACCACGATGGAACCGGCCAGGAATCCGGCGAGAGCGATTGGGCCAAGCAAGAAGCCGACCAGAACGGGGGCGAACACGGCCAGCAGCGCCGGACCAACCAGTTCCTTCTGGGCCGCCTCTGTGCAGATATACACAACCTTGCCGTAATCTGGCTTGGTCGTTCCTTCCATGACGCCGGGGATATGGAACTGGCGGCGGCACTCATTGACGATCAGGTACGCCGCGCGCCCGACTGCGCGAATGGTCATCGAGGAGAAAAGCATGGGCACCGAGCCGCCGAGCAACATGCCGACCAGCAGGAGGGGGTTGGAGACCGACAGCATATTGGCGACGTTCTTGAACAGGTCGATTGGCAGAGCCTTCTCTTCGCCCCCGCCGCCGGAACCGATGACCGTGATGAACGAGGCGTACAGCGAGACCGCCGCAATGACCGCCGAGCCGATGGCCACGCCCTTGGTCACCGCCTTGGTGGTGTTGCCCACTGCGTCGAGGTCGGCCAGGATCTGGCGCGCTTCCTTGTACTTGGCCTCATTCTCTTCTTTGCCGGCCCCTTCCTTGCAGCCCAGCATCTTGTCTTTCTCGTAGCCCATTTCGCCGATGCCGTTGGCGTTGTCGGCGACCGGCCCGAAGACGTCCATGGAAATGGTGTTGCCAGTGAGGGTCAGCATGCCGATGCCGCACATGGCCACGCCGAAGGCGATGCAGATGGGGTTGGTGCCCGAATAGACGAGCACGGAGGCGATGATGGCCACGCTCAGGACGATGGCCGTCACCACGGAGGATTCATAGCCCACCGCGAAGCCTTCGATGATGTTCGTGGCGTGGCCCGTGGTGCAGTTCTTGACCAGGCCTTTGACCGGCGAGTACTCGGTGCCAGTGAAGTATTCCGTAGTGCGGTTCAAGGCGATACAGAGGAGGATGCCGATGAGGCAGGTGAAAGCAGGGCGCATGTCGAGCGTCCAGGTCACGCCGTTTTCAATATAGCTCTGGCCGAGGCTGGCCCAGGCGGGAATGTTTGCGCCGCCGACCCAGGGGCGGGTGGGGTCCGTAGGGAAGTGCAGGTAGAAGTAGCCCAGAATCATGAAGCCGATCACGGATATCGTGGAACCGAGGATGAAGCCGAAATTGATGGATTTCATGGCCTGGGCCACGTTGCCGCGGTCGCCAGCGCGCACGGAATAGGTGGAGATGATCGAGCCCACGACGCCAATGGCGCGCACCAGGATGGGGAACATCACGCCCTTGTGGCCGAAGGCCACGAAACCGAGAATCATGGCGGCCACGATGGTGACTTCATAGGACTCAAAGATGTCCGCGGCCATTCCGGCGCAGTCGCCGACATTGTCGCCGACGTTATCGGCAATGGTCGCGGCGTTGCGCGGGTCGTCTTCCGGGATGCCGGCTTCAACCTTGCCGACCAGATCGGCGCCCACGTCCGCGGCCTTGGTGTAGATGCCGCCACCGACGCGCATGAACAAGGCCAGCAGTGTGCCGCCGAAGCCGAAGCCGAGCAGGGCTTCGTAGGCGTGCTCGCCGAAAGTCATGAAGATCAAGGTGCCGCCCAGGAGTCCCAGGCCGTCAGTCAACATGCCGGTGATGGTGCCGGTGCGGTAGCCGAGCATCAGCGCCTTGCCGAAACCGACGGGAGCCGCGGCCGCCACGCGCAGGTTGCCCTGGGTTGCCAGGCGCATGCCCACGAAGCCGACCGTGCCGGAGAAAAACGCGCCTATCAGGAACGCTCCCGCCCGGCCCCAGGCGAAGGGGTCACCGAAGCCCTTGTCCGAAGCGAGGGCCTTGGTCAGGAACAGAACGACCACCAGCACCAGGATCATTACCGCCACGGTGGTCAACTGGCGCTTGAGGTAGGCGTTGGCGCCTTCGCGCACGGCATCGGCAATCTCCTGCATTTTCTTGGTGCCCAAGTCGGCCCCGCGAATCTGGTACATGAGCATGAGCGCGTAGCCCAAACCCGCGAAAGCAATAGCCAACGTCACGAACAGGGCGATCCGTTCGCCATCGGAGAAAAGCGGCTGGCCCGTGAGCTTATCAGGCGTGGTGTCCATGAACTTGAACCACACGAAAGGCGCCGCCTCGCCGGCGGCAGCCTGGGCCGCGGGTCCCGGCTTGCCTTCTTCGGCCAGCGCGCCCCGTCCGTTCAGGAAGGTTGGAAGTTGAAAGAGGAACACGAAGAGCCCTGACAGCACACAGGCGCTCAACCACTTGTGCTCCCGCACAAAACGGCCAAACAACGAAGCTTTCATCCAGGTACCTCCATTCAAAACGCGGACCCTGTACTGCATCCGTACTTAGTACGGAGCACTCAGTAGAAACCCGCAACCAAGAACCAAGCCCCTCCCCGCCACAACGCCAATGGGTGCACTGGCGCTGACCACGCGGAAAGCCGGCCCCCGCAACGAAACCTATTCCTTGCGTAAAATCCAAAATAGCAGGAGGGCTTCACAATGCAAAATTCAAAATGCAAAATTCAAAAATACAAGAGCCGCGAGGTTCTTCAGTTCTTTCGTTTTGCATTTTGCATTCTCATTTTTGCATTTCTGTGAATAGCCTACGCCGACTCCCTGCCGTCCTCCAGGACTGGCCAGAAGACGTCTATCTGATCCAGCACCACGCCTGTGCCGCGGGCGACGGCGGTTATAGGGTCGTCGGCGCGGCGCACGGGCAGACCGGTTTCGCGCGCGAACATTTTGTCCAAGCCGCGCAGCAGGGAGCCGCCGCCAGCCAGCGTAATGCCGCTGTCGAGCAGGTCCGCAGCCAGTTCTGGCAGCGTGCGCTCCAGGGTGCCTTTGATGGCGCGCACAATCTGCTCTAGCGGGTCGCGCATGGCCTCCCGGACTTCCTCGCTGCGCACCGTAACCGTGCGCGGCAGTCCGCCCAGCGTGTCAATGCCGCGGACTTCCATCTGCAATTCCTCTTCCAGCGGATAGGCGCTGCCGATCTGAATCTTGCAGCGTTCGGACATCTGCTCGCCGATCTGCAAATTATAGACGTCTTTCATGTGTTTGATGATGGCATCATTCATCACGTCGCCGGCCACGCGCAACGAAGTGCTCTGCACGATATCGGACAGCGAGATGACGGCCACCTCAGCCGTCCCTCCGCCGATGTCCACGATCATAGAGCCCTTGGGTTCGGTTATGGGCAGGCCGGCGCCAATGGCTGCCGCCATGGGTTCCCGGATCAGGCGCACCTCGCGTGCGCCGGCGCGTTCGGCGGAGTTGATGACCGCGCGCTTTTCCACGGTGGTGATGCCGGAAGGAACCGCGACGATGACGCGCGGGTGGATAAAACGGCTGCGGCCATGCGCCTTGCGGATGAAATAGCTGAGCATCGCCTCCGTGATTTCAAAGTCTGCGATGACGCCATTCCTCATGGGGCGGATGGCTTCAATGGAGCCGGGTGTGCGTCCCAGCATCAGCTTGGCTCTCTCGCCGACCACGGGCTCGCCGTCGAACAACACCCTGTTGGTGCCTTTGCGCACGGCCACGACCGAAGGTTCTGAAAGGATGATGCCTTCGCCGCGCGCGCAGACGATTGTGTTGGCGGTGCCGAGGTCAATGCCGAGATCCTTGGAGAGCAAACCCAAGACATGGTCAAAGAACATCTTTCCCTCCAGCCCCCCACTCCCCAGGTTCCGTTGCCTGGTTTCCGGGTTCAGGGCTGAGCGGCCAAGAGCGCGGCCTCACCAATCCCGCCAAAGCGCCACTTGCGGCAACCCAAGACCTGAAACCTGAAGCCTGGAACGTGAGCCACAACTATAGAGTGTATCGGCTGTAGCGAGAAGGAATTGCAGGGAAAAATGGACTGAACCGCGGCGCAGGGTTGTGCCTGCCCGCCTCTTTGGGCCAACACTATGCGTCAACCTTCATCCTGCACCCTTTCCCCAGGGAGAGACGCTCATCAACGCAATGGGCTTTACGCCCACAAGCCTCTTGGCATTGGCGCAACGGCAAAGTGTATTTGGTTTGAAGGTACAAAGGTACATCAAACGTCCCTTCTAAGGCGGGGAAGGGGTTCAGGAGCGATTCGGGGGCAATATATGGATGCGCTGCACCTTGAGACTCTTGTGCAAAAGGTGGGTGGCTATTACAGTCTGGTGAAACTGTTTCAGCGCAGGCTCCGTGAACTGGGGATGGGCTTGCCTCCGCTGGTCAGAACCAACTCCAGCAATGCGTGGGAGATCGTGGCCGAGGAGATCCTTCAGGACAAGGTCTCGCTGGTCACTGGTGAGGCAGCAGAGAGGATGCGCGAGGAGGAAGCGGAACAGGAGATAGTGGCGCTGCCCTTGCCGCTGCCTGCCCGCAAGCTTACCGCTGCTTCGTAACGCTGTTCCCGCCTGCCCGGGCGAGTGACTGGAGGGGAGAGCCAGCCCAGAGGTGCTTGGTGGGCTGGACAGTTCCCTTGCGTCACGGGCGTTCGCCACGAAAAGCGGAACTGTGATGGGGCGTTGGAGTTACAGGCGCCCTTTTTTTCCGGCAGGGACAATCCATGGGCAGCTTGGAACACGTAGTCACCTTCCGCGTGCGTTACAGCGAAACAGACCAGATGGGCACCTACTACAATTCGCGTCCGCTGGAGTGGTTCGAGTGGGGGCGCACGGAGCTGATGCGCGCCGCGGGCCTGCCCTACACCGAGATCGAGGCGCGCGGCCTGCGCCTCCCCTTGATCGAAGCGCATCTGGAATATGGCGGCAAAGCGCGTTACGACGACGAGCTCAGGATGACCTCTCGCGCGGCCTTCTGTGGCAAAGCCCGCGTGCGCTTTGAGGTGGAGATCGTACAGGCAGGGAACGGCGCGCCAGTGGTCAAGGGTTACACGGTCCATGCGGTCGTGGACGAGGCCGGCAAACCAGTACGAGCGCCGGAGTGGCTGGTGGAGAGACTCTCCACTATCCCCACGTGATCAGCCCTGGAACGAAGGGCGAGGACAGGAGCGGGTTCTTCGGAATAACGCGAATCTCGTAACCGAAGCGCCCGGAAGTCTCACATGGGATGACGCCTTCGTATTGGTGCATGCCGTCCTGTCCGCCGCTCAGGTGCGCAAGCGGCAAAGCCCGGCCCATTTCCAGCGTGCCCTTGTCGTTGGGCGAGCCCGCATAGGCCTGGACCTCCACGGAGTCCGGCGACACCGGACCAAGGTGCACGCGCGCCCTGATCTTGAGCGCATCTCCCACCTTCAGGCCGTCAGCGAGGGCGGCGTCCACAGCTTCCACGCGGATTTGCGCCCAGCGCGCGAATAACCCCATTTTCCACTGCCAGAGCTCGCGCGCGCCGCGGAAGCTGTCCCGGTTGATCGCCTGCCAACCTTCGCCTGCCGGGGCGTAGAACTCCTCGAAGTACTCCCGCACCATGCGGTTGGTGCTGAACCTGGTGGCCGCCATATGCATGGCCCGTTTCATGCGCCTGATCCACTCTCTGGGCAGTTCGTCGCTGCCGCGCTGGTAGAAGAGCGGGATGATCTGTTTTTCCAGCAGCTCGAACAAGTTGCGGCTTTCCACCTGGTCCTGGTATTCCAGGTCCTCGTATTCCTCGCTGCGTCCGATGGGCCAGCCGTTCTGGCCGTCGTAACCTTCGCACCACCAGCCGTCGAGCACGGAGCAGTTCAGCGCACCATTGGCGGCAGCCTTCATTCCCGAGGTCCCGGAGGCCTCCATGGGGCGGCGCGGAGTGTTCAGCCACACGTCCGCGCCCTGCACCATATAGCGCGCCACCACCATGTCGTAGTCTTCCACGAAGATCACTCGGTTCTTGAACGCGGGATCGCGAGCGAATTTGTAAATTGTCTGAATCAGCTTTTTGCCTTCATTATCTTTGGGATGCGCCTTGCCGGCATAGATGATCTGCACCGGCCGCGCCTTGTCCGAGAGGAGGGCTGCCAGTCGCTCAGGATCTTTGAACAGCAGCGAGCCCCGTTTATAGGCAGCGAAGCGCCGGGCGAAACCTATTGTCAGAGCTTCGGGATCAAGCAGTTCATCGGTGTCCAGGAGTTCCTTGGGCGGCGCGCCGGAGCGCGCCAGTTGCTCTTTGACCCGCTCCCGCGTCCAAGTCACCAGGCGCGACCTGCGGCGCTCATGCACGCGCCACAGCTCGCCGTCCGGAACGTGGTCCAGGCCCTTCCAGGCCTCGCCTTGCACCGCGGCGTCGTAGGACCAGCGCGGGCCGCAGTAGCGGATCAGCAATTCGTTGAGCTGGTCCGAGACGTAGGAACGGATATGCACGCCGTTGGTGATGGAGCTGATCGGCACCTCGTGGACCGGCACTTCCGGCCAGACCCGCGACCACATCTTGCGCGAAACAAAGCCGTGCAGCGCCGAGACGCCGTTGGCGTGGCCGGCCGTGCGCAGGGCCAGCACCGTCATCGAGAACGGCTCGGTTTCGTCATGCGGATTCTGGCGGCCCAGAGCCAGGAAGGACTTGCGGTCCAGCCGCAGGCGGCCATGCCAGTCGCTGAAGTAGCGGTCCATCAGATCAATGCCGAAGACCTCATTGCCGGCGGGCACGGGAGTATGAGTGGTGAAGACGTTGCCAGGTTGGTTGGCTTCGAGCGCCTCGTGGAACCCCAGCCCTTTCTCTTCCACCAGAATGCGGATGCGCTCCAGCGCCAGGAAGGCCGAGTGCCCTTCGTTCATGTGGCACACTTCGGGCTCGTGTCCCAGAGCGCGCAGGGCGCGGAGGCCGCCGATGCCCAGCAGTATCTCCTGCCGTATACGGTGCTCGAAATCGCCGCCGTAAAGCTGGTCCGTTATGGCGCGGTCCTCAACACGGTTCTGTTCCACCCGCGAATCCAGCAGGAAGAGCGGCACACGGCCAACCTGCACGCGCCAGATTTGCGCAAAGACCTTGCGCCCAGGCATGTCAACTGAGATGAGCTTGGGTTTGCGGTCGGACCCGCGCTCCAAGGTACAAGGCAGGTTGTAGGCATCCTGGGCCTGGTTGAACTCCTGTTGCCAGCCTTCGGGGTTGAGGTACTGCCTGAAGTAACCGTTGTAGTAGAAAAGCCCCACGCCCACCAGCGGCAGGCCGATGCCTGAGGCGGCCTTCAGGTGGTCCCCGGACAGAAGCCCCAGGCCCCCGGAATATATCTGCAGGCATTCGTGCAGGCCGAACTCGGCGCAAAAGTACGCGATCCTGGCGCGGCGCCTGTTCCCAATCGCGTGGTCATACCAGGTCTTCGCCGCCAGGTAGTCGTCGAGGGCCTTCTTGACGCGGTCCAGGTGCGCAATGAAGCCCTCATCTTCGCTCAGCACCTTCAGCCGCTCCTGCCGCACCTGCCCGAACATGACCACGGGGTTGTGTTTAGCGGACTCCCAGGCCTCCCGGTCTATGCGGATGAAAAGGTCGCGTGCGTCCAGCGTCCAACTCCACCACAGGTTATTGGCGATGTCGCGCAGGGCCGCCAGGCGCGGCGGCAGATAAGGAACCACAGTAAAGGTGCGCACGGTCCGCATAGTCTTGTCTCCAACGCCTCTAAGCCAATCTGCCTGGAAGCCAATGCTTCTCAGTTCCTCAAGGAGATGAGAAGACTCTTTTCGCGAAGAAACCTTGAGACCAACAACCATCCGTTCATTATGGTCTAGCGCCTGTCCGCCGTTGCGCCTGTTGCGTGCCGTCTGCTTTTCCTCAGGTCCTCGAGTGTGACAACCCTCTCCCTGTCCTGACGCTCAGAGGCCCTCAGGTGCTCGAGGAGACAAGCCAGGTCTTCGCCGCAGTCCTTGAACAGTGTGGCCCGAGCTTGGCGAGTCTCTTCCACAATAGGATCTTGTTTCATGGTTCTGTCCCTTGGGGCGGTTCCAGTATTTCCTCTGGGGTCAGGATCAGCGGAGTGAAGCGGTGCAGCTCCGCGTTGAAAGAGCCGCCTCAGCTCGCCGGCAAGAAGACAGTAAAAACCGATCCCTTGCCCAGTTCGCTCCTTATCTCGATGCGCCCGCCGTGCTGATCCACGATCTTCTGGCTGATCGAAAGGCCCAACCCGGTTCCATCCTCCTTTTGAGTGAAGAACGGATCGAATACCTTGGGCATAATCGCAGGATCAATGCCGCAGCCGTTGTCCTCGACCGCCACGGCCACCTGGCGCTGCGGCTTGTCCTCGCCGGACGGCGCGCTCTCCGGGCACGGCGCTGCGGTCATGAGCACCTGGCCCCCAGACTTGCAGGCTTCCACGCCGTTCTGGATGATGTTGCGGAAGACTTGGCGCAGTTTGTCCGCGCTGCCCAGCACGTTGGGCAGCACGCCTGCGCGCGGCTGGAATCTGACGGTGACGCCCACGAGTTGCGCGATGTGCTGCATCTCTCGCATCAGGTCCTCCAGCAGGCGGTCCAGATCAACGGGCACAAGCGTCAGGTCGCGTTGCCGGGAGAAATCGAGCAGATCCTGGACAATGGAGTTCATGCGGTCCACTTCTTCCAGGATGATCTGCGTGTATTCAGTGCAGGAGGGCTCCTTGCCGGCCTTCTCCTGCAGCAACTGCGCGAAGCCACGGATGGAGTTCAGCGGGTTGCGAATCTCATGCGCCACGCCCGCGGCCATCTGTCCCAGGGAGGCCAGGTACTCCGAGCGCCGCACCTGCTCCTCCAGTTTGTGAATCTGCGTCAGGTTGCGGAAGTTCGCCACGCCGCCAATGATCCTGCCCGCATGGTCGCTCAGGACCGAAGTGCTCAACCCCAGCGGGACGACCTCGTTTTTGACGCGCACCAGCACTTCGTAGCGGTCCTCGCCTATGCCTTTGCTCAGGGCGTTCTGCAAGGCGCGGTTCAGCTCGGCCAGCTCGTTGAAACGGTCGAGCGGCTGTGCCAGCAGTTGCGTTTCACTCAGGCCCAGCAGCTCCTGCGTGGCGCGGTTGACATGCAGCACCCGCCCGCCGGTGTCCACTACGATGATCCCGGAATTCAGCGCCCGCATGACTGAGTTGTTGAACTCCGTGGCGTCGAGCAGTTCGTTGTAGAGCCGGGTGTTCTCCAGACAGACGGCCAGTTGCATGGCCATGGCCGTGACGAGCTTCAGATCCTGCTCGGAGAACGGCCTTTCTCCTGCCGCCGTGTCCAGGTAGAGCATGCCTGTCACTCTGTCCTTCACCTTCAGCGGCGCGCCCATGATGGAGAAAACCCGCATTACGTGCAAAGACTCGGCCGCCACCAGCCTTTCGTCCCCGGGGACGTTCGCCGAAAGGAAGCTCTCCTTCTTCAGCAGGAGCTGCTGGGCCATGGTCCTGGAGATGCGGATCTCCTTGTCCACAGGCACGCCGCTCCTGACACGGGTAACTTTGAGGCCGGGGTCGCCATCCGGATTAAGGAGCAGAATCAGGCCGCGGTCCGCGGCGAAGGCCTTGAAGAAATGGTCCATGGCGCGTTCCAGGAGCGCCGGCAAATGCAGCACGGAACCGATATCCACCATGAACTCATACAGCAACTCCAGCTCGCGCTGCGCGTCCGGGATCAGCGTCCCTTCCTTCAGCTCCAGGAACCGCGTGTCGCTGGTGCTGAGACTGAAGTGGGCACTGATGTCCTTCTGCTCCTTCGCAAACACGACGGTCGGGGTGGCGCCGTCCCGCTTGGGCTCCAACCGCAACAGCATCACGGTATCGCCCACGCTGATGCGGTCGCCGTTCTGCAAAGGGCATTCGGTGACGCGCGCATCGTTAAGGAATGTGCCGTTGGTGCTGTTCAGGTCCCGCAGGATGAACTGGTCCTGCTGCCGGACAATCTCCGAATGCACGCGGCTGGCAGCCTCGTCATCCAAGGACACGTCGCAGCTATTGTCCCGGCCAATACGCAGGGAATCCTTGCGCAAAGGGACGCGGTGCCCCCGATAAGGCCCGGAAATTATAACCAGCTCAGCATTGACCACTGTCCGGTCCACTCCTGTTCGCTCACCTCACAGGGCCGGCTTATACGTACCACTTAGGCGCGACAGCCGCAAGCTATAGAGTGGCCCGAAATGCGGCAGGACTTCCACTCTTCAAAAAGTGCAGTTGGCAAGAGCGGGCGGGTGCTGGTAGGATAAACGCCGGAGAAACCTCAACCCAGGAGACCGAAACATGGCCATGAACATTGGCGTAAATGCTTGGGTCTGGACCGCACCGGTCAACACAGACTCAATGATGGCGCCGTTGAAAAGAGCGGCGAAGATGGGCTTCGACATTTTCGAGATTCCCGTGGAAGACCCGGCAAGTTTCGACGCCGACAAGGTGAAGGCTGCGCTGGATGAGTCCGGCTTGAAGGCCGTAACCTGCGGCGCCTTTGGCCCCACGCGCGACTTGACGCACGAAGACCCCAAGTACCGCCAGGAGTGCCTGGACTACATCCGTGCCACGCTGAAACTGGCGGAGAAGTGGGGCTCGCACGTCC
>Ga0209777_10003250_pt1 | contig 20335 bp, 25 predicted proteins | sample FrelakmetHBP12HB_FD_187147 | JGI IMG/M metagenome (GOLD analysis project Ga0209777, IMG submission 187147) | Freshwater lake sediment microbial communities from the University of Notre Dame, USA, for methane emissions studies -HBP12 HB (SPAdes)... | ecosystem: Environmental > Aquatic >...
TAGAAGATTAAGCCGCCGAGGATCTTATCACCGCATTATCTGAAGCATAATTCAAAAAAGAAAATCATGGAAGCAGTTAAAACAACTATTCCACCCGGGCTTGCCGATGACAAAATCGAATTTTTTGTCCTGAACGGCGAGCCTGTTTTTTTACAGGGTGGTAAAATGCATGTCTTTGGTGATCTTTCAATCGATGAAGCTACTAAACTCAGGTCATTGCTCGATCATGATAAAAAAGCAGTTATGGGATTGGAACTTCTCGGAATTATTGACCCTATTGAACAGCTCAAAAAGTTTGTTTTCTGTCGATTCGGCAATTTTGATCTTGTCCCTGATATTGATGAAGAGGAAGTTCATTATGAATATTGGGATTGTGGCTGCCGGTCAAAATGCCTTGCAGAAGGTTTTTTGTGTCTTGCTCCTCAGGTTAAAAACGGCAATCTTACTCCACATGAATTAAAATTAATCATTTTAGTCAGATCCGATATCACCAATAAGCAGATAGCTGAACTTCTTCACCGGTCAGTTCATACTATCAACCGGGAATGTGAGCAAATAGCCGAAAAAATTGGATGTTTCACTAAAACCGGCATCGCTGCTTTCGCCGGAACCAATGGAATATGAGTTACGATCCTATACAAATAGAAATCGAAAAGGTACCGGATCCTGCTCAGCTGGATCTGTTTGAAGAAATTTTCACTTCACCTGAACCTCAGGAGAAGGTTGTTCACAGGCTCGCATATGGAGAGGTCGAGCACCATATCCGCTCGCCTGATGAAATTATTCAAAAGGAAGGTGATTCGGAGGCAACGAATTCACCACTCGTCGAAACGAGTAAGGAACTGGCGAGGGCTCTCACCGCAAGATCGAGAGCCATTTCCTCCCAATCAAAATATTTCAATCCTGATATCTGATCAAATGAAACTTTTCATCATCCTTTCTCTTGTTTTCATTTACAGCTTTATCTTTTTTATCTTTTTCATTGTCATATTACGTGAAAAAAAATGGCGCCGTAATCTAACGGTAGGATCCAGATGTTGTGTTTTTGAAGGTGAAGAACGGATTTATGATTGCCATGTAATCCTTAAACAAGGGAACGTGATACTGGCCGAAGATCCTTTCAAAAATATCTATGGTCGTTTTATCGATGAAGTTTATATCCAACTACTATGAAGACTTTCTCGGAAATGTCAAAACCGATCATGTTCATCACCTATGAGGCATATGATCAATTATGGCATAAATTACATAAACGCCATAGGGAATTAACCGTAATACCGAAACATGTTTTATCCGATGAAAATAAGGAGGAAATGCTTGAGATAAAGGAAAAAATTGGTTTATTAAATGATCTCCTGATCGAACTCGCTCCAATGATAATTTAATTCGTCATTCGTCAATCTTAATTCGTCATTCTTTAACCGCCTCCCCAGGCATAATCGCACATCATATGTTCAGAATCGAATCTTATAAAGTCTGTGAAGTTACAGGTGTTACCGATTTTGAAATACAATTCAACATCGGTACAGGAATCAAAGAGGATAAAAGATCCTATTTCGTAAAAGAAGATGCTGACAGATATATCGCTGAAATGAAGCGTGACTATATTCTTACAATGTTCTCAAATTATGTTAATCATGCCAGGATCCTCTCAGAAGTCGGAGCCAGATCATTTTATGTCACTCCGGAGAGATCTGCAGCTCTTGAAAAATGTATTAAAGCAAACCGGTATTTTCAGAATCAATTACTCAAGGATATCTGTTATTATATCATCAAGCTGGAGGTAGATCTTCGCATGATCCTTCCTTCTCCCGGTAACAATTCATATCAATCATCCGAGGACCGGCTTCTCGATATGATTGTTTTTTCGAAATCGGTTTATACAATCCCTGTTGATAAGAAGCAGCCGGTGGAGATTGATTAAAGGGTTATTCAGTAGTTATTCAATTGTTATTCGATAGTTATTTATTGTTATTAAATTCATTCAAATGCCTTACGGAACTTGCAAAATATGTGGTTGTACAGAATATAACGCATGTTATCATCCTGTACATGGATATTGTTTTTGGCTAGACAGGGAGACTCATGAATTATGTTCACATTGTATAGAATTGGCCAATGATCCTGAGGTTGTGAAACCTACAATAGCTAAAGTGAAAAATATATCTAAAATAAAAAAACTTGAAAGAATTTGAAAGCCCGTTAAAGATCATTCCTGATCAGGAGCTCAGGATCCAGACGAAGCAGCATAAGGAATACAGGCTTGTGGGAACTTTCAAGATCTGGCGGGGGATGAAACTTTATTCTATTAATCTGAAAACCCTTGAAGTAAAGCAGGAGAAGATCAATCGTGAGGCGATCATCGATATCACCCGGGATGTTATTTTCAGAAGCCGGGTGAATTACAATCCGGATTGCAAATACCTGCTGGCCATCAATGAAAGTAATGCCATCAGGAAGTCGGTTCTGGTACTTAAGAAAATTTATAGTCTTTAAGGCAATATTGCCAAATAACCATTAAATTCAAAATTATGAAAACATTTATCGTAGTACGTATTGGTGGCGAATACATTAAAATTAAAGGGGATTCCATTGTGCATTCTGAGAAATCTCCGAACATAGAGATTATAAAAGACGGCCAAAAAATTGCAATTATCCCAGAAGGTATTATTGTTCATGAAGAGCAAATTTAGTCGATCTAAAAACAGCGCGGGATAGGAAGAGGTAACCAACTGGCAGGAAAGGTTTTCGTAAAATGTTCCTTCATGAGCCAGGAGCCGGTAGTCCGAATCTGCCTCCCGCTACAAATCCTATCTATTTATTATGTCTTACTTCTCTCCTGAAGTCGTTAAGGATATTGTCAATCATTCAAAAATTGAAGAAGTCATTGCAGCGTTTTATCCGTTGTCCGGGACCGGAAAAACCCTTTATGCAAAATGCCCGAAATGCGGGATTGAAGGGAAAGCCAAAGGGTTAACCGTTACTCCGTCAAAGGGTATATTCAAATGCTTTTCCTGTGACTTCGGAGGGAAATCGCCGGTTGATTTCCTGATGGAAACTCAGAATATGAGTTATCCTGATGCGTTAAAATACCTTGCCGATAAATATCATATCATTATTCCTCCAGAGCCAAAAGCGAAAGGTCCTCAAAAGAAAGGTGGAAAGAAAGAACTTACTTTTCGCGATCGCCAACTAGCGGAATCGGGTTTGACGGATGCTGATCAGAAGGCCACCATTAATGTTGATGAAAAGACCCAGAAGATAGTCGACATTTTCGAATCCGGGACCCGTGATCAATATGGCAAGATCGCTCCGGGTGATGATATGATCATCTGGTATTATGACCTGGATGGCAAGCCGATCATGTATCAGAAGGAGAAAAGTAACCGGATGGAAAATCTCTTCCGGGTCCGTTGGCAAAATCCGGATCTTCATAAAGACAAAGATGGAATTCCGATGAAATACTCATCTCCATTCCAATCCGGATCACATTTATTTATTCCACAGGCCATCCGGCAGATTTATCATGAACGCCGGATCATCAAACGGCTCTTCATCCAGGAAGGTGAGAAAAAAACGATCAAGGCCTGCATGCATGGTATGCCTTCTGTCGGGATCATGGGGATCCAGAACCTTGGTCAGGGTGGTAAACTGCCTTATGAGCTGCAGCTTATTGTCCAGGCCTGTAAAGTTGAAGAAGTGATCTTTGTCCTGGACTCGGACTGGGATCACCTGAGCAATGATCTGAAACCGGGACAGAAGGTTGATAAACGGCCATTGGCATTTTATTATGCTGTCCGCAATTTCCGGGAATATTTCAAAACATTTACTAACCTGGGGATCTACCTTGAGATCTACTTTGCTCATATCAATGAAAATGAAGCAAAGGAAAAGGGTATAGATGATCTCCTGGCCGGATCGATGGCTGGTAAAGAAAATGATTTTTTCGAGGATCTCAATTCAGCCATCAATGAAAAGGATGGCAAAGGAAAATATATCACACTTCACAAGATCTCCATGGTCCCAGATCTGAAACTTCGTGAATTCTGGAATCTTCACAGTGCTGAATCATTTTCTGCGAAATATCGCGAGCTGCTCGAGCTGCTTCCGGAATTTGAAATTGGTCATCACAAGTGGAGATTTGATGAGAAAGGAAAATTTGTAAGCGCTCAGCCACTCCAGGAAGATGAACAGTTTTGGGAGATGACAAAAAAAGAAGATACTCATGGCAATGAATATGTGAAATACCGGTACAATTATCTCTATGCATATAATTTTCTCAAACGCAGGGGATATGGCCGGTTGATGATGGCCAGCCGGCAATATGTCCTGGCGCATATAAATCATAAAACGGTTGAACTGGTCGACGCTTATCAAATCAAGGATTATATCCTTGAATTCACGAAAGAGATTGCTCCAAAACCTGACCTGGTGGAAGTGATGAATATGCTTTACCGGGGTGGTAAAATGTATTTAGGTCCTGATTCCCTTGGTCACCTTGATTTTGTTCATCCGGTTTTTGAGCTTAGTGATAAATGCTTTCAATATTTGTTTTTTAAGGATAAATACTGGAAGATAACTTCAGAAGGGATTGAGGAAAAGCCATTGCATGAGCTTCAGAATTATGTCTGGAGGGATAAGATCAATGATTTCGATGCAAAGCTTTTACCTGAGGAAATGGTAAAGGTTGAACGGATCGATGAAGATTTTTTTCTGAAATATCCAAAAACTTCTGAAGCATACCGTGATTTTATGGGTCAATATAACATTGAACAGTCGCAGGATGCTTTGAATTGTCATTTCCTGCAATTCCTGATCAATACCGGTGAATTTTTCTGGCGTAAATTTATTGATGAAAGGACCCGGGAGCGGATCCCTGATCAGCGGAAGCTCGATGAACGTCTTGAAACCAATCTTCATATAGTATCTAAGATGACGGCCATCGGATATTTGTTGCATAAATACCGTGATAAAAGCTGTGAGAAGGCGATCATTGCCATGGATGGTAAGCTTTCGGAAGTGGGAGAGAGTAATGGCCGGACTGGAAAATCTATCCTGGGCTTTGCAATCGGAAAAGTGATCCCTCAGACGTATATCGGGGCCAAAGCGAAAGATCTTACGGAGGATCCTTTCCTGTTCGAAGAAGTAAATGAAAAGATCGATAATGTTTTCCTCGATGATGTGAGGGCAAATATTGATTTTGAATTCTTCTTCCCGATGATCACCGGCAAAATGACAGTGAATCAGAAAGGTCAGAAGAAATTCACATTATCGGAATCGGATACTCCTAAGATCTACCTGACTACCAATCATGCCATCAACGGTGCAAGTTCTTCATTTAAGGACCGGCAGGCATTGATCGCTTTCAGCGATTTTTACAGCGATAACCATAAACCGATCGATGATTTCGGGATCAATTTTTTTGATGAATGGGATGAGAAACAATGGAATCTGTTTTACAATTTCAAAGCCAATTGCCTTCAACTCTATTTTAAAGCAGCAAAGCTCGGATGGGGAGGCAACCGGTCGGGCCTGATCGAGCCACCGACTGAGCGGTTGGAGCTCCGCCGGCTCCGTCAGTTCATAGGTGAGGATTTTCTCGCCTGGGCCGATGAATACTATGGTGTTGGAGATGATATGGATGTTAATAAAATTAATCTGTCCATCGAGGGAAAAAATCTGAATACCGCGATCCCTCGCCTGGAGATCTATAGTAATTTCCTCGAGAAGAATCCCCAGCAGCGCAAATATATCACGGCGCAGCGCTTCAAAAAGAAGATCCTTTCATGGTGCATTTACCGAAAGTTACGATTCAATCCACAATCTGTTACTCCGGACAATCATCCGGGTGGTGATGATAAACGCGGTGGGGTGGAGTTTTTTACTATTGCGAATGAAAAGTTTTGATGATGAATAAATCATATAGAGGATCATTTGGACTTCCTTTACCTCCCGAGGGAACCGAAGTTTACATTAATTGGATGTCCGGAAGTAATTTTTCAATTATTTGGCCTGAATGTTTAGACGGCGAAAATATTATTTATATGTGGATAAATAAAAAGGTTGAAGCAAAAGCTATAATTAAAAAACATAATTGGATTGAAATATGAAAGCATATCTTGATTTCGAGTTAGAATCATTAGATGAACTGAGGACTTTCCTTGATGTACTTTACACGTTCCAACGTGATAGAACAGTAATACTTCCTGTTCCGGAAAAGAATATCACCCCTGATCAGAAGGCAATAGAATTGCATCCGGCGTCAATTAAACAGCTTTATAAGCCAAGAAAATTGCATCATTCTCCAATTCAAACAGAATTGAAAAAATGCGAAAATCCTGAATGTGGTAATAAAACGGATAAAAAATATTGCTCTAAAAAATGCGGTGCCAAAGTTTATATGCAGAAATACTGGAAGACGCATGAAAAGGGACCTAATGGGAAGGTAAGATTGAAGGAAAAGAACTCACTTGTTACTGAAGAAAATGTAAAAGAGGAAAGTGTTGATAGTCAGAGTAATGATGAGGGAGGGGGGGGTAACTCATCCTGTAAATATCGGGAAACACAGGTTTTTGAAGGAGCCACAGAAAAGAAAACAACAGGATGAATTTATTATGGATTGTTATTAAAATCAATTATGAAAGAACGACCTATAATTTTCAGCTATGCTATGATTAAGGCCATAATGGCTGGATCAAAAACATTCACCCGCAGGATCGTGAAAGACCCATATCAAAACTTTCCTAAAGTGACAAAACATATTACAAGTAATGAATTTGATTTTCATCTTTTTGATGGAATTGGAAAATATACTACATGTCCTTATGGAAGTCCAGGTGATCATCTTTGGGTCCGTGAGACCTGGGATCAGGGTTGCATGGGTGGCGCAATATTTAAAGCGGATTATTCAGAAGAAGAACTTATAAATGCACCAGGTGGAGTATTTAAATGGAAATCACCTTTTCATTTAAAAAGAATAAATGCAAGATTATTCCTCGAGATTATTTCGACCAATGTTGAGAGAGTACAAGAAATTACAAAAATAAATGCGATAAGAGAAGGGTTTTTAGCCTTTCCGACAAGATCATTAACACCAGATTTGAATTTTCAATTATACTGGAAAGCATTAAACGGAAATGAATCTTATGATGCAAATCCATGGGTTTGGGTGATTGAATTTAAAAGAATATCATGAATTTCAATGAACTTTTAACTCTTTTAAATATTGATGATCTTGAAATTATTGTCAAGCTTATTAAACCAGTCAGGAAGGATGATAGTTATAAAGAAGGCAGGCTTACTGGTTTTAAATCGGGAATAATTACCATAAGAAAAAGGATTAAGTTTAGGGATGGTGAATTAAAAAGATATTCAATAGGTGGTTCGCCATATTGGAAAAAGAAACCTAAAGTACAAGTTACATATAACTGTTTCACCTGGGGGAAAAATGAACATAGTGATTGGGTTGATATTGATAATTGTGACTTTACCATAAAATATAAACCAGTATGATCATGAAAGACAAGATGTTATTAGTTTTGTAGATATATTTTCTACAAACAGACACATGTTTGAATAATTATTTAATTTTACTTATAAATTTTATATAACCTAAAAACATAAAACAATGATTTGGCTATTATTAGTAATTATGCTCATAGTTGCCATTATAGCAATTAGCAGAAGTGGTAAAAAGAGCAAAATTGAAATTGAAAAACTTAATTCTGAAATAAAGAAAACCGAATCATCTTCTAAACAAACACAACCAATAAGTGTTTCGGATGAACTTATTAAACTAAAGAAATTACTTGATGATGGAGTGATTTCACAAATAGAATTCGATGACCAAAAAAAGAAATTACTTAAAACTTAAAACTTAATGGAAAATCAAAATTCAATTAATCAAAAGCAACAGCGACATGAAGAGTTAATTGATTTGATGAATAAATTTCATCAATATCAAGATAAGGACGGTAAGTCATTACTCAAGAAAAGATCAAAACAAATTGGATCGAAAGATTTAATCAATCTAAGTGAAGAAGAAATTAATAATGGTGTTGTTGTATTTACAGATTATCTAAATCTTTCCGGTGGTTCAATTAGTGATATTGATTTATATCAATTATTGCAGGCTTATTTTCTTAAATTAAAAAAACGTGATGCTATTAATAAGATTATAAGATCTGATTTATAGTTCAAGTTTTGCCTGGTTTGATTTTTCCTCCGGAGCTTTCCTTTCAGCCTTCTTAAATGTCATTTTCCGGGAATCCGGGAAATCAATTCCTTTGTCATTGAGAATATCATCAACCGTTACGAGTTGAATTTTATCGTACCGGTCACCATAAAGTTCTTCTGAGAAATATCCTTCTTCCTTGGCTGCGAGCTTCATTGGTTTTGTGACTTGCTCATTAAAACATATGAAAACACCGATATCGGCATTTTGCTTTTTAACCACATGAATGAACTCTCTCAGGTTCTTTACATTCACATTTCCGCTCTTCACTTCAATTAGTATCACTTTCTTCTGGCCCTGCATATCGAATGTCAGATGGCCATCCCATCCGCCATCTGCTGTTTTCTTTGGATTACAGATCCCACCAAGCTCCGCTTCAATGATCCACTTCTGGAATTCATATCTGGGTTTATCAGTTTCAGTTGCTAGTTTCCTTGCTGAATCAATATCTTTTGGGAAACCATGGATATCGTATGTTTTTTTTATCTGATCTCCGTATGAATCAATCAGACGGCGCTCAATTAATCCGATTGCAAGGTGTGAGATATCTACACCGATCCAATGGCGGTTCTTTTGTTGTGCTGCTGCAATTGTTGTCCCACACCCACAAAAGAAGTCAGCAACAAGATCGCCTTCATTAGAACTTAAAGAAATTATCCGTTCCATTAATTCTAAAGGTTTCTGCGTTGGGTATCCTAATCTTTCATTCTTACTTACTTTATTCATTGAAATATCGACCCAGGTATCATCAAGTGCATTTCCTTTCTGTTCATCAAGGTATCTTTTCATTTGAGGTACAGAAGATGGTTTATTTTGAACTATTAATCCATTTTTATATGCATTTTCCATTCGTTCCTTTGTCCATCTCCATACACGTGTAATTCCAAGAAATTCATAGGTTAGATTTGGTCTATCTTTATTCGGATTCGTCAAATCAGCTAAACGATATATTCTGCCTGTCTTCTTTTCTGTATATCTATAAAAATTTGTTAAATATGATTGATCATGATGTAAATACAGGGGATTCCAAGTGTTATTTCCTGTTTTTGAATAATACAATATTATATCATGATCCTGTGGAAGCTTTGTAGATGCTAATCCTTTAGCATTTGTTCTTTTCCAAATTATTTCATTCCTGAAATTTTTTTCTGAAAAAATCAAATCACAAACTAATTTTAAATAATGACTCATTGTGGGATCACAATGGAGATAGAAACTTCCAGTGCTTTTAAGTACCTTATGAATATAATGGATCCTGATGGCCATCATGGTTAGATATGCTATTGCACTTTTAGATATCCGGATCCTGTCCAGAGCTTCCAGAAAGCTGAACAGATCGAGATCGAGTTCCCGGATGGAATTCAGTGTATCCTTATAAGTGACATTGCTCCAGGTGTCAGCAAATGCTTCCTTCTGGGCTTTTGTATCCGTTAGGTTGGCTTCTTCAAAAAGGATGTTATAGTTTCGTTTTGAATTAAAGGGTGGATCGACATAGACGAGATCAATAAAACCTTCCTTATTATTATTATAAAGGTTTTGCAATATTTCAAGGCAATCGCCGAAATAAAGCTTATTCTTCCAGGCTTCATCCATGAGAAAAGGTTATCGTTCCATCAAAATTAGTATTTTTTCAATAAACCGGAGTTTTATTGTTTTATGCAAAAAACGACCTCATTATCTTCATCAGGATAAACGATCTTAACCTGGGCGGTATACCAATACCTCTTGAATCTGATATAAACGCCGGGCTTTAGCCTGGCGTTTTCATTAACATGTGAGTGATCGATGCGAAGCATCGGCACGAACTCCTTATAATTTTCCTTCTTTTTACCTTCAGTTTCCCCGTCGCCCCTTTTTTTATTAGAAATGATATAGTGCAAAGGTGCTTATAAAAAAGAGCTAAAGTGCTATATACTATATATATATAGTTTTTTTTATAAATTTTTTATACTTTTTAAATATATACTTTGTACTTATTAAGAAAAAAACCGTGCTTTCGTGCGCACGATTCTGCACGAATTTCAATTAATTGAATATCAATTTATATGAGGGTGTTTAGAACTGCACGAAAAAAGTACGAAATGCACGATTCGCACGAATATTTTTAGAAATATTGAATATCAGTAAATTACAAAAAAACGGTACTAAAGTACTCCTGCACGAAAATTTTCACGATTTCTACCAAGCCATAGTCTCAGAAAATATCATGACAAAATTAAATTCCTATTGAAAAATATTTATTAGTGTTGGAATTTTGCATATAAATCCCTATATGAAGAAAGGATCTCTGGCCTTTAAATCTGACCCACCGGTGGGTAACTTTACCGGCATGGATCCAGATAGTCGACCTACGATAACTATAAAGCTCAAACCTTACCTACAAGAGTTCCTTCGATGTAAACTTCAGGATACTGAACAAATGACAGCAAGTAAACGTAATCTGATCGGTGTATTACTTCGTCCCGTACTCGAAATACATAAAAAGGAAATATCCCCTGTTTTCCACAGGAATGATGAAAACTGGATTACTTTTAAACTTCCCAGGTATGAGGATGATTTTGATACGCGTTATGGTACTGTGACCATCAGCAATAAAAACATGAAGTATTTTGAGGCTTGCCTGGAGACTTATTTCAAGGATCTTTTCTTTAGTTATATGGATGACAAAGTGAGGTATATGTCAGATCCCGGTAAACGTGGCGCCATTAAGAAATGTATCATCCAGTTTTGTGCTGATATGAATATTACTTTCAGTTATATAAATTATGAAATGCTTAAAAAATCATATTACCGGAGGCGCCAGGAAATAGGGAAAAAACGTCATTTATTTACCCGTTTGTTGTCCTTTAGTTGTCCTCTAATTTTCTTACTTTAATCGATCAATCATGAATATTCCAAAAAATGCCAACCTGGTTCAGCTTATATGTAAACTTTTCTATGGACTTCCGGATGAAATAAGTTATATAGACCAGGATCCGGACAAAGATGAGTTTCATAAGATCGTTACGTTCAAAACCGGTAAGGGTTGGCATGAAATGTATTTTATGCCGGGTTCTGCAGATTACCAGGCGCCGGAGAAAACAGATGATGCCGGTCCAGTTTTTGACCAGGCATTGAAATTCATTGTCCCAGGAGAAGATGATACACTTGAAGCTTTGTTGGATGTTTTGAGAACCCAATGCGTGGTGATCAGGATGGAATATTCTTCAGGACAATCAAAGCTTCTCGGGGATCTTGATCATGTTCCTCTATTCCTTCAAAAGATAACTACCAATACGAAATCGACCAGTTCCGAAATCAATTTCACCCTTCTTTCCACTGATCCTGCTCCGTGGATCACTTGGTCAAACACTCCTTCGTAGTCCTTTATTAAGGAAGCCGCACACTATAATATTGTAGTTCAATATTACAGTGATGCTTGATCGCCTGCTTCAGATCCTTGATGCCAAATGGTTAATTAACCGGGAGATAGTCCTTACTTATCTTCCGGTTTTCGTTGCTTTCCTGAATGGCCAGAAGATGATCCTGGAGAAAAGTTCAGGTACCAGGCCTCATGTTATCGGTTTCCCGAATGGTCGGAAGAAGATCTTTATGACAAAGGCGCAGGATGATATCAACCTTACAGATACATATGGGCTGGATGATCCCAATTTACCGGAAAACAGTGTGGCCGTAATCCCGATCGATGGTGTGTTGATGTCATGGAAGACAATGGAGATCGTAAGGATGATCCACCTGGCATCGGATAATGATAAGATCTGTTCAATTGTTTTCATGGTCAATTCGCCTGGAGGTATGGTTTTCTATACCGATATCACTGCTGAAATGATCAAAACTGTTCAGAAACCTACCGTTTCCGTCATTTTCAATATGGCAGCCAGCGCCGCCATGTGGCTGATATCAGCAACCAATTACCGGATCGCCACCTCACAAATGGATCGTGTTGGATCCATCGGCGTGAAAACTTCTTTCACTGACTTTAACGGATTCCTGAAAGAGAAGCTTGGTATTACTGTTTATGAGTTATATGCCACGCTTTCAACGAAGAAAGATGAAGAGGTCAGGCAACTCCTGGCCGGGAACAATCAGCCGATCCTTGATGACCTGGATGAGACGAATGCCATTTTTCATCAGGCGATCATGGATAACCTTGGGATCCAGAAAGATTCAGAAGTTTTCACCGGCGCTATTTATAATGCAAAAAAAGGGATTGAACTTGGTTTGATCAATGAGATCAATACTCTTGAGTATGCTGTCAACTATGCCTATCAATTAGGGTTAGCAAATATCATAAAATCTCAATTTTCATTCACTAAAAACAATTAAACAATGTTAAAACGATTGATGCCTATCATCTTGGGGATCCTCAGTATCGAGGCTTTTGCCAAAGATAAAGATGGTAAGACGATGGTTTCTGAGGATCAACGGGCAACGCTCGTAAAATTCCTGGGTGAGAAAATCACTACCCAGTTCTTTACGCTTCTCCAGGAGGAAGCTGAAGGAAAACCACCTGATGCTGCTGCCGAAGCAGCTTTTATGGCTGAGCTTAAAGAGCAGATGACAAGGCTGCAAACAACCATCGCTGAAAATGCAAGGTTGAAAGAAGAAGCTGCCGCAAATCTCAATATCATCAATACGCAGAAAACCGCGATTGATGTTCTTTCCGCCAAACCGGAAGCAGAATCAATAATTCCAGGCACCATGAAGAAAGATGACAAAACCCCATGGGTACCTTCAGGGAATGATACTCACCTATTCGGCCAGAATACGCCGTTCATGGCCATTGATGGCAAGCACCCATACAATATGCGTGCATATTCAGCTATGATGGCTGCCAGAGGGGTGATCTACCCGGTACCGGAAGCTTCATCTCTTGATTATGCTTCTTTGGAAGCAGATCTCGGTGAATTTTACCGTGTACGGAAACAGGACCGGATCCAGAGTTTCTTGTTGGAATTACCGACCATTGCCAATTCCATCTTCCCGCTCGAAAGTGGTTACCAAGATGAGGCAGTACTGGTCAATATGTTCTTAACGGAATTCTCCCAGGCTGACAATACCATTGATTCAGATTTTGATAACCTGGTAAAAGGATCCTACAAGTTTGAACCAGAAAAGATCAAAATGTACGACGTCATGTTCGCACATAAATTCCGGAACCTGAAACAACTTGAAAAAAACTGGTTGGGATATTTGAATCGCGAAGGATCAAGCACAATGAAATGGAGTTTCATTGAATTCGTGATGGTAGAAACCGGCAAAGCCCTGAAAAATGAGCAGGAAATCCGTTGGTTACGCGGCGTACGCAAAAACCCAACCGTAAATGTTCCTGGAACTGCACTTCAGGCTTCCAATGGTCTTCTGAAATTCATCAAAAACCAGATCGCCTTATTCAAGGTAAAACCTTTCAGTGGACTTCCGGAGCCGACCAGCTCAACGATTGCCAATTATATTTACCAATATACTCAGATGATCCCCGAGGTTCTCCGTGACAGCGGCAGACTCATTCTCTATATGAGTAAATCAATGCTTTCAGATTATCACAAAAATCTTGAATCATTATATGGACTTGTTGAAACCTATGTTCCTGACATTCTTTATGTGAAGGAATATCCAACTGTGAAGATCCAGGCTATTCCGAATATGGGATCATCCAAAAGGTTGATCTGGACTCTTGATAGAAACATTATCATACTTGAGGATCAGCCAGGTGAAATGCTTCGTTTCAATTTTGAGCAAAAAGACTGGACGTTAAAAGTTTGGTCAAACTGGAGAGAATCAGTATGGGCATATCTGACAGGAAAGAAATTTGATTCTGCAGCAGAAATGCCGGATGATTTTTCCACTCAGATGATCTTCTGTAATGACATCGATGAACCGGCTTCCTATTTCATTCCGATGGATGCTGATGATGCCAAGCCTTCTGTTTCGAATCATACCAGCCTGGTCACAGTGGCCAATTCAGCTCCTTTAGCTATCACTGATATTGATGATGCAGTTGTTGGCCAGGATATCTATATTAAATGGGGTAATGCTACAAATGCACCTACAATTGCCAAGGCAGGTAAATTCTCTCTTCTGTCAAGTGCAATAACTGCCCCGGAAGTTGGTGATATTCTTCATTTAAAGAAACAACTCGGCGGTAAATTTATTGAAATCGGACGGGTATTCATTTCATCTGATGCAATAGTAATTGCCGATGGAGATACTACTCCTGATGTTGCTGCAGGTGATAAATTTGTCACAAGCGCTAATAAAGGAGCAACGGCAATTACTGATCTTGATAATTCTGAATATGGCAGGATCTATACCATTTACGGTGGAAGCGCAACCAATTCTTCTACAATTGCAACTGGAGGTAATTTCAGTCTAACCGGTGGTGTTACAATGACTCTTTCTGTTGGAGCATTTATCAAGCTTCAGAAATCTGAATCTGATGACATCTTTTACGAAATCGAACGCGGATAATATGTCATAGGGCTATGACATGTCATAGCCCTATGTCTTTAACCATAAAAAAAAACAGAAATGACATATGTAAAAGTGAATGTTCTTAAGCCTGGCGATAACAAAGGCGCCGGCGGGGACAAAAAAGACAAGATCACGCTGTTCGATTGGGATGATGTGCTGACGATGCCGGCACGGGATTCCAAAAATGTAGTGATCGCAGGAAATATCGTGATGAAGCCAAATACTTACATGATATTACTCTATGCAACCCAGGATAAGACCAAAGCAATGGTTGATTCCTCAGGTGAAATCGATGCAAAAGGATTTGAGCATACTGTTGAAGTATCTCACCCGGGCGATGAAGTATCTATTCGTGAGTTCAGATCCTTCTGGGTGAACCGTAATGTTGGTATTATAATCGAACGGTGCAGCACTACCCGCAAAAACCTTTATGGTACCCCATGTGCTCCATTGCAAATGGTTGTGAAAGCCGAAGATGACAAGGATAAAACCTTGACAACTTTCACTTTCAAATCTATCCAAAAGAGCGCTTTCGATGTTGCCGATTACCAAGGTACCATGACCTATGATGCTGTTAAAGGCACAATTGCTGCGGATGAAACAGCTCCGGATGTCACTGCCGGGGAAGGTCAATATCAACTTACTGACGGCACTGCAGCTTCAGTCGTTATTACAACACTGGATAATGCAATTAATGGAGGTACCTATACTCTTCTGGGAAGTGGAGGAACATATCCTTCCACCATTCCCAAAACTAATGACTTTGTCCTGGTCAATGGAACAACCTGGACCGCACTTGCAGGAGGTCAGATTACATTCAGGGCATTCAAATCGGATGCTGCCGCCTGGAAGTTCTTTGAACTTAGCAGGTCTTAAGATCAAATTTTCAATCCCTGAAAAGCCCGTCCCGATAGCTATCGGGACGGGCTTTTTGTTTATGTCCTTTTGCATATGCATGCTGACGGTTATGTTTGTGAGAAAATCATAAAACATTAAATTTCACGGCCATGAAAGAAATCATAATTAATTTTTTTAAGAGCGACCGGAGTTATGAAGGCGCCATTCGGTTGATCATAAAATATTCGAATAAAGTTTCATTAAAAAAACAATTGAATGTCCAACCAGAAACTCCGCACATGAAAGGAGTTATCTTTGAAGAACTTCGTGAACTTGCAGGGATCTCGCATGATAATTTTGAGATCATGATCAAGAATAAAGTGAAGCCGGCTGAAATAAAGGAAGCTGCATCTGCAGCACCTGCTAAAAATGCTGAAAAAATTCCTGAGGTTGTTGTTGGAGTGATCAAACTGAGGAAAGAATATCCATTCCTTAGCAAACCTGATTGCCCTGATCAGCTCAAGATCCTGGTGGCTGATAAGATCACATCCTATGAGCAATATGTCCAGGGTCATAAAGATCTCTTCGATTCGGAGAAGATCCTTCAGGTGTCAGGTCCTACGGTTGAAGCTTTCCTGAATAACCGTAAGATCTTTGATGAATTGAACTATTATAAAAATAATGGCAAACTGCTCGGGCAACATGCTGTTTTCGGTCAGAATTCCAGGATCGATCAGATTCAAAAAATGATAGTTCCTGAACTTGTTAAGCTGAAGGATCAACTCACAAATAATATTGACCGGACAAAGAAAAAGATCAAAGTTACTCCGAAGCATCCAGAAACTAAGAATCGTAAAGCCCGGGTTTCTGAATATGAAACCGAACTCAAGGAAGTCAAAAAACTTCTCAACTTACCGGCAGGTAAAAAGTGACTAATAAATATTTCGATCTTGAAGAAGCCCCGGAAATAAGGCAACCGGTTGCCATACTTTCCGGCGCTTTGATCGAAAAGTTCTTTGATATACATTGCGAAAAAATTGAGAGCATTAAAGCGTTGACCGGCCGGTTACCGAATGAAGGTGAGATCTATTTTCTCTGGACCATCAACAGCTTTAATGCTTTTACTTTTATACCGTTCTTGATCAGGGAGTCAGGGATCATCACTGAATTGATCATATCAACCTATTCGATCAATAAACGGATAATTGATGCACTGGTGAAGCTGGTCGACCAGGAGAAGATCCTGCAGGTGCATATCCTGATATCAGATTCAGTAAAGACTCTTCTTTCAGGAGTTAATGATCACCTGGTGGCCATTGTGGAAAATAAAAAACAAATTACGGTCCGTTATGCCTGGAACCATTCGAAGATTGCACTTATTCGCACAGGTGATAATCATTTCATCGTAGAAGGCAGTGGAAACTGGGGAGAAAATGCCAGGCATGAACATTATGAATTTTTAAATACAAAAACGGTTTATGAATTCCGGAAAAATGAAATACTTACCGCTGGACTTGACTCCTGAACAGATCACAGATCTCGAGAAGCTTGCCGGCATCGCATTTCCACCGGAAAAAATTGCCATATACTTTGGGATCCCGGAAGATCAGTTCCTGGAAGAATTCAATAATTCTGATTCGAAGATCCGATACCATTATGACAAAGGATTGCTACAGGCCACTGCAGATGTCAATAAAGGCACGCTGAAACGTGCTAAGGATGGTAATCTGAGCAGTATTGCCCAGCTGGGCAAAGATCTCTATCAACAGAAGATCTCAGCGTCGAAAAAAAGACGCATGTTTGATGCTGAAAAGCATAATTATGAGCAGCTTCAGGCATTTATTGAAGAAGGTGAAATAAGGGATATCCCCGCTGATCAGCTGGAGTACTTCGAGCAATTGGATTATATCCGGTCCTTATATGGCAAATATGAATCAAAGAGTTTTATCCTGAATGCAGTCCAGATAAAATGGCCAAAACTCTCAAAACTTAGTGTAAATAAGCTTTTCAGTGAATCATTGAATTTTTTCTATCTCGATAATGATGTTAAAGTAGAAGCCTGGAAGAATATCTATGCTGATCAGCTTGATAACCTGGCCAGGATCTGTTATGATATCAATGACATTGAAACTGCCCGCCGTTGTCTCAATGATGCTGCTAAAATGCGCGGTGTTGGATCTGACGATAAGAGCAGGATCCCCAAAGAGTTTTTTGAACGTAAACCTGTTTTTTATACTGTTCGTCCTGAGGATGTCGGGATCCATCGCGAATCCCGTTTGAAACTACAAAAGTTCATTGAAGATCTTCCGATCCTTGAAAAAGATAAATTGCGCGTAAAACGAGATGCCGGGATTGAAGATATTGAATTTGAAGAAATCAATGAAGATGTCGAAAATTAAACTTTCTCCTGATGAAGCCGATATCCGGTATAGTAATTGGCTTTCTACCTTAATAGATCTTTGTAAACCTACAAATCTTTACTTATTCGCCGGCAGGGGAACTGCAAAAAGTACCGATATCTTGGCAAAGCGTATCATTGACATTGTCTATGATATGCCACATGCACCCTTGGCATTCGTTTCCAACACATACATGAATTTAATAGGCAATTACCTGCCGGAAATTATCACAGCCTGGGAATCCAGGATGAATTTTTATGAAGGAACTCATTTTGTAGTTGGGGAGAAGCCACCAGATTGGTTTGAGAAACCATATTCCAGGATGATCAATTATAAATATTCATTGAGTTTTTTTAATGGATGCAAAATCTTATTGAAAAGCCTTGATCGTCCATCTATAAATGCAGGTATATCTGTGGTCCATCAAATTGGTGATGAAGTAAAATATCTGAAGGAAGATAAGATTAAGAAGTTTTTCCCGACTCTCCGGGGGGATGCAATGCTCTATCAAAAGTCTCATTATTTCATGGGTCAGACATTCACCGGCGACATGGCAGATCCTTCCCTGGGCGAAGATGATTGGATGCTCCGGATGAAACCTAATATGGATAAGGAACTTATTGTAAAAATCCTCCAGTGCGCATTTGTGGTAAATGATATTAATCTGGAACTTTACCAGGCTGAACAGAAAGGATCTTCTAAAGTTGAAATCGAATTGATCAAAAAGAAGAAGTGCCGTTGGGAAGAGAGATTGAGAAAGATCAGGCAAGATAGTACGTTTTTTTATATTGTCAGTTCCTTTGTAAATGCTGATGTTCTCAAATTAAAATACTTTGAGAACCTCTTAAACACTTTGACATTTGATGAATTTAAATTAGTCGTTCTATCTATTCCTAAGAAATTAGAAGCAGGCGCCATGTTCTATGGCAACCTATCCGATCGGCATTTCTATCAGGATGGATATAACTATGATTTCTATGATCGGTTAGGGTTCAGGGATAATATTAACCAAATATCTGAAGGTCTAAAGTATATACAACATGACAGACCACTGGAGGCAGGGTTTGATGCAGGCAATATGATGAGTCTTGTAATTGGTCAGGAACAAGGTGCAACCTATCGGGTCCTTAAAGATTTGTTTGTCCTGACACCTGAATGGATCAGAGAACTGGCTGATAAGTTTGTTATCTTCTTCAAAGCACATAAATATAAACTACTTGAATTGTATTATGATCGTGCCGCCAATCAATATCGTAAGGCAGGCAAAGACTTTGCAACACAGTTAAAGAATGCAATTGAAAAGGATACTAAAGGTAATCTGACTGGATGGCGAGTGAAACTCATGAGCATTGGACAGGCCAATATCTTTCATTCAGAAGAATATGATCTTATGAATGTGTTGATGGGCGAGAAGAATTCCAAACTTCCAAAACTTCAAATCGATCAGTATGAATGTAAAGAACTCAAGTGTTCCCTTGAGTTAGCGCCTCTGGATAAGAATGCCAAAGGTCAATTGATAAAAGTCAAGAAGAGTGAGAAGTTAAACCTTCAACGTCTGCCTCTTGAAAGCACCAACATGAGTGATGCATTCAAGTATCTCCTATGCAGACCCAAATATCTTAATGTGGTAAAGGCAAGGCGTCCTGGCTATGGTTCAAGTAGTGGAATAAGTACAAGATAACTTGTGGGATTGCTTGTATGGCACTGCTTGCAGTGCCATGTGGGAAATCATATATCCGCTTTTGGGCGTGCCTGCATATGCAACCAGCCAGCTGGGTGGGTCGGCTGGACTGATCTTACTTTTTAAAAAAAAAGGTAGCAAAAATTTCTAAAACGCAAATATTGCGTTAGTTATGTATTTGAACCATAAAAAACAGGCAAATAGTTGCCTGTTTTTTTTAAGATGTTGCCCAAAAAGCTTCTTTTCTTCTTTGAAAAGTATTCGCAAAGCAGAAAAGAAGCAAAAGAAGAAACGATTGGCCTACCCACATATTATTACTCAAAATTTTCCGCAAAGTTAAGCTCGACAAAATATCGCGTCGCTAAGCATGACCTCCTTCCGGAATAGTCACCTTTCGGGTTTATTCAGATTTTACTTCACGACCAGGTCTATAAAATCAGACCTAAATACTTGCATCGGAATTTTGCTCTTTGCTTGATTGCCATGGCATAAATTTTTTATTAACCAGTAGCCCACCCGGGCTGCATAAATTATTATGCTATGAAAAACTTGTTCAACTCTACCGTTGCTGAGATTGAGATTATCTACCGCAACACCGTCAGGCCTGCAGATATGCGCAAGGTCACACATTCACGCGATGCCTTTGATATTCTTAAAGATATCTGGACCGATCGCATAGAGTATATCGAAGAGTTCGTTATACTTCTCATGAAC
>Ga0209777_10003251_pt1 | contig 20334 bp, 11 predicted proteins | sample FrelakmetHBP12HB_FD_187147 | JGI IMG/M metagenome (GOLD analysis project Ga0209777, IMG submission 187147) | Freshwater lake sediment microbial communities from the University of Notre Dame, USA, for methane emissions studies -HBP12 HB (SPAdes)... | ecosystem: Environmental > Aquatic >...
GGTGTTCGGAGGCGCAAAGACCCCCGCCACCAAGGCCGTCCCGAAGGAGACCTTCCAGCAGATCAAGCCGCTCCACTTGGAGAAGGCCCAGGAGAAGGGGACCGATCCCAACGCCCACCCCCAGCCCCTGGCTCCTGCCCCGGAGACGCTGGAGCTGACCCTCGAACAGTGCCGGGTCATGGCCCTGCAGAACAACCTGGAACTCAAGGCCACGCTGATCAACCCCACGCTTTCTGCAGAGAGCGTCAACCAGGAGCGGGCCAAGTTCGAGGCAAGCTTCATCGCCGACGGCACCGTGAACAAGACCGACGCCCCAGCCATCTCCTACTACAATGAGGTATACGGCTCCCAGGTCGAGTCTCTCTACACGGATGTGGGCATCCAGAAGCCCTTGGAGACCGGAGGCTCCATTGCGGTGACGGCCGTCGATAGCCGCACCAAGACCAACGCGATCCAGACGGACTTCAATCCATACTATGGATCAGGACTGCAGTTCTCCATCAGCCAGCCGCTGCTGCGGAACCTCGGGTCCAAGGTCAGCACCTATAGCATCCGGGTGGCCGCCCTCAGCCATCAGATCACCCAGGCCCAGACCAAGCTGGAGGTGATCCGGCTGATTGCGGACCTGGATCGTCTCTATTGGAGGTTGGTCGCGGCCAGAAAGCAGCTCGACGTCAGCCGTCAGCAGCTCGACCTGGCCAAGGCCCAGTTGGACCAGGCCAAGCGTCTGGTCAGTCATGGGGAGCGGGCCCCCGTGGAGGTGATCCGGGCCCAGGCCGGGGTCGCCCAACAGATGGAGGCGATCATCACCGCGGAGAACAACGTCCAGGATCGCCAGCGGGAACTCAAACGCCAGATCAATCAGGCCAACCTGGGCATGCAGACCCAGAGCACGCTTGTCCCCGCGACCGAGCCGACACCCATTCGATACGACCTGAACCCAGGCCAACTGGTCGGCTCCGCGGTCAAGAACCGGATGGAGATGCTGGAGCTGGAGCTGCAGTTGGCGCAGGACGCCCTGACGATCGACTACCAGCGGAACCAGTCCCTGCCCTTGGTCAGCCTCGACTACACGTACAACCTCAACGGCATGGGGGACTCACGAAGCGACTCCTGGGGGATGCTGGGGGACAACCGCTTCGCGGACAACCGCTTGGGATTGAGTCTGCGGGTCCCCCTTGGAAATGAGGCGGCCAAGAGCCGTGTGCGCCAGGCCGTGTTCCAGAAATGCCAGCGACTGGCCACCCGGGAGAGCCGCAGATCGCAGATCGAGCAGGAGGTGCTCAATGCCGTCTCGAAGCTGGAGGCCAACTGGCAGCGGATCATGGCCGGTCAGCAGAACACCGTGCTGGCAGGCCGGGTCTATGAGGCCGAGAAGCGCCAGTTCGAGCAGGGCCTGCGGACCAGCACCGACGTGCTCGATGCCCAGGCCAAACTCGCCACCGCCCAGAACACGGAGATCAGTGCCCTGACCGACTATCAGATCGCCCTGGTGGACCTGGCCTATGCCACCGGCACCCTGCTGGGCGCCTCGAACATCGAATGGCAGCCCATCAGGCCGGACACCAAGGGCAAATAGAGAATGTGGGCTGTGTCCAAGAGACCACAGCCCACGAAACTGATACTCTCTCTCCCGCTTGCGCTCACTGCGAACAGGTGGGACAAACGCTTGTGGCGATAGGCAAGTGGACGTTGTCAATCCACGCCGTATCAGAGCCGCTTGAGACACTTCCGTCCTTGGAATACGCCCATTTGAATGTATTCTGGCCCGCAGGCACCGCGAATGATACGGTTGCCCAGTTGAGCGATCCAGACCACTCTCCGTTCTTGGCTCCATTCATATAGAATGCGAGCTTGTCGTAGCTTGCCTCGGAGGACACCTTGCGGTCGAACGTAATCGCCCCGGGTTCGCAATCCATGGTGATCTCGAGGCAGCTCGTCTGATTGTGGTTGATCGAGACGGGCCGGGCAGAGTAGTTCACAGGGTTGTCCTGGTCCTTCACTACCGTCCAGGGCGCATCACCTGAACAAGTCCAGGGCAGGCGCGAAAGATCACCGGTCTCAAAGTCCTCAACGCACCGGCAGGCTCGGAGGCGGATGTCATCGATGAACCAGTCGTCCCACCTTGAGTCGCAATGAGCCCTGAATCGCAAGCGGAACGCCGAATGGAGGGCCGTCCTCGGAAGGATTGACCGTTCCTTGGTGAACACGTCCGCTTGACCTTCGTTGGCGAGGTGGGTTGCTAGGGCCTGCCAGGTCTGTCCGTCCCAGAAGTCCACGTACAGATCATCTCCTGACTCGGTACTGGACCGCTGCCACTGGTACGTCAGCACAGCACAGTCGACGCCGAGTAGATCGAGCGTTCGGCTCTGGACCTGGTCGTAGCTCCCCAGGTGCAGTGAGTACGGTGCACTAGGTTCGCCCACAGCATCGGTGTCTACGGTAGGGCTGCCGTAACGGTACGTCCACTTGGACGTATCGAGGCTGGAGGTGGGAAAGGTGTCTTCAAACACCAAGGTACAGGTGGCGGTGGTGAATGACCACACAGGTCCCTGGGTCTCTCCGGAGGCAGTCCGTGCGACCACCTGCCAGTAGTACCTCATGCTGGAGTTGAGGGTGCCAGGATCACACGAGCGGGCCTGGATATCATGGCAGATCCGCCTCTGCGGCGGATTGACCGTATCCAGGAACACATCATACGTAGTTGAGCCTGCCGGGGCTAAGGCAGCGGCACGAGGTTCACTGGACATGCTGAACAGACTCAAGGTATCGTCTCCCTGTGCCTCCTTTTCTATGTGCGACTGAGCAGTGTGTTGATCGACCAGATGCCGGGATTTGTCCCGCAGAATCTGCTCATCTCGGACCGCATCCGACAGAGCCTCACCCACTGCTGGACCTGACTCCAGAGAGGCCAGTTCGAGAGTCGCGGCATGGGCGTTTCCGGAAGGCGCCAAACCACCCAAAGTCAGCCCCATCGCCCCGACTCTGCCTGTCCCGCACGTGACCTCCGAAGCCACACCCCAGAGCTCAGAGTCATAGGGACCAAAGCCTGTTGCATGCGATGGGTCGACCGGATCTATCTTATAGAGCATCTTGGACTCAAAGTGAACGGCGTAGATCTGGCCATCCGGGGCAAAGTCGATGTCATTTACATAGACTTGGGTATCCAGGCATTTGATGGGACCGATGATCCTGAGGACACGCCCGCTACCGGGATCGAGAGTGACCAGATTCGCAAACGCACCGTAGAGAGTCCCATCCGGCGCGAAATCAATACACCAGACAGTGGCACCGGATATAGGGCCAACCGTCGTGGCAAAACATGTTGCCGTATCAACGGTATAAAGGTACTTGTCTAGTAATCCTACCCCGTAGAGGGTCCCATTGGGATGGAAGGCGATACTAGACATCAAGATGTAGCTCCCGGTCGGACTGCGCGGACAGATAGTGGCGAATGATCCATCTGTGGGATTGATAATCCGTAGTGAAGAACCGGCTCCGTAGAGGCGCCCATCTGGGGCAAAGTCAAGGCCGAGGTTATCGCCAGCCGGGCCGACAAGCCCTTCCTTGACCGGGTCCGTCTGCAACTCCACAAGACTGAATGGATTGAGCCCATCACTACCGGTTCCGCCCAGCAAGCGGAAGGCAGGTGCCCCCCATGAGAGCACCGTGTCAACCGGTACACAAAACGCCCCATCCGCAGGGCAAGGATTGGCCCAAGGGGAGGGAATTGGATCGCACTGGATCATCAGCGACCATGATTCGATGGTGCCTGTATCCCCATTCGCGTCATCCGTGACCTCAAGGGTCCAGGTCCCCTTCATGTCCATCACTGACAGGCTGTCGAGACTCCCCTCTGGCCGATAGCGGCCTGTAAAGGGTGGGGAACCTCCCGTGATTGGCAGGGTGGCATCGTCACTAAGGATGGTATCCAGGAAGTCGTTCCCCGAACCTCCGACATCGGTGAACAGCTCCACCCGCCTACCATCCGGCGCCAGCAGAAACACATCAAGATCCGCATCAAAGGTATGTCTGATTGTGAGCTTTACGTCCAGATCCACAATCGTTCCGTTCTCTTGGACCTGCACGGTGGAGCGAACGGTGCCGAGGTCAGGAATCGCCTTTGGCACATCCGCAGGCCGGTACTCCAGGACGCCCCCCCACAATGGGCTGCACCAGAGCAGTGCCGCCAGCAATGGTACGCCGCCTCCGTAACGTCGCCGCATTGTATGGGGGCGGCCCGGCGGGAATCTACTGGATGCCCTCTTACTGCTTGGCTGCCAAGTCTTGGCTTCTGTTCTGCTTCTTGTCTTCATTGTCTTACCCTTTCCAAAGATGGTTACACTTGACGGCGCGTCTGGCCAAGCCCGGTGCCTGGCCGGCCGTGTCTTTCCGTGTAACAGTTCACCGAAAGGGTCTGGATCTTGCGCGGCGAAGCTCGTCTTTTCCATGCGGGGCCAGAAGGAGGATTGACCTGGAGGTGCGATGGCCGGTTGGCGCACGCAGCAGGCGAGTACAGGTCTACCCATGACTGCGTTGCCAACGTGTGCCTGACCTCGGCGGTGGCAACCATGTTCTGAGACCCCGGATTCTTGGAGACGATGTAGGTTCCGACCGGAACGACGACCGTGATAGGATAATCCGCAAGCCTTCGTACATGGAGGTGTACCGACTGAATCCCGGACCCTTGCGATTGGACTTCCACCTTGTGCTCTCGGATGAGGTCCACGAGGTCTTGTCCCTCTCTGTCACTGGGAGCCGCTGAGGCTGGGGCAGTCCTCTTCTCGCATGACAGTTCATGGGAGGGAAGGATGTAGGCCGTATGTTGCCTTGACCCGCTTGGATCTGTTGAGATAGGAGGTCCACAGGTTGTAGAACGCGTAGGAGCATGCGACCTGTCTCATTCCCTGGCGGATGGCCTGACCGACAGCCTCCGCTGGTACTCCGGCTATCAGTGGGAAGAGGAAGGCCCTGACAAGGGCCACTCCCAGGAGCAACCCCAGGTATGCCTTGGCCGTCTCGACCGCATTCGGTCTTCTGCACCAGAGAGAGATTCCGGCATAGAAGCTGGATATCACGATTCCCATGATCAGAATCCCGTCAATTTGAAGCACCGTCCTGAGACCAGGCAGTTGTGCTACAAGGGGCTCGGCCTGCTTGAGGCCGAACAGGAATACGAAGGCATTGGTCAAGGGGCTGACCACGGTCAGAATGACGCAGAACAGCAGCAGCCAGCCCCGGACGCCTGTGTACTTGGCGTCGGGCTGTGTTGCTTCGGTGTACTCATATATGTCGGCTGTATCGTGGGTGAGAGCCAATGCAGGCTCGTCGGCACTTTCGGCGACACAAGTCTCTCGGCAGGCTTGGATTGGATTCAGTCCACCCACGAGGCCTTCACGGGGCTTGGGCATAGGGTGCCTTCGATTTCGTGACTCAAGAACGGAGTCGTTCCGTAGCCTCCTGTCGCATGCCTCGCACACGACCTGGCCTTCAAAGACGCAGGCCGGTTCTGCCCGCATGATCTCTCGCCCGCACTCGGAACAGATCTCAGTCTCGCACGTCATCATGGCTCATACTCCTATTCACTGCCCCTGTTGCAGGATTCCAATGATCTACTCTGTATTTCTCTTCACCGGAAAGGCCGGAAGCCTGCGCGCAAGGGTGGTGGTGAGTTCGTGCGGACTTGGCCGAACTGCCTTGAAGCGGGGGTTTTGTACCAGGGCTGGAGGGCAGTTATCGCAGCCAAGTCAACCTCCCGGGGGCTGTCCATGGCTGCTGGTGGCTCATGGCTGTGACAACCGCTGCTTGGGTAGAATCAGCCGTTTGTAGTCATTATTGGTGATGAGGATCTCATTTCGCCTAGATCTCGCGGTCAAGCCTGAGCCAGTTCTGAGCTAGGGCGACTACCGTGGTCAGGCCAGATTCGACATCACCGCTGGATGCAGGTTTACCTGAGCAAGTTGGCGGTGCTTACGGACCGGTCCACACGATAGACAGGGGCAAAGCCAAATCATGGCTGCCGGTGATGTAAGTCGATTCAACACTCTCTTGGTCACTCCACCGGATTCTGGCCAGACGAGCGTTGTAGAACGATTCGGTAACCTCATTATAAGATCCGGGATCCCACAGCCTGCTCACCTCCATAGTGAAGCCAACGACCCAGAGGTCACCGCTGGCGGGGTCTTCCGTGATGCCAGAGACCTGGTGCATCCCTTGAATCCTGACTGAACGCTTCAGAGTCAGATCATCCGTAGAGAACCCATACACTACCGTGGAACTCGGATTGGAGTCATCGATCTGACCTGAAGCAACATACACCATCTCTCTTTTGCTGGATACGCATAAGCCTATCGGGTCAGGAATCTGTACGCGACTCTTTGAACCCATCAACTCTATGCGTTGCAGCTTACCCACTGGTGGGTATTTCCACAGAGTGTCACTACGATTGCGACTGTGTGCATTCAACACATACACATTGCCCTGGTCATCCACCTCTATTTCTCGAAGCCCCCCCAAATGAGGATTATCTGTGGCATTCATGTCAAAGAAGCTGGGATCATCATAAAGCCGTGAGATCTCATATCCCGAACTATGCATGGTACTGGAGGTCAACTTGGCAGCGGCCAAGTAGGGCGCCCTCCCATCAGGGGCCACGACCACGGGGATTACATACAGGGCATCTGATCCCACAGCTACATCCCAGATCGGACGTCCATACGCCTGCACACCGTCCAACTGAAGGCCCACGCGGACCTGGGCACCACGCCCATATCTGGGTTCTGTAGCAATAGAATACGTATGGTCCGAGGAGAACACCAGTTCTGTGCCACCGCCCTGGAGCACCCTGAACACACCTGCTCCCACACAAGTCATGTAGATCTCACTATCCAAGCCACGAGCCAAACGACCAACACGGCGATCCGTACCCAGTCCAAGGAGATTCTGGCACTCACCTTTGTCGTCTAAGACGTAGAGGTTCTGTGGTTTTAGGTCGCTACTGTAGACACAGCCATCGTCGTGCTTTCGCCAGCGTGGCTTACCTGCCACTAGCAGGGCTTGCAGTTCAAGGCCACCATCTACAGGGGACATCTGTGAGGCTATGTTCCGACGTAGGCTGGCCAGAGTGCTCATACTTGAGGCGAGATCGCCGCCCGTTAGAGGCAGGGCGCGGTCTTCATCCTCCTGGGTCTGGGGGCACAGATCGAGAGCCTGGTTGTCTATGGCCCACTCCCAGCCAGGCACGTCAAAGACATCCACGAATCCGTCGCAACTGAGAAAAGCGTCTACGCACTCGTTGCCACCGCGTTCATCTAGTTCCGCTCGTCTACCCAATTCCCCGATAGCCGGCATCAGGTCTAGGTAGTCGATGTAATTACTCCCGTCGAAATCCATGCACATCTGAGGACATTGAATCTGGGGGTCCCAGTTGTTGATCAATACAATTGTACCATCTGGACCGATCAATTCCAGCTCCACTCTTGTGCCACGAATGAAGTTGAGATGCCTCCGGTTGACGTACCGGTGGAACGTGCCAAAGCAACCGCTGCCAACTGAGCCAGGACGCCCGTGCCGAGGAGGACGAACGCGACCCACTTCCACGTAATGATTAGGATCTCGAGGTTCCTGCAGTTCGGGCACATCTGATAGATAGACCACGAGTTCTGTACCAGGTTCGTCCGTCTCAAACAAGTACTCAAACTTCACAAGGATGCGGTCCTCGCTCGCCTTGGAGAATACACCCTTGGCACGGGCACTCAATGACAGTCCATAGGACCCTGACTCTGGATCACGATCCTTCAGGGCACGCATCTCCATCATTCCCGCGGCGTCGGGTTCGTGATCCGCTATGCGTTGTACATGAGGCCTGTCATAGGTAGGATGTTCTGGATGCTGATAACTATTGTGAGTAATCCGAGTAGAAAACTCGTCCGCATTGTCAAAGGCAATGTTGTTCAGCGAGAAGCCCAGGATTGGGACATTCACAATCTGCTTGGTGGCATCGGAAGGTTCAATGTGCCCATAGTAGATACGATTGAAAGCCGTATTCAGTACGGCGTTGTCCCCTAAGACAAGCTGTTTGACGTACATGACCTCGGATAGATGACCATTGCCGAAGTCGAAACGGTTGGTCAGGTTGACCTTGGCGTCATGCGCGAGTTCCAAGCGTTCGATAGTCCACGTAGTCGTGTTGAAGTCAGGTATATCGAGAACCTGGCAGGCAAACTGGTCCGGAGCACAGGCAGTCTTGTGTAAGTCTCGACCGCGAAGCTCCAGAAGACCACCCAGTGTGTTGTTCTGTCCCTCCGTGACAGTCACATAGATACGGTTGTTCTCGACGATTCCTTTGAACGTTGAAGGATCGAGATCCATATACCGATCGCCATCGGCATGAATATCATTGCCCGAGATCTTGACTGTGTCCTCAACAAAGAACTGACCATAGGGAGAGCCTGCTTGGGCCATGATCACGCTGTTCGATATGATTGCATCATTCTCAAAACTAACACGGGTAACCAGGATATGCGCATTGCGGATCTGGGCGCAGTCCCTCACTCGAAGTAGACCATCACATCGAATTCGGCCATTGCCATGCTCGCCAACCAGGTTTACATCGGCAGTTCCCTCAATCGCCAACTCTGAGGCAAGCGGAACCTCAACAAGCCCAGGACCTCTTAATCTGCAGCGAAGTCGGGAATCCTTCAAAGTCAGCGTAGCGTCTCCATGCAACTCGAGGGTCCCGGATCCGGTGAACATCACGTTTTGGCCGGACCATTCATCCCTGGCCAACTTTACAGTGCCCAGAATAGTTGCGCCACCGTACTCCAACCATACACTGCGAGAACCGTTGCTGCCAATCGTACAGTCCGCAAAGGTAGGAAAGCTTGTGTAGCCATATACCCCTCCCGCATAGCCCTCAGGGTCATTACAGTCGGTGACTACGCATTCGCGGATCTGAGGGCTGGAGCACTCGCACCGAATCGCCCCTCCATGATCAGCTCGTCCCCCGACAATCGTAAAGCCTACCACTGCAGCCCCAGGCCCCTCGCCAGAGTGAAAATAGAAACCACGATTTCTGTACTCGCAGTCAATGATTGTAGCCTCGGGACCATCTATTCCTACCAACACAATCGACTTGCCGTTGAAATCCAGACCCCCATTCCCTAGTCCTTTGTACGTTCCTCTTGCCACAATGACCGTGTCACCATCACTAGCGGCATTCAGCCCGTCCTGAATCGTGGCAAACGCGTGATCTGGCGAACCGTTGGCCAGTAGATCGTCCGAATTGTTGACGTTGACATAGAACGGCCGAGCTGTCGGGTTGCTGCCATATACCTCATACTCCTCTAGGTTGGTTAGACTATCATGGTCGTAATCACCATTGGGATCAGCGTCAGCACCGTTGAAGTACCTTTTTCCCCACCAATCAGGAAGACCATCGCCATCGCTATCAAGAAACTCGTCGGCACCAATATCGACAATAGGTTCTCTACCACTTCCAGTATCGCTAGTGAAGGGATTGTCAATGAAGCGAGGCTCTCTGTCGATGTCGTAAGGCACTGGTTCACTTACACTGCCGTAGGCTAGAACAGCATCATTGTTCCCAGCATCAATGCAGGGGGAAGAGCTGGTAATGTGACCATCAGGCGTCAGATCTGGATTCACATCCATGTTGCCGATCGGGATCTTAGTGTTGAAGCTGTCCGCAGGTGTCAGGGAGAATGGTCCACCCTGGACATTGCAGTAGGACCCAGTCACATTCATGGGATCATTTGAATAGATCTCAGGACAATCTCTGGCAATGTCGCCCCATAAAATACAGTTCCCTAGAGATAGTCTGCTATCTACATTGAAGATCCCCCCGCCTCTCCATCCTGCGACGTTGCCGCTGTATGTGCAATTAGCCAACTGTACCACACATCCTTGGTTGAACAGGCCTCCCCCGTGTTCTCTGGCCTGGTTTTGAAGGAATCTGGAATTGGCGACCACCGGCGTGCTTGCCATGGCGCTGAACATCCCTGCACCTTCGGTGGCCAGGTTGTTTCGGAATGTGCAACTGGACACCGTAGGCTCACCATAGTCATTGAAAACCGCTCCTCCCTGGTAAGCCGAATTCCCTGTGAATGTGCACTCGATCAAGGTCGCACGGCTCTTTGCGGACATTCCGTAATTGTACATCGCTCCGCCTTGGCCAGTGGCGATATTCCTGATGAATTGACAACGTCTCAGCATTGGGTTGGTGATCCCCGATACGGAGCAGTTGTCCATTCCGGCCCCTTTGGTCGCAACATTCTGAGTAAGGATACAATCGGCGAATGTGGGGTTGCCATCTTCAACATGCACTGCGCCTCCGAAGTATTCCGCTGCATTTTCAGCAAAGGTGCATGCTACAAAACATGGATCGCCGCCTAATACCGCTACGGCCCCCCCATTCGCTGCTTTGTTGGCCCGGAACGTGCAGCTCTTCAATATCGAACTGGTTTGCTTGAGATAGATGCCACCCCCGCGAAACATGTATTGTCCACCTGTGATAGTAACACCGCTAAGGACCGCTGTGTTGTCCGTCTCCATTCCTTTGACAACGTGCCAACTGTTGTCGACTCGCCAATTCGGGGCAGACAGCAGACAGCAGGGGTCAGTGACCCTGATGTCATTTCTCATGAGATCACCGCTCAGAATGGTCTCATATGCCTGTATGTCGCGTCTGTCTGGATCCCGTTCACCGAGACCAGCATACCCACCCCGTATAGTCACCCCATTTACCAGTTGAAAGGTGGCCGTCACATCTCCCTTCATCAGCCCCCGTCCTTGATCAGGGGTGTAGGTGCCCTGCGCAACCCAGACTTCAACAGGCTTAGGCATCTGGTTTGTATCTGCCAAGGCATCCTGCAGAGAACTGTAGGCGTTCTGCCAGTTCGACCCGTTATTCAACCCCTTTGCATCGACATCTACATAGACCGGACGGGCCAGCGCGAATTCTGCTCGAAGCGTTTGCTGTCCAACAGCTAGAACGCTAGTAGCCGGTGCAAAAGGATCTGCCACCCTGTTGGCCTCTACTGCACTACCTGTCCACCTTATGAAGCGGTATCCAGGATCTGGCCTCGCTTCAACTGGTACAGTACTCCCGTACTCGTACGAGTAGACGCCCTCTCCTGGAGAAGTCACGGATCCGCCGATACCCGAGGATATTGTCAAAGTAGGACGACAGATCCGAACTGATAGCTTCTGTGACTCATTGAAGGCCGAGTTGTTCGCTTTTTCGGTCTCATAGATCTCCCCGTTTGGATCTATGACCCAGCCGACGTTATATTCACCTGCGGGAATGTCTGTGGGAAGATCTCCTCGCCAGAGGCAGCGTGTCCAGCCGCCTGGTTGTATCCCTGGAATTCTCGTTTCGCCGATGAGATGATCCCAGGTGTTGATAACCGTGTCCGTAGAGGCATAGAACCTTACTGCACATGGCGAAGATGGACCATTTCCTACATTGCTAATATCGCAACTGACTTCAATTACTTGACCTGCCAGATCTTGACATATCTCTGCCATGGATACTCCACGATAAGCCTCACCACGGTCGATCAGATCAGGAGTACCCGCATATACAAATCGAAAGTTGTCAAACTTCATCGACCCCCAGTTGCCGCCCCATGAACCAGATATCTGGATTCGGAAGTTCACTAGACCAACACTTGCAGAGTTCAAGAATGTGTCATCGACATATGCTTGACACATCCAAGTAACGTGATCATAAACAAGTCGAAATGTATGCCAAATAGTATCTTCGTCACCAAACGCGGATTGCCTGCTGCTATACCCATATTGGTTGCGAACTCCAGTTGCGTAATACTGTTGCTCATAGTCTAGATAAAACTCAGTCGAACCGCTTATTACTGAAAGACCCGCAGTCTGGTCGGAGCCGCACTGGAAGTCCACCGAGCACTCAAAACTCTGGCAAGGAAAGACAGGGCTGCGAACCGATGCGGCACCGGCACCACCGCCGCCGCCGTGGCCAGACATGGCTAGTACGCCACCAAACTCGTAGAAGCGGAACCAGATGCTGCTGCTAGTAGAGCAAGCCCACCAAGGAGCAATGACGCCATCATTGAAGTCGTCAGTGTATTCGTCAGCCAGGAGTATGGGACACAAGCCAGCGAGAAGCAGAAACACAGCAGTGCTCAGCAGGAGTACACAACGTGTCATTGTTCTTCTCCTCCAGAACTAGGGTGCCAAACAGTTCAGTTCCTTGAACGGTAAGACGAAATAGCCATCTGCGAAATACCGTCCATGCTCTATTCTGACGTGATCGACATTGCCTCCCAGGAAGGCAACGTTGTAACAATCTGCCTTGTCATGCCACTCAAGGCGGTTCTTCTGTTCACCTGATACTGTAATATCAACACGCCACTGTAAACCCCATCCATAGTCACCCACAAGGATCGTCTTGTCCCATGGATTGGTGACTTTGGACAGATTCATGTTGGGCAATAGTTTATTGATTGCTTTCTGTAGAATGGCACGGTTAGGGTCGCCCGAGGGAATGGTGATTCTATCCTGGTCAGCAAGCAGAATGTTTGTGCCGTAACTATTGCCATTCCACAGATATGCCTCTTTGGTCACCGGCACGAAGCCCGTAAGTCCACCGCGATCTGCAGGACAACAGAATAGCCTGGCAGTCCTCTGAGTAATCGTAATGTTCCTAGGCAGCACATATGGGTTCAAAGGACGGGGCCACCAGCCCATTCTCTCGCCGTTTTCCCCAATCCATCCTCCGTAGCGCACGTTGGCGGATTGTCCCTGAAAGAAGCGGCCTTCGTTATCTTGTAGGTACATCATCCACGCGGTGGCGATCTGCTTGAGGTTACTTGCACATCTTGAACGCTTTGCCACACATCGTACACGATGGAGGCAGGGCATGAGAGTAGCCAGAAGAACCGATATGATCGCAATGACAACCAGTAGCTCGATTAGGGTGAATCCTCTTTGCCCGCCCGCAAACCTTAGACCCAATTTGCCTCTGCGAAGTATCACGGGACGCTCCCTTCTGGGGGACGTAACATGTCCTCATGCCCTTTCAGCACCCTATCGATCTCGTACAGTCTCGATGCTAGGAACCGTCTGTACAACTCCGACTCAGGTCTCTTGGTTTTAGGTACCGAACAAACCTTCTGGTAGCTGCGGTCATAGGCATCCATCGCTCTTGCAGGATCATGGTTCTTCAGATACCACTCACCAATGACAAATTCCACAAACCATTCTTGGTCCCCCTCTAGATCCCTCATCATCGAAGAGAGCTTCCCGGGTTCTGTTGACGCTGTCTGAGAGAGCAATCTCATGGCCCTGCTCTCCTTGCACTCCGCACGACCCTCTACTGAACTGAGCATCCTGGAGGTCCATCTAGTCCGTCCTACATCCCCGGTGTGCCAGGCCTCAAGAAACTGGAAGAAAAGTACTTCTGGAATGGACCGAAAGACTGTGAGGTACTGGGATTCTGCCTGTTCATTCACAGCACCCAGAGTCCCTTCAAGGGTGTGGTACTGTCTCCACTGTTGGCCCAAGAGAAATGAGAAGCTTACGATGATTATGCCAACCAGACCTGCGACCGCTGTGGCGGCCCTGTGACGGCTAACCCACTTTCGCATCAGGTATGCCGTGTTGACCGACCGAGCCTTAACCGGAAGGCCCTCGAGCCGTCGCTGGATGTCCTCTGCAAACTGGGCCATGGACTGGTAGCGTTGGTCCGGCTCCTTGGCCAGGGCCTTGAGCAGGATGGCCTCCACGTCCATGTCAAGGGAAGGCGCAATCTTGGAGGGTCTGCACGGCTCTTCGTCCTGGATGTTCTTCAGTACGTCGTAATACGTGCCGGACACATCATAGGGCCAGTCATTGGTCAGCAGGTTGTACAGGATCACACCCAGAGAGTAGACGTCGCTCCTTGTGTCTACGTCGTCGAGCCTACCTGCGGCTTGCTCGGGAGACATGTAGGTGGGCGTCCCGATGATGTCTCCATCCAATGAGACGGCCTTGTCCTCGCCGGCATTGAGGATGTCCTTGGCCAATCCGAAGTCCAGTATATGCGGCTGGGCATCGGCCGTCACCAGGATGTTGGATGGCTTGAGATCACGGTGTATGACACCCCGCTGGTGCGCGTATTGGACGGCGAGACACACGGTATGCAGTAGCCGGAGGATCTGATCTGTGGTAAGGCTCTGCTCCTTGACGAAGGTGTCCAGGTCCTGGCCCGTGACCAGCTCCATGGCATAGTAGTAGGCCCCCCTCTGGAGTCCGCTGTCGTACACGCGGGCTATGTGGGGATGCTCCAGGCGACTGGCCAACTCGACCTCCCTTTCAAAACGGGCTCGTGCACGTTCGGACCTGAATGCCTTGGCACTCGTTACCTTGAGAGCGACCTCCCGGTGGGTGCTGAGCTGTCTGGCCCGCCAGACCGTTCCCATGCCCCCTTCACCGAGCTTGTCTATGATCTCATAGCCATCGATCTCGGGCTTGGGTTCGTCTGGACGCGCGGTCTCTTCAGGATCAGGGCCGCTGACCTTGGGCACCTTGGGTTTCTTGTCGGGGTCTTCAGTCATGTCTCATTGACCTTGTCACCACAGATCTTGCAGGCCCGGTCAAAGAGGTCCTTGACCTCGGGCGTGAGCCAGTTGCCTCCAAGCAGTTCCGCAAGTGACTCTCTCAGATGGGCATAGGAGAATTTCGTGATCCTCGCGTCGTGAAACACCAGGGCACTGGCAATGGCCGCATAGTAGACCGTAGTGGCCACGTCGTGCTCTTTCTCCGACTTGGCCGAGTCTACCCTGTCTTTGCAGAAGCCCTTGACTGCCTTGAGGACCGATACATCGGTCTGTGGGTCGATGAGCAGGTCCACGAAACTCGCCCCTGTGAACGGCCGGAGCCGCTCGCACAGTTGACTCACCAGGCGTGGCAGCAGTTGAGAGACCATCGGGTCCAGCGGCAAGGTCTCAGCCAGGAGATCCCTCAGTAGATCCGCCCTTTGTTCCTCCTCAGTCCCTGTGCCGCGATCGCCGGTCTCGGAGCCGATACTCCAGATCCGGGCGAGCTTGTCTGAGGACAGGCCGAAGGTGGATGACGGTGTGTGCTTGGGTTGCTTCTTCATGAGGGCGTCCGGGGTCTCGTCTTGTGGCCGTGGTTCGTGTTCATATGCACCGTCTCTCCTGCTGCAGAGAAGAGTACATGGTGTCTGGTCCTTTCTTCTATCAGTACACCGCCGCGATGTCTATCCTGCGCCGTTCTCATCCAAAAACCTGAATAGGTCATCGAATTCCGCCTCAGCCTCGGTATCGGAGCCGGTCAGGTCCCGCAGACGACGCCGGAGGACCTTCCTGAACCGTCGTTTGACCGTGATGATCATGTTCGATGCCGTTGACTCGTCCTTTACCCCACACTGCCTGCAGATCTCCGCCAGGGAGGCTTCCTCGGCATCCTCAAAGATCGGGGCCAGGACCTTGAGGTGAAAGACCTCCCAATGCGTGGCCATGTCGGAACTGCAATACTGGACTCTGATCTCGGCGAGCACCTGATCGAGCAGGTTTGTGACCCAGGCATAGTAGAAGGCCTTCTCTGGGGTGGCTGCCGCAGCCGGAACCTCGATATTCGCCAAGTCCGGGCCATCAAGACTGAAGATGGCACCCTTCGGAGTTCGTTTGCGTCTTCGCCCATCACGTCTGACATTCCTGACGAAGCGTTTGAGTGCCGTCATCAGCAGTTGCCGGAACCGGCCTACTTCCCTGTCAGCCGTCTGGAGGAGCGTGCCCTCCAGGAAGAACTTGCAGAAGAAGTCCTGGGTCAGGTCTTTGGCGTCCTCGTTGCCATAGCCCTGCCTTAGGAAATAGCAGCAGATAGGCTTCCAGTAGGCCCGAGCCAATTCGTCGATGATCAATCGCCGGCGGTCGTCGTCGGTGGTTCGGGCGCTGAGGATTGCCGACCAGCAGGTAGTAGGAAATCTGCCTTGTGCTCCCCCCATGTCTGTCCTCTCAGACCGACCCATAGATGAGCCTCCGGACAAACGCCTCCCTCGACCTCAAGTCCGGGCACTACGGCAATGGCCCTCACCCGAAGCCACGCGTCTACGTCAGCACATGCCCATGGTAGCCGTCGGTGGCCCGTCTGTCAATCTCATGATGACCAGCCCGCGCAGGATCTGGACACGAGAGCTGTAGTTGTGGGCAAGGCAAGGGCCTGATCCGGGCGATGGTCCAGCCGCCTGGGGTTACCCCGTTGGTCAATCCCTCCCCAGTGCCGTAGGCACAGGAGACCGGCTGGCCTCTGGGGTCCCACCGTAGGCACCCATGTTGATCCGTCCACCGTTCGGAGGCAACTCATCACCCACCGGCGTGTCTGATTGTAGCGGAAGCCCAGTGGCGTTACAAGGGTGTGTTGATGGCAATTCGAGCCAGGCTACCGGACCGGGTCATTCGATGTGCACGACGCCCTGGCGGCGGCTGGCCTCGAGCGAGGCCTTCTTGATCGTGTCATAGACTTGGTGGGGGTTCCTCACCTTCTCAAACTCGAAGGTCGGATCGGTCTGGTCCGTCGTCATCAAGGTGACCGTTCCCACGCCTGTCATGCAGTCCGCAATAGAACGGTGGAGCCTGATATCGATCACACGAAACATGTCGATGTTGTCGATCTTGCGACTGAACAGCCCCCTGGCCCACTCGATCCGATTGGGAGTGATCTCATAATGGACGCCCCTCAGATACGCGGCCCGCATGCCCAGCCACACCAAGACCACCACGATCGTGGCCCAGGCCGTCAGATTGATGGTCAAGGCCATGCCTCGAACCGTGCCCTCTGGCAGGCCCTTGAAGACCAGGACCCATCGCTCGATGGGCAGGGCCAGCACGAAGACGGCCGCCCCGAATAGGCAGGCCCCCCTCCAGAGGGAGTCGGCCATGGCCCACAACGATGGCACAACGGTCATTGTGGTACCGTCCTGGGGATCTGAGGGGGCGGTCTGCTGCTGGACGTCAGGCTGATGGGGCTGACCGCACTGCACGGCGTGATGGGAGACCGGCAGGGTCTGGGGGTCGGCCAGGAACTCCCGGCAGTAGCGGCACTTGATCGCCTCTGCCTGGATCATCTCCCCGCAGAACGGACACTTCCTCAAGGCCTCGCTGTCCACAGCCCCTGCGCACCCGGACTTGGCTTTGTCCACCAATCCATACTGCATATATCCTGTGTATCGGCACGACGAGCGTGTGCGGACCAGTATTTCACCACCCGCGACATTGACAAGCCCCTCTGCGAATGCGTACACTGGGTATGTTCTCGGACGGTGCATCTCTTGGATCTCAAAGACCAAAGGACCTGTTGGACATGTCCCGGCAATGAAAGGGGAATGGGTATGGGTACGAGCCACGCGAGACGCCTGTGGATTGCGATGGGCCTGCTGCTGGCCGCTTCCTTCAGCGGACCGCTGGCGGCCAAGACCCTCTACGTAGACGCTGGCGCCCTCGGGGCCCACAATGGCTCGTCGTGGGACAACGCCTACACGAGCCTGCGAAACGCCCTGACCGCAGCGGCCAAGGGCGATGAGATCCGCGTCGCCCAGGGCATCTACAGGCCGGACCAGGGCAGCGGCGTCTCATCCGGGAGCCGATCCGCCACCTTCCAGATCAAGACCGGCGTGGTCGTCCGGGGCGGCTATGCGGGCTCCGGCCGGACCGATCCCAATGCCAGGGACATCCTCCGGTTTGAGACGATCCTCAGCGGCGACCTCAAGGCCAACGACGTGGACGTGCCCGATCCGTTCCAGCTCTGGACCGAGCCGACCAGGGCCGACAACGCCTACAACGTGGTCACCCTCACCAACGTCGACGTCACCACCGTGCTGGACGGACTGACCATCTCCGCAGGCTATGAATCCAGGACGGGCAGCTCGCGAAGTGACGGCGGACCTGGTGGAGGCGGGGGGATGGTCAATACCAGTGGGGCCCCGAGGATCCTCCAGTGCACCTTCAGATCCAATGCCGGGCGTAGCGCCGGCGGTCTACTCAACGCCGCCGGAGGCCCGACCCTGGTCGGGTGCACGTTCGTTGGCAACCTCGCCTACACGGACGGCGGAGCCCTGGTCAACAACGGCGGGACCCCCACCATCCAAGGCTGTACCTTCTCCAACAACGTGGCCAATGGGGGAGGAGGGGCCATCAGCAACAAGAACGCCGGCGTGCTCATCTTGAAGGATTGTTCCCTGACCGGCAACGCCTCTGCCACCAGCGGCGGCGGGATCTCCAATGACAAGGGCTCGTTGACCGCTGACCAGTGCGTGCTGGCCGGCAACTCGGTGGTCCAATCCGGCGGGGCCATCAAGGTCGGTCAGGCCACAGACAAGGTCGTGCTGACCTTCTGCACCGTGACCGGCAACCGGGCCCAGTGCGGAAGTGCCCTGGACGCCAGTCCCCAGGCCGCCACGGTGGAAGACAGCATCGTTTGGGGCAATTCCGATCCGGACCCCAACACCTCCGCGTGCTCAACCGGGACCTTGTCCCACTGCTGCATTCAAGGGTCCCTCCCCTACACCGATGGCGGCGGCAACATCGACGCAGATCCGCTCTTTGCCAGGACCGGCTCCCGGGACCCCAATGGCCTGTGGATCGACGGCGACTACCACCTCCAGTCCCAGGCCGGCCGGTGGGACCCATCCAGTGCAGGCTGGGTCAAGGACAGTGTGACCAGTCCCTGCATTGACGCGGGCAATCCTGCCGATCCGATCGGCTCCGAGCCCTTCCCAAACGGCGGCATCGTCAACGTCGGGGTATATGGCGGAGGCCCGGAGGCCAGCAGGTCGTATTTCGGCAAGGCCCCCTGCGAGACGATCGTGGCCGGTGACGTCAACGGCGACTGTCGGGTGGATGCCCGGGACCTTGCGATCCTGGCCACGCACTGGCTGGAAGATCGCCGGGAGAAGGTGTATCTGAAGTGGCTCCGCCATTCGGGGTTCAAGGCCTGGACCAGCAGCGTGGTGATCTACTTCGATCCGTATCTCGTCACGGACACGTCGCACGACGCCACGTTCATATTCATCAGCCACAGTCACTACGACCACTTCTCGACTGGGGACATCGACAAGGTCAAAGGTCCTCAGACCCAGTTGATCGGCCCGGTGGATGTAGTAGCCTCGTATGGCAAGGGACTGGCCATGCTCCCAGGGCAGACCCTCGATCTGGGTAACCTGACGGTCCAGGCCGTGCCTGCATACAACATCAACAAGTCCGCTCACCCCAAGGCCAACAACTGGGTGGGCTTCGTGGTGGAGATCGCGGGCAAGCGTCTCTACCACGCAGGGGACACGGACCTCATCGAGGAGATGAAGACCCTCAAGGACATCGACGTGGCCATGCTCCCTGTAGGCGGCACGTATACCATGACCGCAACAGAGGCCGCCCAGGCCACCGCGTGGATTCAGCCCAAGCTGGCCATCCCCATGCACTGGGGCACCATCGTGGGGACCCTGGCCGATGCGCAGACCTTCGCCCAGAAGGCCGCCTGCCCGGTCAAGATCATGACCGTCGGGGAGACCATCACCCTCCAGTGAGATAGCGGTTGGCTGCGCAAAAGAAAGAGCCACGTTCCGGCCATCGGAAACGCGGCTCTTGAACGAGGCCGAAGGGGATCGAACCCTCAACCTTCGGATCGACAGTCCGATGCTCTAGCCAATTGAGCTACGGCCCCGTGTAACCTATCGAGTATTGCCAATATAATCAGGCAACAGGCTGGTGTCAACCACCTCCCGCCAGATTTTGGACTTCGCTCTGAGAATCCACCGACAAGCCCTGGCGGGGGTCCGCCGTCCGTCAGAAACCTCCACGCCCCGGTGAGCCGCCCGGATGTGCGCTGGGCCGCCAGTACGCTGCTGATGACAGGCCGCTGGGATCGACCTTCACGTCCACTACCGTCAGCGAATAACCCTTGCCGTCGGTTATCTTGTACCAGTTGTCTGCATAGGTGAAATCCTCGATGATCCCACCCAGGGCATCGCACAACTGGATCCGCTCGCCCCCATTGCTCAGACTGCCCGTATACCGGCCCGCAATGGGCAGCCCCTCCCCGTACGCCGACTCAAAGGCATTCACGTCCGCCACCACCAGGACGTACCGCCCCGGAGCCAGGTCCATGGCCGGGAACTGGAAGTGGATCCCCTTGGTGAATTCAACCAACCCCAGGTTGATCGTGTCAGTGCCGATATTGGTCAGCTCGATGAACTCCCGATTCGGATCGCCCTGGACCTTCGCGTCACCGGAGTCCGCCGGGTGGTACATCAACTCGCTGATCCGCAGGTCCTCAGCCACCGGCCCGACC
>Ga0209777_10003252_pt1 | contig 20333 bp, 20 predicted proteins | sample FrelakmetHBP12HB_FD_187147 | JGI IMG/M metagenome (GOLD analysis project Ga0209777, IMG submission 187147) | Freshwater lake sediment microbial communities from the University of Notre Dame, USA, for methane emissions studies -HBP12 HB (SPAdes)... | ecosystem: Environmental > Aquatic >...
GGTGAGTAGGAAGGTGCCGTACCAGGTGGTGATGAGGGCGGTGGTCATGGGTGGTGGGTGGTGGTAGGTGGGTGTGGTTTAATGTAGTTTGTGTTAGAGAGTTGGGGTGCGGGGGGGGTATCAGTACTTCCGAATGCCAAAATCTACCAAGGAATAGTCATCGAGGGTAGCCTGTTTCTCCTGATGAACGGGACTATAGCCCGTTTGTGATTCTCGTATTTTACGGGTTCTTCGCGGACTTTTTTTACCAAGGAAGGCCTTTTTCTCATCACAATCGGTCTCAATGTCGAAGATCCGCAGCATCTGTCCAAGCTCACGGTAGCTCACAATCCTTGATTTACTCTTATCAAGAACGGACTGTAACGCCTTCTTGTTCTTGTCTTCCAGATAGAACACGCCATGGTTCCCATACCGGGAAAAGCGGATCATCGGGAGGTGTCGCCGCAGGTTCCGCATGGCTCCATGGGTTCCCGGATTGGAGGGGATGACTCCTGTTGAGAGCAGCTGCTTGAGGAGATCAAAAGACTTCCCTCTGATGCAATATTCTCCCTTGGGCCTGCTTGGCATGTCCCAGGTATGATACCGGACAGTGCTCTCCAGGAGGCCGAACTCTTTGGCGACCTGATACTTGGTCTTCCCAGAAGCGACCTCCTTACGTATCCTAGAAATGAGTTCCTTTTCCAGCCTCATCACTGAAGAGTGAAAAAACTTATATAAAAGATTTTAGTCCAATTGTTCAATAAGCTTCGCAAAACGGGCGCAAAAGTTATATTGTCGGATTAGATTGAAGTGGCAGAATCTTCGCGGAGGTAAATGAATGACTGTTGTCGCGTCCTTAGTAAATATGAAAGGCGGAGTTGGAAAGTCAACGGTATGTTTTAACTTAGCTCTTTATGCTGCTCAAAAAAAGAATTTCCGAGTTTTAGTGATTGATCTAGACCCACAATCTAATGTTTCACAATATCTTCTTGGCGAGAGCGGATATTATGACTACATTACTAAGGGCGGAGGAACTGTGGGTGAAGTCTTTGAACAATTCACACCGCCAACTAGAGGTGTACATGCACCCAAACCCATAAATCCCGATGAAATAATCTTGCATGTTAAGGATTGGAAAGATGGTGGGCACCTGGATTTAATACCATCCAGATTGGAGTTAGCCTGGACCCTGAAAAATCCCACAGGAAAAGATCACTTACTTGCTCAATTTTTGGCTCAACTTCCAAATAAATATAAATATAATCTTATATTAATTGATTGTCCGCCCACAGAGTCGATACTGACTTGGGCAGCATACAGAGCAAGTGGAAAAATTATTGTTCCCATTAAACCTGAGTTTCTTGCTACGGTTGGTCTCCCCCTTTTAGCTAGGTCAATCCAAGAATTTCAGACACTACACACAGATCAGCATATAGAAATTGCTGGGATTGTCTTCAATGATGCGGACTCTTCAAGGACATCGAGTGAACATAATAAAGCCAGAAACGAGGTAAACAAACTTGCAGGAGAAAACCATTGGCGAGTATTTGAAAATGAAATCCGGCATTCTGGCTCTTTTCCTACTGGTGCAAGGTCTGGTAAAGCTATCTTTAGTACAGATTATGCTCGTTGGTGGGTGGTTGAAGAAGTAAGTAAAAGTTTAGAGGAAATAATCGGTGGTCTTGGATTATGAATGCCGATAAAAAGGAGTATGAATTATTTCTTGAATTACTTTTACTTGCAGAAAAATATGCCCTTTATGACATTCAAGGATTAAGAATCAAGTTAAAGAACCCCGAATTGGATGAAAAGATTGAAGAGTTATTGGGCCTTATTAATGATTTTAAAAATATCCAAGATAAGAAACAAAAAGGAAAATTGTCTCAATACAAAAAACAAACAGAAAGAATACGATCAAGTAATTTAGAAAAATATGAATCGAGAATTTTAAAACAATTAAAACAAAATGATCCTAAGAAATATTCGATTTTAAAACCGATTGAAGAAACCTTAATAAAAAATGGAAAGAACATTGATTTTTCAAATATTAAAGATTTAGTATTGGAATTGGGAGGAAATAGAAAAGACATAAAATCACGAAGGGACGCTATACGAGTTTTAATTTTAAAGCTTTCAAAAATCCCTAATGATGAAATAGAAAAATATACTAAGAATTTATATTCCCCTAGGAAAGAATCATCATTAGACGGATTAGCAAAACTTATCATGGGCGAAAAGAATGATAAGAATGGTGGAGTACACGCCTGAAGAAATAAATCTGAATGATATACCTTTTACTTACTATGGAGATTTATTGGGAGTTTCTGATTTTTATAAGATTAGCGAAAGTGCTGCATATAATGTTTTAAATAATTTTTACAATATGACATATGAAGCATTTCGAGGAATACACGAGGATGTCACTATAACTTTATTCAGCGATTCAATTTTTGTGACCGGCAATCGTCTGAAGGATACATTGAACGTTCTAAGTGGACTTTATATTAATCTTCTAAAGAAGCAAATATACCTCAAAGGAGCAGTTGCAGAGGGTCGTCTTGAGTTTCAGCCAAGATTAGTCTATGAGAATCTAGAGAAAAGATTGCCAACAAGCGATATTCTATATCGAGCCGTTATATTAGAAAAAAATATAGACGGAGTCAGACTAATTGTTGAAAAGAAGCTGGCTCAGAAAATATTACCTGAAATTATGTATGGACCTTTTTATAATCTTGTCGATCCAAAGATAATAGAAATTTGCAAGCAACATCCAGATAGTGAGATACTTATAAAATTACATTGGAATCCTGATGCTAATGCTTATGACTATTATTGGTTTATTAATGAACAAGAGCATATTTCCATAAAGAATATTCTCTATTTGATTAATATCGGAAGGAAATTTGCAAGTAAAAAAGCACAAATACACTATGAGGAAACTATTAATTTCATTGAAAATGCTTGTTACCATGTGGATACTAGTGAGTTAGATAAAAAAGCGAAACATTAGAGGGTATTTTATTTTTTTACTATTTCTTATTATTGTTTGATGGTGATAGCAAATAATCTCCAAGGGCAGATCCAATCGTATAACCAAGAGTATAACCATGTAAAGCAGCTAGAATCTCTAAACCTAAACTAACAACATGTTGTGCGGTCTTTGGTTTAATCTCTTGTCCATGTATAACCTTATTGCAGATCTTTAGGACTTCATTTGTACTTATTAATGTGTCATTGGTTATAATACCTTTTTTCATCAATTCGGATGCCATTTGATAAGTATTAAAAAATCTATTTTTTCCTTCTTTTTTATAGAATATTTCATAAGCGCATTGTGTGATTTTTTCAAGTTCTGACCTTAATTCCACTAAGGCTATTATGGGATCATATTCAGCAAGAGAAAAGAGATGAATGCCTAATTCTTTAAGTTCTTCTTTGTTATAACCTATTACTTTCTCTCCATCAAATTTCATATCAGTTTTTCTTTCGATAGGTTTTATCCTTTTTACAGATTCTTCTAATTTACGTATTTCGTTTGTGCCAATTTCTGCCTCAAATTCTCCCCATTTTATTCTTTTTAAATTGGGAATAAAAGGTAGAATTATTAGAATAATAATTAGCAGTAAAGAGGTATTGTCAATGATGATATCAATTTTGAAAAAAGGAAATGTGTGTATTATCAATAATGACAAAGTTATAAATGCGATTAATATCAAATATGCTAACTGTGATTTTTTCATTCTTATTCACCATCAAGTTTAAATGTCCTCAAATCAGACCCATTCATCTTCCCCTCTTTATTTATAACTCTCTTCAACAATAGCAATTTCTTCTTCAGTCAAACCATAGAGTTTGTACACCAATTGATTAATTTCATCATCGATCTTTTGTATTTCTTCTTCTAATTTTGCACTTTCAGAGGTCTTCTTATCACCGATTTCATTAAGACGTTTGTTGAGGGAGAGCATTTCATCTACATATTTTGTTATTTGTTCCTCTTGTAAAGCTGTTGGTTTTTTGATTGGGACTTGCGAAATATAAACAGGTTTTTGTTCAATGAAACCACCCTGTCGCTCTGCGCAAATTGATTTGAGAAAATAAGAAATCAGGCTTGAGTTTAAGACGCCTAATATAAATTTGGAAGATGTTGGGAGCATGCACGCAGGCGCATTGATAAAAAAATGGTCTTTTTCGTCAAAAGTAAATGATGCTCGTGTTGCAAGATTCCCCCAGATGATTTTTGGTTTTTCAAATTCTCTATAATAAGTGGCAGCACATCGTTGTAACGCATACCATTCATAGCGTATCCCTGTTTCTGCCGTATTTCTTGTAGATAATTTAACTCTAAATTTGTTCAGATATTGATAAGTCCAAGTATAGTTTTTCTTAAATTCATCCTCAGCTTTCGTCGATGCCCCCTGAACAGCAGGACTTTTATGCAAAGGAAAATGCCAGGGAATATAAAGCAGATATTGATTGCTTTTTACACAGTAATATCTACCAATGTCTCGTCCGTTTATAACTGGTTTTATATACTCGCCTATTTTTTCATCTGATTTCATTAACTCATTTCGTGTTGCTTCATCAATAATAAATGCTTCGTTTAATCCAGTTTTTAAACCATAATAAATTTTATTTTCGACATAATCTTCAATCAGTATGCCATTGGTCTTTATTTTTTTTAAAATATCATTTGCCTCTTTTCTTTGGATGTTCCAATCATTCTCGTTTAACTCGGTTTGATTGAGGAAAAATGAATTATTTTTCACATAATCGCTAAGCGAGTTAAATTGCAGAGTTTCCATTTTACATATCCTTACTTTGGGATTTGATTTCCTAATTTTTCTTATAATGATAATGCAGGGATAGATTGTCGCATCTGGGAAAACTTTTAAGTCTCCAAAGTCTATAAATTCTTCAATCCAAAATTTTGTAAGGAATTTTCTGAGCTTCTTTCCATAACCAGCTCTTAACCATTTGTTTGATACAATCATACCGAAGTAGCTGCCTTCCTTGAGCATCTTCAGCTCGCGCTCGAAGAAATATACAAAAAGGTCAGCTGTTCCTGAATAAACTTCATAATTTGCTTCAAGGTATGGCTTAATCTGTGTCAATTCTTCTTGTCTAACGTACGGAGGATTTCCGATTATAACATCAAATCCTCCCTTTTTGTTTATCTCTTTGAATTGTTCTTCCCATTTAAAAGCATCAAGTCCTACAACTACTTCATCATCAATCAATGAATTTCCATGCTTAATATGAACATCTATTTCTTCAGGTAATCTTCTGTCTTTCTCCGCTGCTTTCAATAGCAGATTTAATTTTGTGATTTCAACTGCTTTCTGATCTAAATCAACACCATATAGATTATTTTTTAATATCTCTGTTTTAATCGAATATTTCCCTTGGCTATCAATGCGAAATTGTGTTGATTCTTTATCCTCTGACAAAGTATCATATAGGTAATCAAATGCTTTGATTAAGAACGAACCCGATCCACATGCGGGATCCAAAATCTTGATATCTTTGACTTTAATTTTTTTATTCTTTAAAAGTTCTCCAACTGTATTTTTCACGATATAATCAACAATATATGTTGGAGTATAGTAGATTCCCTGTTCTTTCCGGTGTGCCTGTCCATCGGTGAGCTTTGCTTTCCCAGATTTTGTTTGTGCTAGAAGTTTTCCTAAATACTGTTCATATACTTGTCCGAGAACGTCAGCATCAATCCAGTCAAAATTATAGATGTATTCTCCATCTTTGGATTCATAGAGATACTGAGTAAGCTTTTTAATAATCGAACCATCGATAGTAATTTTATCACAATCGTTATCCTTCGCAATCACAAACAAACCACTGTTATACACATCGTTGTATCGTTTGAAGATCTCCTTTAACAGAGGATATGCTTTGTTATCTGGGAGATTTTGAACTTCTTTAAGTGTCACATTCTCTGGATTAATCCCAGTATCCTCACATCGCCTAATGAAAATTAATCGGTCAATAATCCGTTGGATAATTTCGTCTTTTTCATTGATTTGATATATTCCAGAATAGCTCTTCTCGATGTCGCTTGCAATAAGGCTGCGGATATGCATTAAATCTTCAAGCAGACTTCTATCAATAGAAACTCGTCTTTTAAGTCGCCCCTCGTTCTCAGCTTTTTTTAATGTTAATCCATGTACAAAACTCTCTTTTGATAAAAACAACAAATCATCAAAATTTGAAAGATACTCATCAGGAGAATTAAATACTCTAAATTTGTTTCTCAGTGCATCTTCCTGTTCAACACAAAATATCTTTAATTCCTCGAAATTTGTTGAGACGGCAAAGGAGACTCGTTTAGATAAGGCATAGGAAATGACCTGTTTATCAGCTTCCCTTTCAAGAGGGACTCCAACTCTTTTTACCTCTAGGAAAAAAACGATTTTATCTCCGATATAGAAAGCGTAGTCGGCATGGCCGGATTTAGTTCCTCTATGGGCTTTTTCTTGTTTAACAAAATCTTTTTTAGTCCAACCCAGCAATTCAAATAGTGGTTCAACTAATTTAGTTTCAATGTTTGGTTCTAATTCTTTTTTGTACTGTTCGTAATTGGATTTGAAATCAGTAATGAGATCATTTAATTTTTTTCTATCTTCCATCTTCTCGATTTAGGTATCTTAATTTTCTTCTTTAATGTATGTAAAAATTTTTTTATTCATTTGTTGTAGGATTTAATTTCTTCAGATGACGAAGAAATCAGGTAGTTTTATTAAGTTTCCATTGACTGAACAGCAACTTCGGGAGGAATAAGCGAATAAAGTCTCTTTCGGCTATCATCTTGATGAATACTTACTTCAAGCCACCCTTCTTTTTTAAGATTTGATAATAAGACACTAAGAACTGTTTTATCAATATTCAATAATTTTACTGCTTGTTCAAAGGTGAATTTAGAGGATCCAAAGGTTCTCCACAATTTTGCATATCTGAACATAATCCATTTTGGTAGAGGTTTTGTGTTCATCCAGTCATAAACTTATTTAATAAGTTATATATTAAGATTGCCTAGCTATTAATTTTTTGCCTAATTCTTGATCGTATTTGAATTTCGTTTGTAACTATGATAGTATTTTTTAATCCTAAGACTACTTCATTATAAACCGGGGCATTTTTTTCAGGATCGGATATAGTGAAAATTAATGCAAACTTAATAGGTTTTATTCGGAAAGGTGGTACATCATCTCTGAGCAATGGATATACTTTAATCCTCCAATCTTTAGCTTTTGCCCTAAAAAATGTTTTTTCGTATTTTTTTATCGGTTTCCATTTCCAATAATTCTCAATCAAATTCTCTTCATATAACTCCTTTAAATCTCTTGTGGAAGGCGTCTCTTGAAGTTCACCATGCCAATCATTTTTACTTGGCTTGAACGATTGCAATTGTGCACTGATATTTGCACGGATATATTCCGCTCCATAATCGTCATCTAGAGGCGGTTCTGCCACTAATGTGATTTTAACTTTTCCTCTACAGTTGCCTTCGCTATCAATTAGAGATTTCGGCCAAACAAATGGATAAGTTAATTCAGCCCCTGGAAATATTTCATGTTCAAAAATTAGAGTACATTCGTTTTGCGTACAATGTAGAATATCATTAACATCTGTTGGCATGCCAAATCCAGCATAATGCATTACGTCTCTTAACACTCCTAAGTCTTTCGGGTAATAGCTATTATGAACTGTCAGGGCTTTAATAAGAATACTCGAAGGAGAAGGAACAATATTGTGATGAAGAAGAGCAAGGGTTCTTGCTACAAGAGGAGCTGAAAAACTAGTGCCTCCTGTCTCTACAATAGTTCCATCTTTATCAAGAACATTTATACCTTGTCCTGAAAAATCACACGCCCCATTATTTAGAGAAAGGTTACCGCTGTAATGAGTTAAATCTGGTTTTAATTGATATGAAGGACCAGGCCCTCTGCATGAATAGCAAGCAGGCTCATTGATTTTTACAAAACTATTTGTTTTTTCCTTGCAGGCCAAGGCACCCACTGTAACAGCTCTTACTGAATCCCCAGGTTGTTGCAGTCGATCGGTATCATTAACTAGATCGTGGCATGGCCACTTTCTTAATTCAGCAGTACTGTTGATATTTCCTGAAGGGAGGACAATGACTATATCATTTTCATCCTGAAATTTATCTAGAAAAACTGCCAGTGACGAAAATTTATCATCAATACAAGGAACGGAGAAACTTGCGGACATATTCCAAATTTTTACTCCATACTCTTCAGACAGCCTCGGTATATCTGCCTTCAATCTTTCAATTAATTGATCCTCATCAATTGTGTCAACTTGCCCAAAATCTGGATCTGCATTTGGAATTAATTCAACATCTACTAATTTTAAATTATCTTCGTCAGGGCAAATTGATTGGTCGTTCACTTGTTGAGCCATGCAAAGAATACTTCCAACCATAGATCCATGGTTATTATTTACATAAGGTGTTGGAACGTAAGAAACTTTGTCAAGGACCCAATATGAAAGGAAAGGATGCGAATTAGAGATACCAGTATCAATTTGCCCTACTCCAGGATAACTTTTTCCCTCTATGGGAATTGCTTTATTTAATTTAGCTTCTATTTTGGATAATTCTTTTGGAAGGATGATTTTAAATTCCGGGAAATAGGATATTTCTTTGACCGAAGGATGATTGCTAATTTGTTGAATTTGTTTTTCATCCAATCCTTTTATTCTCCAAATGTGGAAGTTTTCATATTTTGTAATGTCCTCTAAATCAAGTTTCATTTCTCTTATAAAAGAAATAAATTCATTTAAAATGTTAATATTTATTTCTGAATTATGGTGGTCAAACAAAGTAATTTTTATGTTAGTAGTTTCCCTCCTAGATGCTTTCTCTTCTAGTTGCTTAGCTGTTAAACCCTTAAGTCTATCCTCAGAGTTGTAGACAGAGATATTTTCAATTGTAGTAATTCCCCTGAATTGCCCTTTATTTGGTGTTTGAATCTTTTTCTTAAGATGTTTCAATCCATAGGCATTTGTGCTAACGTAAATCCTACCAATTTTACCTGATCCTATAATAGGGGTGTCTTCAACAAATAATTCACGAGGTCGATGAGATTTGGCAATTGCATCTTTTCTTAAATCAACCTTAAGAACAGCAGGAATTAAGGGGAATCTTTTAAATGTTAATGATAGATTGTCTTCTATCGAATCGATCTTTTCAATTAATAATTTTTTATGTTCTTCAAAATTTGGTAACTCGAAGACTTTACTTGTTCCTCCACCATGCGTCTTCCTACTAGAGAACTCCCTTGAGTAACTGACAACTCTAATCGGTAATAATGGTTTTTCTTTTTCCATTATCCCTCCTCTTTCTTCAATTTTTCAAAGATTGTTGATTTGGAACATCCAAGTATTTTTGAAGAAAGTTCATAATTAAAAAATTTTGAATTTTGCTGCCTCATCTTCTTAATCATTAATATCTTTTCTTTTTTAAAGCCTTCGTCATCTACAAAATTTTTTCCTTCAGTCCTATATTTCACGAATAAGTCAAAGGTTCTTTTTTCATCGAAATAGTCAATTTTTTTTAAAAGAGAATTTGTCAAAATATATTCGCAGAAATTTTCTATTTCAGCTCCATTCATCTTATCAGATATTTCTTTAAGTAATTTGAGTGTTTTTTCACTTATAGTTACGTTTTTTAAAAAATGTCGGAAAAGTAAGAATCTCTCTTCCTTATTTGGAAGGTCGAATTTGATTTTAAAATCAAATCTTCTCCATACTGCTGGATCTAATAGGTGATCGTGATTGGTTGCAGCAATAATTGGAACTATCCCTTTAATCCCATCGATGTTTTGTAGTAAGGTATTGACAACTCTCTTTAATTCCCCTAATTCGTGACTGTCATCTCTCATTTTTGCAATTGCATCAAATTCATCTAAAAAGAGAATGCAAGGCGTTTGTTTTACAAATTCAAACAATGCCCTTATATTTTTTGATGTACTACCTAAGTAAGAAGATACGAGACCGTCGATTCTTATGGTTACTAATGGTAATTTGGTTTTAGTAGAAATGTATTTTGCGGATTGGCTTTTCCCCGTTCCAGGCGGACCATAAAGTAGAATTGATCGATATACATCAATTTTATCACTGAGTTCGTCAGATTTATTAATTAGTCCGATGAAGTCTTCAATCATTTCCTTTGACCATATATTCATACAGAGAAAAATATCATTTTCACTTGGAGTATAGATTTCAGCAAGTGGCAATCTAGATTCTTGATCTACTGGAGGTTTTAATATAGATAAAGAAGAGTTCATTGTCTTCAATTCTATTTTTTTTGTACGCTGAACTATACTTTTTAATCTATTAGCAAAATCAAAATCCCCATCCTTTTCAAGTTTCTCAATTAAAAATAAGGTATAATTCAAGACTTTGCTTGAATCCTTGTTTAGTCCTGCTTCTACAATCTTAGCTAACTCTGGACCATTCTTCATTTGGCATCCCTACCGAACAAACACTAACTTTTTCCGAACAAACACACATATTTCCCGAACAAATTCAAGTTATTACAGAATTAGTATTTAAATATTACCGAAAAAATGGCAATTCTTATGAAAAAATATAAATACTAATGTCATATACTTATTAGATAAGTAAAAGACTTGTATACTGACCGATGGGGTGTTTGCAGCACCCCAAAGGTCCGGAGACATCGAATGCGGTCAGGCAATCGAAACATCTCCAGGGAAACCATCGAACTGGAGATTTATAAAACCTTCGAGTTACTCAAACAAAAGCATGATGTCACTATAGCAGATTTTCTTAAAACACTTAATCTTGAAGAATTACTTCCTCAGCAGTACCGATCAATCAAATTCTCGTTTCATTCTCTTCTAAGAGCTATTATCTTCAAGGAGATGAAAGGACTCCGGTTCCAAACACAACTCGAACACTATCTACAAACACATAAAAGTGAACGGGAGAAACTCGGACTCCCTGGTGAACCAGATCAAAGAACAATTAGCAATTTCCTCAACAATGTCCTTGATACTGAGACTAGAGAGATTCTTGAGTTCATCTCTTCTTCTGCCTTGGCTATCTCTGAAAAGTTCGGAATCATCCTTGATGAGAGAGCTGTTCAGTTAGAAGAACCAAAAAGAGAATTACCGAGGAGAAGCTTCTATCGTAACAAGAATGAGAAGACTAAGGAGATAAGTTCCTTGTTCAAGAAGCGGTTCGGATCGTTCCTTGATTTGAATGTCAAGAGAAATGGGCAATACTCAAAGAACGATTTACTTGACCTCCTCCTTCATCTATGCAATACAGGGGATTTCGCAGAAAACGGAAGCAAGACATTCCAGTTGCAACGGATAAAGGTTCCTAATGGTGACACGCTCCTCTACCATCTGAAGGATTACCAGGACATCGAGCAGATCAAGCGCATGTTCATCGCCATGTTCGAGATGATCTGGGAGACAGCCAGAAAGGCAAACCAATTCCAGCGGATCGTTGACTGCTCCATCGATTACACAAGCCAGCATTTCTACGGAGACAAAGGCACACCAATGGTCACGGAGATGAAACCAGACCGGGGAACAGCGTACGGTTACAAGTTTGCCACTATCACCATCTCAGAACACAATCAACGCTTTACCTTGCTTGCCGTGCCCGTAGGACCGTTTGACACAAAGGAAGAGATATTGCGCACCCTGCTTGATTATGCGCTCCAGCGGGTCAAGATCCGGCGCCTATACGTTGACCGAGGGTTCTTCGACTCAAGCTGTATCGAACTCTTCAAACGCTACCACCTGAAGTTCCTCATGCCCTGCACCTCGAACGAACGCATCAAACGAATCCTTGAAGTCATGCCATCACCAACCGTAATCAAGGATTACGAGATGAAGAACACGACCTTCAACGTGGTTGTAGTCAGCGATAAGTTCAACATCAAGCGAGCCTTTGCAACCAACATCGAGTTCAACGAAAACGATGCAGGGCTAGCGGAACGCCTCTTCAACCTCTACTCAAAAAGATGGACCATCGAGACAAGCTACCGAGTCAAGAAGCACTCATTCAGGCCGAAGACGACATCGAAGAATTATTTCATCCGACTCTTCTACTTCCTCTTCTCGGCCCTGATGTATAACCTCTGGCTGCTTGCCGACATTCTCATCTGCCTCGCTATGCTAGGATTCTATAATGGCAAGCACATCATCACATCAAAGTACTTCGGCAATGTATTCATCCTGACTGATCCGGGAGGCTGACAATGCCTTCCCTTCTACGTTTTTTAGCTTAATCGCTTGGGGATACCAGGATACTTTTCTGATTTTTCCTTGAAATCGTTCCTAATTCGTTAGTTCAATACAAAGATTTTTCTCGTAAACCACGATATTGTCTGTCTGACAACAATCCTAAAGCCCGTCCAACGGTCCTTGGTAGGAACTTTCGGAACTACTGGGTATCGGGGAATTTTTAAATAGAGGTTCGTGTTTTACGTGTGTTAACAAGTATCCTAGCTTTGGGGGTAATTTGCCGTATGACACCTGACAGAAAGGACCGTATTGTGCTGACGAATGTGATTGAGACCGAGCTTGATATTTTGCGCCGTCATGTGCTGGTGTTGAAGACGTTGAAGGAGAATGAGCCTGCCGGTATCATTAAGTTGTCTGAGTTGACGAAGCATCCGCAGCATATGGTGCGGTATTCCCTGCGTATTTTGGAGCAGGAGGGTCTCATTGAGCCGTCGCCGCAGGGTGCGGTGACGACGGATTCGGTGAACAAGGCGATTCCGATTTTGAAGGCGAAGTTGAAAGAGATGAGCGGTACTATTACCGATATCATGTCGGAGCTCGGATAAAAAAATACCATAGAGTTTTTTTTTATGCCGCGGTAACTCAGTTGGGAGAGTGCACGGCTGAAGACCGTGATGTCGGGGGTTCGATCCCCTCCTGCGGCATTCTTTTTTTTCCATAAAGGAGAAATAGTCCTAATGGATTTTCTTTTTCCTTCATTTATCTTGGGGGACGAAGCATATGCTTGAAAAGACCATCCAATGTCCTACCTGCAAATTCCAGTTTCCGGTTGTAGGAGAGCCTGGAAAGACGATTGTCATCACCTGCCCACATTGCAATACCAAAGGGCGGTTCACGTTCTCAGAGAAACCGCGACAACAACCCGGACCTTCTCCGCAGGACATCGTCATCGTTGATCATCTTCGCAAGACCTACGACAAGGATATTGTGGCGGTTGATGATATCTCGTTTCGTGTCCTTAAGGGGGAAATCTTTGGGTTTCTTGGCCCGAATGGCGCTGGTAAGAGCACTACTATCAAGATTCTCACGACCCTATTAGAAAAGACATCAGGCACGGCCACGATTGAAGGTTACGATGTGGACGCGCAGCAGTCTCAGGTCCGGCGCATCATCGGATACTCATCGCAGGACGTCGGTGTCGATAACGATCTTACCGCGCGTGAGAACCTGCTCCTTCAGTGCCGGTTCCACCATATCCCTAAGGAAAAGGCGGTCGTGAAGGTAGAGGAGCTGCTCCGGACTGTGAAGCTGATTGAAGCGGCGGACCGGCGGCTGAAGACATTCTCTGGAGGGATGCGTAAACGCTTGGATTTAGCGTCATCGCTGGTCTCAGATCCGCAGGTCCTCTTCCTTGATGAGCCAACGACAGGGCTTGATCCTCAGAGTCGCCAGGACATCTGGGAGTATGTCGTGCAGCTGAACCGTAAAGGAGTGACCATCTTCTTGACCACACAATATATGGAGGAGGCGGATAGGTTGTCTAACCGTCTCTGTATCATTGACCAAGGCAAGATTGTCGCCGAAGGGACTCCAGCTGATTTGAAGGCACGTGTCGGTGCGGATACGATCATCATTCGTTTTAAGGCAGGCGATCACACTGCGTGCGAGCAGGCGAAACGCTTGCTGTCCGGATTGCCTAACGTTGAGGCGGTTGGCGAATGCAACCAGGCGCTGGTCGCGGAAAACGGCTTGACAATCCGCACGAAGAATGGGGCTGCCATGATCGCTACGGTCGTCCGTGCTCTCGACCAGGCTCAAATCTCCCTAGAGCAGCTGACGCTCTCCGTGCCTACGCTTGATGAGGTGTTCCTCAAACTCACAGGCAAGACCCTCAACGTGATCGAACGAAAACAAGCGGTGAAACCTCGCGGGCGAGGAAGGTGACAGCCATGATGGAAATGTTCTCCGAGACCATCGCGATCTTCAATCGTTGGAATAAGAAATTACTTCGACAGCCGATCCTCATCTTTTTCACCCTTATCCAACCGCTTGTCTGGTTCCTGCTGTTCACCCAGGCGTTTTCTGCCATCGGCAACATCCCAAGCTTCAAACAGTTAACGGGAACCAGCAGTTACATCACCTTCTTCACTGCCGCGGTGATTATCCAGACCATCGCCTCTTCGGCGCTGAACGCAGGCATCGGTATCGTCAACGATTTTGAGAGCGGGTTCATGGACAAGATGCGGGTGGCGCCCATCACCAAGTCCTCAATCCTTTTCGGCCGACTGTTCAGCGGGGCAATCACCACAGTTCTGCAAGTTCTAATCATCCTTGCTATCGGGTTCGCGTTGGGGGTCAGCATCGAATCTGGAGCCCTTGGTATCCTTATTATTCTGATTTTGGCGGCCTTGTTCGGCATCGCCTGGTCTGGCATCTCCTTGTTCGTAGCGTTAACGACGAAGAACCAGGAGACGACGCTATCAGTGGGATTGCTGACGACGTTCCCGTTGTTGTTCCTCTCTGCGTCCGTGATGCCGCTAGGTCTCCTGCCGGATTGGGTGCAGCAGGTCGCCAAGGTAAACCCGTTCACATACATCGCTGAGGCGTTTCAGTCCCTTATCATCAAGGGGTTCGTCTGGGAAAAAATCGAATATGCAATCGTCGCCATCGTGATTGTCGGCTTCATGAGTCTAGGTGCGAGCCTCTTAGTGTTCCGCAAGAAGATCTCCTAAACCACAAAAAGAGTACGATGAGGACGCTTCGGCTTCGCTCTCGGGAAGGGGGCTATAGAAAAGGTATTAAATAGCGCAAGATAGATAAAATATGAGAAATCCCTATGCGCCATCCGTTTCCTTCACTCCTAGTGCTTCTTCTGACGGTACTCCTCATGGGTTTTCCTCCTACCCCGGGTATGGCCGCAGTCACCTCCTCGCAGACTCCTCAGCCAAAAACCACCGGTCTGCCCTCCTATTTCTCCTGGCGGGACATCAACGGTGTTGACTTCACGACACCGATTCGCTCGCAAGGGCCGTACCATAGTTGTGAGACCTTTGCGTTGGTTGCGGCTGTCGAAACCATGGTCCAAAAAGCGGTCGGCTATCCCTTCGGCTGCGACCTCTCCGAGGCTCATCTCTATTTCTGGAGCGGCGGGAACCTCAACTGGGGTAGTTACCCGGAGAATGATTCCAACTTCCTGGTGAACTATGGTGTGCCAGATGAGGCCTGCTGGCCGTATCCCCATGACACTGTAGCGCGGATGTACCCTCTGAACACGACCGCGCCGAACTGGCAGAACCGTACTGTCAAGATCAGCAGCTGGAGTTACCTGCCCGCCAATAACATCACGGCGATCAAGCAGGCGATCGTCTCCAACGGCCCGGTCCCGACACTTTTCCATGTGTACAAGGATTTCGATTACTACCCGGGCGGGGTCTACCGTCATGTCTGGGGCAAGTCAGTGGCCTTGCATCTTATGTGCCTAGTTGGGTTCCAAGATGATCCTCGTATCCCCTCGGGAGGCTATTGGATCGTCAAGAACAGTTGGGGAACCAACTTTGGAGAGAATGGTTGGTGTCGGATTGCGTACGGCGAGTGCGGCATCGAAGAAATGCCAATCCTTTTCCAGGGCGTGTACGGCCATTTCTCCATCCTTTACGTCGATGGCGACAACACGATGGGGCCTTGGGATGGTTCACCTGAGCATCCCTATCAGCATATCATGGATGCGGTTAACGCGTCGTACGACGGCTGGACCGTATATGTGCGTAATGGCACCTACCGCGAGCATCTCGTGTTGAACAAGTCGGTGAACATTGATGGTGAGAGTGCCCAGTCTACTATCGTCGACGGTCAGGGGACTGGTGATGTCATCTACATCAAAGCTCCGGGCGTACGCATCTCAGGGTTGACGGTCCGCAACAGTGGGGTGAATCGGTTGGATTCAGGGATTCGGACGCTGTCGCTGATGGCGAACATGACGATTGAAAACTGCGTCCTTCGGGACTGTGATGTCGGGTTATACCTCAACTGTGGTTTTGGTGCGACCTGGAACACGGTCAAAGGCAATACGATTGTCAATTGCAGCGTCGGCATTTTCTCGACCTGGGTTGACGGCAATCATATTCTTGAGAACATTATTTCTGGCAACCGTCTGCACGGCATCGAATTTGAGGCCTGCATGAAGGCGACGATAGAGACTAATATGATTGCGAACAACGGTGGTGACGGCATCCTGTTTCATGGCTCCTGCGACGATGCGTTCATCACTCATAATATCCTTTCCAATAACAGTTATGGATTCCTGTTGAGGCAGTCGAAGGATTGCAAGATTTTCTCCAATGACTTCATGAACAACGACGTGCAGGCGCGTTTTGAGCACGCCTCGCATAACACCTGGCGGCGTAACTACTGGTCTGATTGGCCGCATGGGCTCCCACATCGCATCTTGGGGACGACGCCGGTGCTAGGTCTGCGGACCTGGGATGTCGACTGGCATCCGAGACGCACACCGGTGTGACAAGCGGTTTACTGTACGTCCGCGACTTCCACGGCGACTTCGTTTCTGCGCAGGAAGCCTGGGGTGAACGGGCTGTTGTAGCGCATGAGGACCGGCTCTCCTTTCACCGAGATCTTGTGCTGCTGAAGAGAAGTAAGAAGCGTTTGCGTCTGTTTCTGTACTTTGAGGTCTGGGGTATGCCCGCTGAAACGGATCGCGGCCATGGTTCTCTCAGGTTGGATCTCGATGCGGACGGCAGGGTTTGTCGGTGTGGGGACTGTGTCCTTAGTGTAAGAGGCGGGGAGGGCGAATGCCATATAATCGCCGTGGGTGACCACCGGGGCAGTCATCGCAATCTTCTCAGAAGTGACCACAGGCGCGGTCATGGCGATGCTCTTTTGGGTCTTATTGGATCCGGTGATGTACTGAAAAAGGCGGTTGAACCCTGAATCGTACTCGTCGTTGTCGGTGACCGCGAAGATGACCTGGGGGTAGCGGCGGAGTTCAACGGCGTCAATCTTCTTTAGAACGGCATATAGCACGGTTTCCGTCATCAGTCCGATTATAGTATGAATTGCTATTTATCGTTTTAGTGTGCCGGATTGGTTCTCTTCTAGGCAAATCCATATCAAGCAAAGGGGGTATTCCTGGCAGAGAAGACGGTGATGATTCGGTGACAACAAGCAAAGACGCAAAGAAGCAGCTCTTGACTGAACGCATCAGGGCTTTCTGTTGTTCGCAACGGTTCGCGGTTCTTGCCACGGCATCGGACAGTCAGCCGTACACAACCCTGGTGTCGTTCGCCGAATCCCCCGACCTTCGTCGTCTTTTTTTCGCAACGAAACGTAACACCCAGAAGTACATGAATCTTCGAAAAAACCAGCGTGTCGCCTTGCTTATCGATAACCGGCAGAACAACCCGTCGGACCTTGCGCACGCGATAACCGTCACCGCTCTTGGGATTGCGCAGGAGGAAACCATGCAGGTTGAGTCTGTCAAGGCGTTGTTGCGTTCCCGGCATCCTACTCTGAACGGGTTTCTCGCTGACCCTACTTGTGCTGTGTTCGCTGTCATTGTTGATGTCTATCAGGTCGTCGAGCGTTTTGAACAGGTGCAGGTGCTCTCGATGCGAGATCCTTTAGGTCATTGAGAAATTCTGGGGCAGGTGTAGTTCGCCGTTGTGGCGGATGATGGGGACGTTGATGATGGAGAGCACGATGTCCAGGGGGTAGAACACCTCGGTGTACCCAAGGACAGCGACGTAATCACCACCCTTCTGGTAATGGTCCCAGTAGTACACGTAGTAGGTCCCGGTGGTATTCACTTTTTTATCAAAGACCGGTCCTTGGTAGTAATATTTCCCGCCGAACGGTTCGTAAAACTGGTGGCGCGGCTGGCCTGGGAACTCCTGCATGATGATGGCGCCGTCACCGGGCGGGAGATCAAAAGGGAGCGTCATATTGGGCGTGGGCAGGCTGGGTCCTACTAAGGCGAACCAAGGTGTGAAATTGGCGTAGAACCCGTTGCAGACTGGTACGATGACTTCGAGGTGGATTTTCAGTGGTCGGCGGATGCTAAACTTGTACACATCGACGTCGGTGCAAGGGTGGACGAAGTCGGTGTCCAACCATGCGTAGACAGCCTTCGACTGGGTGATTGAATGGTGCACTTCGAAGGGCTGGGCGACCGTGAAGTCGGTCTTCTCAAGATAGGGGACGTGAGCCAGAGTGCTTGGGAACAAGAGCAGGCTGCAGCATAGCGTAACAAGAGTAAACAATATGAGTCGTTTCATAGGAAATATGAAGGACCATCTTTGATATAAATTTACTGTCCAATAGAGAGGCAATTTACCGGTTTTTTACAGGAGGAAGAAGGATTGTTCGCTGGACGTGATGGAAAGGCGTCCGTAAAGAAAATATACCCGCTGCGTGCTATCGAGAGGCATGGAGAAGGGTCAGGGAGATGTTCTTGAGGTGCAGGTTAAATGTCCGACGTGTGGCTTTGCCGTGACCGTGAAAGGGCAGGGCGGTCAGCAGATGCATCTGACGTGTCCGAACTGCCATACAACGGGCATGTTCATGTTCCCTGGGGTGTGTGATTCATCGAAGATCCTGTGTTTCACGCAGGATGACACTCGTTTCAAAAAGTTGCGGACCTTCAACGCTGCCATGGGTGTCCTGCACCTGCTCCAAGGGTTGCTGATGTTGATTCTGAGCAACGCGTTCACCCTGCCGATCACGTATTCGTATCCGTTTTTCAACGTCACGACGAAGACCATTGGTCCTGTGTCGCATACGCTTGTTGACGTCCGCATCGGACCGCTTGTCGCGCTCTTCCTCTTCATTTCCGCCACGTTCCATTTCCTCTTGTCTACTGTTCTCTACCGTTGGTATGTTGAGAAGTTAAAGCATCACATCAACCCCGCCCGTTGGTATGAGTATTCCATGAGTGCTTCGCTGATGATTGTGATCATCGCGATGCTTACCAGCATCTATGATCTGGGCACACTCATGGCACTCTTTACCCTCACCGCGGTGATGAACCTCATGGGACTGATGATGGAGCTGCATAACCGGTCGACGACGAAGACGAACTGGACGTCGTACATCATTGGGTGCATCGCTGGGTTCGTCCCCTGGGTCGTCATCTTCATCTCCTTGATTGCTGCAGTAACCGCATCTGGAGGGAAAGTCCCTGATTTCGTCATCGGCATCTATGTCTCCATTGCCATCTTCTTCAATCTGTTCGCTATCAACATGGTCCTGCAGTACAAGAAGGTGTGGAAATGGCGGGATTATCTCTACGGGGAACGGATGTATATCGTCCTCAGTCTCGTCGCGAAATCATTATTGGCATGGCAGGTGTTCGCCGGCACCTTACGACCGCCATGAAAAAAAATCTGAGTTCGTAATGATTTGACGACACAATATAGTAAGTCTGGAATACGATTACAATTTTTTCTGTGGTAGTCTGTTTCTCGCTCCGACTTTCCCGGCGGACGGTTCACTTATATATGAGGGGTGTTCATGCGGCTAGCAAAATAGCGGGAATAGTCCATAATCATGTATCCAAAATTATAAGAAGTAATCGGGATTACCGGCTGTAACTCTTCAGAATTGCAATAATGTGTCCTAGGATGTCTTCATGGTTCACTACAAATGGACGGTTTTGACCAACACGTCGTTTGGCGCGCTCATCGCTGCCATCGACATGACGATTGTGCTTATCTCGCTCCCTGATATTTTCCGTGGTTTACACATCAACCCTGGTGACCCGGCGAACTTCCCTTTCCTGTTATGGACGGTCATCGGCTATGGTTTGATCACAGCGGTTGTGCTTGTTACTATTGGTCGTTTTTCTGATATGTTCGGCCGGGTACGGCTGTATAAACTAGGGTTCCTCATTTTCATCATCGGGACGGTCGCCTGCGCCTTGTCTCAGAACATCATAGAGTTGATTCTCTTCCGGTTGTTGCAGGGGCTTGGCGGCGCCTTCTTGTTTGCGAACAGTGCCGCTATCATCACCGATGCCTTTGAGCCCAAAGAGCGGGGGAAGGCGTTGGGTATTAACCAGATTTCGTTCCTCGCCGGCCAGTT